>Ga0065721_10050207_pt1 | contig 22146 bp, 21 predicted proteins | sample Mesricmetagenome_FD_59108 | JGI IMG/M metagenome (GOLD analysis project Ga0065721, IMG submission 59108) | Mesophilic microbial community from rice straw/compost enrichment Sample: eDNA_1 v2 (version 2) | ecosystem: Engineered > Solid waste > Grass > Composting > Bioreactor | place: USA: Davis...
AAGTATTTCAAGTTCAACATCGAGACGAACCACGCGACGCTCGCGGGGCACACGTTTGCGCACGAAATCGAAGTCGCGGCCTCGCAGGGCATGCTCGGCTCGATCGACGCGAACACGGGCGACCTGCTGCTGGGCTGGGACACGGACCAGTTCAACACGGACGTGAAAGAGCTCACGCTGGCGATGGTCTCGATCCTCAAGGCCGGCGGCCTGGGTTCGGGCGGTCTCAACTTCGACGCGAAGGTGCGCCGTCAGTCGATCGACCTCGAAGACCTCTTCCACGCGCACATCGGCGGCATGGATGCGTATGCGCTGGCGTTCAAGATCGCGCGCCGGATCCTCGCGGACGGCAAGTTCGAGCAGTTCGTGGCGGAGCGTTATTCGAGCTTCGACAGCGGTTTCGGTGCCGATATCGAAAAGCGCAAGATCGGCTTCAAGGAGCTGAACAAGCTCGTGCTGACGAAGCTCGGCGAGCCGAAGCCGCGTTCGGGCAAGCAGGAATATCTCGAGAACCTGCTGAACACGTATCTGCACGGCTGAGACGTGCGGAGACGTTAGGTGGATTTAGGAGCCCGGCGGAGACGCCGGGCTTTTTTGTCGGTGGCGAAACGCTCACGTGTCCCGCGACGAGAGCGGGTGGAAGCTTTCCGGTTGCGGGAAAGTGATGGGAATCGTTGATTGGGCGGCACAAATGACGTGGAGAGCGCACTGTTTCCGGCTGTGAAGATCTCGATTCTCCAAGGTGCGTTTCTGCCGGTGCCGGCGCTGCGCGGTGGCGCGGTGGAGAAGATGTGGTTCGCGCTCGGGCCGGAGTTTGCGGCGCGCGGGCATGAGGTGACGCATGTGTCGCGGCTTTGCGATGACCTTCCGAAGACCGAGACAATCGCGGGGGTGAAGCATGTGCGCGTGCGCGGCTACGACCGGCCGGCGAAACTGGCGCACGGTTTATTGCTGGATCTTTTCTACACGTGGCGGGCGGCGCGAAGTTTGCCGTCGGCGGACGTGGTGGTGACGAATACGTTCTGGGCGCCGATCGTGCTGCCGCAGCGGTGCGGCGCAATCTACGTGGACGTGCAGCGGATGCCGAAGGGGCAGATGCGGCGCTACGGGCGGGCGGCGCGGTTGCGGGCGAATTCGTCGGCGGTGGTGCAGGCGATTCTGGCGGAGGCGCCGGAGGCGGAGCCTCGCGTGAAGATGATTCCGAATCCGCTGCCGTTCACGAACGAGCGACCGGTGGAGTGGGCGCGGAAGACGAACACGATCCTGTATGCGGGGCGGCTGCATCCGGAGAAAGGCATCGAGCTGCTGCTCGAGGCGTGGCGGAACGTGCGGGCGTCGCGAAAGCTCGACGGTTGGAAGCTGGAGTTGATCGGCGCGGTGAAGAGTGTGGAGGGCGGCGGCGGCGAGGCGTGGGCGGCGGATTTGCAGCGGAAGTTTTCGGCGGCGGACGTGGCGTGGCATCCGCCGATCTATGACGCGGCGGAGCTTTACCGGGCGTATGAGCGGGCGGCGGTTTTTGTGTATCCCTCGCTGGCGGAGAAAGGGGAAACGTTTGGCGTGGCGCCGCTCGAAGGGATGGCGTGGGGCGCGGTGCCGGTGGTGTCGGATCTGGCCTGCTTCCGTGATTTCATGGAACCCGGTGTGAATGGGTTTTCGTTCAACCATCGCGGCGAAGGAGCGGCGCATGCGCTGGCGCGCGCGCTGGAGCGGGCGGCGACCGGCGACATGCGGACGATCGCGGAGCGGGCGACGCGGGTGCGCGAGACGCATTCGAATGCGAAGATCGCGGCGGAGTTTTTGGCGGATTTTGCGACGCTGGGGGAACGGCAGGGATAACGATCGCGGAACGATGGCGGCGCTGGTGCCCGGGGCGGGGATCGAACCCGCACGCTCTTACGAGCAAGGGATTTTAAGTCCCTAGTGTCTACCATTCCACCACCCGGGCGCGGGGTGGCGTCACTGTCGGAGGCACTTTGCGCGCGGTCAATGCGATGCTCGAAGCGGGGGCGGGGCGCGGTCGAAATGAACCTTGCCGGGCTGAGAGCGGCGCATCACGTTGCGCGCCAGTGAAAATCGGTTTTCTGGGCGGGAGCTTCGATCCCGTGCACTTCGGTCATTTGCTCGCGGCGCAGGACGCCTACGAGCAGCACCAGCTCGACCGGCTGATTCTCGTGCCGGCGGCGCAGGCGCCGTTGAAGCCGAACGACGTGCAGTCGTCGCCCGAGGACCGGTTGGAGATGCTGCGGCTGGCGGTGGAGTGGGATCACCGTTTCGAGATCTCGGACTTCGAGCTGCGGAAAGGCGGCGTGAGTTACACGGTCGATTCGGCGCGGCATTTTCGCGCGCTGTATCCAAACGACGATCTTTACTGGATCATCGGCGGCGACCAGTTGCCGAAGCTGCACCTGTGGAAAGGGATCGATGAGCTGGCGCGGTTGGTGGAGTTCATCTTTCTGGAGCGGCCGGGGTATCCCGTGAAGGCGCATCCCGAAATTCCGGGTTTGCGGCTGCATCGCTGCGATGGCCACTTGCTGGCGATCAGTTCGACGGAACTGCGCGAGCGCGTGAAACACCAACTCTCGCTCGACTATTTCGTGCCGCACAAATCCATCGTCTACATCCGCGAAAAGAATCTATATCGCGAAACTCCATGAAAGGAACCTCCTCTGCGTCGCTCGACTTGGTGAAACTGTGTTGCCGCGCGCTCGATGAAAAGAAAGCGATCGACCTGCGCGTGCTGGACGTGAGCGAACAATCCTCGATCACGGATTATCTGGTGATCGCGACGGGCAATTCCGAGCCTCATTTGCGCGCGCTGCGGATCGAGCTCGAGAAGGCGCTCGACGCCAGTCACACGCGGATCGTCGGGATGGAGATCGTGCAGGAGAGCGGCTGGATCGTGATCGATGCGTTCGATGTGATGATCCACGTATTCCTGCCGGAGACGCGCGAGCGCTACGGCTTGGAAAATCTATGGAAGGACGCGCAGGAGGTTTCCGTGGCCAAACTGCTCGCGGTGCCGAAGCCGAAGAAGAAGGCGGCGGTGAAGAAGAAAGCGGCTTCGCGAAAGACGAAAAAAACGAAGAAGAATTGATGCAGGAATTTGGCGAAATTCCTCCGCAAAGCGGGATTCTTTAAACTTTTTTCGCAGAAATCGTTATAACATCGTTCTGTCTAGGGTATTTACACTGCGGAGATTCACTTGCGTAAGTTACCCTAATCGGGCTGAATCGCGGCACTGCTCACCTTTGAGCATTTATATCATCCATCCATAAATACCATGAAACAGCAGAAGAGGAACCACGGCTTCACCCTCGTCGAAATCATGATTGTTGTCGTCATCATCGGCCTCCTGGCTGCGATGGCGATTCCCGCGTTCCAGAAGGTCCGCGCGAGCTCGCAGGAAAAAGCGATCATCAACAACCTCCGCCAGCTCTCCGGCGCGGCGCAGCAATACTTCCTGGAAAATGGTGTCGATACCGTTGCGTTCACGGACCTCGTGGGCGATGGCAAATACATCAAGACCATCCAAACGGTCGCGGGCGAAACCTATCCGACCGGCATCGGCCAGGACTCGACGCAGATCTCCGCGACGGGTTCGAAGGTCTCCGGCAAGGCCGAGATTTCCTACAGCAACTAAGGTTGCGTTCATCAATGTGTGTCACAAGCCGTCCCGTGGTGGGACGGCTTTTTGTTTTTTGCTGCTTATGGGTGGTTGGCTGAGTCACTCCTTGCGCGCTTCGCTCGTCGAACAGCGGTCGCGGATGATCTTGTTTGGGCTGCTCTCGCTGCTGGCGGTGGTGCTGGGCTTCTGGACGTTTACTCCGTATCGGGCGGTATATCTGGTCCGCCACGGTGGCTACGGCGTGATGCTGCTGACGTTCGCGCTCTTCGTATATGAGCTCGTGAAGCTCATGCGGCGGGCGGACCTCGGCGCGCGATGGCGGGCGGGCGGGTGGAAGGTGGTGCTGTTCGTCCTTGGGGTTTCAGCGGTGCTGCATGTGCAGGAACCGCATGGGTTCAAGGTGGTGAATGATGAGTTCGTGCAGATCTCCACGTCGCAACGCATGCATCAATTGCGCGAGGTCAGCACAGTGGCGCGTGGGTTTCAGCTCGGGACGACGTTCATGCCGATGCAGGGGCACGTGGATAAGCGGCCGATCTTCTATCCGTTTCTTTTGTCGGTCGTGCATGACCTCACCGGTTATCGTCCGGGAAATGCATTCCTGCTGAACGCGCTGCTGACGCCGGTGTTGTTTGGATTGGTGTATCTCGTCGCGCGGACGGTGGCGGGAGTCGCGGGAGGAATCGCGGCGGTGTTGTTGCTCGCGACCCTCCCGTTGCTCGTGCAGACGATCGCGGGCGGTGGGTTCGAGGTGCTGAATCTCGTGATGATTGTCGCGACGCTCTACCTCGGCTTGAGGTTCGCGCGAACGCCCGAGGCGACGACGCTCAGCGCGTTTTGTCTGAGCGGGGTGCTGTTGGCGCAGGTGCGTTATGAGTCGGTTCTGTTCATTGTCCCGGTGGGGATCGCGATCCTCTATATCGTTTGGAAAAGCGAGCGCTTGTTGTTGCCGTGGCCGGTGCTGGCGACGCCACTGTTGCTGGTCGCGTATCCGCTTCAACTGAACGTCTTCAAACTGCGGCCCGAGTTGTGGCAGCTCAATGACCGGCCGAGCGGGTCGGGCGTGTATAGCTTCGATTACTTCCACGACAACGTCGGCAAGGCGTTGAACTATTTCTTCTCGTTCGATCGCACGCATGCGAATTCGCACCTGGTCGCGTTGGCGGGAATCGTGGGTCTGGCGTTCTTCTTCCTGCATCTGTTTCGCGAGCGTCGCACGTTGCTGCGGAAGAATCCCGAGCAAGTCGTTTTCGCGCTCTTCACGCTGGCGCTGTTTGGCCAGGCGGTCCTGATGATGTGCTATTTCTGGGGGGCTTACGACGAGCCGTTGACGGTGAGATTGTCGCTGCCGACGCAACTGCTCTTCGTTCTGGCGTTCGTTTTTGTGTATCCGCTGCTCGTGACGGCGGTGCACCGGTGGCGCGTGCTCTCGACGGTGATCGTCGGATACTTTTTCTGTTGGACGATGCCGACGGTGGCGCAGCGGGCTTATGCGCACACCAATCTCGCCGCGGAAACGGCAAACTGGCAGCGCGAGTATCTGCAGTCGCGAACGGATCGGGGCTTCATCGTGCTGGATCAAACGATGCCGATGCTCTGGGTGACGCATGGCGTGGCGGCGGTGTCGTTTGACGCGCTCGCGGAACGGACGGAAGAGTTCATCTATCATTATCAACGCCGGACGTTCAGCGACTATCTGGTCGTGCAGAAGCTCGAGATCGCGGACTTCGAGCGCGAGACGTTGAGACCGATGGCGAGTGTCGATTTGGGCGACGCCGTGACGTTGGAGACGGTGCGGGAAATTGTATTCCGGCCGACCTACGTGATCCGGTTGAGCCGTATTGTGTCGCTCGACGAGGACCGCTTGAGGACGTGGGGCAAGCGGATGATGGAGCCGTCCAACATGGACGAGTCGGCGCACGACGATACGGAACGGAAGGCGCGCGAAGCGGAGCTGGTGCAGGAGTGGCTGAAGAAGCTGCCGTAACGGGTGGCTCTTCGAGCCGTCGTGGCTGCGTCAGGGCTTGCGTTCGGCGGAATCGACTTCGGCCGAGCGGACGGCGTCGAGGAGTTTTTGGAGTCTCGGTTGGGCTCGAATGTGGGCGCTGGCTTGGGCGCGTTCGAGCTCGTGCTTGGCGGCGTCGAACTGGTGGTAGCGGGAAAGCAGAAGCGCGGCGTAGACGTGGAGCAGCTCAGGATGATCGCTGTGTTTTTGCGCCCAATGGGCCCACGTAAGCGCGACCTCGGGGTGTTGTTGATCCCAGGCACTCAGCCAACGATCGATGCCGGAGACCGAGCTGGGAAAGTTTCGGAGAAGCTGCGCACGAAAATCGGTTGGATCGCGAGGCGGAGCGGCCTGCCACAGTTGGAAGACCAGATAAGCATGCAACGAAAGGACGGCGCATGCGGCGACGATCGAAACGCGGGCAGAAAGGCGAACGAGAGGCGGGGCGGGGCGGACGGAATTGCCGGGCGAAAATCCGGCCATGCCGCCGAGCAGCGCGGCAGGCATGAGCAACACGGCGTGATAAAAAACGCCGTCGAGCAGACCCGCGATGAGGCAGACGGTGAAGGCGACGGCGGCGACTTGCTGCGGATTCAGATCCGCCGACGGATGAGATGGAGGACGCAAGCCTCGCCAAGCCTGCCGCAACAGCAGCGCACCGAACGGAACGGCGCCGAATAATCCGACGTCGAGCGCGAGTTGAAGCGGCCAGTTGTGGGGCTGGTTTCCGTCCTGCTTCGGTTGGATGAAGCGATAGGAGTCGGCGCCGTGGCCGAACCAGGGTGCATCGATGATGTTCGTCCACGTGACGCGCCAGAAACTCAGGCGGGTGGAGGTCAGTTCGTCGGCGGAGGTTGCGGCCGCGGAGCGCGCGATGGCGTTCCACCAGCCGAGGTAGGGCTCCGGAGACCAATGACCGCATGATAGGAGGAAGCCGCAGATGAATATGAGCGCGGCGCGGCGAAGGATTTTGGGTCGAGCCGGTGCGGGAGCGAAGATCAGCCATATAACGACGCCGGCGATCACGGCGAGGAAAGGGGCGCGTCCGCCCGACCAAAGCATGCCGCCGCAATTCGTGATCGCGACCAGACACGCCAGCCAGTGTTCGCGGCGGTGGCGCGGTGCGAGACATCCCCAGCCGAGGCCGGCGATCGTGCCAATCATCATGTGCAGGCCGAAGAGCCGGGCATGGCCGTAGTGGGCGAATTGGTTGACGGCGGTGCCAGGCGTCCACGTGAACCAGATCGCGAGACATCCCAGCGCAGCTCCGAACGAGATGGCGGCGAGAAGAAGTCGCACGCAGACCGGATCGTGCGCACCCCGGCGCGCGACGACGGCGCCGAGGAGGATGCAGACCCATGTGGCGGAACCAACCAGCGCCGGTGCAGGGCGGGCGGACATCAACGCGGCGACGATGGCGACGGCCGCCGCGGCGATAAGCAGCCAACGATCGATTGCTTCACGACACCCATCGCATGCGGTCGCGAAGGCGGATCCGCGAAACAGCAGTGCGGGAATAAACAGAAGCGGGACGAAACGATCGTAGTCGAATGGAAGGTTGGAGAGGAACGGGAGAACGACCATAACGCCCGCACACCACCCGACTGCAGTGCGAGTCGACCCGTTCGGGTTGCGCCGAGTCGGAGTCATGGCGTGGACGTCGAGGCGGCCCGTTCGACCAAGGCGAGCAAGTCGCCGGCGGAGCCTTCGGTGGCGGCGGCAAGTTCCGCGGCGGTGAGTCGGTATACGAAAATTGAATACCCGATCGTCGCCTCGGGACGGCGGATTTTGAGGTAGGTGGACAGCCGTTGAAAACGGAGGCGGCCGTAGTCGTTGCCATGGGCGGAGAGTTCAGGTGCGGTGATGCCTTCTTGCGCGAGCACACCGGCGGGGCCGATGGCGGGATCGCGAACCTGCAGGGCGATGCGATGTAGATTCTGGTAAACCGCCTCCAATCCCGGAGCCCATCCGTGGCGCGGATAAGGTTGTGGCTGCTGCAGGGAGGTCGCGCTGATGCAATAGAGTCCGGGCTGCAATGCGCGCCACGGCTCCGCCAGTGAGATGGTGGAGGAGGAAGGCGTGAGGGATCGGGCATCGATGCCCTCGTAGGTCGGATCGCCCATGCCAAAATATTCCAGATACACGGGCTCGCCGGGCGCGCGATGAGATTGAAGCCAGCGGCTTAATCCCGGGATGTCCTGTCCCCAATCAAGCGAGCTGTCGACGAGGTGCCAGTAGCCCCGTTGCGGGCCGCCGACGAGCGGGTTGAAGTAGGCGAGGTAGTGCGGGCGGATCGTGAAGGATTCGCCGACGTGCCAGGCGGCGCAGACGGAAAGAAGGATCCACCCGAGTCGTTTCGCGGAGGCGAAGAGCAGCGGCACGCCGCCGATGAGGATGAAGAGGACGGGATACGTGGGCAGGATGTGGCGATGGCCGATGTTGAGGCTGCTGCCGATGGCGGCGATCCAGTAGAACACCAGCAGCGTGGCCAGTGGAGCGACGGTCCAGAGTTGGGAGGCGAGCGCGGTGCGGTTGCGCGAGTGGAACATCTGCCAAAGCCACAACGCGAGGCCGGCGGCGGTGACGATCAGCACGGGCAGGGAGGTTTTGACGAGGAAGGCGAACGGGAAGAATTCCACCCAGCCGTCGACGCCCAGTTGGCCGCGGAAGAAGGCGATGCGATTATGAGAGAACTCGTCGACGAAGGCGGCGCCGTAGATGAAGGCCTCGGGAAATACGCGCGCGTGGCGGAAGCCGGCGAGGAGGCGTTCCGGGAGCGTTCCGTCGTCGAGCAGCAACGACCACGGGTGCATGAAGTGCAGCGGAGACGGGCCGGGGGAATGCGCCGAAAATCGAAAATCGTAAAACGCCCAGATCACACACCACGCCACGGCGGCGTGCACGAAACCGACGCCCAGCAGATGCAAGACGGCGCGGGGGAGGTTGCGGCCCTGGCGGGCCTCGCGGAGCAGGTGCAGAAGCGCGAGCATGCCCAGCATCGGGCCGAGGAGGACGGCGGAGAATTTGGCGACGCAGGCGAGGCCGAGCGTGAGACTGCTGAGCAGGAGTCGGAAAACCGTCGGGCGCTCGAGCTGCCACCACCACGCGCTGACGGCGGCGAGAAAGAAGAACGCCATGGTCGCGTCCGATGTGGCGAGCGATCCATGCGCGAGGAACGTGGGAGAAAAGGCGAAGAAACCGAGCGAGACGAAGGCGCAGGACCAACCGAAGAGCCGTCGCGCCCAGAAGAAGATGAGCAGGCCGGTGGCGGCGCTGAAGAGGGAGATCATCGCGCGGCCGGCGAAGATCATGAAGTCGGTGTTGTTGCCCGAGCGGTAGAAGAACTCGCGTCCGACGGCCCAGACGGCGGCGTAAGCCCAATCCGGATTTTCGGCGGGGTCGGGGAGCCGCGGATCGATCCATTGCATCGGGAGCGCGGCCCAGCGTTGGGGGAGGTTGCCGTTTTCCGGGTGAAAGCGAAAATCGCCGCGCTCGTTGTAGATGTGGCCGGCGGTGAGGTGCGCGATTTCGTCGAACGTGACCGACGTGCCGATCTTCGAAGTGAGTCCGAGCACCGCGTGAAAGAGGGCGAGGAGGGCGGCGAGCGAGACGAGAAACGCGGGCGAAGGGGAGCGGGTGGGGCGAGCCACGTTTTGAACTTGGACAAAGTTTGGGGGTGAAACAACCCTCGCGGGCTTCATGAACGCCGCCGAATACGCGAACCTCGATGCCGTCGAAAAGACGCACTGGTATTACGCGGGGAAGCGCGAACTCGTCCGGTGGTGGATCGAGCGCGTGGCGCCGCCGAAAGCGGACGACGTTTTGCTGGATTGCGGAGCGGGGACGGGGCGGTTCGCGCTCGAGATGCAGGAGCGGTGTCGCGTGCTGGTGCTCGACGATCACGCGGAGGCGCTGGAGTTGTTGCGGAAACGATTTCGCGAGGAGCAGGTGATCGCGTTGACGGGTGACTCGGTGCCGTTGCCGGATGCATCGCTCGACTATGTGACGGCGCTCGACGTGCTCGAGCACGTGCCGGACGATGCGGCCGTGGTCCGCGGTTTTCACCGATTATTGAAACGCGGCGGCGTGGCGGTGGTGACGGTGCCGGCGAGCATGGCGCTGTGGAGCGACTGGGACGAGGCGCTGCATCATTTTCGCCGATACAATCGGCGGCAGTTGACGGCGTTGTTTCCGGCGGAGCAGTGGGAGCTCGTGCAGGTGAACTACACGAATGTCGTGGCGTATCCGGCGGTGTGGCTCGTGCGGAAATGGCGGAAGATCGCGCCGCGGAAAACGGGGGCGGAGAGCGGAGCGCGCGCGGAGGACAAGGAGCCGGCGCCGTGGTTGAACGTGCTGTTGAAGGCGGTGTTCGTGAAGCTGGGGACGTGGCGGGTGCCGTTTCCGTTTGGGGTGAGTTTGATTTTGGTGGCGCGAAAACGGGGTGAGTCGAGAGTCGAGGGTTGAGAGTCGAGAGGAGCCTAGGGTTCGAGGCCGGTGCGGCGTTTGACGATGTAGTTGGGGCGGCGCTTCACCTCGTCGTAGACGCGGCCGAGGTATTCGCCGAGGATGCCGATGCCGACGAGCTGCACGCCGCCGACGAAAAGGATGAGCGTGACGAGCGTGGTGAAGCCGGTCTGGGCGATCTCGATCCCAAGCAGGCGGCGGGTCACGAAGAACAGCGCGAGGCCGAAGCCGATCAGGCTGATCACGAGGCCGGCGAAGGTGACGATGCGCAGCGGGAGTTTCGAAAAGCTGACGAGGCCGTCGACGGCGTAGCGGATAAGTCGATACAGACTTTGGCCGGGCTCGCCGGCGGCGCGATCGTCGCGGTCGTAGGACGTGTCGACCCGGCGAAAGCCGACCCAGGCGCGAAGGCCGGGGAAGAAACGGTGGCGTTCGGGAAGGCGGTTGAAGGCGTCGACGGCGACGCGATCGAGGAGCCCGAAGGTGCCGGTGTTGGGCTCGATGGGAAAATCGGAGAGCCAGCGGAAGCAGCGGTGGAAGAGATTGAAGCCGAGGCGACGGAGGCCGCGTTCCTTGCGCGAGCGGCGGACGGCGAGGACGACCTCGGCGCCCTCGCGCCATTTGGCGAGGAGCTCGGGGATGTGCTCGGGCGGATCCTGCAGATCGGCGTCCATGGTGATGACGGCGTCGGCGGACGCGGCGGCGGCGAGGCCGGCTTCGAGCGCGGGCTGGTGGCCGAAATTGCGGGAGAGCTCGACGAGTTTGAAGCGGGGATCCTCGTGATGGACGGCGGCGATGACGTCGCGGGAGCGGTCGCGGCTGCCGTCGTCGACGAAGATGACGGACCAGTCGATCGAGGACTGTTCGGCGAAGACGAGGCGGAGCCGCCGGCAGAGTTCCGGGAGGACGGCCTCTTCGTTCCAGACGGGGATGACGATCGCGACGTGGGGCACGCGGTTCAACGGAAGACGTTGTATTTGATTATCGCATACAAGGCGCGAAAGCCGTCGCGCCAGCCGATCTTTTTGCCCTCGGCGTAGGTGCGGCCGTAGTAGCTGATGCCGACCTCGTAGATGGCGACATCGAGCTTGGCGACCTTGGCGGTGATCTCGGGTTCGAAGCCGAAGCGGTTTTCCTCGATGCGGATCTTCTGAAGCACGTCGCGGCGGAAGACCTTGTAGCAGGTTTCCATGTCCGTGAGGTTCAGGTTGGTGAACATGTTGGAGAGCAACGTGAGGATCTTGTTGCCGACCATGTGCCAGAAATAGACGACGCGGTGGGCGTCGCCGCCGGAGAAGCGGGAGCCGAAGACGACGTCGGCGCGGCCGTCGAGGATGGGTTTGAGGAGCTTGGGGTATTCGTTGGGGTCGTATTCGAGATCGGCGTCCTGGACGATGACGGCGTCGCCGGTGGCGGCGGCGAAACCGGTGCGGAGGGCGGCGCCTTTGCCCTGATTGACGTCGTGGTAGATGATCTGGTCGACGAGCGGGGCGATCTGGGTGCGGAGGAGGTCGCGGGTGCCGTCGCGGGAGCAGTCGTCGACGACGATGATCTCCTTGTCTTTCACGGGGGCGGCGCGGACCCGCTCGACGATGTGGCGGATGGTTTTCGCCTCGTTGTAGCAGGGGATCACGATGGAGAGCTTCATCAGCGGCCGGGAAGCTAGTGGCAGGCCGCAGTTGGACAAAAGCCTTTTTCGGATGGGTTTCGGTCCGGACCAGAGGTTGACCCGTGAAGCGGGGATCAGCAGTGTCGCCTGGCATGCTGACCGCTGCCCCGAAATTGCTTCTGCGTCCTGCTGTGCGGCTGGCTGCGAAGAATTTCAGTTGGCTGTTTGTTGATCGTCTGGGCCGGTTGGGGATAGGGATAGTGGTGAGCGTGATGGTGGCGCGGCAACTCGGGCCGCGGGATTTTGGCCTCCTGAGCTTTGCGCTATCCCTCACGGCGATCTGTGCGGGATTTGCAGGGCTGGGACTCGATGACGTTTTGATTCGGGATTTTTCGGCCGATCGAAAGGGAAGCCGGGGACTATTGTCGAAAGCGATGCGGTTGCGACTGGTCGGATCTGCGGCGGGTTACAGCGCAGCCGTGGCGGGAGCGGTGTGGCTGCAGCCGGAGTCCCCAGACGTGTGGAGTGTGGTCGCGATTTGCGCAGCGTCCTTGTTTTTCGGCCCGGGGGAACTGGTGGAGGCTTGGTTTCAAGCCGCGATGAATGTCAGGCCCGTGGTGGGCGTAAGACAGATCGCATTTTGGACGGCCACGGGGTGTCGCCTCTGGCTGCTTTGGCAGGGAGCAACGTTGAAAATGCTTGCGATGACCTATGTGGTTGAAGCGGGCGTGGTGGGTGTTGGTTTGATTACCGCTTTTCGATTGCGGAGCGAAGATCCGGAAGCGGCGAATCTGCATCGGCGCGAAAGCGCTCCGTGGCTTCGGTTGATCCGCGAAGGCGCCCCATTGATGGCATCGGGGGTGTTGGTGCTGTGCGCGATGCAGGCGGACCGGCTCCTGTTGGCTCGGTTGAGCGGCGATACGGCGGTTGGGATCTATGCGGCTGGAGTGAGGTTCAGCGAGGTGTTTCAAATCATCCCGGTGGCCCTTGGGGCGGTCGTGCTGCCGAATTTGACCGCCTTGAAAGGGCGGGATGAGAGGGAGTATTGGCGGCGAGCGCGCCAGATTTTCTGGCTGGCGGGGCTGGCAGGTGCAGCGATCGCGTTGCCCGTGAGTGTCACGGCGGCGCTGTTCATACCGCGGATATTCGGCGCCGACTATGCCGATTCGGCGGGCGTGCTGGCGGTGCACGTCTGGACGCTGGGGTTTATTTTCATGGTGTCGCTGCGGTCGCGTTTCTTTCTGATCGCGGCGGCGACGCGATGGGTTCTGGTGCTGTCGGTGTTAACCGCGGGACTGAATCTTGCCGGGAACTTCCTGCTCGTTCCGCGCTTTGGAGCGACGGGCGCCGCTTGGTCGGCGGTGGCGGCGTGGGCGTTCTCAGCGCTGGTGGCGCCGCTCCTGTTTGCGCCGACTCGCCGGGTCATGCGTCATCTATTTGCCGGCCCCTTGCCGGGGGTTACGGCGCAGGTGGTATGAGCGAGTCCGCGGTGTTGCGTAGGGCGGACCTCGAAAGGTCGCCGCTTTCGTTGATGGACGAGGCGGGAGTGACCTATTTTTGGAGAGACCGGGTGTTGCGGGCCGTGCCGCCGGAAAGTGCGGCGGGAGTGAAGAGGCTTTTTGCGAGCGGGCTGATCGAGGCGCTGATGGCGAAGCGGTGGATCCCGAATTGCAGCATGAGTGCGATGCGGATCGAGGGAGCCGCACTCGTCGTGGAGCAGGAGAGGCTGCCGGTGGTGACGTATCCCTACGAGTGGACGTTTGGAATGCTACGCCAAGCGGCAATGCGAGTGCTCGAGGTGAATGCGCTGGCGAATGAATACGGCTGGGAGTTGAAGGACTGCCATGGGTTCAACGTGGTGTTCGACGGGACGCAGCCGCTATTTGTCGATCTCGGGAGCTTTGTGCCGCGTCCCCAAGGTGCTCGCGACTGGGTTGCCTATGAGGAGTTTCGACGGTCGTATTTGTATCCGTTGCACATCTGGAAGGATGGCGGGGGATACATCGCACGACGTGTGTTGGCGGCGAGTGAGATGATGCGGGAGGAAGACTATGGGTTGTATCGATGGCCGTGGACCCGGCTCGATGGAGGGCGACGATATGCGCGATGGGTGAAGCTTCAGGATCGCTGGCGGAGGCTCCAGCGCATGACGGATGCCTATGTTCGAATGCACCATCCGGGGCTTGGAGGCAGGCTGCTGTGCGCGACGAAACGGATGCGGTGGCTGCCGGGCCGGCGCGTTGAAATCCTGACGCTCCACGCGCAGGTGGCGGCTATGCGACGGCGCGGAGGTGGAGGTTTTTGGAGCAACTATCAAAAAGGTGGTGAGGCGTTTTTGAATACGCCGAGATTTCGCCGGGTGGCGGAGATCATTGCGGGACTGGGAGTGCGTTCGATGCTGGAGCTTGCGGGGAATCAGGGGCGGTTGTCGTCGCGGTTGCTGGAGGCGGAGGTCGTCGGAAGGGCGACTTGCACCGATAACGATGAACTGGCGGTAGATCTCGGTTTTGAGCGAGAACGAGCCACGAACGGACGCCTTCACACGGCGGTATTGGACTTCGTGCATCCCATGGTGTCGCCGTTTGGCGAGCCGCCGTCGACGCGCCTGCAGGCGGACGTGGTGCTAGCGTTGGCTGTGACTCATCATTTGCTACTGACGCATCGTTTGCCGATTGAACGCGTATTCGGCGCCATCGGGTGCAATGCTCGACGTTTTGTGCTGGTCGAATTCATGCCATTGGGCCTGTGGGATGGAAGGCGTGGGGATCCGGTTCCGCCTTGGTATACGCTCGAGTGGTTTCGAGCGGCCTTTGTGAAGCAGTTTGAACTCGTGCTCGAAGAACGGCTGGAGGAAAACAGGCATCTTTTCTGTGGCGAGATTCGGAGCGATAAGGCGACATGAGAGCCTGGGCTCAACAGTGGGTTCCCCCGCGGATATCGGGGTGGTGGCGAAAGTGGCGCCGGCCAGTGCGGCACGAGGGGCATTATAGCTCATGGAGCGAGGCGGTGGCAGAAAGCCGGGGCTATGACGCTGAAAATCTCGTTCGAGTGAGAAAGGCGGCGTTGCAGGTTAAAGCTGGGCAGGCGGCGTTTGAGCGGGACGGAGTGACCTTTGCGGAACCGGAGGTCTCGTGGCCCGCGTTGGCGTGCTTGCTGACGGTGGGAGCGGAGCAAGGCGGCCGGCTCGACGTCGTCGACTTCGGAGGTTCGCTGGGAAGCTTCTATTATCAGCATCGCGGCTTTTGGTCGGAGCTTGGGATGGTGCGGTGGAGAGTGGTGGAGCAGCCGGCGTGGGTGCAGGTGGGGCGAGCGGAATTCGAATCGGAAGAACTGAGATTTTATTCCACGATCGAGGCGGCGGAGGCGGAACGGGAGGCGCCCCAGGTGCTCCTGCTGTCTGCCGTGCTTCCTTACCTGCCCGACCCCCAGCGGTTCATGGCCGACGTTAGTAAACGGCGGTTTGTGGCTGTAGTTATCGATCGCACGGGGATGTTGCGCGAAGGGGGGCGGGATCGGCTGACCGTGCAGCGGGTGCGGCCGCCCCTTTTTCACGCCAGTTATCCCTGCTGGTTTTTCACGCGGGGAACGCTGCTGGCCCCGTTTGCCGAAGACTATCGGCTGCGGGCGGAGTTTGCAGCGCTGGACGGGACGAACATTGCGGCGGACTACCGCGGTTTCTTTCTACAGCGTTCCAGTCTCCGAGGATGTCCCGGCCATTGAACCATTACTGCACGTATTTCGATTCGGGATATCTCGCACAAGGCGTGGCGTTGTGGCAGTCGCTCCGGCGTCACGACGCAAACGCGATTCTATGGGTGCTAGCGCTGGACAAGACGGCGGAGCGAGCGCTTCGCAATTTTGGGGACGAGGCACTGCGGGTGATAACATTGGATCAACTGCTGCAGTCTGATCCTGAACTACGGGCGCGGCAGCATCGCCCCCGAGAGCAGTTTATTTTCACGCTCACGCCCTGTTGGGTGCGGCACGTTTTGACGGCTCGATCGGAGATCCACCGGCTGGTATATCTCGACTCCGATCTTTATTTCTTCTCTTCGGCCGCGCCGATTTGGAGCGAGTTGCAAAAAGGTTCTGTGCTGATCACTCCGCATTGGTATCCAAAATGGCATGAGGACGCTCCGCGCTATGGCACGTTCAATGTGGGGGTGGTCGGCTTCCGGCGAGATGAAGATGCGCAGGCGTGTTTAGAGTGGTGGCGGCAGCGGTGTCTGGAGTCCACCGAGCTGGCGGCCGACGGGACGCGCTTCGGCGACCAAAAATACCTGGACGAGTGGCCACGTCGATTTGAGGGCGTGGTGGTGTGTGACCATCGCGGCATCAATGTTGCGCCCTGGAATTGGGCGGGGTTTGTGTTCGAAGTTTCGTCGCGAGCGCCGGTGGGAGTGGAAGGTGTGCCGCTGGTCGTGTTTCACTTCGCCCAATTCCGGCGCATCGCTGGGCGCTGGTTCGATTCCGGGCAACTGGAGTATGGGGTCATGCCTCGCCGCCTACGTTCCCGCTTGTATGGAGAGTATTGGTCCGCGCTGCTGGAAGCGGAGATGATGATTCGGAAGGTCTGGCCTCAGTTTGCGATAAAAAGCAGAGGCTGGCTGGCGGTGTTGAAGCCGTGGCATCTCGGGCTCCTTCGATGGGTTTGGGGGGAATTCTGGTGGCGTGGACAGAATAATTGGTATGCGGGGCGGGCGGGCTTGGGGCGATTCTCGGGCCGTGTGATCAGCCTCTGGCGGCGGTGGGAGCGATGCCACGAATGAAGCTGCTGGTGGTCACGCCGACGTTGGGTTCCTCCCGCTGGCTAAAAGACACGGTGGAGAGTGTGGAGCGTTTCGCGCCGGGCAGTCGCCAGATATTGGTTGCACCTCGGGAAAAGATGGAGGCCCTGCGTAAAGAATTTCCCGCGGTGGAGGTGGTGCCGGAGCGGGGGGGCGGAATGTATGCTGCCATCAATGACGGTGTCGCTGCCGCGGGCGGTGCGTGGGACGCTTTCACATACCTCAACGACGACGACGTGCTCGGGCCAAATTTTGCCGCGGCGACGCGGTTGATGAGTGCGACAACGGGCGAGGGGATTGTGTATGGTCGGGTCGCGTTGATCGGAGCCGGAGGCGAGTCGCTTGGCGCGTTATCGATCTCGCCTGTGCCGAACCTCAACCGAGAGCTTTGGGAGCAGCGGATCGAGCCGCTCTTTCAACAAGGGACTCTCGTGAATCGAGCAGCGTGGAACAGACTGGCAGGCTTCGACGAGACGCTGCGCTTTTGTGGCGACTCCGAGTTTTTAGCCCGGGCCTGCGTGAAGGGCGTGCAGTTTCAACGGGCGGCGGGCGGCCCCGTGGCAGCCTTCAGATTGCGGGCCGGGCAGCTAACAAAGAATCGCACCGCGATGGAGGCTGAGCGCAAGAAGGTCGATGAAAAGCTCGGATTGCGGGCAAAACGAAAACAGGGACGTCATCTGTTGGCACTCATGATATTCCGGGTGTGGAACCTACCGGTATATGCGGGCCGGGTTCGGCGCTTCGGGTTCGTATCGTTTAACGAAGCCATGCGACGTGTGGAATGAGGCGAGCCGGTCGCCATGGAAGTTTCAGGCGAAACCACGTTTGAGGCGGACGAACTGTTTGCGGAGGAAGCGGACGACGGAAAGGACGTCCCAGAGCCAGCAGCGCCAGGCGGGGGCGTAGCGGTGGCGGACGGTGATTTCCTCGCGGTAGACGCGCCAGTCGCCGCCGTCGCTGGTGCCGGCGATGCCGCAAGCGGCGACGCGGAGCGGGAGGGGTTTGAAGCGGACGGAGTTTTTCCAGAGGCGGAGGTTGAAGTCGTAGTCGCCCATCACGCGTAGTGACGTGTCGAATACGCCGTTTTCCTCGAAGAGGGCGCGACGGTAGAACGTGGCCTGGTGGTGGACGAAGTTGCGGGCGAGCGGGCGGACGTGTTGGGCGAGTTGGTAGATGCGTCCGTCGTCGAAGGCGGCTTCGCCGGAAACGACGCCGGCGGAGGTGGAGGCGAGGGTTTCGAGGGCTTCGGCGAGAACCATGTCGCCGACGAGGCGGTCGTCAGCGCCGAGAAAAAGGAGCCAGTCGCCGCGGGCGCGGGCGACGGCCTTGTTCATGGCGTCGTAGATGCCGGTGTCGGGTTCGGAAAGGAGGGTGGCGAAGCGATCACGGTGCTGTTGAAGCCAGGCGAGGGTGCCGTCGGTCGAGGCGCCGTCGACGACGACGATGTCGGGCGCGACATGGCGTTGAGTCCAGATGCTGTCGAGCGCGGTGGAGAGGCGCGGGCCGGGATTCTTGCAGACGAGGATGACGCTCAGCGTGGGCGTGGCGGACATGCGGAGAACGCGGGGAGAATCGCGGGCGCGGTGAGCGGTGTCGAGGCGAAGGGCGGAGCGGGAGGCGGGGCTTCGGGTGGAGTCGCAGCGAGGGTGAAGAGCGCGGAGAGTTGGCGGCTGACAGACGGGGTGAGACGTGGCAGGTGTTGCGGACGATGGCGAAGATGAGTCCAGCTCAATCCAGGCAGGCGGTGGTGCCGGTGGTGCGTCTGGCGGAATTGCCGGGGCTGGCGGCGGAGTTGGCGGAGCGCGTGCGTGCGGGCGGGTTTCGGGCGGACGTGGTCGTGTATATCGAAACGGGAGCGCGGCTGCTGGCGCACGAGGTGGGGCGGGAGCTGGGCGTGGAGATCGTGCCGATGTGGGTGAGTCGCGGGGGGAGCGGTTTGAAACAGAAAGTGGCACCGCTGGTGGCAAAGACGCCGGTGTGGTTGCGCGATGGATTGCGGCGGTTGGAGGAGTGGTCGGGCGTGCATCGGCATACGCGGCGGCGGGCGGCGCTGGCGCAGGGTGTGGAACTGGCGGGGAAGCGGGTGTTGTTGCTGGATGATGCGGCGGACACGGGACGGACGATCGGGGTCGCGCGGGAGTTGGTGAAACGGGAGGGCGGGGCGGGCGAGGTGAAGGTGGCGGTGCTGGCGGCGACGACGCCGGCGGGGCGGGCGGCGGTGGATTTTTTTGTGTTGGAGAAGAATTCGCGGATGCCGTGGTCGTCGGACAGCGACGAACGCGTGGAGACGGAGCGGCGGGCGGAGGAGTTGCGGCCGAAGTATGCGCCTCGCGATTTTTGACGTGGATGGAACGCTGTTGCGGGGGAACTCGTGGCAGGCGTATTTCTGGTGGGCGGTGGGCGAGTGGCCGGCGGCGGCGCCGGGGTTGCTGGCGCGGCTGGTGGCGCGCAAGGCGGGGCTCATGACGGCGGAGGCGCTGCGCGAGGCGGCGTTGCGGCCGCTGTGGGGGAAGTCGCGGGCGGAGGTGGACGCGATCGGGCGGCGAGTGTTTGCAGGGCGGCTGCGGCGTCAGCTACGGGAAGCGGCGCGGCGGGAGGTGCGGCGGGTGAAGGAGGAGGGATTCGTGCCGGTTTTGGCGACGGGAGCGTTCGATTTTCTGGCGGAACGCGTGGCGGAGGAGTTCGGGGTGGCGGAGGTCGTTAGCACGCGGTTGGAGTATGAGGGCAGGCATTGCGCCGGGCGTATCCGTGGAGTGGAGACGCGGCGGGAGGCGAAAGCGGCGGCGGTGCGCGGGCATTTCGCGGGGCGGCCGGTGGAATGGGCGGAGAGCCGGGCGTATTCGGACGATGAGGAAGATGCGCCTTTGTGGGAGCTGGTCGGCGAGAAAGTGCTGGTTTGCTCGCGAGAGCACGAACGGGCGGAAGCACCGGACGGTGTGAACGTCGCGGTGTGGCCGAACGCGTGACGAGGGGTTGTTACGCGAAGGGATCGCGCCAGCGGGCGAAGGTGAGGAGGAGAATTTGGAGATCGAGCCAGATGCTCCAATTCTCGATGTAATAGATGTCGTGCTGGATGCGGGCGGCGAGGTCGGTGTCGCCGCGGAGACCGTGCACCTGCGCCCAGCCGGTCATGCCGGGTTTGACGAGGTGGCGCGGAAGGTAGTGCGGGATTTCGCGGGCGAGCTGGTCGACGTGGTAGGGGCGTTCGGGTCGCGGGCCGACGAGGCTCATGTCGCCGCGAAGGACGTTCCAGAATTGGGGAAGCTCGTCGATGTTCCAGCGGCGGAGGAAGCGGCCGATGCGGAGGAGGCGCGGATCGCGCGCGGTGGTGGATTGGTGGGCGGCGTCGGTGGCGGCGGCGTCGGGCCGCATGCTGCGGAGTTTGTAGAGCGTGAACGGGCGGTGGCCGGCGCCGATGCGAGTTTGGCGGAAGAAGACGGGACCGTCGGGCGACTCGCGTTTGATGAGCGCGGCGGCGAGAAGGATGACGGGAGTGGAAAGGAGGAGGCCGAGGATCGAGCCGGTGACGTCGACGGTGCGTTTGAGGGCGCGGGAGAAAAGGCGGTCGATGGCGAGCGATTCGACGCCGAGGATGGGAACGCGGCCGATGGTTTGCAGCCGCAGACCGCTCAGGAAAATGTCGAAGGCGCCGGGGACGATTTTCCACTCGATGTAGCGACGCTCGCAGAGATCGACGATGCGCTGGAGCTCGGGGCGGGGGAGATCGAGCTGGGTGGCGATGAGGACGTCGACGGCTTCGCGTTCGAGGATGGTTTCGAGATCGCGGAGTGAGCCGAGGACGGGCGGGAAGGTGTCGCCGGATGAGGAAGAGGGCCGTGCGTCGGAGTCGGAGGAAGGGAAAGAGACGAGGCCGGTGAGGGCGAGCGGGTGATGGGAATGGCGGGAGATTTCGGCGGCGAGAGCGACGGCCTGCGTGTTGTTGCCGAGAAGGAGGGTGCGGCGGCGGAGGCGCGAGAGCAGGGGCGTGCGGGTGAGGACGGCGTAGGCGAAAGAGCGCCAGAGGTGGAGGAGGACGACGACGCAGGTGAAAGCGAGGAGGGCGAAGAGCCGGGAGATGGGCGGATCGAATTTGAGGACGAGCGAGATGCCGAGGTAGGCGGCGAGCCAGAAAGCGGCGCCCTTCAGGATGGCGTTGAGGCTTTGGTAGCGGCGGAGGAGAAGGCGGGAATCGTAGAGGCCGAACTGGGCGAACGCGGCGATGAGGAGCGCGACGCCGACGAGAAGGAGTGGAAAGTAGGTCGCGAGCGTTGCATCGGGAACGTCGATGCCGATGCGGCCGAGCGGGGATTCGTAGCGAAGGATCCAGCCGAGAAGGAGGCCGATGAACGTGACGATGGTGTCGCCGGCGAGCAGCGCGAGAGGGATGACGGTGTCGCGAAGCGGATTGGACGGACGGCGCACGGCGGAGAACGAAGAAGGAAACGGCGGGATGGAAGACCGGCTTACGTTTCGGGAGGAAGAGCGAGGAGTTCGACGAGGAGGGGGGAGGGAAGCCAGCCTTTGGGCGGGAAGAGGAAGGAGAGGAGGTTGGCGGCGAGGAGGTTTTCCTGCACGTCGAAGAGATCGACGGGCGGGTCCAGGTCGAGATTGCGCATGAGGACGGGATAGCCGTCGCGGCTGCGGCGGTAGGCGCTGACGGGGGAATTCGTGAAGTCGGGCGGCGTGGGGTTGGAATTGAAAAACTGGATACGCGCGGGGGCGTCGGTGTGCGAAGCGGCGGCGGACGCGGGGCCGAGTCCGTCGAACCAGGCGGCGAGCGCGATGATGTAGCGGGCGGTGTCGGCACGGGGATCGTTGCGGGCGTCGAGTTCATCGGCAACGCGGCGCGTGAAGGCGTGAAGTTGCGCGAAGGTGGCGAGGCGTTGGGGAGCGAGGCTGTCGTGGCGCCACCACGGGGAGGTGAGGAAGAGCGGATCGTTGAGACACTCGAGGGCGAGGGCGCGGGGGATGAGGGGATCGTCGGGGTCGCCGCGGTTGAGGCGGGCGAGGGCGATGCCGAAGTAGACGCCGCCCTTGTCGGGAACGAGCTTGGCGGCGGCGCGGAAGTGGCGTTCGGCGCGAACGGGATCGGAGACGAGGAGGTGCCAGCCGAAATTGAAGTGGGCGATTTCCTGGTCGGGGTTTTTCGCGAGCGAGACTTTGAAGAAGCGGGTGGCTTCGTTCTCCTTGGTGGGATCGGCGGCGACTGCGAGGGCGTGGCTGTTGAGGAGCGGGTTGAGGTCGGTGCGGCCGAAGCAGACGACGAGGAAGAGCGAGAGAAAGGCGAGGGCGGCGACGTTGAGCTGGGGTTCGGGGGCGAGCGGGCGGGAGGCGGATGGGGCGACGAGGGCGGCGAGCGCGGCGGTGGCGAAGGCGAAGGCGGGGACGTCGAGTTGGAAATCGACGACGGAGAAAACGAGATAGCCGGCGAGAGCGGTGGCGGCGATCGCGCGGGGAGAGAGACGTTGGCCGCGATCGGGGCGGGCGGCGAGCAGGACGCGGAGAAGAAGCGCGGCGAAGACGAGGCCGCAGAGGAGGCCGGCGGCGCCGGTTTCGGCGAAAAGCTGGAGCGGTGTGCTGTGGAGTTGGAGGACGTTTTCGACGCCGCCGTCGAGTTGGGCGCGGTAGCGTGGAAAAACGAGCGGGGTGGTGCCGG
>Ga0065721_10050212_pt1 | contig 22144 bp, 21 predicted proteins | sample Mesricmetagenome_FD_59108 | JGI IMG/M metagenome (GOLD analysis project Ga0065721, IMG submission 59108) | Mesophilic microbial community from rice straw/compost enrichment Sample: eDNA_1 v2 (version 2) | ecosystem: Engineered > Solid waste > Grass > Composting > Bioreactor | place: USA: Davis...
TCACCGCCTTTTCGCCCCCTGCTGCGTCACTTTTGCTTGACGTACCCCCGGTACGCCTTCACAAAAGTTCCTTGCATGGAACGAAAATTCGGCAACATCTGCTATCCTCGGAGTATGCATACACGCCCTAGCACAGGGGCTGTCCCATTATGGGACAGCCCCTGTTTTCGGAATAGGGGAGGGATGGAAAAATGGGCAAGAAACGCGTGCGACGAAGAAGAAGGCGCGAATTTCCGAAGCCGGACGCCGCAATCGTCACGTTATCCTCGCTGGTGGTTCTTCTTCTGATTTTATGGGGCGGGCTGCATATGCGGGAAGCTTCCCAGAGCAAGCTTGCGGCAGCCGCCGCTGCTGAGGGGCAGGGAGAACCGGAATCGCAGACGGCGTGGCAGGAAGCTCTCGAATCGTCGTCGGAGCAGGAGAATGTCGAATCGCTGCCGCCGGAGCCGGATGATACATATCCGGCCGAGACGGAGAACTCGCATTTGCCCGAGGGCGACGAGCAGGCCTCAGCGCCGGACTCCAAGGGCGGCTCCGACGAGCAGCTTGGCCGAGACGAGACTGCGAAGGCGGGACGGGAGAGCGGCGCCAAGTCGAATCAAGAGACGGCTGCGAAGCCGGGAACGCCCGGCCGATCCGCAACCGGTTCCGACAAAGCCGGAATTCCGACCGAACCCGCATCGGGCAGCGCCAAAGCTTCCGATTCCTCAGAGCGCGCGCCTGCCGAATCCGAACCGCCGGCCTCGGCCTCCGCGCAGTCGCCCTCAGACGCATCCGAGTCCGCCGCCCGTCCAGATACGAAGGAGACGAACGTCGCAGGGACGAAGGAATCCGCGCAGCCCAATGAAGCTCCGACGATTCCGGCGGAAAGCGGCAAGCGCGATTACGATCAGGAAATCAAGACGATCCAAGCACAGTGCACGAGGGACATGAAAGCGGCATTAAGCGAGGCGGAATCCGGCTTGCAGCAAGTGGATAAGAGGGATCCTTTCGCGATTCAGGCGTGGCAGTCGAGCCTGACGAAAAATATGGCGGCCGCGGAATCCGATTGCGACGGTCAGTTCAACGAACTGATCCAAGACGCGGAGAACGATTCCGTATCGCCGGAAGCCATTGAAGAGTGGAGGAAATCTTTTAACGCCGCCAAAGAAGAGCTTAAGGCGGAGTCGAACGCCAAGGCGGCGCAATTACTCGGAGGGTGAATCGGTTTTGTTCGCCAGGGCGCGGTCGCGAAGCATTCGTTCGAGCAGGCTGCGAATGAGATCGAGATCGCTTTTCTCCAGTGGAACTCCGTCCCAATGAAGCTGTTCTACATTTAAATACTCTTTCGCGTTGTGGTTGAGCTCCGCAGGCGGGTCCGGATAATCGGTAAGGCCCAGGAGATAATCCGCGGACGTGCGCAGCACTCTCGACATCGTCTGTATGGATTCGATGGTGGGCTGCCGGTATCCGGATTCGTATCCCGCGTAAGTGCTCTTGGCGACTCCGACGCAATCGGCCACTTCCTGCATGGTCATTTTTCTCTTTTTCCGCAATTGCTTCAGTCGCTTCGGAAACATGCCCAGCCCCCCCTTCCCAAGTCCCCGTTTCTTGTCGTATAGCGAAGGTTCACAAAGGACTTCGTTGTACTCTTCTCGGTTGCACCCATAATTATAGCATGTTTACCATATGCTTTCATCCGCTAGATTCCCTCCGGATCGAGGCGCCCGCGGCAGGCCGGCAGGCCGTCTGCCCGATTCGTATCCCTCATGCCTCTCGTTAACGGTTCCCGCAAGTTCCACCAATGCCCCCGATATGATAGTATGAAAACAAAAAGAAGCCCTCAGAGGGTGAAGTTACGATTGAGAGGTCGACCCATGCTCCCCAGATATTCAACCGTCAGACAATTCGGATCGGACGAGATCGTCATCAAGAAGTCCCGTTTCATCGGTTATGCCAAGCCGGCGGAGACCGAAGAGGAAGCGGTCGCTTTCATAGAAGAAATCAAGAAGAAGCACTGGGACGCCACGCACAATTGCTCGGCCTACCTGATCGGCGAGCGCGACCAGTTCCAGAAGGCGCTGGACGACGGAGAGCCGAGCGGAACGGCGGGCAAGCCGATTCTGGAAGTGATCAAAAACCGCGGCATGAAAAACGTCGTCGTCGTTGTGACCCGCTATTTCGGAGGCATTATGCTGGGAGCGGGCGGTTTGGTGAGGGCGTATACGGACGGGGCCGTCGTCGGCATCGACGCGGCGGACCCGATCGTCAAAGTGCTGCATCGGGAAGTCGTCGTCGACGTAGACTATACTTGGTACGGCAAGCTGGAGAACGAGCTGAGGGGCCGCGGCTTCAGGGTGGGCGAAGTTTCCTTTACGGATCGCGTAACGGTGCCTTGTTACCCCGAAGCCGGAGAGGCGGCGGAACGTTTTCAAGCCTGGATGACGGACCTGACGCAGGGGCAAGCCGTGATCGAAGCCGGGGAAGAACTGTACTTCGTCGAAGGGGAGTAGCTTCGCTACCCTTCGATCGTCTTCACGTAGAAGGTACGCTGGCGCGGTCCGTCGAATTCGCAGAAGTAGATGCCCTGCCAGCGTCCGAGCAGCAGATTTCCTCCTGTCACGATCACGGTCTGAGACGTTCCGGTCGTGATTGCTTTCAGATGGGAGGCCGTATTTCCTTCTGCATGGCGGTACTTCGGATGCTCCCACGGATACACCTCGTCGAGGCGCATCAGCACGTCCCGCTTGACGTCGGGATCGGCGTTCTCGTTAATGGCGATGCCGGCCGTCGTATGGGGGCAGTAGATATGAACGATTCCTTCCGCAATGCCGGCTCCAGCGACGGCTGAGGCCACCTGTCTCGTAATATCGATCATCTCGTCGCGCCGCGAAGTGGACAACGTTTCTTTGATCAACATAAACAATCCTCCCTTTTCCTCCAATTATACCAGCCCAACAATGCAGTCCGGCAGCCGCTCTCTCACTTATAAGCGATTCGAATAGAAGGCATCAGATATTCTAATGAAATGGGCGATCATAACTGCGAATTTCGATTGACGGGAGAAGCCGTTATCTGGTAAAGTATCAATACCTACTAATTTAATAGGAATTATCTTATATACAGCTCTCAAAAGCTCGGGAGGTACACGTCAACGTGAGTTCCATGCTGCAGGGTCGCTGGTGGAGCTGGGGATTTCGCAGCACCGTCATGCTTTATTTCATTGTGCTCATTATTTTTCCGATTATCGGGATTTACGGGCAGTCTTTCTCGTCGGGATGGGCGGCGTTCGCCGATAACATTACGGAACCGCTCGCTTGGAAAGCCGTGCTGCTCACGGTCAAGCTGGCGCTGATCGCCACCGTCATCAACATGTTCATCGGAACGATGTCGGCGTGGGTGCTTGTCCGCTACCGGTTCCCGGGACGCCGGCTGTTGAACAGCCTGGTGGATCTGCCCTTCGCTTTGCCGACGGCGGTGGCGGGGCTGATGATCCTGCTGCTGCTCGGTCCTCGCAGCGCGGTCGGAGGACTGGCGGAGAAGCTTGGCTTTACGATTCTGTTCCATCAGCCGGCGATCGTGATCGCAATGGTATTCGTCACCTTCCCGTTCGTCATCCGCGCGGTTCAGCCTCTGCTCGAGGAGATGGATTCTTCGGAGGAGGAAGCGGCGTACACGCTGGGAGCGACGAAGGCCGCGACGTTCTGGAAGGTTATTCTTCCGAGCATGCTTCCGGGCATTCTGAGCGGAGCGATGCTGGCGTTCTCCAGAGGACTTGCGGAGTTCGGGGCCGTCGTGCTCGTCGCCGGGAACATTCCGGGCAAGACGCTTATCGCTTCGGTCTATATTTTCGGCGAGATCGAGAGCGACAACGCGATCGGGGCAACCGCGGTCAGCGTGCTGCTGCTGACGTTCTCCTTCCTGATTCTGTGGACGGTTAATTACGTCCAGATGAGGAGGAAGAACGGATGAGAAGGCTGTGGATCGGATTAACCGTCGCCGTATTCAGCGTGCTGCTGATCATTCCCGTCATCCGGATCGCCATGGGCGCTTTCGACGAAGGCTGGGGCGGGTTCGCCAGAGGATTGGCCCGGCCCGAGACGCTGCACGCGCTGTACATGACCGGGCTGATCGTCGTTATCGTCACAATCGTCAATACGCTGTTCGGCGTTATGCTCTCCTTATATCTGGTCCGGGCCACATGGCTCGGCAATAAAGTCAAACAATTGCTCAACAGCATCGTCGATCTGCCTTTCGCGGTGTCGCCGGTCATCGGCGGCTTGATGATCGTGCTGCTGCTCGGACCCGAGACGGCGCTGGGCGCGCTGTTCAACAAGGCCGGGATCGACATCGTCTACGCCCTCCCGGGGATGATCATCGCGACGTTGTTCGTGACGTTCCCGCTTGTCGTGCGCGAAGTGATGCCGGTGCTGCAGGAAATCGGCAGCGCGCAGGAGGAAGCGGCGGCGACGCTCGGAGCAAGCGCCTGGACGACGTTCTGGCGCGTCACTTGGCCGTCGATCCGCTGGTGCGTCGTCTACGGCGTCGTGCTGACGGTCGCCAGAGCCATGGGAGAATTCGGAGCCGTGCTCGTCGTGTCGGGGAACATTCTGTTCAAGACGCAGACGGCGACCACGCTCGTGTATCAGGATGTCGAGAACTTTAATCTTACCGCGGCGAACTCCATCGCCTTGGTGCTGGCGGCAGGCTCCGTCACGCTGCTTCTGCTGATGGAATGGGCCAAATCGAGAAGGGAAGTGCATTAAGATGCATATCGAGGTTCGCGGATTAAACAAAAAATTCGGCGATTTCCAAGCGGTGGCGGATGTTGACTTCGAGATCGAGAAGGGCCAATTGATCGGTCTGCTCGGACCCAGCGGCGGCGGCAAAACTTCGATTCTGCGCATGCTCGCCGGTCTGGAGACGGTAGACGACGGCGATATTGTGTTCCATGGCAAGCGGGTGAACGACCTTCCTCCCCAAGAGAGAGGAATCGGCTTCGTCTTCCAGAACTATGCGCTGTTCAAGCATATGACGGTGGCGGAAAACATCGCGTTCGGCCTGGAAGTGAAAAAGTGGTCGAAACAGAAGATCAAGGAACGGGTGGCCGAGCTTGTCGACCTGACCGGACTGTCGGGCTTCGAGAAGCGTTATCCGCACCAGCTGTCCGGAGGCCAGCGTCAGCGCGTCGCTTTCGCCAGAGCGCTCGCTCCCGAGCCGCAGTTGCTGCTGCTCGACGAGCCGTTCGCCGCGATCGACGCGAAGATTCGCCACGAGCTGCGGTCCTGGCTGCGCGAGATGATCGATCGTCTCGGCATTACGTCGATCTTCGTCACGCACGATCAGGATGAAGCGATCGAAGTGGCGGATCAAATTATGATCATTAACAAAGGGCGCCTGGAGCAGAAGGGCACGCCTTGGGAAATCTATAAAAATCCGGAGTCCCCGTTCGTGGCGAGCTTTATCGGCGAGTCGACGATTATCGAAGACGTCTCGGCGCTGCGCGGCTTCGGCGGTTCGGGCGAGCTGCCCGGCACGAAGGCGCTCATCCGTCCGGAATACGTCGAGATCGGCAAGGAGCACGATTTCGAGCTGTTGTCGGCGACGGAGACGGGACGCGTTCGCCACATCCATTTCCGCGGAAGCGAATGGCTGGTGGAGGTCCAGATCGGAGCGGCGAAGCTCGTTACTTACCGTTCCTTGGAGAAAGAGATTTTGCAGCCGGGCGACGAGGTCCGGGTGCTGATTCACCGGGCTTATCTGTTCAACGATACGAACAGCTGGGTCATGGAGAACAAATTGAAAGAAGATCCTATGCCGGTTCACATTTAAGGCCGGACGGATGACGGATGGGAGCCTACGAAGGCACCGGGAGGTCGCGATGAAGAGGGAAAACCGTACGCGCGCAATCGGGCGTACCGCTTTGTATGGCGCACTTATTCTATCTATGCTGGCGTTGGTCCTGTCGGCTTGCGGAGCCGGTCGCGAGGAGCCGGGTTCTTCGGATGTTCCCGCGGAAGCGGGAGACGTCACGCTCGTGCTCGGCGCTTATTCGGTCGCGAAGGACGCGCTTCAGGAGATTATCCCGGCTTTCAAAGCCCACTGGAAGGACACGACCGGACAGACGGTCGCTTTCCAGGAATCGTACGAAGCTTCGGGCACGCAGACCCGTTCCATCATCGGAGGCTTCGATGCGGACGTGACGCTGCTCGCACTCGAAGGGGACGTCGACAAGCTGGTGAGCGCCGGACTCGTTGCTCCGGAATGGAATAAAGCTCGAATGAACGGGATGATTACGCGCTCGATCGTCGTGCTCGGCACGAGGGCGGGCAATCCGCTGGGCATCCGGGATTTCGAAGATTTGACGAGGCCGGGCGTGAAGGTGCTGTATCCGAATCCGAAAACGTCCGGAGGCGCTCAGTGGGACATCAACGCGATCTACGGAGCGGGTCTCAAGAAGGCAGAGCTGACGACGGGGACGAAGGACGCGGCGGCCGCCAAGCAATTCCTTGTGGACGTGCACCGGAACATCGAATCGATGGACAAGAGCGGACGCGCCTCGATGGCCGCCTTCGAATACGGAGTCGGAGACGTCATCATTACCTACGAGAACGAGCTGTTGGCGCGGATCGCCAAAGGCGTGGAGTACGATATCGTCGTGCCGCCGAGCACAATTCTGATCGAGAACCCCGCCGCGGTCGTCGACCGCAACGCCGATCGTCACGGAGTGAGGAAAGTCGCCGACGCTTTCATCGAATTCCTCTATTCGGACGAAGCCCAGAAGCTGTTCGCCAAGCACGGCTTCAGGCCTGTGAACGAGGCGCTGGCCGCACAGATGGAGGACCGCTATCCGCAGCCGCCGGAGCTGTTCACGATCGATTACCTGGGCGGATGGGGCGAAGTCAGGAACACGCTGTACTCCAAGCGGGGGATCTGGTATCAGGTACTGGCCGGACAATGAGCGGACGGGTTGGTAAAAAACAGTTTTAGCGGGAAGGCTATACACCGCTGGGCTGTTTTTTTTGTTATAATTGTAGATTAGAACAGGAATTGCGCAGCCAATAGGGAGGACTATCATTTGCAGAAACCAACCACCATACGCACTATGCTCATGATTCTTTATTTTCAGCTCGTCATGCTGATATTAGGCATCGGGTCCACGGTTGTGAATTGGGATCAAGTGGATACGTCAAATCAGAACGCTCTGTCCTTTATGATTCAATACTACGGAATTACCCTTCTCACAGTTATCGGGATGATCTTCATGGTCAACAGAAAAAGAATGATTGTCACTCTGTTGCTTACCATGCTGCTGCTGTTGTCCTCCGTCCTCAGCTTCTTGCTGGGCAATCCTACGCAGATTCTGCTGACATTTGTCATTATTGTCTTGTTCCTGCTCAGGTCTACCCGGCAATATTTCCGCGGAACTTACGTGGCTCCGCCTTCGGCGAGAAATCGTACAAGCGCCGCTGCGGCGCCGACCGATGGAGAAGAAGTCGAGAAAGCCGCATTGGCCGAGCCCGATGAAGCTCCCGCCGAGCCTCTCGTCAAGCTGAAGAAGGAACCGGAAGTGCATGTTCGCGAAGCGACTCCGGAGGATGCGGATACGGTATACTCCTTGATGAGGATGGCGTTCGAAGAATACCGCACGGCGATTCCGCCTTCAAGCGCCCTTGACGAAACGGAAGAATCGGTGCTGGAGGCGCTGCGCAGCGGCAGCGAATCGGCGGCGATCCTGTACGAGGAAGATACGGCTGTGGCGATGGTACGCTACAAGTATGACGGCGACGCCATCTATTTCTTCCGCCTGTCGGTAGCTCCTCATCGCCGCAGAAGAGGATACGCAAGGCAGTTGGTGAAATGGATCGAGACGCACGGCATCGCCAAAGGCAAGAAGATCAGCCGCTGCAAGGTGCGCCAATCGGTGCAGAACAATCTTGTGCTTTATCAAAATATGGGCTACGAGGTCGTCGACCAAGAGCTTGTCGTTCGCCCTGCGGGCACGGTTAAGGCATTTACGTTGGAGAAGAAGCTTTGGGAATAGAAGAAAGAGAATAGCGGGCTCGCCGGTCTTCGGACCGTGCGGGCTTTTGTTCACGATTTTTAGCCGATCATAGCGGAGGACATATGAGAAATGTCGGGATATTCGCTCACGTCGACGCGGGCAAAACGACGACGACGGAGCAAATGCTGTATCGGAGCGGACGGATTCGCTCCTTGGGCAGCGTAGACGACGGAACGGCGCAGACGGATTGGCTGGAGGTCGAACGGACAAGAGGAATATCGGTGCGTTCCGCCGTTACGAGATTCGAATGGAAGGGTGTTCGAATCAACCTGGTAGACACACCCGGGCACGTCGACTTCCTGTCCGAGGTGGAGAGGTCGCTGCGGGTCATGGACGGAGCCGTTCTGATCGTATCGTCCGTAGAAGGCGTGCAGGCCCAGACGGAGGTCATCTGGCAGGCGCTTCGGGATCTGGGGATTCCTACGCTGCTGTATATGAACAAGCTGGATCGCACAGGAGCGGAACCCGAGCGTGTGCTGGGAGAGATTCACCGCTTGCTGTCCGCGAACGCGGTTCCGGTGCAGAGCTGCGGCGATGTCGAGGGAGCCTTCTCCGGACCGATCGAGCTGCTGCAAGTCGGAGAAGAGGCCAGAGCTGCTTGGTCGGAGCAGGCGCGCGCTGACCGAGAAAGATTGGCGGAGAAGATCGCGGAGCGGGACGATGCGCTGCTGGAAAGGTATTTCGAGCGGGGAAGCCTGGACGATTCCGAGCTGATTCCGGCGTTGCAGGACGGGGTTCGGCGCTGCGAGCTGTTTCCCGTCCTGTACGGGGCATCCAATCGCGGCATTGGCGTTGACGCGCTTATGGACGCGATCGTCGGACTGCTGCCCCCTCCGGAGGGCAATGAAGAGAAGCCGTTGTCCGGCGTCGTGTTTAAGCTGGACAAGGACCCGACGATGGGAAGGCTCGCCTACGTTCGCTTGTACGGGGGCGTCCTGCGCAACCGGGATACGGTACGCAATCATTCTTTGAATATCGAAGAGAAAGTGACGCAGATTCGCAAAATGGACGGGCAGCGCAGCGAGGACGTCGGTATTCTGAAGGCCGGGGATATTGCCGTTGTCTGCGGATGGAGCCGGGTGAGAATCGGCGATATTATCGGCGTGAGCGAAGGCGTGCCGGGGGTGCGGCGGTTGGCCGAACCTCTGCTAACCGTGCAGGCGCATTGGCGCAGCGAAGCGGAGTATCCCGCCGTCGTTGCCGCGCTGCAGGAACTGGCAGACGAAGATCCGTACCTCGACGTGCAGTGGCTGCAGGAAGACCGCGAGCTTCACCTGCGCGTCATGGGGCCGATTCAGGTTGAAGTGCTGGGGCAGATGCTGTTAAGCCGGTACGGGCTTGAAGTTAATTTCGGAGAGCCTTCGGTCATCTACAAGGAGACGCCGGCGCAGAAGGGAGAAGGCTTCGTCGCGTATACGATGCCGAAACCATGCTGGGCGATTCTCCGCTTCGTCATCGAGCCGGGAGAGCGGGGAAGCGGACTGGAGTACCGGTCGATCGTCCGTCCGGAGAGGCTGCTGGACAGCTATCAGAACGAGGTGGCCAGACGCGTGCCGGAGGCGCTTGAGCAAGGCTTGAAAGGCTGGCCGGTTACCGATTTGAAGGTGACGCTGATCGAGGGAGAGCACCATGTCTGGCATACGCATCCGCTCGACTTCGTCGTGGCGACGCCGATGGGCATAATGGACGGACTGGTGAATACGGGGACGATTCTGCTGGAGCCGATGCTGCGCTTCCGGCTGTCGACGCCGGAGGAGTTCGGCGGCAAGCTGATGAGCGAGCTGTCCGTCATGCGCGGGGAGTTCGACATGCCGGTCGTTCGCCAAGGCCGCATGGAGCTGGAAGGGAGGCTTCCCGTCGCCACTTCTCTGGATTTTCCGGCCCGTCTGGGGTCGATGACCAAAGGAAGAGGGACGCTGACGACCTACTTCGACGGCTATCAGGAATGTCCTCGCGACGTGAACGCGGAGAGGAGAAGACGCGGCGTTAATCCGCTTGACACGTCCAAGTATATTTTGGCGACCCGCAACGCTCTGTCGATCGGGTGATTCGGGCGACTAAGAGAAAAAGGCTGTTCCGAGCAGCAAGGCCGTAAAGATTGACGGCTTCGCTGCTCGGAACAGCCTTTTCGTTTTATGCGTTCAGTACGAATTTCTCGATAACATGCTTGACGCCGTCCTCGTTGTTGGACAGCGTGACGTAATCGGCGACTGCCTTGAGCGCCGGGACCGCGTTGGACATCGCGACGCCGAGACCGGCCGCTTCGACCATCTCGTGGTCGTTCATCGCGTCGCCCATGGCGATCGTCTCTTCGATCGGAATGCCGTAATGGGCGGCGAGGAAGCGCAGCGCATGCCCTTTGGTGCCTTCCGGGTGCAGGAACTCCAAGTAGTTCGGCTTGGACTTGGTCAGATGCACCTGCGACCCGAAACGGGCTTTCAACTCGGGCAGCAGCGCGTCCAGCTTCGCGGGCTCGTCGATGATGAGCAGCTTCGTCTGCTTCGGATGTTCGATAATGCGCTTAAAGTCCGTTTCTACAAAGTAGGGGATCTTGGATTGCTTGACGTAGCCTTTGACCTTGTCGTTGTCTTCGGGTACGTACAGCTTGTCGTCGATGTAGCTCTGCAGGTGCAGGCCGTTGGCGAGGCAGTATTCGTACAGTTCGCTCGCGACTTCTACCGGAATGGAGCGCTCGTAGAGCACCTCTTCGTCCAGCAGATTTTTGATCAGCGAGCCTTGGTAGGTGATGATAGGAACGTTCAGTCCGACTTGGCGGGCGATTTTCTGCGCGGAATCGAACATGCGTCCCGTCGCGATGGTAATATGGACTCCCCGGGCGATCGCGTCGTTCATCGCTTGGCGCGTTCCTTCCGTCACCGTCAATTCGTCCGTTAACAGCGTGTCGTCAAGATCCATGGCTATGAGGCGGTATGGCATCTTTCTCTCCCTCTCTGTCTCGTTGGTATCGTCCCATTGTAACCCAAATCGGCTTAATCGAAAAGACGATAGGCATGGTATAATGATGGGGACTATCGGAGATGAGAGGGGATTCGGCAATGAAACGTTTGCGTTGGGGAATACTCGGCTGCGCCGCGATCGCGGACCGCGCTGTCATACCGGCCATTCTGGCATCGGAGACGGGGGAGCTCGTCGGCATTGCCAGCAGGAACGAGGAGAAAGCAAAGGCGAAGGCGGAGGAGTTCGGCATTCCGAAGCACTACGGAAGCTACGAGGCGCTGCTGGCGGACTCGGAGATCGATGCCGTGTACATCCCGCTTCCGAACCATCTTCACAAGGAGTGGACGATCGCGGCGGCGAAAGCCGGCAAACATATTCTGTGCGAGAAGCCTCTTGCGATGAATGCGGCGGAAGCGCAGGAGATGGTCGACGCGTGCAAGGAAGCGGGCGTGCATCTGGCCGAAGCCTTCATGTATCGGCACCATCCGCGTATCGCCAGGGTGAAGGAGATTATCGCCAGCGGGGAGATCGGCGCTCTGAGGGCGATTCGAGGCGTATTTACATACAATGGAGCCGCGAATAAAACGGATATTAGGCAAGTGAAGGAATGGGGAGGCGGCGGTCTGTACGACGTCGGCGTATATCCGCTCAGCGCGGCCCGTTGGATTGCGGGAGCCGAGCCGGAAGCGGCGACGGTTCACGCGCTGTTCTCGCCGGAGCACGACGATGTGGATATGATGGCCTCCGGTCTGGTAGAGTTCGAAGGCGGAGTGGCGCTGACGTTCGACTGCGGCATGTGGGCGACGTTCCGCAACGAGCTGGAGATCGTCGGCACGGAGGGCACGATCGTGCTGAAGCCGTCGTTCCTGCCGAACAAGGAGAACGACGTGATCGTCGTGCAAGCCGGCGGGGAAACCCGAACGGAAGGCCCTTACGGCGTGGACGCTTACGTGGCGCAATCCGATCAGTTCGCCCGCGTCGTCTGGGGAGAGGAAGCTCCTCTGTATCCGGCCCAGGACGCCGTCGCCAATATGAAGCTGATCGACGCTTGCCTGGAGTCCGCACGCACTCGCCGCAGGGTTGAACTGTAACGGGTTAGAAAGCAAACGGCCGCTACGCAAAGCTCCCCCTTCCGATCCTGGGATCGGGAGGGGGAGCTTGTGGTGTGCCGCGACGGCTCGTTACTCGGAAACAGGCGGAGTATAGGTGACTGTGTAGGTTGTTTTCGTCAGCTTTCCGTATTTGTTGCTGACGACGATGTTGAACGTATTTACGCCGGGAGTCAGCTTAACGTTCGTCATGCTGGAGCTGATCAACTGGTCGTTAACGTAAACTATCGGGCTCCGGTCGTTCTCGTCGCTGACGGTCCAGGTCAACGTAATCGTCTGGGAGGTCGTGGACTCCGGCGCGTATCCCAGGGTGAACTGAGGTGCCGCCGGATCGAAAGTGACATTAAAGCTTTGCTCCGAAGACTCGCTGTTGGAATTGACCGCTTTGATGTGGATCGAATTCGGCCCAGGGGTAAGCTTGATCGATGTGCTGTTGCCGGAGATCAACTGGTTGTTGACGTACACCTGTACCCGATTATAGTTCGGGTCGGTTACCGTCCAGTTCAGCGTCAGCGATTCCTTGCCCGTCGTTTCCGGGATTGGAGCGACCGTCAAGACCGGTCCGCTGTTTTCCATCCGAACCTCGAACGTTTTCTCCGTTATTTTGCCATGTTTGTTCATCGCTTTGACGGTAATGGTATTCGGTCCCGGTCTGAGCGATAATGTCATGCTGGTACTGCCGCCGGCAGCCTCTCCGTTGACGAATACTTTCGGCGAGTAGTCGTTTTTGTCGCTGACCGTCCAACTGATCTTGAGCGTGTCCCGGTTGGTCGTCTGGGGGACGTTATGCACTTCCAATACGGGGCCGCCCCCTTGGAAAACGACGGTTTTGACGACTTTAGCCCATTGACCGTAGCTGTTTTCTGCCACGACGATAACTTCATTGCTGCCATCCTTTAAGGAGATCCTGGCGGAGGTTGCGGAATAGTGCTGGAGCTCGCCGTTGACGGATACTTTCGGATTGGGATCGTTCTCGTCTTTGACTTTCCATCTCACTTCGATTTCCTGCTTGTCGGTGATTTCCGGAATGCCGCTGACCTCCAAGGTAGGGGCGCCTTTCGCGAAAGTCACCTTCTTCGTTACGGACTGGGTTTTGCCGCCCGGTATTCTCGCTGACACCGTGTAGGTGTAAGTTCCCTCTTCCTTCAGACGGAAACCGACGCGGAATTGCCCCTGAACGACTTCGGCCTGCTCGTTGTTGATGAACACCTGGGCTCCCTTGGTCACATCTCCCGTTATATAGAACGTCGGAGTGGAGACCGTCTCGGGCGCTTCGACGTTCAGAATAAGCGATTGATCGGCGTCGGCCGCCGCTCCCTTGATCGCCCGGTACAGCAGCGTCGTAGCTTCTGCGCGTGTAACGGGCTTGTCCGGAGCCAAGGAATTTTCTCCGTAGCCGGTAATCAGCTTCTTCTCGACAGCCAAGGCAAAGTAAGTTTTCATATTCGGAGAAACGCTTGCGGTGTCGTCGTACCACATCAGAATATTCTCGTTTTCCAGATCGTCGGGCTGATAACCGAGCGTCTTCACCAACGCTACCGCCACATCTTCGCGCGTGGCCGATCCAGTCGGATCGAAGAAGGCTTTGCCCGATGGCGGGTAATAGCCCGTCAAGTATTCCTTGGCGGCCTCGATGGCCACGAACGACCAGCGCGACGAGGAGACATCGACGAACGAAGGTTTCTGGTCCTCGGAGGGCAGTTCCAGATAGAACGCCCGGGTGATCAGTGTCGCGAATTCCTCGCGTGTCACTTCCTTGTTCGGTTTAAAGGTTTTGTCGGAATAACCCGCGACGATTCCCAACCGAGCCATGCTGTTGATTTCTTCCTTGGCCCAGTGCGTGCCGCTTACGTCCTGGAAGTCGGACGAGCTGTCCGCATAGGCCATGAACGGATATGCAAGTACGATGGCAAGCAAGAGACCTGAAGCGGCCCACAGCTTTTTGATCATAGTTCTACTCTCCTAATCGAAAATAAGAATAAAACTACTATAGCAGATGGCGTTTGGAGAAGACTGTCGAAGTTTGTCGAGGTGTGCGAGTTAGCGTTTGGCGTTCTGTTGAGGTCCGGGTTTTACAGCGCGGCTGGATCGCATTCATCAACGGACTTGCACAACAAATGGAACGGTAGTGAGTTTACCCTCGTACTGAAATTGGCCCCAAATCTTATAGATCCCCGCCTCGGGAAATACAGTGTGAAACATAACATTGCTTCCCGAGCTCATCTCTTCCGCAGCGTGCACGTGAACATACACGTCAGCCGAGCTATTCAGAATAACGCTATGCCCGGAAGCTCCCAGGTAGGTTTCGAGCCTTCCAACCGGCTGTAGAGTTTCGGCATCGGAGACTTGGAATAGGAGCATAACCATTTCTCCGGCAATGATGTTATCAAGGCCCGGGCTGGCGGTTAGAGAAATATGGAGATCGTCCATTCTTTGGCTGTATGAGTCATCGGGGAGCGTTTCTGCCTTTGGAGGCATTTCTCCAGCTACTGTGATCCATTGTCTATGGACGGTCATGTCCTGATGTTCAGGTATAAATTCGCTAATTAGAAGATACGGACCGGCATGGGGGAATGAAATTCGGACGGTAAAGACACCTTCCCCCACATATTCCGGATGGACATGCATGAACGTACCAAGATCCTTGCTTACCACGATCAGATGCATTAACTTTGTTCGATCTTCAACAAACTTCTGTACAGGTATGCCGGAAGAATCGATTACTAACAGTCTGATGTCGACCTCCCCTTGTTCGAAGGACTTTCCAGCGGATTCAGCTGCAATAACCCGATAACCTCTATCGGTTATATTTGTCATTTGATCCTGCTGGATCATGGCCAGCAGACCTCGTACAGGAGGACTCTTATCCACATTGTCCCACTTGGTTGCGGAGCAACCCGTCATCAGGGCCAAACCGAGTATGAACGCCGCCATCTTTAGAGTGTTTTTGAGAAAAATGTTCATTGGCTGCCTCGAGTAGGCGAGATAGCGAGGATGCTTAATGCGAGGGACAAAAGGGAAGCTTGAACAATGGAGCCCACCCATAATTCCGGAGCCCATCCAATCCCGCCTGACAATGCCATACTGAGAAAATAACTGCCCCACAGCGCCACGGGTACAGCTATCGCCAAAATTCGATAACCTCCCGTCGTGTTCCCTCCAAGTCGCAATTTTACATAGATTAAATCTGCAGCCAGTCCGCCTATAAGAGGGACGAGAATAGCCAAATACTGCTGGAATCCGTCCAGTACGCCCATAAGTACGCTTATAAAGGTAAAGAGAAAAGTAAATGAGCCAAAAGGAACCTGCCATAGCTTGAGCAGCAGGAATACCGGGAACATGAACAGCAAGGTGTTTAACAGAATGTAGGATAGACCGCGAATCTCCAAATCTTCGATGACCCGTATACCGAAGAATGGATCGGTTCGGCTTTTATACCAATCGATGACGGCCGGGGTCGCCAAGTTATAGCGAAACATCCATACATACATCAGGAAAAAACTAACGACCCCTACGGTCAGGGCAGCAGAGAGAAGAATCGGGAAAAAGTGGCGCCAACCGGGTTGATCGGGAGAGAGTGCCCAGCCATACCGAAAGGGGCTGCTAATAATCAATAGCGTTCCCAGCATTAGCACGAGATGGGACGGGCTAAGGAGAGCGTCCAAATCTTGCTCTATGCCAAAGATCAGGTGCCAGGTCATATCGGCAATTCCGCCAAAAAGACCATGTACCCATAAGCATGGTAAGCATATGAACGCTAGTCTTAACCTTCATCGAGTCCAATACTGACCCCTCCCTGGCAACGACACCTAACATCTGGTGAGCAATAATCGACTTATCTCACTGGATATTCGTTAAGTCGTCGAGTAGATTTGTATGGAGTGTATTGGCTGCGAGTTTACAAAAGGTTCGTAATAAGATTAGTCTTCTGCGGCGCAGGATCTGCGAGACGGCTTTGTTCTATTTTTCCACCGTGTCCAGCACGTCCTTAAGGATGGCCAGATTCGCATTGTAAGCGGAATTAATCCAATGTCCGGAGGCCACCTGGTAGACGCGATTTTGTTTGACGGCCGACAGATTGTTCCATAGAGGAAGCGAAGCGAGCAGTTCCCGCACCTGTTCGTCCGTCTGTCCTTCCGGCGTAATGACGAACAGCTTATCTGCGTCCAGTTCGGCCAATTTCTCTAAGCTTAATTGCGCGAAATTGTCCGGAACCGTCGTAGCGAGAGAATGCGGCCTCAGGCCAACTGCTCGAGAGGAAGGAAATGCGGGGTGACGATAATCAGATCGGGATCGTGGCCGAGAACGGCTTCCGGGGATAATCCGTTCATGAGATCGAGCTTCGGCAGATCCTTGAGCCAAGGCTCCAGATGGTCCTGCACGGTAGTACCCGCCGCGTATTTGGCTACGCTCCCGCGAAGGGAGCGACGGATCGTCCAGAAGGCTGTCGTCCACCCAGATGTTTCAATCCACGCTCCCGCGAAGGGAGCGACCTGTCGCGGTCGAGCAGATCCGGATCGTAGGTCTTGTTTCAATCCACGCTCCCGCGAAGGGAGCGACTCTGCCGGGCGCGGAACACGTGTCGGGCACGTGTCGTTTCAATCCACGCTCCCGCGAAGGGAGCGACAACAGTCGACAAGACGTGGGCCGAGAAAGCGGAGTTTCAATCCACGCTCCCGCGAAGGGAGCGACCAGACGGGCGGCAACGATCGACAAGTACCGCGAGGTTTCAATCCACGCTCCCGCGAAGGGAGCGACGCCAGCTCCGGAACAATGCCGCATATTCGTAGGTGTTTCAATCCACGCTCCCGCGAAAGGAGCGACAGCGAGCCTGTTGAGCCCTTGCCCGGCAAGGGATTAAAGGCCCAAAAGTGCGAATCGGTATTTTTAGAGTAGAAAAGCAGGCTCAAAAATGGCGCGAAAGGCCGGGATCCCTTGTGCAGCAAGAGGTGCGAATCTCCCGGGAAAATCATGTGAGCTTGGGGTTCGCACCAATAAAACTATTTTACCACGTAGACGCTATGCTCGCTTGGTGACGTTATTGCGGCGGCGAAAAAAGTCAACCGCTCCAAGACTCAAACAGTCCGGAGGACAGACGCCGGAGAGGCGGTGGACAGGCGTTCGACGAAACGGGTGTCGACGCGGATTTTCATCCGGGCGTCGGAGCCGTGCTCGGCCGGATCCGTCAGCAGGTCGACGGCGAGCCTGGCCATCTTTTCCTTCTCGACATGGATGGTCGTCAGCTCAGGCGTGACGATGACGGATTCGTTGATGTTGTCGAAGCCGATGACGGAAATGTCCTCCGGGACGCGATAGCCGAGCTCGGCCAGCGTCTTCATGGCGCTGATGGCGATATAGTCGCACTCGCAGAAGAGCGCCGTGGGCAGCCGGCCCTCCGACCGAATGCAAGCTTCGAGCTGCTGGCGCATCGATTCTTGCGAAGAAAGCAGCGTCGGCGCGACCGCGAACGTCCGGCTCGGCGCCATCTCCAAGCCTCTCTCCCGAAGCGCGGCAAGGAACCCCGATTTACGCTCCTCGAAGTTGTGAATCCGCACGTTGGAAGCGACATAGCCGATGTCCTTGTGGCCCAGCTCGCACAAGTGCGCTCCCGCTTGGTAAGCTCCCATTGCATTGTTGATTTCGACGAAGTGAATCGGCAGCGTATCGTAGCAAGTGTCCAGAACCACGAGCTGCGGGAGACGATCGGCTGCTGCTGCGATCTGCTCTCTCCCTAGATTGGTCCCCAGCAAAATGACCCCGTTGCTGCGATGTTCCTCGGCAATGGCACGAACGTTATGCTCGAACTGCTCCATATCCACGGATGAGAACATAACGGAATACCCTTTGGAACGGCAGCGTTCTTCGACGAAATGAATCAATTCGCGGAAAAAAGGCTGCTGGTAGTACTCCTCAAGCACGATTCCCAGATTGGTGATGACCAGAAACAAAATCGATTTGGAGGTTTTATCGGACGGGGCCGTCGAGTTTCTCGGTTTGACGTTGTACCCCATTTCCCGGGCAATGCGCAATATTCTTTCCCTCGTCTCGCTGCCGATGCCGGGCTTGCCGCTGAGCGCCAAAGAGACGGCCGATTTCGAAACTTGCGCGATTTTCGCGATATCTTCCATTTTCATCGGAATTTCTCCGTTCTATTTCGGATATTAAGCTGAAGATGTCGAAGCTGTTGAGTTGAGTTTAGTTTACTACTGTTTTCTCGTTTTGTACAACATTCAAACTAAACAATCACAATAATCCAGTTAAAACGACTAAACTATCACTAAATTTTAGTTGACTCCCTAATATCGCGGTGATAGGATGGGGGTGTGAGTTAGTGGGGTTACCGTTTTTCTAATGCTTGTTTAGTCGATGGACTGATTTTGTTTAGTTAAATTTAGTGTATTCGCGAGTCCGTTGAGGCAGGTAGATCCGACAAGCCGATTTCACAAGGGAGAGAACAACATGAAAAAGCTGAAGCTGGGGTATGCTCCGACGCGGAGGTTCACGTTCAGCGCGGAAGACGCTTTTAAGTACAAGGTGCAGATCCGCGAAAAGATGGACTCCTTCGGAATGGACATCGATATCGTCGATTTGGAGGGGCTCAATTCGGAGGGGCTGCTGTACGACGACCGGATCGGGGCGGAGGCAATCGCGGAGCATCTGCTCAAGGAGAAGGTTGACGCGGTTTTTTTTCCTCATTGCAACTTCGGGACGGAGGATACGGTAGCCCGGGTTGCCAAGGCGCTCGGCAAGCCGGTGCTGCTGTGGGGGCCGCGGGATGAAGCGCCGCTGGAGGACGGAATGCGCCTTCGCGATACGCAGTGCGGCCTGTTCGCGACGGGCAAGGTGCTGCGCCGCTTCCGGACGCCGTTCACATACGTGACGAACAGTCGATTGGACGATCCGGTGTTCGAGCGCGGCTTCAAAAATTTCGTGGCGGCGGCCAACGTGGTGCGTCATTTCCGCAGCTTGAGAATTTTGCAGATCGGGCCGCGGCCGACTTCCTTCTGGACGATGATGTGCAACGAAGGCGAGCTGCTGGAGCGGTTCGGCATCGAGCTGCACCCGATTACGCTGGTGGATATTACGAACGCGGCGAAGAAGGCCGAGAAGTCCGGAGGTTCCGAGCTGACGGAGGCGATCCAATACATTCGCGACAAGCTGGATATCTCCGAGGTGACGGACGACGACGTCAAGCGGGTGGCCGCGCTTAAAGTCGCGATGAAGAAGCTGGCGGTCGACTCCGGCAGCACCGCGATCGCGATTCAATGCTGGTCCGCTCTGCAGGACGCGATCGGCATTATGCCGTGCCTAGCCAACGCGATTTTGACCGATGAGCAAATTCCGGTCACTTGCGAGACCGACATCCACGGTGCGATCACGTCGGTGATGGTGCAGGCGGCCGCGATGAACGAGGCTCCGACCTTTTTCGCCGATATTACGGTCCGCCACCCGGAGAACGACAACGGCGAGCTGCTGTTCCATTGCGGCAATTTTCCCGTGTCGCTCAGCGTGGAGAACAAGCCGAAAATGCGCAAGCACTTTTTGTTCGACGATCATGCCCCGGGCACCCACGAAGGAGAAATCCGCGGCGGCAGCATGACGATTGCCCGTTTCGACGGCGATAACGGCGAGTATCAGCTGTTCCTCGGCAAGGCGAAAGGCATCACGGGTCCGTATACGCGCGGTTCTTACGTCTGGGTGGAGGTCAACGATTGGCCGCTGTGGGAGGAAAAGCTGGTGAAAGGCCCGTACGTGCACCATTCCGTCGGCATACACGCCAACGTCATCCCGGCGCTTTACGAGGCCTGCCAATACATTCCCGGCCTTACGCCGGACCCGGTCGATCCGACGGAGGATCAAATCCGCGCTTGGCTGAGAGGGAGCGTGTAACTATGGCAAGCATACTGGAACTGAAGCGCAAATCGCTGCAAATCCGCAAAGAGCTGATGACGATGATCCATGCGGCGAAAGGCGGGCACACCGGAGGCTCGCTCAGCAATACCGACATTTTGACCGCCCTTTATTATGAAGTAATGAAGCACGATCCGAATCGTCCGAAGCTTCCGGAGCGGGACCGTTTTGTGGCGAGCAAAGGGCACTGCGTCGAATCTCTCTGGTGCATTTTGGCCGACCTCGGCTATTTTCCGAAAGAGGAGCTGTCCACGTTCAGCCAGTTCGGCACGAGATTGATCGGACATCCGAACAACAAGGTGCCCGGCGTCGAGATGAACACGGGAGCGCTCGGTCACGGTCTGGCCGTGTCTGTCGGAATGGCGCTGGCCGCCAAGCGGGACGGCAATCCGTACCGCGTCTATTGCCTGATGGGCGACGGGGAGCAGGCCGAAGGCTCGGTCTGGGAGGCGGCGATGGCGGGTGCTCACTACAAGCTGGACAATCTCGTCGGCATCATCGACCGCAATCGGTTGCAGATCAGCGGGAGCACGGAGGACGTTATGGCGTTGGAGCCGTTGGACCGAAAATGGGAAGCGTTCGGCTGGCATGTCGTCACCGTGGACGGCCACGATTACGGCGAGCTGCTGAAGGCGTTCAACTCCGTGCCGGAGGTATCCGGCAAGCCAACGCTGCTGCTGGCGAACACCGTCAAGGGCAAGGGCGTTTCTTTTGCGGAAAACAAACCGGAATGGCACCATCAAGTTCCCAACGACGAGCAACTGAAGCAGGCGCATGAGGAGCTTGACGCCGAGCTGGCCGCGCTTGCAGATGAACAGGAAAGGAGCGGGACTCATGCCTAATACGATTCCGAATCGCCAGGCGATGTGCGAAACGCTGCTGGAACTGGCGGAAAACAGCCGCGACATCATGGTGCTGGCAAGCGACTCGCGGGGCTCGGCGGCAATGGCGCCGTTCGCGAAGCGGTTTCCCGAGCAATTCGTGGAGACGGGCATCGCGGAGCAAAACATCGTCGGCATCGCGGCGGGCTTGGCGCACAGCGGTAAAACGCCGTTCGTGACTTCGCCAGCCTGTTTCCTGAGCATGCGGAGCATCGAGCAGATCAAGGTGGACGTCGCTTACTCTAATACGAACGTTAAGCTGATCGGCATTAGCGGCGGCATCTCGTACGGAGCGCTCGGCATGTCGCATCACTCGGTTCAGGATATTGCCGTAACGCGGGCGATTCCCGGTCTGGCCGTCGTGCTTCCGGCGGATCGCCATGAGACGAAGAAAATGACTCGCGCCATCGCCGAATACGAAGGCGGCGTATACGTGCGCATCGGACGGAATCCGGTCGAGGACGTATACGAGGAGGACGACGATCGCGAGTTCGTGCTCGGCCAAGCCGTTCGCCTGAAGGATGGCAGCGATCTGACGCTGATCGCCGCGGGAGAAACGGTGCGCATTGCACTGGACGCCGCGAAGCTGCTGGAGCAAAGCGGCATTCAGGCACGGGTGCTGAACATGCATACGATCAAGCCCCTGGACACCGAAGCGATTATCGCCGCGGCCGAAGAGACGGGCGCGATCATCACGCTCGAGGAGCACAGCGTATACGGCGGACTCGGCGCCGCGGTAGCCGAAGTGACGTCCCAGCATTGCCCGGTTCCGCTCAAGATTCTCGGCATTCCCGACGAGCCCGCGATCGCCGGCAAGACGGCCGAGGTGTTTCGCCATTACGGCCTGTCCGCGGAGAATGTCAAGGAGCTTGCCGAGCGATTGGCGAGCGTGAAGATGCGATGAGCTATCTGCTTACCGTAGATCAGAGCACGGCCGGCACGAAAGCGGTGCTGATCGACCGGGAAGGGCGCATCCGGCATCGCTGCTCGCTCGCGCATCGGCAGATCTATCCGCGGGACGGCTGGGTGGAACATGATCCGCTTGAACTGTATGATAACGTTAAAGGCGCCATTCGCGGAGTTATGGAGAACGCCGGCATCGGCCCGGACGCCGTCGCGGCGCTGACGATTACGAATCAGCGCGAGACGGCGCTGATTTGGGACCGCGAGACCGGCCTGCCGATCGCCAATGCGATCGTCTGGCAGTGCCGGCGGTCCGCCGATTGGTGCGAGCGAATGAA
>Ga0065721_10050213_pt1 | contig 22133 bp, 23 predicted proteins | sample Mesricmetagenome_FD_59108 | JGI IMG/M metagenome (GOLD analysis project Ga0065721, IMG submission 59108) | Mesophilic microbial community from rice straw/compost enrichment Sample: eDNA_1 v2 (version 2) | ecosystem: Engineered > Solid waste > Grass > Composting > Bioreactor | place: USA: Davis...
GTGCCTGGCCTGCCGCCCGCCGCATGCGGGGTATTGAATGTTTTAACAGCCGGCCGTTGAGAATCCGGTCGGCGCGTCGGCTATTGCAGTTGCGGACGCATTTGGAGTGGGCCTTGAAAAATCGTTGCTGCCAGCCGCCCAGTTGATATTTGCGCCGAGAGGTGGTCGACAGACTGGCTGGTACGCGACGTACCGACCAAGGAAGCAGTGACACGTTTAATCTCAGCTTCAGCACATTTGCGCGGGCATACGGACTTCGAACGTAGTTTCTTGCTCAGTCGAGGTCGCTGTAATTCGACCTCCGTGTGCTTCAAAGATGGATTTAGCAATGGCCAGTCCTAAGCCGGCTCCTTCCGAAGAACGCTGACGAGACGCGTCCGGGCGATAAAAGCGCTCAAAAATGTGAGGTAAGTGCTGCGGCGGGATTTGCGGGCCGGGATTCACTATCTGGATTTTGACAGACTCCAGGTTTCCTTCGAGGTGAACCGAGACGGTCTTCCCATGCGGCGTATAACGTATGGCATTGGAGAGCAGGTTGCTCAATGCGCGCCGAATCATCAGTGTGTCACCGAGCGTGCATACGCGCTCGCCCGCCAACTTGAGACCAACGCCTCGTTCTTCAGCCCACGCACCAAAATAATCGAAAAGCGTGCGTATTTCTGCATCAAGTTCGATCGTGACAAGTTCGGGCTTAAGCAAATGATTGTCCGCCTGCGCCAAGAACAGCATGTCGCCTACCATCTTGGCCATGCGCTCGTACTCTTCAAGATTCGAGTACAGAATTTCTCGGTATTGCTCAACGCTGCGCGCCTGTGAAAGCGCCACTTCCGTCTGCGTTTTTATATTTGTAATCGGTGTGCGCAACTCGTGCGCAATGTCACCGGAAAAGTCCGATAACCGTTTGAATACGTCTTCAAGGCGATCGAGCATCCCGTTGAAGGACGTAGCCAATTCAACTAATTCGGCTGGGACGGCACTGGAATTCAGGCGTATGTGCATTTGATCCGATCTGATCCTGCGGATCTCGTGACTGATCCGCCGTATCGGCGCATGGCCCCGATGCACCGCAAACCAGGTGGCCAAAATGGCAATCAGGCAAGCGACCACCGTGATCAGCCGAAGATAGTCGCGAAAGCTCTCCAGATAGTGCAAATGAAAATTGATGCCGGTTGCCACTGCAATGGTCAACGGCCCGATCCCACGCAAGATGTCGGAGTCCACACTTAGAACGGCGCCTCTGAACGTTTCGCCATGATCCTGCCATATGCCGACGGTATCGATGGAAATGTGCTCTACAGGCTGTGCCATTCTGACAAATCTCGCCAAGTCTGAGCCGGGCGTCGAATATATTACTGAGCCGTTCGGCGTTGATATGCGGTACTGCGCGTTGTGGTGGCCGGAGACAGCATTCGCTAGACGATCCCGGAATGCATCGGGGCTTTCGTTCGCCGGTACGGTGGCGAGGGTGTGCTTTAGCGCTTGAACGACGGCGTTCAACTCGTCTACATCCTGCTGGATAAAGTGATTATTGATTGATCGTTCGATCATCCAGCCGAAGGAGAGCAGCACGACCGTGATAACTGCTCCAATAGAGACAGTTAACCGTAACGCGAGAGACGCAGGTCGTCGCTTCATCGCTAGGCAGAGGGTGTTACGTCCAGCATATAACCCATGCCTCGGACCGTATGAATGAGCTTGGGCTCGTAACCATCATCGATCTTGGCCCTAAGTCGGCGGATGGCAACGTCAATGACGTTGGTGTCGCTGTCAAAGTTCATATCCCATACCTGCGATGCAATCAAAGAGCGCGGCAGCACTTCACTCTGGCGACGAACCAGCAACTCCAATAGCGCAAACTCCTTATTGGTCAAGTCGATGCGTACGCCATCGCGCTGGGCTCGTCGACGAGGAATGTCGAGCGTCAGATTAGCTACTTGAAGCTGGTCATTAAATACCGGTGCAGCGCCGCGTCGCAACAAAGTCCGCACGCGAGCCAACAGTTCAGAAAAGGCAAATGGCTTTACCAGGTAGTCGTCAGCGCCCAGCTCTAGACCTTTGACGCGATCCTCCACGCTGTCGCGCGCTGTAAGAAAGAGGACAGGCGTCGCAGACTTTGCCTCTCGTAATGCTTGAACAATACGCCAGCCTTCAACGTCGGGCAGCATGACATCTAGGATGATCAAGTCGTAGGATCCGGTCAACGCCAAGTGATGGCCGTCCAACCCATTGCGCGCAAGGTCAACGATAAATCCGGACTCAGTCAGCCCTTGTTTAACGTAATCGCCCGTCTTGACTTCGTCTTCAACGAGAAGCAGTTTCATGGCTGCCTTCCCCAGGTTCTTGGTCGTGGTTGAAAAACTCCGCTTTCACCGCTTTGCAGTCGCAATATTCGTCTCCATCGGAAAGGCTAGTGAATCACCGAGCTGGAAGCTTTGCACGACTTCCCGTGTCTCGTCTTTTATGGCGTCCATGAGGGCAGCACGTTCTACCGGCGCCATTCGCGTGAAAGCCGGCACGGACGTGGCTGCTCCGGCTATTGACGTGTCGACGAACAGTTTGGCGTCTGGCAAACGGATGTCCAGTGCTGATGTCCGCACTTCGATATCCTGAAACCCTGCGGACTCAAGTAATCGGTACAGCTCGTCGGCGTCCGATAGCGAGAAAGCGATGTCTACATCGGTGACGGCGATATTGAGATGGCGCGCAGTTGCGATGAACAGAGCCTCGTACAAAGGATGACGATGCAGCGACTGCCAAACACTGATGCCAACCCTTCCGGAATCGCGCAGGACACGGCGCATTCCGTGTAGCGCCCCAGCACGATCGGTAAAGAACTGGAGTCCTTGCTGGCAGAGTACGAGATCGAACTCCTGCTCTCGAAGTTCGAGATTTGTTGCATCACCCTCGCGCCAATCTATGGTGGCGCCTTGAGGCACAGGTTGCGCCATGCCGACTGCCAACATTTCGGCGTTTAGATCCAATGCAACTACGTGCCCGCTTTCGCCGACGAGCGGGGCAACTTGTCGTGCAACGCTGCCCGTTCCGCAGGCGAGATCCAATACGCGCTCCCCGGGTTGCGCCAAAACACGTGCCAGCAGCACGCGTGTCCATGGATCCGCAATATTGCGGCCAAGATAATGCTCATAAGTCTCTGCTGGGCTAAGGGCGGGCGGAAGGCTCATAGTGATAAAGCGGTGAATCACTGGACGAAGGAAACTCACAGTCTAGAGTACGCCTCCCAACAACTACATGACGCGAAGATTACAAATCTGTAATGGTCTGATTGCTGCAGCTTGTTGGAATAGCGGTACACCAGATAAAGATGTGTGCGAGGGCCTGGAGGTTGCTGGTTTTCGTGTAGCGGCGTTAATGCCGCATCACGATACACCTTCCATTTTCATTCCAACGGAGATAAATATGGCTCATGAAAAATTTCAATCATGCATCGACGCGTGTTATGCGTGCGCGACAGAGTGCGACCATTGCGCGGTCTCGTGCCTAGAGGAACAAGACGTAAAAAGCATGGCCCGCTGCATAAAGCTGGATATGGACTGCGCACAGATTTGTCGCGTGGCAGCCAGCTACATGGCACGAGGCAGTGAATTCACCCAGGCGATTTGTCGAGTGTGCGCAGAGATCTGCGAAGCATGCGGCGAAGAATGTGCAAAACATTCAATGGATCATTGCCAACGTTGCGCGGAAGCTTGCCGTAGGTGCGCCGAAGAATGCAGGCGGATGGCCCAGATGGCCTGAGGAACCCGTGAACCGTTGCGGTTGCTCTTCAAGGATAGCGCAACCGCAGCCGGTAAGATCAGAACGCGTTAATGCGCTGCCGCTGCTATGGTTGGCGCTCGGGGGTATAACCGGCCTCACGAATGGCGCGCTCGACCGTGTCTATGTCTGTAACGCCTTCCACGGCTACTCGACGTGCGGAGAGGTCCACCTCAATGTCCGCCTGCGGAGCGGCGGTGATTATTGCGGCTCGTATAGTGCCCGCGCAGTGACCGCAAGTCATGTCATTTACCCGAAAATTGACCATTGACGTTCCTTCTCTTGGTTCGTGATTGAATACCCGTACGATAAACCTTCCCAGCATGGGAAGGTCAACACAAGAGGTGCTCGTATCTGCCGGCCATTGTAAAAATTCCGACTCGTCGCGGATTGGGACGCGTCCACCGGAAGCACTAGCAACCTCGCCGAGCGTACAGATACAAACTATTTCATTCGTCCGCGCCTCGCGATAGATGACAAATATGTAATCGGCCTGCAACGCGTCCGACAGGGCCACCCCGCTACAGTTCTTCTAATGGTCGCACAACGTTGGCCATGCTGAGAGTTCAGCGCAACTCGCACAAGGAGAACACTATGAAATGCGATATCAAGATGATGCTGAAAGCGGGGGCCGGCCTGGCCGCTGTGGTCGCCGTTGCATACGCCACCTTTCCCGCCGCCCGTGAATTGATCACTGCCTGGGCGCCAGCATTGTTCTTCCTGATTTGTCCCGTGATGATGCTCTTCATGATGAAAGGCATGCAGTCTTGCCACAAAGAACAAGGCATCACGAAGCCCCAAGCACGACCGGTGCCGCTATCCGATACGAAAAACATTGTTGATGAGCGGCATTGACGAGGCCGGTTCGTCGATTGTTTAACAGAGTCCAACATGCAGTTGGGCCGTCCCTCTCCTAAAACCAACTGCTTCTAGTCTGGAGATTAAAAATGCAGAAGTTCCGCGTTAGCTTGATTACAGCTGTTCTCGCCGCCACCATAGGAGCGGCGAATGCAGCTTCGTTAGCCAATGGAGTCGTTTATAGCGCTAATGAGGGCGATGGCTCCATCAGCGTGATTACACTAAGTTCGGGCGAAGTCCGTGCGGTGGATATACCCGTGGTGCCCCATAACGTCCAAATATCGCCCAATGGCAAACTTCTCCTGGCCGTGGGCACGTCTTCCAGTGGGCATGGAAGCCATGGTGGCGAGAAGAGCGAGCCAGCGACTTCAGCCGCCACGCACGGCCATGGCGGTCAGGCGGGCCTGGTGCTTTTGGATGCAAACAAGCCAGGCGAACCAATCGTGATGCTGCCCTCCGGCGACCATCCTGCCCATGTCGTCACCAGCAAGAGCGGCGACCTTGCCTATATAACCAATGCTGATACGAATCAGGTAACGGTAGTCGATATCAGCCGGAAAGCCATTGTCGCCGAAATTCCTACCGGCAGTTATCCCCATGGTTTGCGTCTCAGCCCGGATGGGCGTGAGCTATACGTAGCGAACGTTACAGACAATAGCGTGTCAATAATCGATGCGGAGAATCTGAAAGAGACTGCACGTATCCCTGTGGGCAAAGCGCCGGTTCAGGTGGCATTTACACCTGATGGAGCACAGGTCTATGTATCTCTGCGCGATGAGAATAGTGTTGCGGTCGTCGATACGAGTACCCGGAAAGTCGCCGGTAAAATCCGAGTGGGACGCAACCCGATCCAGCTTTTTTCCACGCCGGACGGCAGCAAAATGTACGTTGCCAATCAAGGCAGTGACAGCGATCCGGACAACACAGTGTCAGTAATCGATATTGAGACACAACGCGTCGTGGACACCGTGACAACAGATATGGGCGCCCACGGGGGGGTGGCAAGCGACGATGGCAGCTTGGTATTCATTACGAACAACAAGGCCGATACAGTGAGCGCCATCGACACGAGCACGCAGGCAGTAGTCGGGACATATAAGGTCGGCCCCGCTCCAAACGGCATCACTTATCGCGCGCTTCCATAGGGCGTTGCCTATCCGGGTAGCTACTGCGGGACTGGGATAGCTGCGTGTCGAACCGGCTTCTTCTCATGACGAAAATGTAATCTTGAGGTAATTCAGCTGACAGTGCGGGAAGCCTATATTAAACGGTTCTCAATAACCCGTATGGTTGGCACCTGGTGAAAGCAGTTCGTTTAATAGCAGCGTTCCTGACGTTATTTCTGGCAGGGCTAGCCGGTTTCAGCCACGCATATGCCGCCGGCTCGGTTGCAGCAGCGTCAGACGCTTCAGTTCTGACCCCCGCTTCATCAGGGGGTGTCTTGGACTCATTGCGCGGAATTTTTGGCGGCGCACCTAAAGAGCCGGCATTACTTCCGCCAGAAGAAGCGTTTCAGGTTGCCGTTTCCGCGCAGAATCGCGATACCTTGGTTGCCACATTAACAGCTGCCGAGGGCTATTATCTATACCGCGATCGTATTGCGTTCCATATTGAGGACTCCGCAGATGTGGCGATTGCGCAAGTATCGCTGCCCCCAGGGAAGCTCAAAGACGACCCCACGTTCGGGCCGGTCGAGGTTTATTACGGCACGATAGAGGCTTTGATCGCATTGAATCGACCGGCAGGTGACGCTTCCGCGTCGTTGCGTTTGCGTGCATCTTTCCAGGGCTGCAACGATCCCACGGGTGTTTGCTATCCGCCAATGGAGCAAACCCTCACGGTATCGCTGGCAGATACGGCTGCGCCCGCAGTTTCGATTCAGTCTGCAGTTGAACAGCAATCAAGTGAAGGACGTGGTACGGCGTCCAGTAAAGCTGGCAATAGGCCGGTTTCTGAGACAAGTGTGGTGCAAGATCTATTCGCTGAAGGCAACACTTGGGCACTGCTCGCCGCGTTCTTCGGTTTTGGTCTTGTTTTAGCTTTTACCCCCTGCATGCTGCCCATGATTCCCATCCTGTCCGGCATGATTATTGGCCAGCGGGGCAAGCTTAGCCGTCGGCATGCATTCGGACTGTCACTGGTGTACGTCTTAGCGATGGCAGTGACATACGCCCTGGCCGGCGTAGCGGCCGGCATGGCCGGTACCATGTTGGCGGCGTATCTGCAAAACCCGTGGATTCTGGGAAGTTTTGCAGCTGTCTTCGTTCTGCTCGCCCTATCCATGTTCGGTTTTTACCAGTTGCAGATGCCTGCTTCGATTCAGACCCGATTGGCTGGCGCGGCAAATCGTCGGGGCGGCGGCAAGGTCCTAAGCGTGTTTTTGATGGGTGTGCTCTCGGCTGTCATCGTAGGGCCGTGCGTCGCAGCGCCGCTTGCGGGGGCATTGCTCTATATCGGCCAAACCGAAGATGTGGTGCTGGGCGGTTTGGCTTTGTTCACGATGGCCATTGGGATGGGCGTACCCCTCTTAATTTTTGGGACGACTGCCGGGGCACTATTGCCCAAAGCGGGCCCGTGGATGAAATCGGTGCAGCATTTCTTTGGCGTCACAATGCTCGCCGTCGCCATCTATCTGATTTCCCCGGTGATTCCTGCCGTTGTCCATATGATTTTGTGGGCCATTTTGCTGATCATTTCGGCCATGTATCTGAAAGCGTTGGATCCGTTGCCCGCAGCTTCGCCCGGGGCGGTTCGCTTCGGAAAGGGCGTCGGGATAATTGCCCTGACACTGGGCTTGGCGATTTTTCTAGGCGCATTGTCGGGAAGCCGCGACATCTTCCAGCCCCTGAGCGCCTTCGCAAGTTCCAGCGCTTCAAGCGACCCCGAAGGCGCCGGCGGCACGCTGGAATTCCAAAAGATCACGAGTCTCGCTGAACTTGATGCGCAATTGCAAGCTGCCAATGGCCGCTATGTGATGCTGGACTTTTGGGCGGATTGGTGCGTTTCGTGCAAGGAAATGGAGTTATTTACGTTCACTGACTCAAAGGTTAGGGCTCGGCTCAAAGATGTGGTTTTGATCAAGGCGGATGTGACAGCCAATAATGCTGCCGATCAAGCGTTGCTTAGGCGTTTTGGGCTCTTCGGCCCGCCGGGAATCATCTTTTTCGACAGGCAGGGTGAGGAAATAGACTTTCAAGTTGTTGGTTTTCAGTCAGCGAAGAAGTTTCTGCGCTCATTGGATATAGCTATTCCCCTGTGAGACCCATCGGCGAATGGGCTTTGATTACAAAAAAGTAATCCTGGCGTCACGCGCCGGACAGCCGCACTTGATTAAAGTTAAGAAGTGGTCCGCCGCGTAGGCGCGGACCGTTAAGAAAAGCCCGAATAACACTTTGATCTCACAGGATTGCCTCGCGTGAAACGCCGTACTACGCTCGCTGTTCCCGTACCACTTATGCCCCGTCGCCGCTTTGTTCAAGGCCTGGCGGCTGGCGGCGTGCTTTTTGGTCTGTCTCCTTATGCTCGAGCCCTTGGGGCTTCCTCGAACCAGACGAGCACGGGTTCCGCCCAGATCCTAACCGGAACCGAATTCAATCTAGAGATCGGCGAGTCACCCGTCAACTTCACGGGTAGCCCCCGCATGGCAACTACCGTGAATGGCTCCCTTCCTGCGCCGACCCTGCGATGGCGCGAGGGCGATACGGTCACCATCAGGGTGAAGAACCGCCTGAAGGAGACCACGTCCATCCATTGGCACGGCATTATCCTGCCTTTCGAAATGGATGGCGTGCCGGGAATCAGCTTTACGGGTATAGCGCCTGGAGAAACGTTCACCTATCGCTTCAAGGTGCAGCAGAACGGCACCTATTGGTACCACTCACACTCGGGCATGCAAGAAGCCACGGGAGTTTATGGGGCGATCATTATCGACCCGGCAGAAGCGGATCCTATACGCGCTGACCGTGAGTATGTCGTTCAGCTGTCCGACTGGACCGACGAAGACCCTATGCGCGTGCTCGCCAAACTGAAGATGCAAGGTGACTATTACAACTATAACCAACCTACGGCAGTGGACTTCTTCCGAGACGTCTCTGACATGGGGGTTAAAGCGGCCGTCGATAAGCGCAAGATGTGGAATGAAATGCGCATGAGCCCCACTGATCTGGCAGATCTGTCGGCCGACGTCCTCACTTACCTGATGAACGGCACCACGCCGGCTGGAAACTGGACGGGACTGTTTCGCCCCGGCGAGCGTGTCCGGCTGCGATTCATCAATGGGGCGGCCAACACCTTCTACGATGTGCGGATCCCGGGCCTTGACTTAACGATCGTGCAGGCGGATGGCATCAACGTCGAGCCCGTCACCGTCGATGAGTTCCGTTTCGGACCCGGTGAAACCTATGACGTCTTGGTGCAGCCCAAGGACGACGCTTATACCGTTTACGCGCAGGCGATGGACCGTACAGGTTATGCGCGCGGCACATTGGCCACACACGCCGGATTGGAGGCGCCTGTACCGTCGCTAGACCCTGTGCAGTGGCTGGACATGGCGGACATGATGGGGGCAATGGGTGGCGGCATGGCGGGAATGAATCATGGCGCAACCGGCCACGCCCCCATGGGTGGCATGAGTCACGGTAGTGCCATGTCTCACGGAGCCATGGCCGGCATGGATCACGGCAGTATGGCAGGAGCACACCATGGCGGCATGCAGGGGATGAACCACGCAAGCATGGCTGCGGCGGGGCACGGCGCGATGGGTGCAGGTGCTGGCAGCACCGAAGTGCGCCATGCCAGGACTGAGTACGGCGCCAGCACCGACATGCGGGTCGATATGCCGCGCACCAACCTGGATGATCCGGGTATTGGCCTCCGTAATAACGGTCGGCGCGTGCTCACGCTCGCCGATCTCCACACCATTGGTGGTCCGATGGATCCCCGCGGTGCAGAGCGTGAAATTGAGCTCCATCTGACAGGAAACATGGAGCGCTACACGTGGTCGTTCGATGGCGTGGAGTTCGGTAATTCCACACCGGTTCATTTCCGTTATGGCGAGCGCGTCAGGGTGATATTGCATAACGACACCATGATGACGCACCCCATGCACTTGCACGGTATGTGGAGCGAGCTTGAAGCGCCCGACGGGCAGTTCCAGGCGCGCCGCCATACGATTCCTGTGCAACCTGCCCAACGTATCAGTTTTCTTGTTACCGCCGACGCCCTTGGACGGTGGGCGTGGCACTGCCACTTGATGCTCCACATGGACGCCGGCATGTTCCGCGAGGTGGTGGTTGCATGAAAACAACGAGCAACACGTTAGGCATACCGGTCATGAATAATAGTTTGAAGAAGAAAATCCTTGCGGCGGCAATCGCTGCACTGAGCACGGCGCCGTTGCTTGCCTATGCGCAGGCGCATGGCGGACACCCAAGTCACGGCCAGCAGCCGCCGGAGGCGGGAACGTCAACCCATGCGCCGGGCATGGAGCACGGCTCTATGGGTATGGACCATAGCTCTATGAACATGCACGGGTCGGGCAGTGCGCAAACACAGGTTCATCGTGCCCCGAAGGCGCCTATGGAGCAGGCGGATCACAGTAACGATGCCCCCCGCACGCATGAAATGGCGAACGATCAAGCCGCATCCCACGCACCCGCCGCAGGCCACCACATGGGCGCCATGAACCATGGCAGTGGCGGAATGGATCACGGCGATATGCAGATGCAAGGCGGGTCAGCGCCACCAGGCGCCCGGGATCCGGATGCTTATTCAGGCGGTTACGTCCGCAACGCCGGTAAGTATGCCCTGCCGCCTTCGGATGCCTTGATCATGTCCGACATGCACAATTTCGGCGCGGTTGAGTTTGATCGCTTCGAGTACGTGAAAGCGCGTGGCGAAGAGTGGGGCGCCTATGAGGGGGAAGCCTGGTACGGCAGCACGTATAACCGTGTGGTGTTGAAGGCAGAGGGCGAGGTCGCAAGCGGGAAGCTGCAAGAATCCGAGACGCAGCTTCTGTGGCGTCATGCAATTTCCACGTTCTGGGATACAGAACTGGGCGCCCGCTTCGATTACGGCCATGGGGCGCCAAACAGGGAGTGGCTGGCCTTCGGCGTACGAGGAACTGCGCCATACTGGTTCGAGGTTGACGCCACTGCTTACGTCGGCCCTAGTGGAAGAACGGCGCTTGGATTAAGCGCCGAGTACGACATTTTGCTGACGCAGAAGCTCTATCTGCAGCCAGCAATAGAGGTGAACTTCTACGGGAAAGATGATGAAGAAAGGGGAATCGGCAGCGGGTTGACCGATGCCACAGCGGGGTTACGCCTTAAGTACGAAGTATCACGCCAATTCGTTCCATACATCGGCGTGGAGTGGTCGAACAAGTTCGGTAAAACGGCTGACTATGCACGCGCACACGGAGAGTCGAGACACGAGACCCGTTTCGTCGCGGGCTTGAGTTTCCGGTTTTGATGCTGCTTTTTTCATACAGGCGGCTGGAAGCCGCTGCCAGCAAATAATTTAACGAGTCCTTTTGATGAAAAAAACCCTATCCATTTTGGTTTTGAGCGTACTACCCGCCATCGCCTTAGCGGCTGGCAACCATAGTGGCGGACATGGCAGTCACGGAATGCCCGCGCACGGCATGCCAGGCCATGACATGTCCACAATGTCGAACGCGCCTTCTCCAGTTGGCCGACCCGGTGATCCGGGCAAAGTGACGCGCACGATTGAGCTGAGGATGGACGATACCATGCGATTTACGCCCAGTGATATCAAGGTCAACGCAGGCGAGACTGTTCGTTTCTTCATCAAAAACACGGGGAAGATCCCGCACGAGATGGTGATTGGGTCGCTTGCTGACCTGAAGGCTCATGCCGCCGAAATGCAAAAGATGCCTGGTATGCAGCACGCGGAACCGAACATGATTACGCTTGCACCAGGTAAGATTGGGGGCTTAGTGTGGCAGTTCGATCAGGCGGGCACCGTTGATTTCGCTTGCTTGATTCCAGGCCATATGGAGGCTGGGATGATCGGCAAGGTAAAGGTCGGTTGATAAAGCGCTGATATGTCAAAGAAGAGGTTCGTTCTTGGCGCCGTCGGCGTCTTGCTCGCAGGGGGGGCCGCTTTGTTGTATAACGCCGGACGCGACGCGGGGCCGGCATTCATCGACCCTTCTGATGACATGCTGGTGGTGAAGGGCAAGGCGATCTACGCAAATAATTGCGCCGCATGCCACGGCGAGGCCCTGCAAGGGCAGCCGAACTGGCGCGAGCGCCTTCCTAACGGGAGGCTGCCCGCGCCGCCTCACGACAAGACCGGCCATACTTGGCACCATCCGGATGCGATGCTTTTCGATATGGTCAAGAATGGACTGGTGCCGGGTAAAACCGCTCCTCCGGGCTATGAGAGCGACATGCCTGCATACGCGGGGATACTGACCGACGAGGAAATCGTTGCCGTGTTGGCCTATATCAAAAGCGATTGGCCGCCTAAGGTATTGCAGGCACAAAAAGAAGTTACGTTGCAGCGGCGCGACTAACTTGGGCAGTCGCCGCCCTGCACTCAACGCTAATTCTGTGTGGAATTTTTTATGAGAATCTTGTTCGCAGCGGTCGCCCTCACGGCCGCAACTTCTTTTGCTCACGCGGCCGAAAATGCCATCACCGTTTACCAGGATCCGAACTGTGGCTGCTGTTCCGGCTGGGTGGATCATATGCGTGATGCTGGTTTCGACGTCAACGCCATCAAGACGGGCGATATGGCTTCGATCAAGCAGAAGCTTGGCGTGCCCATGAACCTAAGCTCCTGTCACACAGCCGTGGTACAGGATACCGGGCAGATTATTGAGGGCCATGTGCCCGCCAGCGCAGTGAACAAACTGTTGGCGGACTCATCGGTTAAGGGCGTTTCAGCCCCGGGCATGCCTTTGAACGCACCGGGTATGGGCGAGCTTGATGGGAATCTCGTGACCGTGGACTTTTCCGGCAAACCATTTTCTAGGGATTAGCTTTCTAGGGATAAGCCGGTTGTGAGCGGACAGGTGAACGCCAGAGCTACTGCGCTGATTCCTGTCCAACCTAGTTTTCCAGCTCTTTGATGAGTGCTTTCATCTCTTCGATTTCTCTGCGTTGAGATTCGATAATCTGGCCGGCCAGTTCGCGTACGCGTGGATCGGTAAGGTTAGCGCGCTCACTCGTGAGAATGGCGATCGAATGGTGCGGAATCATCGCCTTCATCCAAGAAACGTCTTCGATCGTTTTCTGACTGCGTACAAGCCAAAGTGCTAAGGCGAACACCATCACGCTACCGACAAATATGCTTGTATTTATTCGGCGGTTCGGATGCATGTGTAGCATGAAGGCTAGCATGATAATCGCCATCGCTGCGCCCATAATAAGCGCCATGTAGACGCGTGTTTCGCTGAAGAATATGTCTTTAATTTCGTAGGTGTTCAGGTACATCAGGCCGAACATAACGATAGTTGAAGTGCCTATCATGGCAGCGAATTTCAGGTATTGACGCATGATTAATCCCTTTCTCGATGAGCTGGTGGCTTTCGATAGAGCCGATGGTTTATGTCGACCTGCGGAGCCTAAGGGCGTTAAAGACGACAGACGCGGAGCTTAAACTCATGGCTAGGGCGGCAAACATGGGCGAGAGTAGGAGGCCGATGAACGGGTATAGAACGCCGGCGGCTAACGGCACGCCGAGAGCGTTGTAAACGAACGCGAAACCCAGGTTCTGCTTCATATTCGCGATGGTCTTCTCGGACAGATCGCGGGCGATTGAAATGCCGCGCAGGTCGCCCTTCACTAAAGTTACTTGTGCGCTATTCATCGCCACATCGGTGCCCGTTCCCATTGCGATGCCCACATCGGCTTTCGCCAACGCCGGTGCATCGTTAATGCCGTCTCCCGCCATGGCGACGACTCGCCCTTCGGCCTGAAGCTTGGTAACTAAGTCCAGCTTGTCGGCCGGCTTTACTTCTCCGTGAACCTCATCGATGCCCAGCTGCTTGGCAACGGAGTGGGCTGTTGCTACGCCGTCGCCAGTTGCCATGATGACCCGAATGCCAGCATGCTGAAGATCGCGGACTGCCTGTGGCGTACTTTGCTTGATCGGGTCGGAGACGGCAAGCAGACCCGTCAAGCTTCCATCAACGGCCAAAAACATGACGCTCGCACCCTTTGCGCGTAATTGATCCGCTGTTTGCGTCATTTCTGAGACGTCAACACCTTCTTGTTGCATCAATGCCGTGTTGCCCAGGGCCAGCCGCTTTCCATCGACGTGGCCTCGAACGCCAATCCCGCTACCAGACTCGAAGTCGTCAACCGCAGCGAGTGCGAGGCCGCGATCGCGCGCAGCCTGCACGATTGCGTGTGCGAGCGGATGCTCGCTACCCTGGTCCAGGCTCGCTGCAAGGCGCAGCACTTCATCTGCCGTTGTTGAGTCCCTTACGGGCACCGCTTGTTCGAACGCCGGTCGGCCCTCGGTCAGGGTGCCTGTTTTGTCGACGATCAGGGTATCCACTCTGCGGAAATTCTCGATGGCTGCCGCATCACGGAACAGTATGCCTTGTGTAGCGCCGCGTCCTGTGGCGACCATGATTGACATGGGAGTGGCTAACCCGAGTGCGCAGGGACAAGCGATGATCAGTACGGCAACGGCGTTGACGAGGCCGTAAACCCAGCTCGGTTGAGGGCCGATCATGCCCCAAACGATGAATGTGACCACTGCGATGACCACTACCGCCATCACAAAGTAGCCGGCAACGACATCCGCCATCCGCTGCATAGGTGCGCGCGAGCGCTGCGCCTGTGCTACCAGCTGGACGATTTGCGAAAGCACCGTCGCGGAGCCCACTTTCTCGGCGCGAATCACGAGCGAGCCGGAGGTATTCATTGTCGCGCCGATCACCTGGTCGCCGGGCCGCTTGCTTACCGGTAGAGGTTCTCCCGTCAACATCGATTCGTCCAGGGAACTGCTGCCTTCTTCGACGGTGCCGTCAACCGGCACTTTTTCGCCGGGCCGCACGCGAAGGCGATCACCCTCGTGGACGTGGGTAAGCGGCACATCTTCTTCGGAGCCGTCTGGGTTGATGCGCCGCGCGGTCTTAGGCGCCAACCCGAGCAGCGACTTGATGGCTGCCGATGTCTGCGAGCGTGCACGCAGCTCGAGGATTTGGCCAAACAGCGTCAACGAGATGATGACGACCGCCGCTTCAAAGTAGACGGCGACCCGCCCCATTGACATGAAGGTTTCAGGGAAAACGCCTGGCGCGACAGTAGCCACAACGCTATAGATGTACGCCGCCGCTGTCCCAAGGCCAATGAGCGTCCACATGTTGGGGCTGCGGTTAACAACGGATTGCCAACCTCGAATGAAGAAAGGCTGGCCAGCCCAGAGCACGACGGGAGTCGATAACACGAGTTCGATCCACGTTTGTGCCGACATGCTGAACCAACCAAGCTGCGGCCCGAACATCGCAAGGACCGTAACGATAATGGTGAAGGGCAACGTCCACCAGAATCTGCGCGTGAAATCCGTTAGCTCGGGGTTGTCATCTTCGAGGCTGGGCATGAGGGGCTCAAGCGCCATGCCGCATTTGGGGCAGCTTCCGGGATGATCCTGTCGGATCTCCGGATGCATGGGGCAGGTATAAATGGTGCCAGCCGCCGGGGGGGAGTCTTCTATCTTTTTAGGGGCGAGGTACTTTTCGGGGTCGGCCTTGAATTTATTAAGGCACTTGCTGCTGCAAAAATGAAAGGATTGCCCCTGATGCTCAGCGTGGTGTGGAGAGTCCGCTGTCACGCGCATGCCGCAAACGGCATCTTTGAGATCAGCGTGCGAATGATGGTTCGAATGATCCCCGTGATGGTGGGTGTGTTTATTATCTGGGGCATGTTTCATCATGGCAGTATCAGGCTCTCAGGTAAGCGACGGCGCCGATAGCGATGAGCACATCGGTTGTCGTTGTAAGGCACAGATTGTGACGTACTCATCATGCCATACAGCGCCGCTTTTCGGGCCGAAATGCATCGGTTGATGGGATTACATTTTTGTCATCATCCAGATGACCATCGCATCACCAAGTATCCATATATGGCCCTGTAGACTCTTTCCAGCGGCAGCAAATACATCGTCAGTGATAGGGCTACGCGATCTGGACCGCCGACACGGCGGTAGCGGCGCTCGCCGCGCGGCCGGCATCCACAGTCTTTCTCTATCGCCAGGGCAGCCATTGCCCTGAGTACGCCGCCAAAACGCCGACTGTATCACTGCACTCCTTCCTGCAAGCGGTACGCTTCGCCGGGTACTCACCCGGTCCCTCCGGTTCTCTTCGTTCTCCTTCGAGCTGCGGCTTCCGTGCCCGCCGCTTTCCAATCGTCGTTTCTTGATCCAGCGCGGCAAGGCGACGAACTCACGGCAACGGTGGCACTCCGGGCCAGACGTAGTACTGCGGACACCGCAAAACCTACAGAAGGCTCGGAATCTTCGGCCCCGGTAGCCGGTTAAACCCCGAAAGGAGAAAGCACCATGGAAAGCCAAACCGCCGCGCTGAGCTATGACAACATGAACGCGATGCCCGCCCTGTATGTACGCGGCCCCAGCGGTCGCTACAAACTGGCCAGCGATGACATGATTCTTGCAGCTGGCCGCATGGCCGCAGAGAGCCTGCTGCCGCAGTCACAGCCCGTAGATAACCCGGTGAAGGTGCGCAAGTTCTTTCAATCCAAGCTGGCCGGCCTTGGGCATGAGTGCGCAGCCTTCCTGTATTTAGACAGCCGGTTCAAGCCCATCCAGTACATAGAGCAGGGTATGGGAACCATCAATCAGGCAAGCGTCTATCCACGCGAGATCGTGAAAACCGCATTACGGCTGAATGCCGCTGCGCTCATCATGTCGCACAACCACCCGTCCGGATCCAACGAACCGAGCACCGCCGACCTGAATCTGACCCAGCATCTCAAAAAGGCGCTGGCGTTGATTGATGTACGGCTTCTGGACCATATCATTGTGACCGCAGCAGATACGATTTCGCTGGCAGAGCGCGGGCAGATGTGACAGCCTAAAAAACAGGCAGGGCGTTCCGCCCTGCCTAGTCGCAAACTTGAATCGCTGACCCATCTAGCCTTACTTACCTGTTTCTGATCGATGCCATTCCAATGCTTCGCTACTTGGCCTCATGCTGGCGTTCGCAGGTAGGTTCAGCAACTTGCCATGCCATTGGCCGTATTGCGACTGTCGAAGATTTTGATGTACGGTTACGGTGTAATCTTCCGCGTGAACGGTGATCCAGCCGAGATCGAACAGGGTGTGTATGTCAGCGCGCAATAGCAGTCCGTTTGTGACCACATTGGTTTCCGCGCCCTGATACGGATAGATGTGCGCAGCTTCCAGCACGTCAACGACATTGCATCCGGTGACCGCACAGCGGCCACCGTACGCCGCGATTAGTTGCTGCCGAAAAGCGGGCTGCCCTCGGCGACACACGATGTTTGCGGCGATACGTCTTCGTGCGTCGTCGATGCTTTGCGGATCGAATACATCACTGTGCTGGGCCTCGTCCTCTGCTGCCGACATAAGGTCCGTGTGCTCGCGCTTCAACACAAAGGACGCGGGATTTTTCCCTTTGTCGCTGACATAGGAAAACGGCCCTTCGTAACGGAACGCCGCACCTGGGTGCTCGTACTTCGCGTGACGGTAAAACAAGAGCAGTTCCAGCCCGCGTTGATGGTGCGCTCGGATCAGATCGTCAGTTCTACCTGAAGTCTGACCTTGCCAATAAAGCGTGTCATGATCCAGAACGTCCTCATACTGTGTTCGATCTGGAGTCTTTCGTTCCGTCACGAACAGCCAGACCGAATCATGCTCTTTCGGTCGGAACACGCCGGTATTAACCGTTGCGTCTGAGATATTAAACATCTCCCGCAATTGCGCCCGACTATAGATGTCGCCCGGCGTTAGCATGTCAGACGTTTTGACTGGCCCCGATTGCACGTCCTGCAGCATGGTCACTTCTTATCTCCCCATTCGTTGGGCATATTGTAGGCAGCCAAGCTCCATGGCGAAGATGTCGCTCTCAACGGGCTTTCCAGGGAAGTAATACAAACTTTCCAGGGCGTGTCCCTTCGCCTGACGGCTGCGGGCCGGGCTGTCGTGCTCCGCATCAAGCCGCCTGCGGCATCTTGCACCTGCGGGCTTCCATCCCTTGTATCTTTGAGGTGCGTGTTCGGAGATGTCGTCACGCCTGGACCTGTCAGGGTTCAGGGTTGCCCGCAGCATGTAGCCCGTCATCCCTCGGTGCCACATGAGCCCGTGCGTGAGTCTTGGGCGCATGCTTGCGTTCGATCTCTGAAAGCCCGAACAGTTGCGTGAATACCGTTCGCATGTGCAAGGAAGGGACACAGAGATCATGGATAGTCAAATTGCAGTCGGTATCGACATTTCAAAGAGGACCATGGAAGTAGCCATCGGGTACGAGCAGTCCACGGTCATATTCGGCAACGATGATGCTGGGCATCAAGCGTTAATCAAAGCCCTGAAGAACTATCAGGTATCACTGATCGTAATGGAAGCGACCGGGCAGTACCAACTGGCCTGTGCTTGCGCTCTCCAGGCTGCGGGGTTCGCTGTCGTCGTTATCAACCCTCGACAGGCACGAGATTTCGCCAAGGCCATGGGGAGATTGGTCAAGACCGACAGCGTGGATGCCAGGATGCTCGCTGAGCTGGCACAGGTGCTGAATCGGCGCCCAGATCGAGACCGTTTCATCAAACCGATGCCAGACCAAGCACAACAACAGTTGCATGCATTGGTTCTGAGACGCCGGCAGTTGGTACGCTTGCTGGTCAGTGAGCGCCAACGCAAACACATGGCGCATGCGGAGGTCGTGCAGGATATTACGGAACTGATGGATGTGCTAGCGAAGCAGCTTGAGACGTTGGATCGCAGGATTGCGGAACATCTGGCTCAATACCGGTCCGATCTGGCCACATTGCTCAAGAGTGTCAAGGGAATTGGTCCGGCGACAGCGGCGACACTGATTTCTGAGTTGCCGGAGCTTGGTCAGCTCAAGGCTAAGCAGATTTGCGCGCTGGTGGGTGTCGCACCAATGAACCGGGACTCGGGCCAGGCTCGCGGTAAACGCATCATTTGCGGCGGACGTGCCACGGTCAGGAGTGCGTTGTACATGGCTGCCATCGTCGCCATGCGCTACAACCCCGTAATACGGCGTTGCTATGAGCGCCTGCTCGCGGCTGGCAAGCCAAAAAAAGTGGCCATTGTGGCTTGTATGCGAAAGCTGCTGATCATCATGAATGCCATGGTCAAAAGTGGGCGGTCATGGAATGACCAAGTGGCACAGGCGTGAAGATGGTGGATTCAGGCTCCGCTAACGGTGTGCACTGAAGGTATCAGACCTTGCGGCCCTCAGCGTCCACGATCGCCTCGCCGTCCTCCTTGGTGAAGGCGCAGCGTTGTGGCTGCGGCAGGATGTCCAAAACGACCTCAGACGGTCGGCACAGGCGCGTGCCCAGCGGCGTGACCACGATGGGCCGATTGATGAGAATCGGATGCTGGAGCATGAAGCCGACCAGTTCGTCGTCGCTCCACTTCGAGTTCCCCAGGTCGAGTTCCTCGTAGGGCGTGTCTTTGATGCGCAGCACCTCGCGCACCGGCACGCCCAACGCGGTGATCAACTCCTTCAGCGTCGCGCGGTCGGGCGGTGTCTTCAGGTACTCAATGAGGGTCGGTTCCTCGCCGCTGTTGCGGATCAGGCCAAGCACGTTGCGCGAGGTGCCGCAGGCCGGGTTGTGGTAAATGGTGATGATGCTCATGGCGGGATGCATGGGTTATCTATGGGCGGGATTCGTGCCGCGTTCGTACCAGCCGTGTGAACGGTTGACCAGGCGCACGACCAGTAGCATCACCGGCACCTCGATCAGAACGCCGACCACGGTGGCCAGCGCAGCGCCGGACTGAAAGCCGAACAGGCTGATGGCGGCGGCCACGGCCAGCTCGAAGAAGTTGCTCGCGCCGATTAGCGCCGAGGGGCAGGCGATGTTGTGTTTCTCCCCGACCTTGCGGTTGAGCCAGTAGGCCAGGCCGGAGTTGAAGAACACCTGGATCAGGATCGGCACTGCCAGCATGGCGATCACCAGCGGCTGCTGCAGGATAGCCTGGCCTTGGAAGGCGAACAGCAGCACCAGCGTCAGCAGCAGCGCCCCGATGGACAGCGGGCCGATGCGTTCCAGCGCGACGTCGAATGCGGCCTGGCCGCGCCGCAGCAAGGCGCGGCGCCACACCTGCGCAAGGACGACCGGGATGACGATGTAGAGCATGACCGAGGTCAGCAGCGTGTCCCATGGAACGGTGATGGCCGATAGGCCCAGCAGCAGCCCGACGATAGGCGCGAAGGCGAACACCATGATGGTGTCGTTCAGCGCCACCTGCGACAGCGTGAACACCGGGTCGCCGCCAGTCAGCCGGCTCCAGACGAACACCATTGCCGTACAGGGCGCGGCGGCCAGCAGGATGAGACCGGCTACGTAGCTGTCGAGTTGGTCGGCCGGCAGCCAGTCGGCGAAGATCTGGCGGATGAACAGCCAGGCCAGCAGCGCCATCGAGAACGGCTTGACCGCCCAGTTGATGAACAGCGTTACGCCGATGCCGCGCCAGTGCTGGCGTACCTGGCCGAGCGCACCGAAGTCCACCTTGAGCAGCATCGGGATCACCATGATCCAGATCAGCAGACCCACTGGCAGATTGACCTGGGCCACTTCCATGCGGCCGATGGTCTGGAACACGCCGGGCGCGATCTGGCCCAGCGCGATGCCGGCGACGATACACAGCAGCACCCATACCGTCAGGTACCGCTCGAAGACACTCATGGACTCGGACGCCTGCGCCGATGGCAGGGCTTGGCTGGTTGCGCTCATCGTGCCAGCCTCACTTCGTGCCGATGCTGCGCAGCTCATGCTGCAACGACATGGCATCAAGCCGCTGCAACGGCAGTGACAGGAATAGTTCGATGCGGCGCTTGAGCGCCAGTGCGGCCTCCATGAACGCCTTGCGCTGCTGTGCCTCTGTGCCTTCGACGGCGGCTGGGTCGCGCACGCCCCAGTGCGCCGACATCGGGCGCCCCGGCCACACCGGGCAGGCCTCGCCCGCGGCATTGTCGCAGACAGTGAAGATGAAGTCGAACACCGGTGCGTCGGGCGTCACGAACTCGTCCCAGCTCTTGCTGCGGTAGCCAGTTGCAGGCAAGTGCAGTCGCTCCAGCGTGGCGAGCGCCAGCGGATGCACTGCGCCCTTCGGATGGCTGCCCGCTGAGTAGGCGCGGAAGCGGCTTGCGCCTAGCTCGTTGAGGATGCCTTCCGCTAGGATGGAGCGGGCCGAGTTGCCCGTGCAGATGAACAGCGCGTTGTAGGAGCTCTCTGTCGTCATGTGCGCCTCGCGTCAGCAGCAAGAAGAGGTGCGTTTCGGTGTCGCAGGACGGCCACTGGGCATACAACAAGCCGCAGCCTGGCCGGTCACGGATAGCTGAGCTTCGTTGAATACGGGGATGTTGCCGAGCGTGTGAAAGTGCTCCCAGGCCACGCCCTGCGGGTCGGTGATCCAGTGCTTCTCGCTGCGGGCGTAGCAGCAGGTCGTGGCGCCCTCATCGAGCAGCGCCATGTCGGCCGCCTGTGCACGGGCCTTTAGCGCGGCCAGTTCTTCGGCGTCATCGGTCTGGATACCCAGATGGTCAATCCCCGGCTTGCCGCCGCGTGTGGAAATGGCGAAGTTCACCGGCGGGTCTTCGAGCATCCACTTGGCGTAGTCGCCCTCAATGCGTGCGGGCTGTGCGGCGAACAATTGGGAATAGAAGCCGATGCTGCGATTCAGGTCATCGACGTGCAGGTGGACGTGGAAGCGCTTCATGGTGATTTCCTTTTAGCAAGAGGTGCAGGCGCGGGGGAATTCGTTGGCCTCGCACACGCTGCCTTGGCAGCAGTGCTCGGTCATGTAGCCGAGGAGCCCATCCATGTGGGCGAAGTCGGCGCGATAGATCAGGTTGCGGCCCTGTTGCTCGATCGTAACTAGGCCCGCGTGGGCCAGCTCCTTCAAGTGGAAGGACAGGGTGTTGCGGGCCACGCCGAGCTGGTCGGCCAGGACGCTGGGGGTGAGCCCTTCGGGGCCGGCGACGACCAGGGCGCGGAACACGCGCAGCCGCTGGGTATGGGCCAGAGCGCTGAGGGCAGAAATAGCTTGGGCTTCGTTCATAATTCCATAATACAACAATTATTGAATTAACAACAAGATTGTCGTTGTTAGATCAAGGCTTGACTTGCAAGACAGTTGCTCACGTCTCCGCGCCTGCCGGCGCTGCGCGCTGCGCTTGCCCCGGGCCGCTGGCCCAAGTAAGAGCCGCGAGTGGCGCGGCTGTGGGCGCTCGCCGCGCGGCTGCCGTGCGGGGTCATCGCTCGGGCGGGCCGCTGTTCCGTCTTCCGTGAGTTCCG
>Ga0065721_10050214_pt1 | contig 22127 bp, 23 predicted proteins | sample Mesricmetagenome_FD_59108 | JGI IMG/M metagenome (GOLD analysis project Ga0065721, IMG submission 59108) | Mesophilic microbial community from rice straw/compost enrichment Sample: eDNA_1 v2 (version 2) | ecosystem: Engineered > Solid waste > Grass > Composting > Bioreactor | place: USA: Davis...
CCGCGTTGTCGGTGGGAGCGTGCTGCCTTGGCTGCTCGTGACCACCGGCAACGCGTCCCGCAACATCAAGCGATCATCCAGCCGATACCAGTCACTGCTGGCGAACCTGCCCCGCGGCCCTGCCGCGCAGTCCGCAGAGAGCAGCGCGTTCGCTCGCGCCGACCTACTCAATGCGATCGATCCGGAGATTGCGGCAGCCATGCGCAAGCTCCGCCCAGACACCTTTTCACTTCTCATTCTGACCGCGGTCGACGGCCTGCCTATCGCCGACGCTGCGGAGGCTGTGGGCCTGACAGTGGGGGCGGCGAAGACTCGCCTCTCAAGGGCCAGAGCATTCATCAGAGACTTTGCGCCAGGGTTCGCGGCATTGCCACCCGAGGGGGAGGACACACTATGAACAGCCACATGGATCCGGAGTTTGCGGCCGCACTGCGGCGCACGCTCCTGGAGCAGGCGAAGCCGGGGCGCTCGCGCGCTCGCAGCAACTATCGCCGCACAGTGTTCATTGGGGTCGGAACCGTAGCCGGTCTGGGCTTCATGGGTGCGGCAGCTGCCGCCTTCCTGGGCCTCCCTGGCGCGCAGGTTGAGACTTCGCTCTCTGCACCGGTCGAACTGGGCACCACGGGACGCGCTGTAGCGGTTCTTGGAGACGCTCCCAAGGGTGCCAACGCCCTCCACTTCGAGTTCACGTGCACCAGCCCCGGCACCTACATCATCGACAACGCGGGGGTCGTGCTGAGTTGCGACAAAGCCGATGTCGGCACCACCATTAGCGGTCTCACCACTGTAAATGCCGTTACCGATGGCTCGCTGGCGGTTTCTGCCGACGCCAAGGGCAAGTGGGAACTGCGTGCTTGGTACGTCCAGACCAAGGCGACACCTCTGGCCAAGAACGCTAACGGCGAGACATACGGCGTGAACGACGGCGTCAACCTTCCGGATCTGGTTCACGTGAGCCTGGACGACGGCACGCAGGGCTACATCCGTCAAAAGGAAGTCGACGCGGTGGAGGCCCAAGGCGACTCGCGCAAGTTCGAGGTCCCCGTCTACCAAAGTGACGGCAAGACCGTCATTGGAACCTTTACCTGGGCGAACTAGCCGCAACACCCGCGCGTAACCGGCCACAGCGTCGGGCCGTATCTTTTGACAGCGCCCAGACCACCCGGTACGCATTCCCCATGGCCGTTACCCAGCCGGGGCGGCGGCGCGTCCTGGGGAGGGCTCATGAGGCGCCTTGCTGTTTTCGTCACATCTATTGCACTGTTCGCAGGAGGCGTGGCGCTTGCGCCAGCCGCCTCAGCGGGGAGCGCGTCAACACCTGATCGGGGCCAGCCCACGCTGGCGATGGCCGACCGCACCACGTGCGCCATTCGCGAGAGCGGCCGGGTGTACTGCTGGGGCAGCAACGGCCAGGGCAATCTTGGGCGGGGCACGAACAGCTTCGACGTGGGGTGGCCAGGCCAGGTATCTGCCCTGCCTGACGCCATTGGGATTTACGGCAACATCGCCGCGGCGAGCGGCGGCACCTTGTGCGCACTCAAGGTGGACCGCACCGTGGCCTGTTGGGGCCGCGGGGCCAGTTACCTGACTGGCAACGGGACCACGAACCACCAATTCTCGCCCTTCGTGGTTCCGGGACTCACCAAAGTGGCGACCTTGGCGCTCGGCGTGGCCAACGGATGCGCCGTCAAGCAGGACGGCACCGTGCACTGCTGGGGTGGCGCGACCAACATTGTTGGAAACGTGGACCGTCCCACGCCCTACAAGATCCCAGGGCTTTCCAACGTGATTGGTGTGGCGCTAGGCGACTCCCACGCATGCGCCCTGAAACTCGACAAGACAGTGTGGTGCTGGGGCAGCAACGGCAATGGCCAATTGGGCAACTCTGCCGCGGGTCTCGTGAGCGTGACGCCTGTGAAGGTCGCCGGGCTGCCTGCTGCGACGTCCATTGCATCGGGCACGACCCACATGTGTGCCATCACCACGAGCAAGACTGCGTGGTGCTGGGGAAGCAACGCTTACGGCGAGCTGGGGCGTGGGACCACGGTCGCTTCGGCGAAGGCCGCGCAGGTCAAGAACCTCTCGGGCGTCACGGCACTGAGCCTGGGTGACCTCGTGAGCTGTGCCATTGCCAAGGCGGAGGCCCGATGCTGGGGCCGCGGGGAAGGCGGCCTGTTGGGTGACGCGCAGTTCAGCCCGCAGTTCCAGCCGGTCTACGTTGAGGCGCAGAAAGCGAGCGGCACGCAGATCGCGGTGGGGTCTGCGACTGCATGCGAGGTGGCGTCAAAGGGCCAGGTCTGGTGCTGGGGAACCAACTCATCGGGCGAAACTGGCAACGGACTCGCCACTCCGGCATACGCGGGTGCGGGTCCCGGCACCTACTTCGGTCGAGCTCAGGTGCCCTACTCCGTGCGCATCCTGAACACCGCACCCGGCAAGCCCAAGGGTTCATCGAAGGCAACCAAGAAGGTCACCATCTCGTGGAAGGCGCCGTCCACATCGAATGGCACCAGCAAGCCCAAGGACTACATCATTCAGTACCGGCTCAAGGGCACGTCGACGTGGAAGACCTTCAAAGACTCGGTGTCCTCGAAGACCTCGGTGACGGTGACCGGCCTTACCAAGGGCAAGCAGTATCAGTTCCGGGTTCAACCGAAGAACTGGGCCGGCAAGGGCAAGGTGAGCGCAGCGTCGGCGTACATCAAGGTCAAGTAGCCGCCTCAACGGGGTTACCGTGGACGGGTGACTGATCAGTCTTTCGATCCTGGCCAAGAATTCGCCGTCCACGGCGGCCACCGTCGCAGCCTCAACACCTGGCTGCTCGTGACCGCGTTCATCATCGTGGCTTCGCTCATCGCGCTGGTTCGCGCGCTTGATGCCGACTCGCGCGCAGGTGCCGGGGGAGTCGGCACCATCTTCCTGCCGTTCGCTGGCGTCACCCTTGGGCTGGTGGTGCTCGCCGTGCTGTGCGGTCAGTGGTGGGAAGACTCGACGTACTTCCGCGCGGATGAGCGCGGCCTTGGCGTGCGGCACGGCACCGCCAAGCTGAGGGGCCGCACCGCCTGGCTCGATCGCCGTGAGCCCATCACCGTCCATGGTGAGGTGGGGCGCGGCACCTTTATTCTGTTTGTTGAACAGGCCGACGCTCGGGTCAGGTTGGGCGATTCCACCGCTTTGTCGCCGCTTCAGACCTCTCGACTTGCCGCGTGGCTGCGCGCCCAGGGGGCACGGGTGGAGCACGTCTGGGACGGCGCCCGCTAAGGGGCCTGGTACCCTTGTACCTGTGTCTTTCGCGAAAGTGCGAGGCATGCGTCGCAGATTGCTTCTCCTTCTCGCCAGCGCAGCAGTGCTTGGCTCGTAGAAACCCTCTCTTCGGCGAACGAACGCGGACACCTTCGCGATTCGCCACCACTGCCGGTTAATGAACTTCTGCGTGTTCGCGCCCCCGGCACTTTGCCCTGAAAGGCATCCATCGTGACCAGCTTCGCCGAACTCGGCGTGCCCACCGCTCTGACTGACGTTCTCGAGCGCGACGGCAAGACCAACGCATTTCCCATCCAGGTGGACACCCTGCCTGACACGCTCGCGGGCCGCGACGTCCTTGGCCGCGGCAAGACCGGATCCGGCAAGACGCTGGCGTTCTCGCTGCCCCTCGTCGCTCGCCTTGGCAACACGAAGGATCGCGCCCACCCGGGCCACCCCCGTGCGCTGATCCTTGCTCCCACGCGTGAGCTCGCAACCCAGATCAACACGGTGGTGCGCGACCTCGCCACCGCCTACGGACTCACCACCACCACGATCTACGGCGGCGTCAGCCAGCACCGTCAGGAGCAGGCGATGCGCCGCGGCGTGGACATCGTCGTGGCCTGCCCTGGCCGCCTTGAAGACCTCATGCGCCAGAACCTCATCTCGCTCGATTCCGTGCAGATCACCGTCTTGGACGAGGCCGACCACATGGCCGACCTGGGCTTTCTCCCAGGCGTCACGCGCATCATGGCCGCGACGCCCCGCGGCGGGCAGCGGCTGCTGTTCTCCGCGACGCTCGACAACGGCGTGAAGAAGCTCGTCGACCGCTTCCTCACCAACCCCGTTGAGCATTCCGTCGACAGCGCGGACAGCCACGTTGACGCCATGACCCACCATGTCTTCCACGTGTCCGACGCTGGGGCCAAGAAGGACCTGGTGCGCGCCCTGGCCTCTGGTACCGGTCGCCGCGTGCTGTTCACTCGCACCAAGCACCAGGCGAAGAAGCTCGCTGCGACGCTCACTGCCGACGGCATCCCCGCCGTCGACCTTCACGGCAATCTGTCGCAGGCGGCGCGTGACCGCAATCTTGCTGCGTTCGCGGGGGAGGGCGTGCGCGTTCTGGTCGCGACGGATGTCGCGGCGCGCGGCGTGCATGTCGACGGCATTGAACTCGTGGTGCACGTAGACCCGCCGGCCGAGCACAAGGCGTACCTGCACCGTTCGGGTCGCACGGCCCGCGCGGGCACCTCTGGCGACGTGGTGACTGTGGTGCTGCCCGAGCAGCGTCGCGAGACCGACCACCTGCTCCGCAAGGCCAATATCAAGGTGCGGGCGCAGGCTGTCTCAGCAGCGTCGGGCCAGGTCAAGGAGCTCGTAGGTGAGGTGGCCGCATACGTGAAGCCGCAGCCCAAGCCCGCCGTGCAGCAGCACCAGGGCTCGGGTCGCCGTCGCAGTGGACACGGCCGCCCCGGCGAGGCTCGCTCTGGCGCTCGCCGCTCCGGTGCTCCGCGCTCAGGTGCACACCGCGGTGCGGGCTCCAGGAGCCGTACTTCTCGCTGAGCGCGCGCCGTCCTCCCCACGCGAAGTTTGTGCCGCATCCGGGTTCGATGTAAGGGGAGGACGGACCGTGCGGGATCCTGAGCGTTGTGCCATAGTTGTCGCTCTCATAGGCGGGATGCTCGCTTTGGCGCCCCCAGCGTCGGCCGATCAGGGGAGCGCGGACGGCACTCAGCCGCTTGTAGCGACCGGCACCTTCACCACGTGCGCGGTTCGTGCGCCAACGGCCAGTTGGGCGGGTCCAGCAACAGCTCGTACCGGGTCCCCCTACCGGGCCTGACGCGAGTCGCGTCGTTGAGCGTTGGTCAGACTAACGTGTGTGCCGTTCGCCAGGACGGGTCTGTGTGGTGCTGGGGTGCTGGGGCAGCCGGCATACCTTCCACGACTGGTGCTGACGACGTGACCGCGCCGGTGCGAAAGAGCGGCATCGCCTCAGCGGTCGCTGTCGCAGTCGGAGTTCAGCACGCTTGCGCACTCAAGGTCGATCGAACGGTCTGGTGTTGGGGAGACGACCTCGCGGGCCAACTGGGCAACGGTTCGCCGCGCATGGCATCGGCGGCAGTCCCTGGTATCAGCCACCGATGCCACAGCGCGTGACAAGTTCGCGCAAGACCGCCTCGAGTCCGGTCGCTCCGGCCGTCGCGCTCGCGATCACGTCGCCGCCCGTCACCAGTTCTGCCGCCGCGAGTGAGTACTGCTCAATGCTCGCCGACGATGCGGCAATCTCGGCGTCCGGGATGGTGAACGTGTTAAGCATCGCCAAGTAGGCGTCGAAATCACCCGCGATGGCCTCGCCGTCCTCCGCGGCCTTGTCCCGCGCGCGAGTCCAGTGCTCTGCGACCTCAGCGGCCGCCTCGAGCATGATGGCTCCCTGCTCGTTCATGGTCGCGACGCTTCCACCACCGTCCGCACCGGTCTGCGCGCTCTTGGCGTCCGAGGCATCGAACAGCGCGATGAGCGCCTCGTAGCCGGCCCTGCCTTCTTCACAGAACAGGTCATCGGCAGGCGCAGCGCTCGCGGTGGGTTCTGGAGAGGCGACGGACGACGCTGCGGCCGGCTGGGATTCGGCTGCGGGAGCCCCGCTCACACAGCCATTGAGAACAAGCATCGCGAGCGCGCACAGCGCCCCACCCCGCACACTTCGCATGCGGGCCAGCATGCCACACGGCCTCACATGGCGGCAGTGGCGGCGAACTGAACGACCGATCGCGGCGGCCGGCCAAGCACCTGCGCCACGCCATCAGACAGCCTCGCGTCCTTTCCCTCGCGGATGAGGTCCATGAGCGCCACCAGTTCCGCAGCGTCTTCACCAAAGAATTGCTTCGAGAAGTCCGCGTAGTCCTCGGAGGAGAGACCCCGCGCCGCGATGCGTTGTCCACTCGCCGCACCCAGCGCCGCGACAACCTCCGCGGCGGTCACCGCCTCCGGTCCCGAGAGCTCGTAGATCTGCCCCGCGTGCCCATCATCGGTGAGCGCCGTCGCCGCAACGGCTGCGATGTCCTCCGCATCAATGAACGGGTGGCGACCCGCGCCAAAGCCGTGCGTCACCTCCCCGGCTGCCAGGCCGTCGGCCAGATGCGGCTCCTCCGTGAAGTTCTGGAAAAACCACACGGGCCTGAGGATCACCCAGGGCACGGAACCGGCGCGGACGATGGTCTCGCGAGTGAGATACCGCTCCCATAGCGGGTGGGGAAACTCGTTCCACTGCCGTGCGGACAGCAGCACGAGCCGCCCGACGCCGTGGTCGCCAGCGAGCGCAACGAACCGCTCGAGCCTGTCCAGTTGGTGTTCCGACTCATCCGCAACGACGTAGACGGCATCGGCGCGCGCAAGTGCGCTGGGCCACGTGGAGTCGTCACCCCAGTCGAATCGGGAGGCCGACGACCGCGACGCCGCGCGGACCTCGTGACCTGCCTGAGTCAGCGCTCGCACCACCCGGCGTCCAGTCTTGCCGGTCGCCGCGAGCACGGTGACAGTGCTCACGCAGCGGTCCCGATCACCCGAGCGGGGTTTCCGGCGACGATCGCGCCAGCCGGCACATCCTTCGTCACAACGGAGCCCGCTCCCACCACGGCACCGTCGCCAATGGTCACGCCCGGGCACACGACGACGGAACCGCCCAGCCACACGCCGTTGCCCACGCGGATGGGCAGCCCGATCTCCCACCCTTCGGCCCGCAGCTGCGGGTCCACCGGGTGGTTGGGCGTATAGAACCGGGCATGCGGGCCAATGAGCACGTTGTCGCCAATCCACACGTCACCGGAGCCGATCGCCTCGAAGTCCGCGTTGATGAACGTCCCCGCACCGATGTGCACGTGCTCGCGGTACTCGAAGGTGATGGGCGGCCGAAAGACGAAGTCGTCCTCGCCGCCGATCAGCTCCTTCACGGCCTGCGCCGCGGCATCCGGGTCATCCCAGTAGGTCTCGTTGATGCGACGCAGCGGTGCCATCGTCTCTTCCTGGAGTTTCAACAGGTCCGGCTCCTCGAGGAACTTGAACCAGTCTTTGTCCCGCATGCGCTGGATGTGGCTTCGCCCGTCGGGCACCGGCCGTTCGGTCTTGCGTTCGCTCCACGTCATGGCACCAAGCATGCCCGACGCTGTGGCTGGCTTTCGCGGGACCTTCGGTAGCCTCGGCTCATGGCACCGACGCTGTACATCCTCACCGGAGTGCCTGGAGCGGGGAAGTCGACGCATGCGCGTCGGCTGGTTGAGGAGACGGGGGCAACTCACGTCGCCATGGACGACGCTGTGGTCGCCGCGGGCCTGAGCCTCGTCGACTACGAGGCTCGCTTCGCGCTGCAGCCTTCGGTTGAGGCGCGCATCCCGCAGCTGCTGGCCGAAGGGACGTCGGTCGTTGCCGAGTTCGGCTCGTGGACGCGAGGGGAGCGCGATCACCTGCGCTCGCTTGCCGACGGCACGGGCGCGCGCACGGAGCTGCACTTCGTTGACGCCCCGCTCGAGGTGTGCCGCGAGCGGATCCTCGCGCGCGGCGGTCTAGGTGCGGAAGGTCTGGCGGGTGCCGTCCTCGACAGCTCTATCGATCTGTACGAGCGCCCCACGGAAGCCGAAGGCGCAGCCTACGACGCGTTCGTGGTGCTGCAGAACTGAACGATGCGCTCGATGCGAGCAGCTCTCGTGGCCTCTTTCACGGCCGTGGTGACGCCGAAGACTGCGGAGAACTGCTGAGATTTTGGCAGAGCCTCGAATCGCTCCTTGGCACCGGGAACAGCAGCCAGCGCGGAGGCAAGGTCCTCGGGAACCTGCATGTCCGCCAGACCCCCATACGCGCGATCCCAGCGGCCGTCTGCCTTGGCCTTCGCGACCTCGTCGCGGCCACGGGGGCGCATTCGGCCCTCGGCTTCGAGGCGATCGATGATGCCCACATTGCGCTGCGACCAGATTGATCGCGATCGCCGCGGAGTGAAGCGCTGCTGGAAAGTGGCTTCATCGCGACTGCGCTTCTGCCCGTCGATCCAGCCGCTGCACAGCGCCTCGTCGAGCGCTTGGGCGTAGGTGAGCGATGTGGGATCGGTGACGCCCTTCTTGGCGAGCACAAGCCACACGCCATCCGAGACGTCCTCGTTGCCGTCAAGCCACGCCCGCCATGCGGCGACGTCGCGCACGATCAGCACGTTGCTCGGGTCAGCTGCCATGCCCAGAGCCTGGCACAGACCTCCCACATGGCTCAGAGGTACATCGGCGTGAGCGCCTCGTACTCCTCCACCGAACCGTCCCGCAGGCACACCTCGATGATCTGGCGACCCAGCGGGTCGAGGTCGTCGGTGAGGAACTGCTCGAGCTCGGAACGGAAGAAGCCGCTGAGAATCTTGCAGCCTTCGTCGTATGCCTCTTCGCCCACCCACGACTGCATCTCGGGACGCAGCAGCGTGCGGCGCACCGGCTGGCCATCGAGCGTGATCTGCTTGGGCGTGTAGCCGAACAGTGCACAGCGTGCCGGCTCCAGTTGATCCGCGCGCATGCGGCCACCGCCCTTGCGCGCGAGCCACTCACGGGTGAGCCACTCGGCGCTGAAGCCCACGTGGTAAGCGCCAATGTGCTGATTGGGCGTCAGCACGTAGCGCGTGCGGGGGAACGCGAGGATCTGCTTGAGGAGCAGGTTGGCCGCCGCGACCTTGGTGCCGGTGGAGAACGGCCAATACGAACCCACGCCCTCCGCAACCATGCCGCCGTGCTCAAGCTTGGCCACAGCGTCGGCCGATTCCCCAATGGACGGGTTCTTGTCGCCGCGAGGCGCGATGAGGCGCCACAGCCAAGCGATCGACGGCGGCACAAAGTGTGTGAGGCCCATGATTCCGTAGGTGGGTGCGCCCTTGGTGCATGGGGGCATGCGCACGCCGAAGGTGCGCACATCGACCGGTTCGGGCTCGCGGAGCACGCCCGGCAGCTCCGTGCGAGGGATGATCACGCGCGGATTCGGGCATGGCTCGCCGTTGGAGTCCAAGGTGTGCTCCCACGGCAGTGCGGTTGCATCCGGAACGCCCTCGATGGAGAAGAACACGAGCTTGCGGCTGGGGTGGATGACCGCGCGCTCAAAGTCGACGTTCTCGCCATAGCGGGTGAGGTTGTCGACGCGGACGAACCAGCCGTCCTCGGCGTCGGCAACGACCATGCGACCATCGCCGGTCTGGATTGCGGGGTGGCACAGCGTCATGTCGTCCGTGACGGGGGAGAGCGAACTGGTCTCCGACAGGGTGATGAAGTAGGGCTCCTCGGTGACGACGTTCGTGCCCAGCAGAATGCGGCCGTCGTCCTCGCGGCGCATCTCTTGGCACATCTCGGACTTGCCGCCTCCGCTCGCGCCCTCGTGCATGATGACCGTCTCGTTGTCATACGGCGTGGTGACGCGCACCGACGAGGCGTGAGCGGTGATCCAGTCCTCCTGCTCGCCGATGTCGAGCAGCACGGAGAACACGCCCTTCTTGGCCGACGGACCCGGGTAGAGGTTGTACGCGAAGACCTCGTGCAGCGTCTCGGATCGATCGTGAACCACCACCTGCTTGCCGTCGAAGTGGGTGTGACGGAACGGCGGAGCGGCGTACAGGATCGCGCGCGGAGTGAACTGTCCGAGCTCCTCGAAGGTAATCCAGCCCTGGAGGTCCACGAGTGCCAGGGCGAAGAACGCTGCGTTCGCGGGGATGATCGCGATGGACGGGGAGCCGTAGACGGGGCCCCCGGCCTTGAACGGCACCACCACGAGCGGCTGGGTGGAGAGCCACTCGATGGTCTGCTCGCGGACGGGAGCAAAGGTGCCCTCGAAGCGATCGGCCCAGCGGGTCTTATCCGTGGGGCGGTCATCGGCGATGATCATGCACTTGGGATCGCGCCGGCGCATGTAGTCCTCGAGGTAGTTCACGGCGATGCCATTGCGGCAGCGCGTGACGGTGGCTTCCTCGATGCTCGTGTCGTTGACGTCATACGCGACCGTGAAAATGGGGTCGTCTCCGCCGCCAAGGGCGAGCGCGTACAGCTCGTCTCGCGTTGCAGGGATCGTGACGCTTGGCGCGGCGTCCAGAGCCGCCCTCACTGCCGGGTCGAGATGCACGTTGTCGAGCGCGCTCATCGAGGCCCCCTTCTACTCCGTTACGTGGCGATTATGGTGCCTTGACTGTCATTTTGCTTGGCGAGGAGGTGCTGGGTCAGGGACGTTAGTCCAGGGGCCGTCTCTGCATGCAATTCCGCGCGCCCGCTTGACCGGCGTTCGAACACATGTTCGAATGACGGGGTGAGGTGGGAGGCGCAAACCCTTGAGGCGCCCGCGGCTGGAACGTTGCCGGGGCTCGCGAAGCTCCACGGCCTTGTGCGCTCCGTGCAGACCCCGGAGTTCGCTGGTGTGACCTTCCACGAAGTGATGTCGAAGAGCGCCCTCAACAAGGTGCCGGCGGGCGGACCCATGCCCTTCGCGTGGACCATCAACCCTTACCGAGGATGCTCCCACGCATGCGTGTACTGCTTCGCGCGGCCGTCACACCAGTACCTTGAGCTCGACGCCGGCCGCGACTTCGACACTCAGGTGATCGTCAAGATCAATGTCGCGGAGCAGCTGCGGCGAGAACTCGCGCGCCCCTCCTGGACGCGAGAGCCGGTGGCACTGGGCACCAACACGGACCCCTACCAGCGCGCCGAGGGCCGCTACCGGCTCATGCCCGGCATCATCTCCGCACTCGCGGAATCCGGCACCCCATTCAGCATCCTCACCAAAGGCACCTTGCTGCGGCGCGACCTCCCCCTCCTCGCCGACGCTGCCAAGGCGGTTCCCGTGACGCTCGCCCTATCGATCGCCGTGTTCGACGACGAGCTTCAGCAAGCCGTCGAACCCGGCACGCCGACCACGGCCGCGCGGCTCGCCACCGTCAGCGCCGCCGCCGAGGCTGGATTCGATGTCGCCGTGTTCATGATGCCGGTGCTGCCGTTCCTCACGGACCGCGAGGAGCAGCTCGATGCGGCTCTCACTCGCATCAAGGACGCGGGCGCCTCGTCAGTGACGTACAGCGCGCTGCACCTGCGCCCTGGGGTGAAGGAGTGGTACGCCCAGTTCCTGCACCGATATCACCCGGAACTGATTGGCCGCTACAAAGCGCTGTACGGCGAGGGAGTCTACGCGCCCAAGTCCTATCGCCGCTCGCTCTCGGGCCGCATCAAGCCGCTCATCGAGGCCCACGGGCTCGGCCGCACCGTCGTGATGGAGGGAACGGGCACCCCCGCTGTCGATCGCGTGACCTCGCGCGATGCCAACGGCGAGTGGCGCACCGCCGCTATGGAGCAGAACTCAGCCGCAGCGTCGGCCGATCGAGGAATGGCTCAGCCGACGACGCTGTTCTAGGCCGCCGCCCAGACACTGCAGCGCGACGTGCCGCTGCGCGGGCTGATGTACCGCTTGCGTAGGGGGTCTGCTTGCGTCGTTTACGGGACGTTCGCGCCGCCGTTGACGTTGATGACCTCTCCCACCACGAAGCTGGACTCGGGCGAGGCGAGGAACACGTAGGCAGGTGCCTGCTCCACGGGCTGCGAGGTGCGACCAAGCCACGACGACGAGCCGAAGCCCTCGAGCTTCTCCGGCGGCTGACCGTCGGTCACCTGCAGCGGGGTCCACACGGGGCCGGGCGCGACAGCGTTGACGCGAATGCCGCGGGGCGCGAGGTCGTGAGCGAGCGCCTTGGTGAAGCCGTTGATGCCGAACTTGGTGGTCGCGTAGTTGATGATCATCGGCGACGGGTTGTAGCCCTGCACCGACGTGGAGTTGATGATGGTCGAGCCGGGGCCAAGGTGGGGGAGTGCCTCGCGAGTGATCCAGAACATCGCGTAGAGATTGGTCTTGAACGTCTGGTCGAGGTTGGCCTCATCGAGCTCGTCAAAGGTGTTGTGATACACCTGGTACGCGGCGTTGTTGACGAGGATGTCGAGACCGCCGAGCCCTTCGACCGCACCCGCCACGAGTTCGCGGCAGAAGTCGCGATCCTGGATGTCGCCGGGCAGCTGAACCACCGTCCGGCCCTCGGCGCGGATGACCTCAGCAATAGCGTCGGCGTCTCGCTGCTCAGCCGGCAGATAGCTCATGGCGACGTCCGCGCCCTCGCGAGCGAAAGCAATAGCGACCGCCGCGCCCACGCCCGAGTCAGCACCGGTGATGAGCGCCTTGCGGCCGATGAGGCGGCCGGTGCCGCGATAGGTGGTCTCACCGTGGTCGGCCTTGGGGTCGAGCTCCGCGTCGAGGCCCGGGAAGGGCTGCCATGAGGCGTGAGGCACGATGTGCGAGTGGCGCGTCACGGGGTTGTCGAACGTGAGCTGGTCGGGGGACATTCACAAACTCCTTGAAGGGGCGGTGCTGCCTGCACCGCGGTCGGCCTCTTTGACGAGAATGCGGTCTGGGCCGCACGTTCGATAACGATATCGAAACTGTGCCATAAAGGCACTACCTGGTCAGAAAGTAAACGAATACATGGGTGAATCAGCGGTGCGCGGGCCGGCTGCAGGCGGGTGAGCGCCGTAATGGGACATGAGGTCCGGGTTTTGCAGATTGCTGCTTCGTAATGGGACATCAGGTCCGGGTTTCGCGGATTGCTGCTTCGCAATGGGACATGAGGTCCGGTTTGTCCCGGCTCTGGTTTCAGCGGTTCACCCTGACTCGCCGCCACGGCTGAGGGTCCGGTCGTCGGCCGCGGACCTCATGTCCCATTAGGGAGCCTGGATTGCTCAAACCCGGACCTCATGTCCCATTAGCGCGCCACTGCATGAGGAGGCCGCGCCGGCACCATGCCCACGCCGGCATCATGCCCGCGCCAGTTCCGCACCCGCGCCAGCTCCACGCCCGTGCCCCAGTGACCTCCGTGGCGTAGCGTCGAGGAATGGCGCATGAGACTCCCAACGCTCAACTCCTGCTCGCAAACGAGCGCACCTTCCTTGCGTGGATACGCACCTCGCTCGCCCTGCTCGTCACAGGCGTGGCGCTTGAGGCGTTCGAGGTCCCCATTCCGGAAGGATGGCGCACGGTGTCAGCCGGCCTGTTCGTGCTGCTGGGCATCGCCGCTGCTGTTCAGGCATGGATTGGCTGGCGCGCCACCGACGCGGCGGCGCGGAGTGGCGAGCCCGTGCCTGCTCCCGTCACGCGCACCCTGCTGGTTGCGGGCGTCATCGCTGCAACCGTCGTGATCGCCATTGGTCTGTACCTCGGATGAGCACAGAACTCGACAGCGCCCGCGAGCTCACCGTGCTCGCATGGAGGCGCACACTGCTCCGGGCGGTGCTGATCATGGTGATCGCCGCCAGGCTCTTCACTGACGAGGTGGGTCCCGTCCTCTTGGGCGTCACTGGCGTCGTGATCGGGGGAGCCGCCTTACTGAATCTCTCCGCTTCCAGGCACTACTCGAGTATCCGGACCGGCAGCGGACTTCCCGCGCCTGACGTGCCCTCCGTGCTGCGCAGGCCGACGCTGCGCATGGCCATCACGACGGCCGGAACCTTGGTCTTTGGCTGCGTCGCGCTGCTTTGGGTGGCGACACGGTAACAATTGCGAAAAATGTCCTTGGCCTCGCGCCTGGGGGCTGGTAAGTTTCCTGACTGTTCGCAACAAGGCGGACCACTAGGCACGAAAGGAGGCGCTCGAATCATGGTTAACGATCTGCTGACCGGAGGGCGTCTCGTTGCGCCCTCGCGCCGTGCCTGGCGTCTGGCATAACTGCCAGCAGCCCCGCACTCGCGGACCAGTTTCACAGTCCACTCTTTGACTGAACTTTCTCCGCGCACCGGCGCCAAGCCGCATCCCGTCAGGCATTAGCTGCCTTCAGCGCACCCGCGTGCGCATTCATCCCATTTGTCAGACCCGGGACATAGCGTCCCTCTATGCCCTCGCGCCGTTGTGAGGGGAGGTGAAAGACACCATGCACACCCACGACCCCGTGTCGCTGCTCTCGCTGCACCACCGTGAGCACTCGACCCTCGTCTCGGAGGCGACCACTGCGTCGGGCCAGAGCCTGCACACTCTGCGCGACCGGATCGCCGACGTCTACTACGCGGCCGTGCGACGCGCCTACCTGCGCGCCCGCGCCGCCCGCGTGACCGCGAGTCGCGCCGCCCTTTAGGGGTGGCGCGACTTGCGCCCCGCGCTACCTCAGCGCGTACTCGAGCAAGCTGTCGCGAGTGCGACGCAGGTGGGCGATGTGGCCCTCAACCCAGTCGCCGGTGAAGTTCCGCGGCACAACCTCAATCTGCTGAATCGTCGTCGTGTAGAGGCGGTACAGCGTGACGCGCGCATCTGCCGTGGGCGTGAGTCCCGACAGCGTCCCGGCATTGGGATCACGTGGCAGCGTCTTTCCGGCCGCGAGATAGCCCTCATACAGATCCGGGTTGGTCGCCCCAAAGATCGTGGATTCGGCCCCCACGAAGTCAATGAGCGGATCGGCGTAAGCCGCCCGCTCCCAGTCGACGATCGCGACGATGTCTCGCGACTCATCAAGCAGCACGTTCCCAGCCCACAAGTCCACATGGACCAGCGCGGGAACGTCCACCTCAGCCAGCGCTGGCATGGTGGCGTCGAGAACCCGCCGGACCTCATCCGCCCGCACATCCACGCCCCAGGTAACCGAGTCCTCAAGCACGGACGAGAGCATGGTGTGGAAGGCCTCCGGCCACGTGGCAGCGCCCAGCGCGAACCCGTCGGCGGGGTAACCGAAGGACGGTGATGACCTGTCGTGGAGTGCGGCGAAGATGCGCCCCACGCCCTGACCGATGCGCGAGTTCAGGTCAGTGGGCAGGGTCTCGCTGAGATCGGCCCACGGCGTGCACTCAATGAACTCGGTGGCGATGACATCGACGTCGACGTGCTCTCGAGTGAAGTCTTCAAGAAGGAGCTCCGGCACGGGGACCACGGCATCGTCACGAAGTGCCGCAAGCAGATCGCGCTCCGTCCTCAGCAGATCCCGCTCGTAGGTGAGCAGGGGAGGCTGCGCGCCCTGGTCCGGAACGGAGGTCTTGACCGCAAGCCGTCGACCGTCCTCGAGGGTCGCGAGCTGCACGGCGCTGAATGTCCCACCACCGAGCGGCTCCACCTTCACGGGCACGCCAACGGGGGCGATCACCTTGGCGAGTTCTTCAAGGGTCAAGGGGCGCTGCGTTGCGAACACCGCGCCAGGCTACTGGCCACGGTCAGTCGGCGGCTAGAGGTGATTCATCCGCATCGAGTGGCCCAGCTTTGGGTAAATTGTTCGGCATGCCGAACATTGCCCTCGACGCGCCGCCGCGCGCCCGCCCTGAGCGCGGTCTGTGGCGGCTCTTCGGCCCCGCGTTTGTGGCGGCCGTCGCCTACGTCGACCCTGGCAATGTCGCGGCCAACCTCACTGCCGGCGCTGCCTACGGGTACCTGCTCCTGTGGGTCCTTGTCGCTGCCAACGTCATGGCGGTCCTCATCCAGTATCTGAGCGCCAAACTCGGCCTTGTCACCGGCAAGACGCTTCCGCAGCTCATTGGCGAGCGCATGGGCAGGCCCGGCCGCCTGGCGTTCTGGGGCCAGGCAGAGATCGTCGCCGCGGCCACCGACGTCGCCGAGGTGATCGGCGGCGCGCTGGCCCTCAACCTGCTGTTCGGCATCCCACTGCCGCTCGGTGGTCTCATCGTCGGCGTGGTCTCGATGGCGATCCTCGCGGTCCACTCGCGCCGCGGCCAGCGCCCGTTCGAGTTCGTCATCATCTCGATGCTTGCGATCATCGCAGTCGGCTTCACGGCAGGCCTTTTCGTCGCTCCCGTCAGCTGGTCCGACGCTGTGGCCGGCTTGGTCCCTCAGTTCGGCGGCAGTGAGACGGTGCTGCTCGCCGCGAGCATGCTGGGCGCGACCGTCATGCCGCACGCGATCTATCTGCACTCTGCCTTGGCGCGAGACCGCCACCGCGCCACCGCAGACACCCGGGCGACTCCACGACTTCTGCGTGCTACCAGGCACGATGTGGCGTGGTCGATGCTTGCTGCCGGTTCGGTGAACATCGCGATGCTGCTGCTTGCGGCGGCAAGCCTGCGCGGCGTTGAGGGCACGGAATCGATCGAAGGCGCCTATGCCGCACTCGAGAAGGGACTGGGTCCCACGATCGCGATCATCTTCGGCGTGGGACTGCTCTTCTCAGGCCTTGCCGCGACGTCGGTGGGTGCCCACGCAGGAGCGGTCATCATGGAGGGCCTGCTGCTCAAGCGCATCCCGCTGCTGGCGCGGCGGGCCGTCACCCTGATCCCTGCGCTCATCATTCTCACGGTCGGCATGGATCCCACCTGGGCGCTGGTGCTGTCTCAGGTAGTGCTCAGCCTGGGCATCCCGTTTGCGCTCGTTCCGCTCGTGAAGCTCACGGCGTCGAAGGGGCTGCTCGGCGTTTACGCGAACCGGCCCATCACCAACGGCATCGCGTGGGTGGTGGCCGCCCTCATCGCGACGCTCAACCTGGTGCTGATCGTCATCACGCTCACTGGGGGATGACCCAGATCGCCGCCGCGTCCTCGTCATCCAAGGTGAGGGGAGAGGTGGTGGTGACCACGGCGTCGGGCACGATGCCTGCGGCAGCGAACTTCTGCAGGCGCTCCGGTGAGGAGTCGGACACTCGCACCACGATGCCCACCTGTCCCACGGGAAAGTCGGACAGTCGCACCGCGTAAGGAGGCACTGACGCAGGCGGGATGGGGTCGCCGTGGGGATCGCGCGTGGGGTGTCCAAGGCGCGCGTCGATGCGGTCGATGAAGTCATCTGAGACCGCATGCTCAAGCGATTCGGCCTCCTCGTGCACCTCGTCCCATCCATAGCCGAGCTCGACGGCGAGGTAGGTCTCGAGCAGTCGATGCCTGCGCACCATGCCCACCGCATGCGCCACGCCCGTCTCCGTGAGCGTGATGGCGCCATACGGAGCGTGCTTCACAAAGCCCTGTTCGACGAGCTTGCGCACGCCATCAGAGGCCGTGGAGGTGCGCACCTGGAGACGAGCGGCGAGTGCCGTCATCGTCACCGCTGTGGGATCCCACTCGCCGAGCGACCAGATGGCCTTGAGATAGTCCTGGGTGGCGGGGGACAGCTGACCCAGATCCATGCTGCCTATCCCGTGATGCCGCAGCGCTCGCCGATGTACGTGGCCACGCTCTGCGCAGCGGCGGGAGCTTTCGCTGTGATCTGCTGGATGTCCGGGTTGGCGAACGTCTCCGACACCTTGGTCACAAAGTCGTCGGGAGACGTGGCCTCGGCCGCGGCGGTGGCGAGACCCATGGTGTAGTCCTTCACGAAGCCGGACAGCGTGACGAAGTCGGCGTTGACGTCCTCTCCCGAGGTCTCGGAGACACCGAGGTCGTAGAACGCGATCGATGATTCGTTCATCTCAAGCATGAGTTCGCCCCACTCGTTGAGGGTCTTGGGGTCGTCCGAGGTGAGGAACGCGGGGTCCTGCAGCAGCGCCTGGAGTTCCTTGGTCGTGTCCTGAAGGGCCTCCGCGTCGTCGCGAGACAGCTGGGCGGCGGCGCACAGGGGATCGTCCTGGTTGCCGATCGCAATGCCGGGCGTCGCGGTGGCGGTGGGCTCTTCGGTGATGTCTGGTGTGCCCGCCGGCGTGGAGGGTTCCGGCTCAGGCGATCCCGAGCATCCGGCAAGCAGCAGCGCCCCCGCTGCGAGTCCAGCGAATGTGGTGGTGAACTTGGCCATGGCAAACCCTCCGTACGTGTGCGTTCAGCCTAGTCGCGACGATTACAGCGCACAGAGGTCGCCGTTCGGCCCGCCACTGCTCAGGCCCTCACCCCACGAGATCTCCGTGACCGTTCCTGCGTTGATATCGAAGTTGTAGGTGGTCGTGGCGCTTGTGGGCACGATGATCTGCGTGCGCGTGCCGCGAGCGATGTCCTCGAACGTCACTTCGGTCGCGTCCGGGTAGGCGGCGAGCACGTCCTCGACGCGGGACCCAATCGTGATTCCCTCTGGGGTGGTGGGCATCTCATACGACGCCGCGTCCTCAGGGTTGGCGTACCAGTACAGGATGAAGAAGTTGATGCGCTCGCCGGGGCTGGCGGGATCGCTGAGTGCCGAAACGTACAGTCCGGGCTCCTCCATCTGCACGATCTGGCCGTACCACGGGCACTGCTCTGGCGTCTCGACCGGCGCGGTGGTCGCCCGCGCCTCGTCGAAGCTCTGTCCCACGCACACGCCCGCGAAACTGATGGGTCCGATCGCCGTGACCTCCTCGTCGAGATCATCAGTCCAGATGGGGCAGTCAAGGGCCGACGCTGTCTCACTGGGCGCAGGGCTCGCCTCTGTGGGGGTCGGGGAGGGGCTCGGCGACTCGCTCACGACGGGCGTGGCGCTGTCACTTGGCTCATTGGGGGACGACGAGCAGCCGGTGAGGACAAGGGCGGCTGCCGCAAGCGATGCCAGAGCGATTCTCATGCGCTCACGCTAGCGAGCGCACGTGCCCTGCGTCGATAGGCATTTACCCAGCGTCGGCCGCGGTTTCCGACAGTGCGCGACGGTAGCGGGCGGCCAGCGCATCGAACATCCGATTGGTGCGCTCGTCGATGGTCTGTCGGGAGGGATCTGCCTCGAACCACTCGATGGCGCTCGCGATGCCGTCCTCGAAGGAGATGGCGGCTTCCCAGCCTGGTACCAGGGTGCGGAGCTTGGTGGTGTCGTACCCGGCCGGCCACATCTTGTCGCCGCGAATGGAGCCCTCTTGATCGGGAGCCGCCGCGATGAGCGCGTCAGACGGGACGCACACGTACTGCTCGCTGAGGTCTTCGATTCCTGCTGCGCGGCCGATGGTGTCGTGGATGGTTCGCCATGTCAGCGGAACCGAGCTCGTGACGTGGACCGCTTCGCCGATCGCACCGGGGCTCCACGCGAGTCCGCGAATGCCCGCCGCGACGTCGCGAGCGTGCGTGACGGTCCACAGCGAGGTGCCGTCGCCGGGCAGGATGATGTCCGCGCCGCGGCGCATGCGATCCACCAGCGTCCAGGGGTGCCTCGAGACGCCTGTGAAGCCGGGAATCTTGGAGTCTCCATAGGTGTGTGCGGGGCGCACAATCACGTAGGGGAGCCCTGCCGCGCTCGCGGTTTCCCTCAGCGCCTCTTCGCAGGCGATCTTCTCGCGCGCGTACTCCCAATAGGGGTTCTCGAGCGGAACGTCCTCGGTCAGCGGGCGCAGGCGATCCTGCTTGCGATACGCGGCAGCGGTGGCGATCAGCAGATAGCGGTCGGCGAGCCGCCGGAACGTCTCGACATCGTCGCGCACGTGCTGCGGGTGATAGGCGATGAACTGGACCACCGCGTCAAAGCGCTCTCCGCGAAGGCGAGGCCCTCGCAAGGCGGCCCTCAATGCTTCCGGATTTTCAGCGTCGGCGTGGATGATGTGAGCGCCAGGAGCCGGGGGAATAGCCGACTTCCCGCGATTGATGAGCGTCACCTCATCGCCTTGTTCGAGGGCAATTGCCGACAATTGGGACGAGATGAGCCCTGTTCCGCCCACAATGAGAAGTCGCATGCCTTCGATGGTATTTGGCCTGGTGAGAGCGCGGGTAAATTCGTCCCATGGACGGGCGCGCAAAGGAACTGCACGCGAAGCTCGGGGGAATGCTTCCGGAGGGATGGCGCGACCGCGCGCCATGGGGATTCCCGAATCAGGTGGAGCTGGGATTGGTGGCCGGCGTTTTCGCCGCGCAAGTCCCGCAGGCCAGCGTGAACTCGGTGGTAGACACCTTTATGCGCGCCAGGCCAAGCGACTTCCTCGACGACCTCGAGAACACCGCGAACGCCGGCGTCGAGGGCGTGGTTGCGATGCTCGGCGAGCGCTGGGGAGACACCAACGTGCTTGGCGTGCCGGTGCTGCGAGCTGCTGTCATTCACGGCGCGGCGGTGGCGCTGCTCGATCTGGGCATCCGCACGTCGAACGACCTGCGCGACGCTTACGCGGAGGCGCCCACGCGGGTGGAGAAGGCAGTGCACAGCGTGCGCGGTTTGGGCAAGGGCACGTGGGAGGCCATTGCCTTCCAGTGCCATGTGCGACTGCGGCCGTACCCGAACGTGGTCGCCTTCTTCAGCGAGGTGCTCGACGACCCCACGCTCAACGCGGACCGCACGGCGGACCTCATGCGCAAGACTGCGCGCCGGTTCGCAGTGGAGGAGCGCACCCTCGCGTACGCGGTCAGTGAATACCTCGCGTCGTCGCAGACTGTCTGACCCTCCCCTCATACTGGGTGAGGCGTGGGCGCCGTGAGCGTCGCGCGATGAGTACCGACTGGAGTCCCCGTGTCCCAAGAACGCAGTCCGTGGCCAGCCCTGTGGGCGCTCGTCATCGGCTTCTTCATGATCCTCATCGACACCACGATCGTGTCGATCGCCAACCCCTCCATCCAAGAGAGCCTTGGCGCCACGATCGATCAGGTCATCTGGGTTACCTCGGCCTACCTGCTGGCCTATGCGGTTCCGCTGCTCATCACGGGTCGCCTTGGTGACCGCTACGGGCCCAAGCTCATGTACCAGGTGGGCCTCGTGATCTTCACGCTCTCGTCGCTGGCCTGTGGTTTCGCCGACGCTCTGCCTGGCTCCGGGATCGGCAACCTGATCGCGTTCCGCGCGGTGCAGGGCATCGGCGCGGGTCTGATGACGCCGCAGACGATGGCCGTCATCACGCGCACCTTCCCTGCGTCGCGTCGCGGCATCGCCATGGCCCTATGGGGAGCGGTTGCGGGCGTGGCAACGCTCGTGGGGCCGCTCCTTGGCGGTGTCCTTGTCGATGGCCCGGGCTGGGAGTGGATCTTCTTCGTCAACGTGCCTATCGGTGTGGGTGCGTTCATCGCGGCGCAGCTGCTCGTGCCGCACCTCGAGACCCATCAGCACTCGTTCGACTGGCTTGGAGTGGTGCTGTCCGGCATCGGCATGTTCCTGCTGGTGTTCGGCCTGCAGGAGGGGCACTCGTACGACTGGAACGGCTGGGTGTGGGCGTGCATCGGCGGCGGCGTGGTGGTCATCGGAGTCTTCCTGTGGTGGCAGCGCGTCAACACCAAGGAGCCGCTCGTTCCGCTGAGGCTGTTCAAGGACCCCAACTTCTCCGTGGCGAACGTCGCGATCACCACGGTGGGCTTTGCCTTCACCTCAATGTTCATCCCCCTCGTGTACTACTTCCAGGCGGTGCGCGGTCTGACGCCAACGCAGACCGCCCTCATGACGGTGCCCACTGCGGTCGCGACCCTGTTCCTTGCGCCCATCGCCGGTCGCATCACCGACAAGGTGCACCCGCGTCTCGTCGCCGTTCCCGGCCTTGCCATCGGCGCCCTGTCGATCATCCTGTGGGCGCTCATGCTCACTCCCGACATCGCGATCGGCTGGCTGCTCATCCCGCCGGCCGTACTCGGCATCGGCTCCGCATTCATCTGGTCGCCGCTGGGCTCCACGGCCACGCGCAACCTGCCCATGAGCGCCGCGGGAGCGGGCGCTGGCGTCTATAACACCACTCGCCAAGTGGGCGGTGTGCTCGGCTCTGCAGCGATTGCCACGGTGATCGTGAACCGCCTGCTCGCGCACCTCGGCGAGGGCGCCAACGCGGGCTTCCAGGGCGAGTCAACCTCAATCGTGCTCCCCGAACCTCTCCGCGAAGGCTTCACCGCAGCGATGTCGCAGACGCTCATCGTCCCCGGCGCCGCGCTCGTCGTGGGTGCGATCGTCGCCGTCTGGTTCGTGCGCCCTGCGCACCTGTCGCGGCCCGACGCTGGGGAGGCTGAGGCGGCAGGGTCGCCTGCGGAGCGGGTCCCGGCCAGCTGACGGGTTGCGTCCGCGCGGTCAGTAAACCGGCCGCGTGAGCAGCGCCA
>Ga0065721_10050215_pt1 | contig 22124 bp, 19 predicted proteins | sample Mesricmetagenome_FD_59108 | JGI IMG/M metagenome (GOLD analysis project Ga0065721, IMG submission 59108) | Mesophilic microbial community from rice straw/compost enrichment Sample: eDNA_1 v2 (version 2) | ecosystem: Engineered > Solid waste > Grass > Composting > Bioreactor | place: USA: Davis...
CCGACCGCCACACCCTTGGCGCTGCCGGTGTCCTCCGGCGAGACATAGGACTGGCGCGGCGCGTTGGGGTCGTGCGCGATGTCCTCCACCTGGGTCGGCACCTGGCCGAGGTGGTCGCGGATGGTTTGGTCGTTGGCCAGCACGCTCAGCTCGTGCCGCTGGAAGCCGGCCATGGACAGTTCGTCGACGGCCTTCTGGAGGGCGTCGCGGCTGGAGAAGATGCCCACGGCCTCGCGGACCGTCCCGCGCAGGCCGGTGGAAGAGTTCGGGGTCACGTCGTTTTCAAAGGACATGGAGCTCTCCGCTGTTGCGGGTGTAACCCCGAACGGTGGGCGGAGGTTCCGGCGACGCTCAAGGGCATTCAGGGGCGCGCGGCGCCCGCAGGCGTCGCGGAAACCACCCCGCGCGGTTCCGGCATGCCGCCGAAGAACCACCAGAGGCCAAGCGCGATCAGCGCGAACTTCACCAGCAGGAACAGCGCGATGTGACGGGCGAGCGGGTTGCGGACCATGGGCGGGCTCCTTCACCCGGCTTTGTCGCGCCGACAGCCCTGGGATGCAAGGGGCGGCAACCGACCGGCCTACGCCGCGGCTGGTCAAGGCTGTGCCAAACTGGCTACTATCCCCGGCCGAAGATACGGATCGCACAAGAGGAAGCGCCATGAAACGGCTGCTGTTGCTGAGCGTGCTTGCCCTGGGCCTCAGCGCCCCCGCCTTTGCCCCCGCGCAGGCGCAGGTCAACATTCTCGAAGGCCCGACCCTGGTGAAGGCGGTCACGTCCAACGACGTGGGCACCGTGCGCATGCTGATGCTGAAGGGCGAGAACGCCAACCAGACCGACCTCAACGGACGGACCATGCTGCAGGTCGCCATCGGCAACAGCAACACGGAAATGGTCCGGCTGCTGCTGGACGGCAACGCCAACCCCAACCGCACCGACAAGGCCGGCAACACCGCGCTGCACTACGCCGTGGAGTCCGACGACGTCAACACGATGGACACCTTGCTGAAGAAGGGCGCCAAGGTCGACCAGGACAACAGGGAAGGCGTCACCCCGCTGATGATGGCGGCCCGCGACGGGCGCGCCGATCTGGTGGACAAGCTGCTGAAAGCCGGGGCGAAGGCCGACCGCACCGACTTCACCGGCCGCACCGCGCTGAGCTGGGCACAGGACGGGCGCAACGCCCGCGTCGTCAACATGCTGCGTCAGGCCGGCGCGCGCTAAAGCCTGGGAAGGGGCGCCATGGTCAGCACCGTCTTTGGCGCCCACCCTCTCAACGGTCCGGGGCCGCTGTTCCTTCTCCTGCTGGCGCTGGCCATCGACGCCGCCGCCGGTGACCGGATCGGCCGCGTCCTGCCCGACCCGGCGGCGCTGTCGCGCCGTTTCTGCGCCTGGGCCGACAAGCGCCTGAACCGCGTGGAGCGCGGCAAGACGGCCCGCCTGCTGCGCGGCGCCCTGGTCGTGCTGTTCCTGCTGCTGACCGCAGTGGCCGCGGGGCTGGCCGTGGACTGGTTCGGCGAGCAGAACCGCGGCTGGCTGCTGGAGCTTGTGGTCATCCTCGCCACCCTGCGCGGCCGGGCCAGTTGGGCGCGGGTGCGTGCGGTGCGCCGGGCGCTGGACACGGGCGGCGCGGCCGCCGCGCAGGAAGCCATCGCCCCCCTTACCCGCCGCCACGTCTTCAGCCTGGACGAACACGGCATCGCCCGCGCCGCCGTCGAGGCCGCCGCCAAGGCCTTCGCCCGCAAGGTCGTGGCGCCGGTCTTCGGCTACATTCTGCTGGGCGTGCCGGGGCTGCTGGTCTGGGCCGTCATCGACGGCGCCGACTCCGCGCTGGGCAACCCCGGCGTCCGTCACGAGCGTTTCGGCCAGACCGCCGCCCGGCTGGACGACGCGCTGAACGCCATCCCGGCCCGGCTGGCCGCCCTGCTGCTGGCGCTGGCCGCCCCCTTCGTCGACGCCAGCCTGCGCGGCGCCGCGAAGGCGATGATCCGCGACGGCGGCAAGGCCGCCTCGCTCAACATGGGCTGGCCGACCGCCGCCGTGGCCGGCGCGCTGGGCCTTGCGCTGGGTGGGCCGCACCGCGACGGCGGCGTGGTCATCACCGAGCCCTGGATCGGCGACGGCCGAGCCCGCGCCACCCCCGCCGACATCGGCCGCGCGCTGGGGCTCTACGCCGTGGCGGGCCTGATCCTGGCCCTGCTGGTGGCGCTGCTGCTGTGGGGGGTGGCGGGGGTATAGGGCAGCCGTCTCAGCGGTCGCTGCCCCGGTCTTTCATCGATGTGTCGCCCACGCGGCCCTTCCCGCCGGTGTCGCTCGGCATCGGGCTGTGCTGTGTGTTCCCGGTCGTGTGCTGCGGGTCGTCGCCGCCGTGCGGGACGTTGCCGGTGCTCATGCTGTCCACGGTGCGCTTGATGTGTTCTGCACTTTCGACGCCCTTGGTGTCCGGATTGCCGGACAGTTCCCCGGCTGCCTTGTCCTTCGCCTTGTCGATGGCTCCGGTCATGCGGTCGTTTTGGCCTTGATCTGCCATTGACGATTCCTTGGTCCGATTGCGGTTGTCGGGAAGAAGGTCATGCCCCGCTCCCCTGCCTCGTTAACCGGGTGTCGCCCATAACGGCACGGACCATCAGGCCAAGAAAAAAGGCGCGGCCCCGAGGGACCGCGCCTTTCTCATTCACAGCAACCGTACGCTTACCACTTCGACGCGCGGGCGTGCGCCGGCTTGCCGCCGTGGGAGTCGCGGCGGGCGTGGCCGTGGTCCGGACGGCCGCGCTCCGAATGACCATGCTCGTTGCGGACATGGTCGTTCCGGTTCGCCGGACGGCCATGCTCGGAGCGGTTGGGACGGCCCTGATAGCCGCCCGGCTTGCCCTCGCCGCCGTTGGCGTTGCGGTTCCACGGCTTCTTGTTGTAGCCGCCGCCGTTACCGCCACCACCCGGACGGCCCGAGCGGCCCGCCGGACGACCGCCGCCGCCGGTCTGGAACGGGCGCTGCGGCTCCAGGCCCGGCACGACGTGGATGTCGAGACGGGTGCCGGTGTAGCGCTCGATGCGGAACAGGGCATCGCGGTCGGCGCGCGCGGCGAAGGAGATCGCCACGCCCGAAGCGCCCGCACGGCCCGTGCGGCCGATGCGGTGGACGTAGTCCTCCGCCGAACGCGGCAGGTCGAAGTTGATGACGTGCGTGATGTCGCGCACGTCGATGCCGCGCGCCGCCACGTCGGTCGCCACCAGCAGACGCACCTGGCCGGTGCGCAGGCGCTGGAGCGTGCGGTTGCGCTTGAACTGGTCCATGTCGCCGTGCAGGGCGGCGGCGGCGTGGCCGGCGTCGCTCAGCTCCTCGGCCAGGGCATCCGCGTCGCGCTTGGTCGCGGCGAAGATGATCGCCTTGCCGACCTCCGGCAGGTCCGCGAAGTGCTTCAGCAGGCGGCGCTTGTGATCCATGTCGTCGGCGTGGTGCAGACGCTGCTCGACGTTGATCGCGGTGGTCGAGCTTTCGACGGCGACGCGCACCGGGTCACGCAGCAGCTTGCCGGCCAGCTGGGCCATGCGGCGGTCCAGCGTGGCGGTGAACAGCAGCGTCTGGCGGCTGTCCGGGCAGCACTTGGCGATGGTCTCGACATCGTCGAGGAAGCCCATGTCCAGCATGCGGTCCGCCTCGTCCAGGATCAGCACTTCGACGGTGCTGAGGTCGATGCGGTTGCGCGACACGTGGTCCAGCAGGCGGCCCGGCGTGGCCACCATCACGTCCACGGCGCGGGACAGAAGGCGCAGCTGGTCGCGGTACGGCATGCCGCCGACCACGTCCACGATGTTGCGCTTCATGAACTTCGCGTACTTGCGGGCGGCGTCGGTGACCTGCTTGGCCAGCTCGCGCGTCGGGGCCAGCACCAGCACGCGCGGTGCGGCGACGCCCAGGCGCGGCAGGTCGGCCGTGCGGGTCAGGGCCGGCAGCATGAAGGCCGCGGTCTTGCCGGTGCCGGTCTCGGCGGTGGCAAGGATGTCGCGGCCGGCCAGGGCCGGCGGGATCGCCTCGGCCTGGACCGGGGTCGGGGTGTTGTACTCGAACGCTTCCAGCGCCTTCAGCACCAGCGGGTGCACACCGAGCGGCGCAAAAGCGTTCTCGGAGGCGGCGGTGAATTCGGTGTCGGCGGTTTCGGAAACGTTGGTTTCGGCAACAATGGTTTCGGCGGCCGGGGTCTCGTCGGTAGCGGGCATCTCGACGGCAGCGGTCATTTCGTTCGACAAGAAGTGGAACCTTTCCTCAGGACCAAGACGGCGCACGTCCGCCGCACCAGGATGGTGAGCGGTGGTACACCGGCGTTTTCGCCGGGAGGAGGTCGGAAGAGGGAGAGGCGTCTGTCCGAAGCAACGGGCGACCGGGTCCTTGAGAGGGCCATCCCGCAATATCAAAGCGCGTCTCGCTCAAGAGACGCGCGAGCCTCCAGCGATCAAGACGCCCTACATAGGGGGTTGCGCCGCACAATCCAAGAAGAATTTTCGCAAGCCGCTCCGCGGTTTGACAGGGCTGCCGTGCAAGGCCGTCAGGCCAGCCCGCTCACTCGGGACGCGTCACCACCTTGCCGTCCGCCGACGGGGCCGGCAATCGGGTCACCAGCGCGTCGCGGATCTCCTGTAGCAGGATTTCCTCGCGGGGCGTCGGCTTCGGCTTGGAGTCCTGGAGGAAATGCAGCCGGTTGACCTGCCGCACGATCAGGAACAGCGCCGCCGCGACAATGAAGAAGTTGATGACGGCGTTGAGAAAGCGGCCGTAGTTGATGGTCGCGGCCCCGGCCGCCTCCGCCGCGGCAAGGCTGTCGTACTGCCCGCCGGACAGGTTGACGAAGTAGTTGGAAAAGTCGATCCCGCCCATGATCCAGCCGATGGGCGGCATCAGCATGTCCCTGACCAGCGAATTCACGATCCCGGTGAAGGCCGCGCCGATGATGATGCCGACGGCGAGGTCCACGACGTTGCCGCGGCTGATGAAGGTCTTGAATTCCTGAAGCATGGCTGTGCTCCCGCTTTCCGATGCGGGAAACGAGAAAGGCGCGCCGATGATCCCGGAAGGGTGCGGCCGAGTGCTGAAATTTCACCACAGAGACACGGAGGCACAGGGAAGCCATCCCCTCTGTGTCTCCGTGTCTCTGTGGTTAAAAACCGCCCGGCGCCCAAAAACAAAGGGCCGGACAAAGCGTCCGGCCCTCGAAGCGTCTTGCTATCGTGCCTTACGACACCTTGCCGTGGCAGTGCTTGTACTTCTGGCCCGAACCGCAGGGGCAGGGGGCGTTGCGCGGGGTGTTGGCCCATTCCTCCACCGCACCCGCGACGGCGCCGGCTGCGGCCGCGCGGCGGACCATGCCGGCGGGCAGCGGGGCGTCGGCGGGCGGATAGCCGGACTCGGCCTCCGCCAGCGCCAAGGCCGGGTCGTCGCGGCCCTCGTGCATTTCCTGCGGCGGACGGGCGTACAACTCCTCCGGCGGCGGGGCGACGCGGATCTCGACGTGCATCAACACGGCGGTCACTTGCTCGCGCAGCGCGCCCAGCATGCCCTCGAACAGCTCGAACGCCTCGCGCTTGTACTCGTTGAGCGGGTCTTTCTGCGCGTAGGCGCGCAGGCTGATGCCCTGGCGCAGGTGGTCGAGCTGCAGCAGGTGATCCTTCCATTCCTGGTCCAGGATCTGCAGCAGCAGGCTCTTTTCCACGTGCCGCATGGTCTCGGCGCCGTAGCTCTCGACCTTTTCCGCGTATTTGCGGTCGGCCGCCTCGCGCACGCGCTCTTCGATCTCGGGCTCGGCGATGCCTTCTTCCTTGGCCCATTCCTGAACCGGCAGATCCATGCCGAGCAGGCGGTTCACCTCCTCGTGCAGGCCGGCCATGTCCCAGGCTTCGGAGTAGGAGTTCGGCGGGATCGCCTTGTTGACCATGTTGGAGATGATCTGGTGGCGCATCTCCGTGATGGTCTCGGCGATGTCCTCCGTGTCCATGATCTCGCGACGCTGTTCATAGACGACCTTGCGCTGGTCGTTCATGACGTTGTCGAACTTCAGCAGGTTCTTGCGGACCTCGAAGTGGTGGGCCTCGACCTTCGTCTGGGCCTTTTCCAGGGCCTTGTTGATCCAGGGGTGGATGATCGCTTCCCCGTCCTTCAGGCCCAGGCGCTGGAGCATGCCGTCCATGCGCTCAGACCCGAAGATGCGCATCAGGTCGTCTTCCAGCGACAGGAAGAACTTCGACGCGCCCGGATCGCCCTGACGGCCCGAACGGCCGCGCAGCTGGTTGTCGATGCGGCGGCTCTCATGCCGCTCCGTGCCGACGACGTAGAGGCCGCCGGCCTGCTTCACCAGTTCGCGCGCCTCGGCCACCTCGGCCTCGATCTGCTTGATGCGGACGTCGCGCTCCGGACCTTCCGGCACGTCGGCCAGTTCGATCTTCACGCGCATCTCGACGTTGCCGCCCAGCTGGATGTCGGTGCCGCGGCCGGCCATGTTGGTGGCGACCGTCACCGCACCCGGACGGCCGGCCTGCGCGACGATGTAGGCTTCCTGCTCGTGGTGGCGGGCGTTCAGCACGTTGTGCGGAATGCCGCGCTTCTTCAGCAGGTCGGAGATCAGCTCCGACTTTTCGATGGAGGTCGTGCCGACCAGCACCGGCTGCTGGCGCGTCCGCGCGTCCTCGATCAGGTCGATGATCGCGTTGTACTTCTCCGACGCCTTCCGGTAGACCTCGTCGTCCTGGTCCTTGCGCTGGACCGGCAGGTTCGTCGGCATGTCCACGACCTCCAGGCCGTAGATCTCCGCGAACTCCGCCGCCTCGGTCATCGCCGTGCCGGTCATGCCGGACAGCTTCGGGTAGAGGCGGAAATAGTTCTGGAAGGTGATGGAGGCCAGCGTCTGGTTCTCGCGCTGGATCGTCACCTTCTCCTTCGCCTCCAGCGCCTGGTGCAGGCCTTCCGAATAGCGGCGGCCTTCCATCATGCGTCCGGTGAACTCGTCGATAATGATGACCTTGTCGTCCTTGACGATGTAATCCTTGTCGCGCTGGAACAGCGTGTGGGCGCGCAACGCCTGCTGGGCGTGGTGGACCAGCGCCACGTTCTGGATGTCGTACAGCCCGCCCGACTTCAGCAGACCGGCCTCGGCCAGCAGCTGCTCCATATGCTCCTGCCCGGCTTCGGACAGGCTGACGGTGCGGTTCTTCTCGTCCAGCTCATAGTCGTCGCGCGTCAGCATCGGGATCAGGCGGTCGACCTGGACGTACATGTCCGCCGCGTCGGTCGACGGGCCGGAGATGATCAGCGGCGTGCGCGCCTCGTCGATCAGGATCGAGTCGACCTCGTCGACGATGGCGTAGTTGAAGGCGCGCTGGACCATGTCCTCGCGACGGAACTTCATGTTGTCGCGCAGGTAGTCGAAGCCGAACTCGTTGTTGGTGCCGTAGGTGATGTCGGCGGCGTAGGCGGCGCGGCGCTCGTCGTCGTCCAGCCCATGAACGATGCAGCCCGTGGACAGGCCCAGGAACCGGTAGATGCGGCCCATCCAGCCGCTGTCGCGCGAGGCCAGATAGTCGTTCACGGTCACGACGTGGACGCCCTTGCCTTCCAGCGCGTTCAGATAGACGGCCAGCGTGGCGACCAGCGTCTTGCCTTCGCCCGTCCGCATCTCGGCGATCTTGCCCTGGTGCAGCACCATGCCGCCCATCAGCTGCACGTCGAAGTGCCGCTGGCCGAGCACACGCTTGCCCGCCTCGCGCACGGTGGCAAAGGCGTCGGGCAGGATGTCGTCCAGCGTCTCTCCCTGCTTCAGGCGGCCGCGCAGCCAGTCGGTGCGGGCGCGCAGCTCGTCGTCGGAGAGCTTCTGAACCTCGGGCTCCAGCGCGTTGATCTGCTGGACGGTCTTTTGCAGCGCCTTGACGTTGCGCGAATTGGCGGTGCCGAAAATCTTGCGGGCGAGAGCACCGAACATGAAAACCTCGGGGGTGGACGTCGTGAGAGCCGGCTTTTTGACCGGTCTCACATAGGCCCGCGGCAAGTTTCTGTCAACGAGACCCGCCCCTTTGGACGCGTCCATAGCGCGAAGACGGGGATACGGGCGTGTGCCGCGCCACGGTTCCACCACCGTTCCGCCGTCGTATCGCCCCGCGCGTGGTTGACACAGGGTGTCAGGACCGCTTGCCCCGCGCGCCGAAGCCATGCTTAATCCCCCGCGGATTCGGGCGCGAGACGGACGCCTGACTGCGACAACAATCGCCTGAAACAAGGCCCCCCGCCGGAAGGAATGAGACCCCATGGTGAATCGAGTGTTCCGCACCGCCCTTCTGTCCATGGCCGCCTGCGGCATGGCCCTGACCGCCTACGCGCAGAACCCGGCTCCGACCCCGGCTCCATCTGCGGGCACCCCGGCCCCCGCCGCCCAATCCACGCCTTCCTCAACGGCGGCCGACCCGGTCGTCGCCCGGGTCAACGGTGAGGAAATCCACCGCTCCGACGTCCAGCGCATGGTCGGCCAGCTTCCGCCGCAGGTCCAGCAGATGCCGCTGGAGATGATCTACCCGGCGGTGATCGAGCAGCTGGTGAATTCCAAGCTGGTGGCGTCGGCGGGCTACAAGGCCAACCTCGCCGGCACTCCGGAGGTGAAGGACGAGATCAAGCGCGCCGAGGAGCGCGCGGTCCAGCGCGCCTACATCCAGAAGGAAGTGCAGGCCCGGATCACCCCGGCCAAGCTGGACGAGGCCTACAAGGATTTCCTGAAGCAGAACCCGCCCCAGGAAGAGGTGAAGGCCAGCCACATCCTCGTCGAGAAGGAAGACGAGGCCAAGGCCATCATCGCCGAGCTGAACAAGGGCGGCGACTTCGCCAAGATCGCCAAGGAGAAGTCGAAGGACCCGGTGGCGGCCCAGCAGGGCGGCGACCTCGGCTACTTCACCAAGGACACGATGGTCGAGCCCTTCGCCGACGCCGCCTTCGCCATGAAGAAGGGCGAGATCAGCAAGGAGCCGGTGAAGACCCAGTTCGGCTGGCACGTCATCAAGGTCGAGGACAAGCGCACCCAGCCGCAGCCGACCCTGGACGAGGTGAAGCCGCAGCTTGAGCAGCAGCTGAGCAAGGAGATCGTCACCAACGTCGTCGACGACCTGCGCAAGGACGCGAAGGTCGAGACCTACCAGCTCGACGGCTCGCCCATGCCGAAGGCCGAAGAGCCGAAGGCTGACGCTCCGAAAGCCGAAGAGCCGAAGAAGAAGTAAGGGCCGGGCGCGGAGCCCCCACCCTCCCCACTTCGTGGGTCCCCTCCCTCCTCCGCTTCGCAGGGGAGGGTCAGGGTGGGGGCGATGCGTCTCCTGTTTCAGCACTCCCCACGACCCGCACGGACACGAGCACCCACCATGGCCACGACCGTCTCTCCCCTGGCCCCCGCCGGCTTCCCGACGCTTCCGCCCGTGGCGGGCGTGCGCATCGCCACCGCGAACAGCGGCATCCGATACAAGGGCCGCGACGACCTGATGCTGGCCGTGCTCGATCCGGGCACCACGGTCGCGGGCGTGCTGACCAAGTCGCTGACCTGCTCCGCCCCGGTCATCTGGTGCCGCGACAGCCTGCCCCGCGGCTCGGCCCGCGCGGTGGTGGTCAACGCCGGCAACGCCAACGCCTTCACCGGCAAGGCCGGCGACGCGACCGTGCAGGCGACCGTTAAGGCCGCGGCGGAAATCGCCGGCTGCGGCACGGACGAGGTCTACATCGCCTCCACCGGCGTGATCGGCATCCCGCTCGCTCCCGACGCCATCGCCAAGGTCCTGCCGGGCATGACGGCCGGGCTGAAGACCGACTCGGCGGCGCTGGAAGCCGGCGCCCGCGCCATCATGACCACCGATACCTTCCCGAAGGGCTCCACCCGCACGGTGACCATCGGCGGGGCCACGGTGACCATCAGCGGCTTCGCCAAGGGTTCGGGCATGATCGCCCCGGACATGGCGACCATGCTGGGCTTCATCTTCACCGACGCGGCCATCGCCGCCCCGGCGCTGCAATCCATGCTGTCGGAGTTCACGGAGCGCAGCTTCAACGCCATCACCGTGGACGGCGACACCTCCACCAGCGACACGCTGCTGCTGTTCGCCACGGGCAAGGCCGGCAACGCCCCGGTCACCGACGCCCACGCGCCGGAGCTGGCCGAGTTCCGCAAGGCGCTGGAGGAGGTGATGCTCGACCTCGCCCTCCAGGTCGTGCGCGACGGCGAGGGGGCGACGAAGTTCGTCTCCATCACCCTGGTCGGCGCCGACAACGACGCCGCGGCCAAGCGCATCGCTCTGACCGTCGCCAACTCCCCGCTGGTGAAGACCGCCCTCGCCGGCGAGGACGCCAACTGGGGCCGCATCGTCGCCGCCATTGGCCGCGCCGGCGAGCGCGCCGACCGCGACCTGATCAAGATCACCATCGGCGGCACGCTGATCTGCGCCGAGGGCATGGAAGTGCCGGGCTATGACGAGGCGCCGGTCGCCGCCCACATGAAGGGCAAGGAGATCGACGTCCACATCGACCTTGGCCTCGGCAACGGCAAGGCCCGCGTGTGGACCTGCGACCTGACCCACGGCTACATCGACATCAACGGGTCCTATCGCAGCTGATGGGGCACCGCTGAGCCCATGAACGGCGCGCCTCTGCCCGACCATATCGCGACCGAGCGGCTGACGCTCCGCAGCTTCCGGCCGGAGGATGTGGAGCGCTTCGCCCCGCTGATCGCGGAAGGGGAGGTGGCGCGCTGGCTCGCCCGCGTGCCGCACCCCTACAGCCTGGACGACGGCCGCGCCTGGGTTGCCCTGACCGCCCGCAACCGGGCGGAACGCGCCTCGCTCGACCTGCTGGCGGTGCGCGCCGGCGACGGGCAGCCGGTCGGCGGCATCGGCATGAACCTGAAGGACGGCGAGGTTGGCTACTGGCTCGGCCTGCCTTTCCAGGGGATCGGCTACGGGACGGAGATGCTGCGGGCGGTGATCCCCGTGGCCTTCGCGCTGGGCCTGTCCCGCCTGTGGGCGCACACCGCGCCGGACAACGCCCGCTCCCGCCATGTCCTGGAAAAGGCGGGCTTCGCGTCGCTCGACCCCGCCCACCATTACGAACTGACCGCCGAGCGCTGGCGGAGCCTGCCCAAGGAGAGTGCCTGATGCCGGCCTGCTTCGATCCCGCTTCCACGCCGGCTCCCGGCACCCTGCCGACCCTGCTGGTGGTCGCCGTGGCGCTGGTGGACGCCGATGGCCGCGTCCTGCTGGCCCAGCGTCCGCCCGGCAAGTCGCTGGCCGGCCTGTGGGAGTTCCCCGGCGGCAAAGTGCATGAGGACGAAACGCCGGAAGCGGCCCTGGTCCGCGAACTGAAGGAGGAACTGGGCATCGACACGGCGGCCAGTTGCCTCGCCCCCTTCACCTTCGCCTCGCACAGCTACGAAACGTTCCACCTGCTGATGCCGCTCTATGTCTGTCGGGTCTGGGAAGGCGACGTGATCGCGCAGGAGGGCCAGAAGCTCGCCTGGGTCTACCCGAACCGCATGGGCGACTACCCCATGCCCCCGGCCGACGTGCCGCTGGTGGCGATGCTGCGTGACCTGCTGTAGCTGCGACCCCCATGGCCGCTTTGGTGTATCCGGATGGGGATTCGCAACGCGGGGGTTTTGCGTTGCCTTATCGGGAGTGGCCGGCGGGCGTTCCTAGCACCCACCGGCACGCTCCTAGTGCTTAGCGCCGGCTGATGCGGATCTCGATCCGCCATCTCCGCTATTGGAGCACCAGGGAAAAGGGCATTCTCGACATGCCTCTTTCTCCTTTGAATCGGCGGGTGGCCCATTCCACCCGCCGTTTTCACTTTACACACGATCAGATGCACAAGCGCCGTAGTTTTTCCCGCAATGCGCGATGCGCCACGCTTGTCCTGCCACCAATTCCGGATTGCGTCTTCACGAATCGGGCGATCTGTGCCACATCATAGGCCTTGAGTTCGGGGCTCGTTCCCGGCCACCAGATCTAGAATCGATCCGATCCAGACCAGCACCAGAATCGCAAACGGCGTGGACTCGCTCTTTTCCTTCTCGGCCCGCCCGTCGGACCAGACGCAGCCCCCCAACGCCGACCCGGCCCTGGAGGTATTGCGGTCGGTGTTCGGCTATTCCGCGTTCCGCGGGCAGCAGGCCGACATCATCGCCCACGTGATCCGCGGCGGCGACGCGCTCGTGCTCATGCCCACGGGCGGCGGCAAGTCGCTGTGCTATCAGGTGCCGGCGCTGGTGCGGGACGGCGTGACGGTGGTCGTCTCCCCGCTGATCGCGCTGATGCGCGACCAGGTGACGGCGCTGCGGGAACTGGGGGTGCGGGCGGCCTTCCTCAACTCCTCCCTCGACGCGTCCGAGGCGCGGGAGGTGGAGCGCGCCATGGTCCGGGGCGAACTGGACCTCGTCTACGTCGCCCCCGAACGCCTCGTCACCCCCCGCTTCCTCGACCTGCTGGACCGCACGAAGCTTGCCCTGTTCGCTCTGGACGAAGCGCACTGCGTCAGCCAGTGGGGCCACGATTTCCGCCCGGAATACCTCCAGCTTTCCATCCTGCACGAGCGGCACCCGACCGTGCCGCGCATCGCGCTGACCGCCACGGCGGACGCGCAGACCCGCGCCGAGATCAAGGACAAGCTGGGCTTGACCGAGGCCCGCGTCTTTCTGTCCAGCTTCGACCGGCCGAACATCACCTACCGGGTCGTCCCAAAGAAAAGCGAACGGCAGCAGATGCTGGCCTTCCTGCTGGAGAATCATCCGGAGGACGCCGGCATCATCTATTGCATGTCGCGGGCGAAGGTTGAGGAGATCGCCTCCTGGCTGAACCAGCAGGGTCGCGAGGCCCTGCCCTACCACGCCGGCCTGCCGCCGGAGGTGCGCGAGGCGAACCAGGACCTGTTCATCAAGGGCGAAGGCATCGTCATGGTGGCGACGGTCGCCTTCGGGATGGGCATCGACAAGCCGAACGTCCGCTTCGTCTGCCATCTCGACCCGCCGAAGAGCCTGGAGGCCTACTACCAGGAAACCGGCCGCGCCGGGCGCGACGGCCTGCCGGCCAACGCCTGGATGAGCTACGGCATGGCCGACGTGGTGAGCCTGCGCCAGATGCTGGAGCAGTCGGAGGCCGGCGACTCCCACCGCCGCGTCGAACGCTCGAAGCTGGAATCCCTGCTGGGCTTCTGCGAAACCGCCGCCTGCCGCCGCCAGGTGCTGCTGAACTACTTCGGCGAGACGCGGGTCGAGCCCTGCGGCAATTGCGACACCTGCCTGGAGCCGGTGGAGACCTGGGACGGCACCATCGCCGCGCAGAAGGCCCTGTCCGCCGTCTACCGCACCGGCCAGCGCTACGGCGCCGGGCACCTGATCGACGTGCTGCTGGGCAACGCCACGGAGAAGGTGGCGCAGCAGGCCCACGACGCGCTGAAGACCTTCGGCTGCGGCAAGGAGCTGTCGAAGGCGGAGTGGCAGTCCGTCTACCGCCAGCTCGTCGCCGCCGGCTACCTGACCGTCGACCTGGAAGGCTATGGCGGCTTCCGCCTGACCGACGCGGGCATCCCGGTCATCAAGGGCCAGCAGCCCGTCAAGCTGCGCAAGGACCCCATCGTGGAAAAGCGCCGCGGCGTGCACGACGCGCTGCGTCGCCACGTCTCCCGCGGGGGAAGCACCAGCCCCGGCCTGTCGGGCGAGGGCGTGTCCCGCGCCGGCGCCCGCGGCGCCCTGTCGCCCGCCGACGACGCGCTGTGGCACGCGCTGAAGGACTGCCGCACCGAACTGGCCCGCGCGCAGGGCGTGCCGCCCTACGTGATCTTCCACGACAGCACCCTGCTGGAGATGGTCGCCTCCCGCCCGCGGGACCGCAACGCCTTCGCCCGCCTGCCCGGCGTCGGCGCCCGCAAACTGGACCGCTACGCCGACGCGTTCCTGGAGGTCATCGGTCAGCACGGATAAACGTGCACATCCGAAAAAAGTCCTCTTGCATCGCCCGATCCATGCGGTTATGTTCCGCGCCCACGACGACGGAAACGTCCTCGACGCCGCAGTAGCTCAGGGGTAGAGCAACTGATTCGTAATCAGTAGGTCCGGGGTTCAAATCCCTGTTGCGGCACCAGTTTCGAAGCCCCTGGAAGGTCACGCCTTCCGGGGGCTTTTCATTTATCGGTTCCGGAACCGGGCCGGAGGTGTCCCTTCCCGCCCGCCGTCAACCGCTTTATCGCACAGGCGGTGCAAACTCCCGGCTTGCGTTGGGGGGAGTGCGTTTCCAATAATCCCGCCTCCCCGACCGGGCTCCCAACCGGGTGCCGCGGCGGGCGTCGTATTTTCTGCAACGAGGACCTTTTCCATGCGCGCCTTTGACGGCCAGCATTCCGACAACGTCGCCATCAAGCGCACGCGGGAGCAGAAGCAGCTCCAACTCCAGCAGTTGAAGGAGCAGCTCGCCACCCTGAAGTCGCACGCCGCCCCGGCGATCCGCGAGGCGTTGGTCAAGCGCATCGGCGAACTGGATGCCGAACTGCGCCAGCCGCCGAAACCGCCCCGCGAAGGCCGTGGCCCCCGCGGAGAGGCCCGGGGCGAAGGCCGCGGCGATGGGCCTCGCCGGGAAGGTCCCCGCGGAGAAGGTCGTGAAGGCCGTGGCGATGGGCCGCGCGGCGAGGGCGCCCGTGCGCCCTTCGCGTCCCCGCGCCGGCGCGGTTGATCCGGCCCGAGGGGGATCGCATGCCCATGGGTGAGTGCCGATGAGCGAGAACGCCGTCCGGAACGACGGCGCCCCCACGGGGCGCGGCCTGTTCGACCAGGCGTGGCTGCTGATGCTGTTGCCGCCCCTGTTCTGGGCCAGCAACTCCGTCCTGGGCCGCGCCGTGGCGGGCGAGGTGCCACCCATCGGCCTCGCCTTCTGGCGCTGGACGCTGGGCATGCTGCTGGTGCTGCCCTTCGCGTGGCGGCACCTGCGCCATGACCTGCCGGCCTTGCGGGCGCAGTGGAAGATCGTGGCGCTGCTCTCCGCACTGGGCATCGCGGTCTTCAACACCTTCCTTTACATCGGGCTGCACAGCACCACGGCGCTGAACGCCGTGATGATGCAGTCGTCGATGCCGGTGCTGATCGTGCTGATGAGCCTGGCCTTTTTCGGCGATCGCGTGTCGCCGCTCCAGGCGCTGGGCATCCTGATCTCGCTGGGCGGCGCCTGCACCCTGATCGCGCGCGGCGATCCGATGGTCCTGCTGGGGCTGCAGCTGAACGCGGGCGACCTGTGGGTGCTGGCCGCCGTGCTGGGCTACGCCGCCTACACCGCCCTGCTGCGGCGGCGGCCAACGGTGCACGGGCTCAGCTTCATCGTCGCGACCTTCGCGGGCGGGGCGTTGATGCTGCTGCCCTTCTACCTGTGGGAAGGCTTCCGCGGCCAGCCCATGCCGCTCAGCCCGACGGCGGTGGGGTCGGTCGTCTATGTGGCGCTGTTCCCGTCGATCCTGGCGTACCTGTGCTTCAACCGCTCGGTCGCGCTGGTCGGGGCCAACACGGTGGGACTGACCATCCACCTGATCCCGGTGTTCGGCAGCCTGCTCGCCATCCTGTTCCTGGGCGAACAGCCCCACCTGTACCACGCCGTCGGCATCGCGCTGATCGCCGTCGGCATCGTTCTGGCCAGCCGGAAGAAGACCTGAAGCCTGAAAAAAGTTGGGCCGCACGACGCGGCCCAACTTTTCCCCAAAACTACAGAGCCAAAGCCTCAGAGATAACCCAGCCGCCGGGGCAGCCAGAGCGACAGCTCCGGCACGAAGGTCACCAGGACCAGGGCGGCCACCATCGCCGCGACCATCCACAGCACCCAGCGCACCGTCGCTTCCATCGTGATGCCGGCGACGCGCGTGGTCACCATCAGGTTCACCGCCATGGGCGGAGTGAACTGGCCGATGGCCAGGTTCATGGTCAGCATCACGCCGAACCACACCGGGTCCCAGTGGAAGGCGGTCATGATCGGGGTCAGCAGCGGAAGCAGGATCAGGAAGATCGACACCGCGTCCAGCAGCATGCCCAGGATCAGCAGAGCCACGTTCAGCAGAAGCAGCACCAGGATTTCGTTGCCGGTGGCGTCGATGGCCGCTGCGGCCACCCGGTCGAAGGCGCCCATCGTGCTGCCTGCCCAGGCGAAGACGCTGGACAGCGCGATGATCAGCAGCACCACCGCCGACATCTCGGCCGCTTCGGCCAGCACCTCGTACAGGCCGCGCCACGTCAGCGTGCGGTAGACGAAGACGCCGACCGCCAGCCCGTAGAACACGGCGACCACCGCGGCCTCGGTCGGGGTGAAGGCGCCGGTGCGCAGGCCGCCCAGGATGATGACCGGGGCCAGCAGGCCCCAGATGGCTTCCTTGAAGCTCTTCCAGAAGGGCGGGCGCGGGCCGGCGTCCAGCAGGCCGAAGCCGTGCTTGCGCGACAGCCACACCGTCGGCACGACCAGCGACAGGCCGGCCAGGATGCCGGGGAACAGTCCCGCCGCGAACAGCGCCGGCACGGAGGCCTGGGGCACCAGCACGCTGTAGATGATGAAGGCGACCGACGGCGGAATCAGGATGGCCGTCGCCGCGGCGGACGCGATGACGCTGGCCGAGAAGGCCTTCGGATAGCCCGCCTTGTGCATCGACGGGATCATCACCGTGGCGACCGCCGCCGCGTCGGCGGGGCCGGAACCGGAAATGCCGCCCATCACCATGCAGACCAGGATCGCCACCACGGCCAGCCCGCCGTTCTTCGCCCCCACCAGGGACGAGGCGAAGGTGACCAACTGCTTGGCCACGCCCGCCCGTTCGAAGATCAGGCCGGCCAGGATGAAGACGGGAATCGCCAGCAGCGGGTACTTGGCGATGCCGGCGTAGACGTTGGTCGGCACCGACAGGATGCCGAGCTGCGCGTCCAGAATGGCCAGCGTGCCGGCCAGCCCCAGCGCCACCGCCAGCGGCGCGCCGATCAGCATCAGCACCAGAAAGCCGGCGAACAGGAGCGTCATCGCCATCACGGCTTCCCCTTCGCGATGCGGATGATGCGGCCGACGATGCGCAGCGCCACCACCACGGACAGCACCGGCATCCACACCGTGTAGATCCATTGCGGGTTGCCGAGGCCGGGCGAGGTTTCCTCGAACCGCCACTGGTCGTAGGTCAGCCGGCCGCCGTACCAGATCAGGAAGCCGAACATGACCAGGGCCGCGGTCCAGGCCACGACCTCCGTCACGCGGCGGACGGGCGGCGACAGCTTGTCGGCCAGGAAGGTGATGCGGATGTGCCGGTCGGCCGCGGCGGCCACGGAAGAGCCCAGCAGCGTCATCACGACCATGAGGAAGATCGAATACTCCTCCGTGAAGGCGAGCGACACGTCGGTCAGGTAGCGCGCCACGACGTTGGCGAAGGTGATGACGCACAGCGCCGCCATCGACAGGGCCGCCAGCGCGCGTTCCAGCGTCACCGGCACCTTGGTTTCCGGCGGCGCCGTTTCGAGTCCGGCTTCCAGGAGGTCGTTGCTCATTGGGGAAATCTCGATAAAGGAAAGCGTGTTGCCCCCACCCTCTTCACTTCGTGGGTCCCCTCCCTCCCCCGCTCTCGGCGGACCGAAGGTCCGCCTGCCGCGTCAGCGCAAGCAAAGCTTGCGCGAAAGCTGCGCAGGGGAGGGCCAGATCCCCTCCCCTGCGAAGCGGGGGAGGGTTAGGGTAGGGGCAACACTGAACGCAGCGTTACTTCCGGTTCGCGATCGACGTCTCGGCGGCCTTCACGAGGTCCGGGCCGATCTGCTTGGCCCACTTGTCGTAGACGGCCTGGGTCGCCTTCTGGAAGGCCTTCTGCTGGTCGGGCGTCAGCTGCACGACCTCCACGCCCTGGGCGGCGATGTCCTTCAGCAGGCTGTCGTCCTGCGCGGTGATGCCCTTGCGGGACAGCGCCACCTCCTCGACGGCGGCCTGGACGGCGGCGGCGCGCACGGCCTCCTGGTCTTCCTTCGACCAGCTGTTCCAGACCTCCTTGTTGACCACGAAGATCAGCGGGTCGGCGACGTAGCCCCACAGGGTCAGGTGCTTCTGGCCCAGGGTCGGCAGCTTGGCGGAGACGAAGACCGCCAGCGGGTTTTCCTGGCCGTCCACAGCACCCGTGGACAGCGCCGGCTGCGCGTCCGCCCAGCTCATCTGCGTCGGGTTGGCGCCCAGTGCGGTGAAGGTGTCGAGGTAGAGCGGCGAGCCGACGACGCGAATCTTCAGGCCCTTCAGGTCTTCCGGCGTGCGGATGGCGCGCTTGGAGTTGGAGACCTCGCGAAAGCCGTTCTCGCCCCAGGCCAGCGGCACCACGTCCTTGGTGGCCAGCAGGTCGAACAGCGTCTTGCCGACCTCACCCTGCGTCAGCGCGTCCATCGCCTTGTGGTCGGGCATCAGGAAGGGCAGCGAGAAGAGGTTCAGCTCCTTCACCTGGGGCGACCAGTTGATGGTGGAGCCCACCGCCATGTCGATCACCCCCTGGCGTAGCGCGGTGAATTCCTTGGTCTGATCACCGTTCACCAGCGAGGAGCCCGGGTACATCTTCACGTTGATGCGCCCGTTGGTCTTTTCCTTGACCAGCTCCGCCCAGCGATCGCCGCCGACACCCCACGGGAACGGCTTGCCCAGCACGGTGGACAGCTTGTATTCCGCCTTGTAGTCGGCAGCGGCGGCCGCCTTGGCGACAAACTGGCCCGGCAGAACCATGGCGGCCAACGCGAGGCCGGCGAGCAGAGCCTTCATCGATTTCATGCTTGTTTCCTCCCAGATGCCCCAAACGAAAGTTCGGGAACCGGATCGTACAGAGGCACGCATGACTGTTCCACGCGGAATTTGACGCGACCGCCACGCGCCCCGACAATGCGGCCATGCGATTCGATAAAATCCCCCACACTAAAATCCAGGGCACGAAGATTCTCGGCACCGCGGCGTTGCTGGCCGGCATCCTGTCCACCCCGCCGTTGGCGGCGCAGACCAAGCCGCTCGGCCCCAACCCCAGCGAGTGCGAGATCCAGGCGGCCCTGCTGGGTGCGGCCGGCCCCGGCTGCCCGCCCATCGCCATGAAGCGCCCGCCGCCCCAGCCCGCGGCGGAGGCTCCCGCGGCGGCCCCCGCGGCCATCGCCGTCCCGACACCGCCGGGGCCGGTCGCCCTGCCCGCGGTCGGGCTGCGCGCGGCCTTCCGCATCAATTTCGACTTCAACTCCGCCCGCATCCGGCCGGAATCGCGCACGACGCTCGACCGGGTCGGCGCGGTGATGACGGCGCCGGAGACCGGCGGCACCCGCTTCCGCATCGTCGGCCACACGGACGCCGTGGGCGGCGACGCCGTCAACCTCGCCCTGTCCCGCCGCCGGGCGATGGCCGTCGTGGATTATCTGGTCACCCACCACCACATCCCGCGCGACCGCCTGGACGCGCAGGGCATGGGCGCGCGGGAACCGGTGCTGCCGGACGATCCCAAGGCCGCGGAAAACCGCCGGGTGGAGATCGTGAATCTGGGCGAGTAGGAACGCCCGCCCTTGCCGGTCACCGGTCCAGGTCGAACCAGCCCCAGCGGGCCCAGGCGCCGTCCAGGAAGGCGGCGGCGCGCTTGCCGCCGGGCAGGCCGCAGCAGGTGAGCAGCGACGGTTCGATCCGGCCGCGGCCCTTGCTCCACCACAGGCTGGCGAGCGGCGGCAGGGGGCCGAGCTGCTCCTCCACCACGGCGGCCAGCGCCGGGTCGGCTTTCTCCACCTCCGGCCGGCCGAGGATCGCCATGCGCGCCGGCAGAGCGTCCACATCGGCGCCGGCGTGGCAGGCGTCGGCGGCCACGGCCTCGGCGCGGGCGAACCACTTGGCGCCGGCGGTCGGCACCAGGGCGAGGTCGATGTCGCTCGGCAGGGTCGTCACGATGGTGAAGGGGTAGAGCCGGCCCACCCGGTCCGAGCTGGGCATCAGGATGCCGGCCAGCGGCGCCTCCCCACACAGGCCGGCGGACAGGGCGAAGCGCCAGACGGGGGCGGCCTGGAACAGCGGTTCCCATGGGGAGCCCAGGTGTCGCCCGGCCTCGGCCAGCACTTCCGACAGCCAGCCGTCCCACAGCATCAGCAGGCCGCGCGGCAGCCCGTAGCCGACGAAGTCGCCACGCGCCGGCACCTTTCCATGGAATCCGACCGCAAGCCCTGCGCTCATGGTCCTTTACTCATGGGATGGCCGTAGTCGGGGTGGAAGACGCGGAGGACGGCTGGTTCAGCACCTCCATCACGCGGGCGACCAGCACGCCGTCCGGCGGGACCGGCGCGAAGCCGACCTCGAACAGCGCGGCCAGATGGTCGCCCAGCGCGCGCCGCCGCTCGTCGTGCGACGGGCCGGGCAGCGTGCGCTGCCAGTCGGCGGCCAGCCATTCGGCCAGCGCCGCGGGCTCCATCGTCTCCTGCCCGCCGACCATGCGGTAGGCGCGCAGCGCGCTGCGCAGCAGGTCGGGCCGCGCCCAGTTGGTGCGAAGCTGCTCCTCCAGGCGCAGCACGATGCGCGACAGGAAGACGCTGCGCAGCGCCCGCCGGTACACCTCCTCCGCCGGGCGGCCGATCCGATCGCCCTGGTACAGCCCGCCACCCATGGACAGCGGCGCCCAGGCTCCGCGCTCGGTCCAGCCGCCGGGCAGCGTGCGCAGCGCGTCGAGCGCCGGCAGCACGGCCTGGAAGTCCGCGTCCTCCACGCGGGTCAGGGAGCGCGGCGGGGTGTCGAGCGTGCGGATGCGCTCCTCCGCCTGGGCGACCGCGGCCTCCGCACTGGCCAGCAGCGCGCTGTTCGCGCGGTAGCTGTTCAGCCCGAACAGCCCGACCACCAGCCCGGCCGCCGCGGCGGCGCCCAGCGCCCAGACGTGATGGCGCCGCCGCCGCTGCTCCAGCGCGCGGTCCACGCCGACGATGTTCGCCTCGGGGAACACCACCTCGGGCAGCAGCCGTTCCAGGAAGAAGGTCTGGGCCGGCGAGTCCATGGAGGCGCCGGTCTGCGTCGCGCTGGTCACGTAGATGCCACGCAGCAGGGGCGCTTCCTCCTCCGCCTCCGCGGTGAAGGCGGTGTCGACGAGGTCGGCCAGCGCCGCCTCGTACTCCGCCATGCGCAGCGGGAAGGCGAAGGCGTCGCTGCGGCGCTGGATGTCCGGCTCCTGGTGCAGCCGGTCCGGCAGCCACTCGTCCAGCCGGCGCAGCAGCGCGCCGAACTGCGTGCGGAAGGCGCTGAGCGCCCCGCCTCGTCCCGCTCCCTCGGTCGGGAAGGTCATGCCCCAGATCTGGGCGCGCTCCGTCCGGTCCAGCGGGTCGAAGAAGGTGGAAAAGCCGTCCACGAGGTCGACCTTCGTGCACAGCAGATAAACCGGCACCCGCAGGCCCAGGTGGGCCCGCAGTTCGCCCAGCCGCTGGCGGATGGTGATGGCGTGGCCGTGCCGTTCCTCCGGGCTCCAGTCCGCGAGGTCGGACAGGCTGATGGTCAGCAGCACGCCGTTCACCGGCTGGCGCGGCCGATGCTCCTTCAGCAGGTCCAGCAGGCCGGACCACACGCGCCCGTCCACCGCGCGGCGGCTGTCCTGCGTGGTGTAGCGGCCGGCCGTGTCGATCAGCACCGCGTGGTCGGTGAACCACCAGTCGCAGTTGCGCGTGCCGCCCAGGTTCTGCACCGGCATGCCGTCCAGCCCGCCGCCCAGCGCCGCCCCCAGCCGCGCGTTGGCCAGCGCCGTCGTCTTGCCGGAGCCCGGAGCCCCGATCACCAGATACCAGGGCAGCTGGTACAGGTACTGCCCGCCCCAACGCCGGCCGAAGCGCTGGGTCTTCAGCCGGCCGAGCACGGCGTCCAGCCGTTCCCGCACCGTGCCCAGCTCTTCCAGCGAGGCCTTCAGCTCCGGATCGCGGGAGGCCGCCAGCGCCTCGATCAGGCGGGCGTTGGCCGCGCGCTCCCGCGCGTCCTCGCGCCGGTTCAGCAGGAACCAGACGGCCAACGCCGCCAGTGCCGGGACAAGGCGCGACGAGCCACCCTGCAAGCCGGCGAGCGGCGCTACCGCCCAGCCCAGCAGCCCCAGCGACAGGGCCAGCGCCAGCGTGATGCCC
>Ga0065721_10050216_pt1 | contig 22108 bp, 21 predicted proteins | sample Mesricmetagenome_FD_59108 | JGI IMG/M metagenome (GOLD analysis project Ga0065721, IMG submission 59108) | Mesophilic microbial community from rice straw/compost enrichment Sample: eDNA_1 v2 (version 2) | ecosystem: Engineered > Solid waste > Grass > Composting > Bioreactor | place: USA: Davis...
TCACTTCTACCTGGCCAATTTCACTGGCGGACACCATGGTCCAGCGCGGCGCGCCGCTCCAGCGGCTCTGCAAAAAATAATGCAGCGGCACACCGTCGGCGAACACCATGGAGCGCGAAGTTTGAAACATATTGGAGCCGCGCATTCCCAGAGTGCCATTGGCATCGCCGATAAAACGGCGGCGAATGACCAGGCTTGGCTCGTATTTCACGATGTCTTCGGTGGTGGCGACATTGATGCTCGCGATATCCTCCTGCAGCAGTACGCTGGTGGGGTTGGTGTAACCGGCCTGACTGCTGGATTTGCTTTTACCCCATACCAATATTTCTTCCTGCGTGGGAGAGCTTTTACCGTGGCTGGCGAAAGCGGCAGTGGAGCTGTACACGGAAAGCAAAAAAATAAATAAGTTATTCACTTTCTTGTTAGCGAAGCGCCTTTTAACTGGAAGCCTCATAGGTTTTGCGGACCCGTTGCCAGAGTAGCCCGGTATCCTAAGTTGTCGGCGCAGCAGGTCAATGTGGCAAATTGTCGCAGCGCGGGATTGCGCGGCGCAGAGCGGTGAAAAAATTGAAAGCGCAGCTTGTAGATAAGCGGCTTGTACGTGGCGTTTGAAGCGGGCCTATACTCTGCTGATATGTCATCTCGATCGTCATAACAGGAGAGCTCATGTCCGACAACGTTTATCAAACGCCCAAAGCTGCGATGGATATACCGCAGGAAGCTCTCCAGCCGTTTTATGTGGTGTCCAACCGCAAATTCTGGGTACTGTATGTGGCGACCTTCGGCATCTACCACGTGTACTGGTTTTATAAGAATTGGCAGCAGTATAAAAACTTCACGGGTATATCAATCTGGCCGGTGGCGCGGGGCGTTTTTTCCATCTTTTTCGCCCATTCGCTGTTTCACTCGATCCGCGACTCTGCGAATGATCAGGAGGGTGCACCGCATATCGCCGCGGGCCTACTGGCGACCGTCTACGTGATTCTGTCTTTGATCAGCAGCGGCACCGAGCGCATGGCGTCGCGGGATTTGGGCAGCCCTTACACCGATATCATCTCCATTCTGACCATGCCTTTGGTCGGGTGGGTGCTGTTTCAGGTGCAAAAGGCGGCCAATGCGGCCTGCCAAGATCCTCTCGGCGACACCAATAATGTGTTCACCGCTGCCAATGTCATCTGGATAGTGGCCGGCGTGCTCTTTTGGGTGATGGTGCTGGCGGGGTTATATGTCATCGCTACGGATGCAACCTTCTAGAGGCTGGCCAGATAAATCACCGCAACATATCGCAATAGCTTTCCCACCCCGACCAGGATAAGGAAGGGCACCAGCCTGATATTGAAAATGCCCGCAGCCAGGGTGAGCAGATCACCCACTACGGGCAGCCAGGACAGCAGCAAAGAATATTTGCCGAAGCGCTGGAAATAGCGCTGCGCCTTCTCCACTTGCTCACGGGAGAAATAAAACCAGCGCCGCTCCTGCAGGCACTGCAGATACTTCCCCAACACCCAGTTCAGTGTCGCACCCGCTGTGTTGCCCACAGTGGCGACTATCACCAGCACCACCGGATCAAACCCCCGTTGCAGCAGCGCATAGAGCGCCACTTCCGAGCCCAAGGGCAGAAGCGTGGCCGCGATAAATGAGGAGATAAGCAGCAGGACAAGTTCGGTCATAGGGTGCTATTGCAGTGAACTCACTGCGTTTCGACGGCTCTGAGACAGCCAGATTCAGCCGGCCGGAGCGGCAGGGGGAATCGTTTTTCGGCTCCGGACATTGCTGCTACAATGCGCGGCTTTGCGCCGATCCACTTCACCAGACCTGGGCTTTTATTGATCATGACCTGGAATTTTCCGCACAAGATTTTGTTGCTTTCTCTGAGTTTTTTCGTCTCTGTCTCGCACGCAGCCCCTCAGATTATTCCGTCTCCGCCGCAGATCAGCGCCAAAGCGTATTTATTGATGGACGCCGCCACCGGCGACGTGTTGATTGAAGAAAACGCCGACCAGCAATTGCCTCCGGCGAGCCTGACCAAAATGCTGACTTCCTACATCGTCTCCGAGGAGATCGAGCGCGGCAAACTCAAAGAAACTGATACCGTGCTGATCAGCGAAGACGCCTGGCGCCGCGGCGGCACCACCAGCGGTGGTTCCACCATGTTTCTGCAGGTGGGCTCACGGGTGCCGGTGTTGGATCTGCTCAAAGGCGTGATCATTCAGTCCGGCAATGATGCCTCAATTGCTCTGGCGGAACATCTCGCGGGTAGCGAACAGGCCTTTGCCGACGTTATGAATCAGTACGCGCAGTTGATCGGTATGCGTTCTTCGCATTTCGTCAACGCCACTGGCTGGCCGGCGGAAGGCCATATCACCACCGCTCGCGATCTGGCGATCCTGGCCCGCGCGGTGATCAATGATCACCCTAACCACTACCCGCTCTACGCCGAGAAATACTTTTCCTACAACGGCATCAACCAGCCCAACCGCAACCTGCTGTTGCATCGCGACCCCACCGTGGACGGGTTGAAAACCGGTCATACGGAAGAGGCGGGCTACTGCCTTGTTGCTTCCGCCAAGCGCCAGGATATGCGCCTGATTTCCGTAGTTATGGGCACCCGCTCGGAAGCGGTGCGCGCCGAGGAATCCGCCAAGTTACTGGCCTACGGCTTCCGCTTCTTCCAAACCCATAACCTGTACAAGAACGATCAGGAATTGAGCCGGGTGCGCGTGTGGAAGGGCGAAGCGGATGAAGTGGCGCTGGGCGTAGATAAAGACGTGACCATCACCATTCCCCGCGGCTCCAGCGAGGCGCTCAAAGCGGAAATGGTTGTGGACAGCAAAATCGTCGCCCCGATTACCGCCGGCCAACCTCTGGGTGAATTGCGGGTGACCTTGGAAGACAAAGTGATCTTCGAATCCCCATTGGTGGCGCTGACTCCAGTTGAGGAAGCCGGCTTTTTTGCGCGGTTGTGGGACAGTCTGGTGTTGTTTTTCTCAGGCGTTTTTGAGTAATGAGTGATTTACCACCCCCCAAAATTGAATTTCCCTGCCCGGATTACACCATCCGCGTAATGGGTGAATCCTCGGACCACTTCCGCGCTTATGTGGTGGAGGTGTTCGAGCGTCACGCGCCGGATTTTGATCGCGAGGCCATGAAAATCCGCGCCAGCAGCAACGGTCGCTACGAGTCCGTCAATGTGACCATCACCGCGACTGGTGTTGAGCAGCTGCAGGCGATTTTTGTCGATCTGAAAAAACACCCTGCGGTGCAGATGGTGTTATAGAGGCGCTGTATGTCCTCATCCGCTCCCGCCGAAGCCGCGCCGCTGCTTACCACCCGTTTTCTCGGCATTCAGCCGTATGAAGACGTCTGGCGACGGATGCGGGATTTCACTGATCAGCGCTCGGCGGACACCGCCGACGAGTTGTGGCTGGTGCAACACCCGCCTGTATTCACTCAAGGGCAGGCGGGGCGTGCGGAACATCTGCTGAACCCTGGGGATATCCCTGTGGTGCAGACCGACCGGGGGGGGCAGGTGACCTACCACGGCCCGGGACAGATCGTCGCCTATCCGCTGCTGGATCTGCGCCGCCTGCACTTGGGTGTGCGCGAGTTGGTTACGCTGTTGGAAAACACGGTGATACAGTTTCTGGCGACATGGAATATTGCCGCCGTCGCCCGCCCGGATGCCCCTGGGGTATACGTGGATGGGTGCAAAATCGCCTCTCTCGGCCTGCGGGTCCGGCGCGGTTGCAGCTTCCACGGGGTCAGTTTGAACGTGCTGATGGACCTGTCGCCGTTCCTGCGTATCAACCCCTGCGGCTATAATGGCCTGCAAATGACCCAACTGGCGGACTGGGTGGATGCATCCAGCCTGCAAATACCTCACCTCGAGCAGGAGTTTGCCCGGTTGCTCGCGGTGAATCTCGGTTTCGCCGGCTGCCGGGCTGACCTCTGATTTTTCCGTCTTCTTCGAGACCTCTATGACCGACAATCTTCCCGTAAAACGCACCCGTCGCCTGGCCCAAGGGGAAAAACTGCGCGATGCCGACAAGGTCGAGCGCATTCCCGTCAAAATCATCGCCACCGACAATCTGCTGCGCAAACCGGACTGGATCCGTGTGCGCATCCCCGCGTCGCCGGAAGTGGAGCGCATCAAAAAACTGCTGCGCAAGAACAAACTCTCCACCGTCTGCGAAGAAGCCAACTGCCCGAACCTGTCCGAGTGCTTCAGCGGCGGCACCGCCACTTTCATGATCATGGGTGACATCTGTACCCGGCGCTGCCCCTTCTGCGATGTCGGCCACGGCAAACCCAACCCGCTGGACCCGGACGAGCCGAAAAACCTCGCCGAAGCTATCGCTGAGATGGGCCTGAAATACGTGGTTATCACCTCGGTGGATCGCGACGACCTGCGCGATGGTGGCGCCCAGCACTTCGCCGACTGCATCCGCGAAGCCCGCGCCCTGTCGCCAAATCTGGAGATCGAGGTCCTCACCCCTGACTTCCGCGGTCGTATGGATGTTGCCCTGGATATTCTCGAGCGCGAGCCGCCAGACGTGTTCAACCACAACCTGGAAACCGTGCCACGCCTATACCTGCAAGCGCGCCCCGGCGCCAACTTTAAGTGGTCGTTGGAACTGCTCAAGCAGTACAAAGCGCGCCGCCCCGAGGTGCTCACCAAATCCGGTTTGATGGTGGGTCTGGGTGAGACCAAAGAAGAAATCATCGAAGTGATGCATCAGATGCGCGAGCACGATATCGACATGCTCACCATCGGCCAGTATCTGCAACCTTCCAAAAACCACCTGCCGGTATTGCGCTACGTGGAGCCGGCGGAGTTCGACGAATACACGGCCATTGCCAAAGAGCTGGGTTTCAAACACGCCGCCTGCGGCCCCCTGGTACGTTCGTCGTACCACGCGGACAAGCAGGCCCACGGCGAAGTGGTCAAATAAAAGCCATGGCCGACTGGGGCATTGCCAATCTGGCGGAACATCCCCAGTGGCTTGGCCCCATAGTGGAGTGGCAGCACGCCGAGTGGCTGCGCCTCAGCGACGCTGCGGTGCTATCACAGGCCGAGTTGAGCAAGGCGCTGCACGAGCGCCACGCGCATATGCAATCTCACCTCACCAGCGCCGCCATCCCAACAACCTTGGTTGCCTATGCCGAAGGTCAACCCGTAGGCAGTGTCAGTCTGGTGCGCTACGCGACCGATCCCGACGCCAAACTCTGGCTGACCAACCTCTATGTCCAACCCTCCTGGCGTTACCAGGGCATAGGTTCAGCTCTGCTGACTCACGGCGAAGCCGTCGCGCGCGAGCTGGAGGAGCAGGATCTCTGGTTGTATAGCCATGATGCGGCGGACTACTACCTGAAGTCGGGGTGGCGCTGGGAAAAGACGGCGGAGTTGCGCGGTTGCCGCGTGGAGGTTTTGCATAAGGTTTTTTGAGTTGGGCTGCTCCTTAGGCCCGCTCCAGAGCCCCACCAATGACTTTCGGGATCGGCATGAATCCATCCATGGAGCCTCCCTCACCGCCCTCCTGGCGGTGAGGGTCCCGAAAGCCATCGCTGTGACTCTTCCGCTCGGTGCCACGGTCGAGCACTGGAAACCAAATGAACGCACAAATTGTTTGTTTTTTATTCAATCGCAGCGCGTTTTTCCTCGCCTGATCAGGTAGAATGCGCGCCTTTTCTCCCGCAGGTCCTGTTCCATGTCCAACTCCACCCCAAAAGTCGGTTTTGTTTCCCTCGGCTGCCCTAAGGCCCTGGTCGACTCCGAACGTATCCTCACCCAGTTGCGCACCGAAGGTTATCAAGTGGTGCCCAGCTATCAGGACGCCGATGTGGTGGTGGTGAACACCTGTGGGTTTATCGACAGCGCTAAGCAGGAATCCCTGGACGCCATCGGCGAGGCCCTCAATGAGAATGGCCGGGTGATTGTTACCGGCTGTATGGGTGTGGAAGAAGACATTATTCGCAAGATCCATCCCAGCGTGCTCGCCGTCACTGGACCGCAGCAGTACGAGCAGGTGGTCAACGCGGTGCACGAAGTGGTGCCGCCGAAAAAAGACCACGATCCCTTTATCGATCTGGTCCCGCCGCAAGGTATCAAACTCACCCCGCGTCACTACGCCTATCTGAAAATTTCCGAAGGCTGTAACCACCGCTGTTCCTTCTGCATTATTCCGTCCATGCGCGGCGACTTGGTCAGCCGTCCCATCGGCAGTGTTCTGGATGAAGCTGAGCGCCTGGTTAAAGCCGGTACCCGCGAATTGTTGGTGATTTCGCAAGACACCAGCGCCTACGGCGTCGACCTGAAATACCGCACCGGTTTCTGGCAGGGCCGTCCGGTGAAAACCAAAATGCTGGATATGTGCGAGGCGTTAAGCGAATTGGGCGCGTGGGTGCGTCTGCATTATGTGTATCCCTATCCGCACGTGGACGACATTATTCCGCTGATGGCGGAAGGAAAAATCCTGCCGTACCTGGATATTCCGTTCCAACACGCGAGCCCCGCCGTATTGAAAAATATGCGCCGTCCCGCGCATCAGGAAAAAACTCTGGACCGCATTCGCGCCTGGCGGGAAATCTGTCCGGAAATCGCACTGCGCTCGACGTTTATCGTAGGTTTCCCTGGTGAGACAGAGGACGATTTCCAAATGCTGCTGGACTGGCTCGACGAAGCACAATTGGATCGCGTAGGTTGTTTTGAATATTCCGCTGTCACCGGGGCCGCCGCTAATGAATTGCCCAATCACGTTCCGGACGAAGTGAAAAAAGAGCGTTGGGAACGGTTTATGGAAAAACAACAGGCCATCTCCGCCGCGAAATTGCAAAACAAAATCGGTTGGGAAATGGATGTGTTGGTCGATCATGTGGAAGATGGCGTTGCCACCGCACGCAGTTATGCCGACGCACCCGAAATTGATGGTGTTGTGGTGATCGAAGGCGATTACGGATTAAAACCGGGCGATATGTTACCGGTGGTGATTGAAGCGGCGGATGATTACGACCTATACGCCACGCCGCTTTTAGAAGAGGAATAAATTGGAAAGAAATAAGCGGGCCCAGCCCGCTTATTTTTTATTGATACAGCGAACGGGAATACACGCGCGTTCGTTTTACTCCCAGCTGCTGCAACACTAGCAGCAGCTCGACAAAACTCTGCACTTCCGCCGAACCGAAATCCACTTTGAAATGACAAAAATTGCCCTCCCGTTGCGGGTAGGTCAGCCCGTGAACGCAACCGGTAAGGCCGTAGTCATTGCGCCGTTTGTAATCGTGCAGCCAGTAAGTGGCCCATTTCTGTAGCAGTGGGGCGCGCACATCAAACGCTGAGCACTCCAAATCCACTTCGCTCCAGACAAACGGTTCCAGCGAAATTTTCATTTGATTGTTGAGCGACAACTTGGCCGGGCGAAAATAAATATTGTCGTCCGGTTTAAATTCCGTGAAATCCACATGGGAGCTGGAATTGCTCGAAATATCCACCCGGTGCAGGTGATAAACCGCCGGTAGGGAATCGGGGCCGTCCAGTTCCACCAAAATTTCGCTGCGGGTTTGGTTGAAGGTTTTGTTGTAGGTGGCGATTTCTTTGCACAGGCCGCTGAGATAGTGATCTCGGATACGGCCGATAAAACGGTGTACGTCTGTCATAGGCGACCCTGCTACTGCTGAAAAGAAATGTCGGGGGTGACGCGGCACAATCTCCGCAAATCACTGATTAGGAATGCACCAACTGACCGCGATAAATCACGTGCTTGTGATGCGTAGGAGCAGCCGCAATTTTTGCGGCTGGCACCTGCGCCGCCGGGCGAACTTGCCCGCGGTAGATTTGCTGACTATGGTTGGGACGGGATTCCGGAGCGGGACTTTCCAGCAGCGCGAGCCACGCAGGGCCGGCCATGGACATAAGCTGTTGAATCAGCTCGCGCAGAAGCTTGTCCTGGAGACTGCGATAAATATCCGCCAGAACATCCAGCAACTCGGGATTTGCAAGTTTGATTTGTGCTCGCAGATGATCAGGCGCCGCCTTCCGGATCTGGAACACTTGATCGATCATGGGTTTGGTGTACTGCATCATAAAGACTCGGATCGTTCGACTGTTTGGTTCCCTGGTGCGGATTGCCGCACAAAATCGTCGGTCCTTGGTGGGAGTCGGCTGATGGCTAATCGCAGCCGTGCGTATCATTGTGAGCAATTATTACACCAATATGAATGATCAGCGGTTTTCCCCTGGATTTCGGTTACTTCCGGAGTTTTTGCGCGGGGCGCGAAGATATAGCGGGTATATTTCGCCAGGGTTACGCCCTAGAATGGCCAGCGCTGCCCCGTTTGCGGGCGTGATATTCAACAAATAATACGAGCGCTCATCTCGCCGGGTTGTCGATCGAATCGGTTGTGGTAGTGAAATATGAGTTCAAATTTTGTACATCTGCGAGTGCGCACCGAATTTTCCCTTGTGGATAGCATTATCCGCATCAAGGGTTTGGTAAAGCGTCTGCAGAAATTGGAAATGCCCGCCTGCGGGGTCACGGACCTCACCAATTATTTTGGTTTGATTAAATTTTATAAGGCGACCCAGGGCGCCGGTATTAAACCTGTTTGCGGTTGTGATTTTTTGGTGCGCGGCGAAGAAGAGGACGCGCAAGCGCATCTGATTACGTTATTTGCGCAAAACAATGCCGGTTACAAAAACATCGTCGAACTGATTTCCCTCGCATATCAAAAAGGCCAATACCTCGGTCAGGCGTATGTGCGCCGCGAATGGGTCACGAGCCACAGCGAGGGTGTAATTGCAATTTCCGGCGCGCGCGCGGGCGATATCGGCAAAGCATTAGTCGGTGATCGTATCGAGCAAGCGGAAGCTCTGGCGCGGGGCTGGGCAAAAGATTTTCCCAACCGTTTTTATATCGAGCTGCAACGCACTGGGCGTGAAAACGAAGGCATTTATATTGAGCGCGCCGTGCAATTGGCCGATCGCTTGGAATTGCCGGTGGTGGCCACCAACGATGTACGCTTTCTCGATGCCGATCAATTTGAAGTGCACGAAGCGCGGGTGTGTATCGGCGAAGGTCGCACCCTGGATGATCCACGCCGCGAGCGCCGCTACAGCGAGCAGCAATATCTGCGCACTGCCGAGGAAATGGCTGAATTGTTCAGCGATATTCCAGAAGCGCTCGCTAACACCGTGGAAATTGCCAAACGCTGCACGTTGGATATTCAGCTCGGCAAATACTTCCTGCCGGAATATCCAACTCCTGAAGGTTTAACTGAAAACGATTTTTTTCGAAAAATTTGTTTTGAAGGTTTGGAAAAACGCCTCGCGCGCATTTTGCCGCCGGATACGCCTAATTACGCCGAGCGCCGCAAAGTCTACGAAGACCGGCTGCAGTTCGAGCTGGATATCATCATCCAGATGGGATTTCCGGGTTACTTCCTGATCGTGATGGACTTCATCCAGTGGGCCAAGGACCACGATATTCCGGTAGGGCCGGGGCGGGGTTCCGGTGCGGGCTCGCTGGTGGCGTACGCGCTGAAAATTACCGATCTGGATCCGCTGCAATACGACCTGCTGTTCGAACGTTTCCTTAACCCGGAGCGGGTGTCCATGCCCGACTTCGATATCGACTTCTGCATGGATAACCGCGACCGCGTGATTTCCTACGTGGCCGACACCTATGGTCGCGACGCGGTGAGCCAGATCATTACCTTCGGTACCATGGCCGCCAAGGCGGTGGTGCGCGACGTGGCGCGGGTGCAGGGCAAGTCCTATGGACTCGCCGATAAACTCTCCAAGCTGATTCCCGCCACGCCCGGCATGACGTTGGAAGTGGCGCTGGAGCAGGAGCCGCAATTAAAAGAATTTCTGCAGAACGATGGCGACGCCCAGGAAATCTGGGATATGGCGCTGCAACTGGAAGGGATCACCCGTAACGTCGGTAAACACGCCGGTGGTGTGGTCATCGCGCCGACCAAACTGACCGACTTCGCGCCTCTGTATTGCGATGAGACTGGCGGCGGTCTGGTTACTCAGTTCGATAAAAACGACGTGGAAGAAGCGGGCTTGGTGAAGTTCGACTTCCTCGGTTTGCGCACTCTGACCATCATCGATTGGGCGCGCCTGATGATCGACCAGCAGCGCGCTAAAAAAGGCGAGCCGCCCCTGGATATCAGCGCGATTCCTTTGGATGACACGCCTACCTTCAAGCTGCTCAAACGCGCGGAAACCACGGCGGTATTCCAGCTTGAATCCCGCGGGATGAAAGATCTGATTAAGCGTCTGCAGCCGGACAATATCGAAGACCTTATCGCTCTGGTGGCGCTGTTCCGACCGGGTCCTTTGGAATCCGGGATGGTGGACGACTTTATCAACCGTAAGCACGGCCGCGCCCAGGTGGCCTATCCGGACGCCAAATTCCAGCACGCCAGCCTGAAGCCGGTACTCGAACCCACTTACGGGGTTATCGTTTACCAGGAACAGGTTATGCAAATTGCCCAGGTTCTCGCCGGCTACACCCTCGGCGGCGCGGATATGCTGCGTCGAGCCATGGGTAAGAAAAAGCCGGAGGAAATGGCCAAGCAGCGCGCCGTGTTCGAAGAAGGCGCGAAGAAGCAGGGCATAGACCCTGAACTGGCGATTCGCATTTTCGACCTGGTGGAAAAATTTGCCGGTTACGGCTTCAACAAATCGCACTCCGCCGCTTACGCCATCGTCTCCTATCAAACGGCGTGGCTGAAGGCGCATTACCCGGCGCAATTTATGGCCGCCACCATGTCGTCCGATATGGACAAAACCGACAAGGTGGTGACCTTTATCGAAGAGGTCCGCAACATGGGCCTCACCCTGTTGCCGCCAGACGTGAATCTCGGCCAGTTCCATTTCACCGTGGATGACAAAAACAACATCATCTATGGCCTGGGAGCCATCAAAGGTCTGGGTGAGGGACCCATCGAAAATATCATCAACGCGCGCAAGGATGGTCCGTTCAAAGATCTGTTCGATTTCTGCGCCCGAGTGGATTCCCGCAAGGTCAACAAACGCGCTCTCGAAGCCCTGGTGCGCAGCGGCGCCCTCGACCGACTCGGCCCCGGTGTGGATGTGGACTACGACCGCGCGGTGATGTGGTCCGCGCTCGCCGAAGCGGTCAAAACCGCAGAGCAGAGCGCCGCCAATGCCAGCGCCGGTATGGTGGATCTCTTCGGCGCCATTGTGGAGGAAGAGGCCGCAGCGCAAGACGTTTACGCGGAGTTCCGCCGGGCCAAGCGCTGGAGCATCAAAGAAAGGTTGAACGGCGAGAAGGAAACTCTCGGTCTCTACCTCACCGGTCACCCCATCGAGGAATTCCAGGACGAGTTGAAGCACCTGGTCTCCTGCCGTATCGCTGACGTTAAACCCGACAAAGGTAAGCAGACCGTTGCCGGTCTGGTAGTCGCCTTCCGCGTGATGAAAACCAAGCGCGGCGACAGCATGGCCTTTGTCACTCTGGACGACCGCAGTGGGCGTATCGAGGTCGCGGCATTCGCCGATACCTATGCCGCATATCGAGACAAACTTAATAAAGACGCCATGCTGGTAATCGAAGGGGTAATCAGCCATGACGATTACAGCGGTGGTCTGAAAATGCGCGCCGATACCGTGGCGGATCTCGGTGAGGCTCGGCTGGCGCGGGCTCAGGCCATCAATATTGTCTGGTCCCATGCGGAACTGGCGGCCAACAGCGTGCAGCAACTCAAAGATGCTTTGAAGCCTCACAGTCAGGGCAATTGCACGGTCGGTTTGCAGTACGAGCGGCCGGATTGTGCCGGGCAGTTATGGCTCGGTCCGTCGTGGAAGGTCAAACCTACGGATGATCTGCTGATGCACCTGCGCGGACTTTACGGCCAGGAGAAGGTCAGAGTGATATATCGCCAGAGCGGGGTAGGGGCGATTTCGTGAACATGCACAATCTTGTGAAGATTTCGTGAGGATAGTGATAAACTTGCGCGCAATTTTTTATCCGGCCTTTCGCCCGCCCGATTGGCCCCCAGCCATAACCAGAACTGAATATGAACCTGAATTACTTGTCTTTCGAGCAGCCCATCGCCGAGTTGGAAGGAAAAATTGCCGAACTCCAACTGGTGGGCAGCGATAATCGCCTGAATATCACGGAAGAAATCGAACGCCTCAGAGAAAAATCCGCAAAGCTGACGGAAAGTATCTATTCAAACCTGACTTCCTGGCAGATCGTCCAGGTCGCTCGCCATCCTCAGCGCCCTTACGCTTCTGACTACATCGCGCGCATCTTCAGCGACTGGGAAGAGCTGCATGGCGACCGCCACTTCGGTGACGACAAAGCCATTATCGGCGGCATCGGCCGTCTCGATGGCAAGCCGGTGATGGTGATCGGCGAAGAGAAGGGGCGTAGTGTGCAGGAGAAAGTCTCCCGCAACTTCGGTATGCCCAAGCCCGAGGGCTATCGCAAGGCTCTGCGTTTGATGAATATGGCCGAGCGCTTCAAGCTGCCGGTACTCACCCTGATTGACACCCCCGGAGCCTATCCCGGTATCGACTCGGAAGAGCGCGGTATCAGTGAAGCCATCGCGCAAAACCTGGCGGTTATGTCGCGTCTGCGCACTCCGATTATCTGCACCGTCATCGGTGAAGGTTCCTCCGGCGGCGCTTTGGCCATCGGCGTGGGCGACCACCTGAACATGCTGCAGTACGCCACTTACTTCGTTATCTCCCCGGAAGGTTGCGCCAACATCATCTGGAAAACCGTGGAGAAAGCGCCGCTGGCAGCCGAGGCCATGGGTGTGACCTCGCGAGTATTGGAAGACCTCGGTATCGTGGATGAAACCATCCCCGAACCCCTCGGCGGCGCCCATCGCGACATCGAAGCCATGTCTGAAACCCTCAAAGCACGCCTATCCGAACAGGTGGATCGTTATTCCGCCATGCCCGCCGACCAACTCTTGGATAAGCGCTACCAGCGCTTGATGAGTTACGGCAACGATTGATTTTTCAGCCGGGCAAAATGCCCGGCTTTTTTGTCCCGCCTTGATTCCACCTACCCTTACTCCTGGGTTTTTTGCTTTTCGCCGTTCACGATCGTGACTTGGTCCGCGAAACCGCTGTTCACCTCGGTATGCTAAATCCCTATAATGTAACGGGTTACATCGCACCAATCGTATAAAAAATGAGCGATCAGCTAAGCTTATTAAATGCCCGACGCTCGCAAACGGCAAGGAAGCCGTCCATTAATAAACTCTCAGGGGAAAATAATGAATTTCAAAGCCATAACAACATTCGTCGGGGGATGTGCATTTGGGCTGGGGCTGATGGCTTCATCGGCCTGGGCGGGTTTCTCAGTTTTGGGGACGCAACTGCTGGACGGCAACGGTCAGCCTTTTGTTATGCGCGGCATCAACCATGCGCACACTTGGTTTAGCAGCCAGACCAACACCGCTATTCCCAATATCGCCAACACCGGCGCCAATGTAGTCCGGGTGGTCCTGTCCAATGGCACCCATCGCGAGGGCTGGGTAAAGACGCCTGCCAGCGAAGTCTCCAATATCATCAATTTGTGTAAGGCCAACCGCATTATCTGCATGCTGGAAGTCCACGACACCACGGGCTACGGCGAAAAAGCGGAGGCGACCACAGTTGCTCAGGCGGCGCAGTATTGGGTGGAAATCGCCAATACGTTGAAAGGCCAGGAAGACTATGTGCTGATCAATATTGCCAATGAACCCTTTGGCAATGGACGTTCAGCCGGCGACTGGGTCAACGCTCACCGTACCGCAATTCAGACCATTCGCGACGCCGGCTTGACCCATACCCTGATCGTGGATGCGCCGAGCTGGGGACAGGATTGGGAAAAGTTCATGTTCAACAACGCGCCGCAAGTGGCGGATGCGGACTCCCTGAGCAACACCTTGTTCAGCGTGCATATGTATGAGGTGTACCAGGACTACAACACGATCCGCAGCTATATCAGCGATTTTATGGGCCGGCACAATCTGCCGATCATCGTGGGTGAGTTTGGCGCGGATCACCAGGGCAAGTTTGTTGATGCCGCGTCGATCATGCGTGTCGGCGAGGAGCTCAGCGTGGGTTACATCGGCTGGTCCTGGTCGGGCAACGGCAGTTGCTGCACTGCGTTGGACATAGTCAACAACTTCAATCCGGCCAGCCTGTCCACTTGGGGCAATACCCTGATCAACGGCACCAACGGCATTAAAGCCACCTCGCGCCGGGCAACGGTATTTGGCGGTAGTACGAGTTCTTCCAGTTCCAGCGGTTCGTCATCTTCCAGCAGTTCCTCTTCTTCCTCCGGTGGTGCCTGTACCGGCAATGCGCCCAATGGCTTTCCTTACTGCCTGAGAGGCGATGCCACCGACGCCGATGAAAGCGGCGTAAAAGATGGTTGGGGATGGGAAAACGAGGCGAGTTGCGTGGTGCCGGGCGGCCCGGCGGATAGCGCCAATTGCCCCGTTGTAGGCAGCAGCTCATCAAGTTCGTCTTCCAGCGCGAGCAGTTCGTCCTCAAGTTCCAGTAGCTCGTCGAGCTCATCAAACTCTTCCGGCTCTAGCAGTTCCAGCTCCAGCAGTTCCAGTTCTTCCAGCTCATCTGGAAGTGGCGGTGGCTCGTCATCTGGTGGCGGCTTGGACCTTTGGGCAATGATGTTATTGGCCATGACCGGCTTGTGCCGCGTCCTGGTCAGGTTGCGCGCCCGCAGCGCCGCGTAAGCGCCGAGTCCGCCGGGCGGTCATCGCCCCCAAGTACCGTCCGGCGCGGGCCCCCGGAAATGCTGGTTTCCGGGGGCTTTTTTTTAGTGGATCATAGCGACCCGCTTTCGGTCGAAACAGGAAGCGTTGGTGATCAAGGGGGAAGATATGCTGCAGATTTCCGCAAATGTTGCGATTCCAGATGAGGAGATCGAACTCACTGCCGTGCGCGCCCAAGGGGCTGGCGGGCAGAACGTCAACAAAGTGTCCTCCGCCATTCATCTGCGTTTCGACATTCCCAATTCCAGCCTGCCCGAGTTTTACAAAACCCGGCTGCTGGCATTGAAAGACAGCCGTATTACCAAAGAAGGCGTGTTGATCATCAAGGCGCAGCAATTCCGCACGCAGGAGAAAAATCGGGAGGATGCGCTGGCGCGCTTGCAGGAGTTGGTGAAGGACGCCGGCAAAGTGCAGAAAACCCGCTATGCCACCAAACCCAGCAAAAGCAGCAAAGAAAAACGCCTCAACGAAAAAACCGTGCGCGGCAAAATCAAATCAATGCGCGGGAGGATCGTCGATCTTTGATGGTGGGGCGAGGGCAGGGTGCTCTGGGGGCTCGTGCAGCCATTCGCGCCACATGGCGACCAGCAGAGCCATCAGGACGGGCCCGACAAACAGACCCACCAGTCCCATGGTTTTCACTCCGCCAATCAACCCAAAAAAGGTGGGTAGAAACGGCAGCTTGATTGGCCCGCCCACCAGTCTTGGTCGCAGGGTTTTATCGACGATAAACAACTCAACCGTGCCCCAGACGAACAGGCCGACGCCGGCGGACATATTGCCAGTGCCCACCAGATACACCGAGATTAGGGTGAAGCTGAGTGGCGCGCCGCCGGGGATCAGCGCCATAAAGCCGGTGAGAACACCGAACGCCACCGGTGAGGGAACTCCCGCGATCCAATAGGCGACACCCAGTACCACACCCTCGCCCAAGGCGATCAGGCCCATGCCGATCACGGTGGAACTCACCGTCGCTGGCACTACCCGGGAAAAACGTCGCCAGCGGATGGGTAGAATGCGCTCGCCTAAGCGATCCACCTGTGCCGCCAGGGACTGGCCATCTTTGTAGAGGAAAAACAGAGTGATCAGCATAAACAGCAGGGTCAATAAAAGGCTGGCGACGCTGCTGCTCATGGACCAGACCCACTTGGAAATGCCGCCGATGTTTTTGCCGCTGATCAGACTGATGATGTAGGAGGGGGCTTGGGGTTCGTTGAGATACAGGTTCCATTTCTCCGCCAACCAATCGCCGCCACCCGGTAGATCGATCAACCATTGGGGTGCTGGTATACCGTGCTGATTGGCCGTATGAAACCAGTGGATCCAGTTGCTGATTTCCTGGAATGCATAGGCGATGGCGATGGAGATAGGGATGATGATGCAGAGCAGAATCAGTCCGACGGCGATGCTTGCGGCCAGAATTTTGCGATAACCGCAGGCTTCAAAGAGGCTTTGATACAGCGGCCAACTGGCGAAGCAGATGATGAGTGCAGCGAGCACGGGTACGGCAAAACCGCTGAAAAAATAAACTCCGGCAACCAAAACAGCTACCAGAAGAACGCGGGCGACGGTGCTGTCGTTGAATAATGGGTTCACGAATTGTCTCTATAAGTCCTGCTGGGCAACCATCTGTAAAAAACGACGAGATGGTCATTTCTTCTAGTTAATTTTTACCTCGAACGCCGGATGCAATGGCGCGTTCGCAATCGTCAATTGAACCAAGTATAGGCGTCAGCGGCGTAATACTACGAGAAGACCAGCGCCGGCACCAACTGTTCCGCCGCTGGGCTGAGTTCGACAGGAGGATCTTGCGGCATCGTTAGGTACCGCTTACGTCTGGATGCCTATCTGACTTCAGTCATCGATTGTTCGCGGATGGGAATCTTTAGGTACCGCACGCCATTACTCTCCGCGGAAGGAAGCTGTCCCGCTTTGATGTTCACTTGAATGGATGGCAGCAAAAGGCGCGGGGCCGGCAGTTGGGCATCGCGTGCGTTGCGCATGCTGACAAAATGCTCCTTGGTAATTCCTTCGTGCACATGAATATTGTGGGCGCGTTGTTCGGCGACGGTGGTGGTCCAGCAATGCTCCTCCCGGCCCGGCGCTTTGTAGTCATGGCAAAGATGGATAGTGGTCTCATCCGGAAAGGCCAGCAGGCGCTGGATGGATATGTATAAAGCGTCGGCGCTGCCCCCTGGGAAATCGGCGCGTGCCGTGCCGTAATCCGGCATAAACAGTGTGTCACCGACAAACAAATTGCCCTCCACGTAATACGACACACATGCAGGTGTGTGCCCCGGCGTGTGCAGCACCTGAATAAAAGTTTCCCCAAATGGAATGCGCTCGCCATCCTTTAGCAGGTGATCGAATTCACTGCCATCTCCAGAAAGATCGTTCAAATTAAAAACCGGACGAAACAGGGTTTGCACGTCGCGGATATGCTCGCCGATAGCAACCGGGGCGCCGGTTTTCTGCTTTAGATAAGGGGCAGAACTCAGGTGATCTGCATGGGCGTGAGTTTCTAAAATCCATTGCAGCGACAGCTGATGATCGTTAAGAAAGGCCAACAATACATCCGCCGACGCGGTAGAAAACTTGCCGCTGGGGTGATCGTAATCAAGCACCGGATCGATGATGACGGCCTGGCTTTTTTGTTTCTCCCAAAGAATATAACTGACGGTGCTGGTCGGCTCGTCGAAGAATGAGTGGATGTTAATGCGCGTCGACATGGCTGGTCCTCTGTTGACAATTTATTTAAGATATCTATTATATAAGCATTACCTTAATTAAGTGTCAACTGAAGCGGCACCTGTGTTGGTAAGCGTATGGTGCGGGCCGTATCGAATGTTGGTGGAGATACCTGTGGCAAAATCGAGTGTTGAATTTTTTATGCGCGATGGTGCTCAAGAGGCCGCGGCTTTTTTGCGCCTTTTGAGTAATGAAAATCGTTTGCTCATTCTTTGTTTGTTGATTCAGCATAAAGAGTTAAGTGCTGGCGAGCTTAACGAATCGCTCACCTTAACGCAGCCGGCGCTGTCCCAACACCTCAGCAAGCTGCGTGAGGAAGGCCTTATTACCTTTCGACGTGAGGCGCAAACCTTGTATTACCGAATTGATCATCCCGGTGTCGCCAAATTGATTAGCACGTTAAAAACCATTTTTTGTCCCTAACACAGCTGCCCCTCTGGGTAGGAGTAAAGTCATGAGTTTGTCTAACATTAATCCCAACGAAGCGTCGCGTCTGATTCAGGACGGTGCTGTTGTTATTGATATTCGCGGCGCAGATGAATACGCGCGCGAACATATTCCGGGAGCGAAAAATATCTCGCTGGACGCAATATCGCCCGACACGCTTGCATTTGCGCACAACCAAAAAGTGATTTTTCATTGCCGTTCCGGAATGCGAACTTCCGCCAATGCGCAGCGCTTGGCGGAGGCGGTGAAAGCTGAGGCGTTTATATTGGCTGGCGGGATCGATGCTTGGAAAAAGGAGCAACATCCGGTGGTGAAAGATGCCGCTCAACCCCTGGAGTTGCAGCGCCAGGTTCAAATTGGCGCAGGGTTTTTAGCCTTGACCGGCTGCGTTCTCGGATTGACGATCTCGCCTAAATTCCACTACCTCTCCGGTTTTGTGGGCGCAGGGCTTTTGTTTGCGGGCATCACCGGCTTTTGCGGTATGGCGAAAATTCTGATGCACATGCCGTGGAATAAACGCTAGTGATCGGCGGGATTGTGCTTGGGCTTTTGGTCGGTCTGATTATGGGGCTGACGGGTGCGGGCGGCGGCATTCTTGCCATACCGGCACTGATGTATGGAATGGGCGTTGCGTTAACTGACGCGCGCCCCGTTGCATTAATTGCTGTCGGCCTTGCCGCTGTGGTGGGCACTTTTCACGGCCTGCGCTTAAAACTTCTGCGTTATCGCGCCGCTCTTGTTCTCGCGTTGGCGGGTGCCTTGGTGGTGCCCTTCGGTATGGCGTTAGGGGATCGGATAAGTCCGGTTGTTCTCAATGGCATATTTGCAGCGGTGATGATGATCGCCGGCGCACGAATGTTGTTTTCTGGCAAAGAGCTGACGCTGGAGAAGGACAACCTTGCCGGCAGTGTCTGTGCCATTGCGCCGAATTCGGGCCGATTTATTTGGACGCCTAAAACCTTTTTCGTAATGATTGCGATCGGCGCTGTTGCCGGTTTTTTTACGGGTCTATTAGGTGTGGGCGGCGGCTTTGTTGTGGTGCCCGCGCTTCTAGCTGTGAGCCCCCTATCTTTTAACAGTGCAGTGGCGACATCGCTGATGGTCATCGCGCTGAATTCACTCGTGGCGGTGGGATTGGCTTTGCAGGATGGCATAGCGCTGACGATCCCCTTGTGGCTGTTTATCCTCTGCACCGTAACCGGCCTATTTGGCGGACGTATGATGAGTAAATGGTTGCCTGGCCAATGGGTTCGTTATGGCTTTAGTGTTCTGTGTTTTGGGATCGCGATTGTGATGGTGGTGCCGACTTAACCGAACGCGTGGGAGGGGCGTCGATCTTTGCGGCGGGCGTCTGCACTCGGCTCCCCGCGCATTTGTGCGCCGTCGGTCACAACCATAGGCCAGCCGAGGCTGCAATTTTCCACTCGCGCTTCTATACCGAAAGCCTCCTGGAGCAGTTCGGCGGAAATGGTTTCCCGCGCGGGGCCAGCAGCCAGCAGATGGCCTTGGGCCAATACCGCAATCCAATCGCAAAAGCGCAGGGCGAGATTGAGATCGTGAATGGCGATGACCGCGACGGCGCCAGTGTCGCGGCAGGTTTCGTGTAGCAGCTCAAGCACCCGTAATTGCCAGCGCATATCCAGAGCGGAGGTGGGTTCATCCAGCAACAGCAGTTCGGGCCGGCGCACCAGCACTTGCGCCAGTCCCACCATCTGACGCTGACCGCCGGAGAGGGTGCTGAGTGGTCGCAACGCCAAGTCGAGAATCCCCAGTTGTTCCAATACCGCCTGAACATCTCGCTCCACCACCGCGCTCGACAAGTCTGGGCGCAATGCACGATAGCCGCTGCACAGCGCTTCCCATACCAACAGGCTGGTGCTTTGCGGCAGCGATTGCGGTAGATAACCGACTTTCTGTACGCGCTCGGCGCCGGGCATGCTGAGCAGCTCGGTATCGTTCAGCCAGACTTTGCCGCGGGCAGGCTGCAGACCGGCGAGGGATTTCAGCAGGGTGGATTTTCCTACCGCGTTGGCACCGAGTAATGCCACCAGGCTTCCCGGTGCGACTGGTTCCATGGTGAGATCGCGCAGCACCGGCTTTTTGCCGTAGGCCACATGCAATTGCTCGATGGTCAGGGCGGTCATGCAATACCTCCGCGGCGGGACAGGATCAGGGCCAAAAATAACGGAATGCCGATTAGGGCGGTTACCACCCCGACGGGCAGAACCACGCCGGGGACAATGATTTTGCTCACCACGGAGGCAAAGCTCATCAACAAAGCACCGGCCAGCGCACTGGCGGGCAGATAAAAGCGGTGGTCCTCACCAAATACCAAGCGCGCCATATGCGGTGCGACCAAGCCGATAAAACCGATCTCGCCGACAAAGGCGATAGCGACTCCGGTCAGTAGACTCGCACGCAAGAGTACCCGCATGCGCAAGCGGTCCACGGCAATGCCCAGGCTGCGGGCGTGGTCCTCGCCGCTGCGCAGGGTGGTCAGGGTCCAGACACTGCGCAGAGCAAACGGCAGACACACACCCAATACTGCCGCCACTATGGCGAGCTTGCCCCAGGTGGCCCGTGCCAGACTGCCCATGGTCCAAAACACGATCTGCTGTACCGTGTCGGCGCTGGCGATGTACTGGATCAGCCAGATCAGCGAGTTCATGGTGAAATACACGGCAATGCCAAACAGCACCAGGGTGCCCACGCCGGCACCATAAAACCGCGCCAGCAGCTGGATCAACAGGGTGGAGGCAGCGGCGAATATAAAAGCGGATGCCGGCACCAAAAGATTTTGCGGCACAAATGCGAGTGCGCCGCCGAAGGCGATGGCCAAAGCAGCACCCAAGCACGCTGCGGAAGCCACACCCAAAGTGAAAGGACTGGCGAGGGGATTATTGAGCACTGTCTGCATCTCCGCCCCGGCCAAACCCAGACATCCTCCCACCATCACCGCCATCAAGGCATAGGGCAGGCGGATATCCCAGAGAATGACGCTTTGCGCCTTGTTTAGTTGTTGCGGATTGAAGATGCCGCCGAGCACATCCTTCAGACCAAAAGCAGCGGGGCCGGTGGTAAGGTCCGTGATTACCAGCGCCAATACCGTCAAACCCAGTCCGCCCAGCAGCAACCAGCGCCGGTAGAGCAGGGCGTGATAGCGCTCCGTAACGGAAAAAGCCGGCGAGTCGCCGGCTGCAATATTCAATATTTTGGTGTTCATGACGCGGGCACTGTCTTGGTTTGTGTCGTCACCCAATAAACCCCCTGGAACGGCACTGGCTGAAAATCCCGATAAAAATCCTGCAAGAGTGTTTGCGCATCCAAGTCATTAAAAATGTCGGGATGCAACCACTCAGCCAGCGCGACGAGGGCGGTGACATTAAATGGCGAGTTATAAAAGTGGTGCCAAACGCCGAACATATTGCCTTCCTGCACAGCGCTGAGATTGCGCACGGCCATGGAATTGGCGGCGCGTTTGAGCGAGTCGCGGGCCTGAGTTTCGCTGACGTCCGGTCCCAACATCACAAACGGGCTGGCGGCGCCGTTTTGTTTTGCCGAGCCAATAGCGGTGGCGAGATATTTATCCGGCTGATGCGTCAGCAAGTGTTCGATATTCACATTGCCCACATTTCCCGGAATCAGCTCAGCGCCTATATGTCGGCCACCCGCAGTGGTCAGTAAAGTGCCCAGCATGGTGGCGCCCATGGTTTCGCAACACTCGGGAAACAGGCCCACTTTGCTGTGCAGAAATACTGAGGGACGTTTTTCCGCAGGAATGGTTTTGACGCGCTCACGCACCAGATTCAGGGTGTTTTCGTAGCGCTCGCTGAACGCTTGCGCGGCTTTTTCATTGCCGAACAACTGGCCGAGAATGCGTACGCTTTGTTGTGTGTGTTCCAGCGGCGCTTCGCGAAAATCGATAAAAACCACGGGAATTCCCGCCGCTTCTAACTGGTTCAGCATTTCCTTGTCGTGGGGAGAGGGGCCGTGGCCGCTGATGCCGAAAATCGCCACATCCGGCATCAGGCTGATGGTTTTCTCCACGCTGAAACTCGACGCTTCGCCTTTGCCCACCAACGGGATTTTTTCGATGGCGGGAAAGCGCTGAGCGTATACCGCCCAGGTCGCCGGATCGTACTGTTTG
>Ga0065721_10050218_pt1 | contig 22095 bp, 24 predicted proteins | sample Mesricmetagenome_FD_59108 | JGI IMG/M metagenome (GOLD analysis project Ga0065721, IMG submission 59108) | Mesophilic microbial community from rice straw/compost enrichment Sample: eDNA_1 v2 (version 2) | ecosystem: Engineered > Solid waste > Grass > Composting > Bioreactor | place: USA: Davis...
CTCCGGGATGCCGGTGATCTCGATCATGCCCTTGTGCAGGCTGCCGTACCGGTTACCGTACTGCGCGTTCATGCCCGCCCAGCTGTTCAGCCGCAGGCGGTACTCGCCTTGGGGGATGCACGTGGCGCCCGGTATTTTCTTCTCCCGGATGCTGTCTTCCAGCAGGTAGCAGCGGAACAGGCCACCGATATACAGGTGGCTCAGGGTACTGTTCTTCCCCCGGGCCACGCGGATGATACGGATGGTTTTGTCCATATGCTTCGGTAACCGGCGTTCAAGGGATCGTTATTTCACCGAGAAATTGGCTGTCCGAGCACCGCTGTCCATCCCGTTCGGCTGCGAAGGCATAGACGAGCAGACGGCTGCCGGGCGGCCCTGACGAGACGTTCAGATGCACTTCACCGGCATCACGGGTATCCGTCCCGGCGATGACCACCCCGTCGCGGGCATGGTAAGCCACCGCATAGACCGTGTCGTCGCCAAAGGCATTCATGGCATTGCCATGCGGTATCCAGGTGACGCGCAGCACTCCTCCCTCCAGCCTGACGGCCGGGCTTATCAACCGGTCCTTGTTTCCCCGGCTCAGCCGTATCAGTGCCGGGTCGATGCTCAGGTCGGGGTACGTGCCCACAACGGCCTGCAGTGCATGGGATACCGCCCGGCCCATGGCACCGGCCTTGGACGCCGGACCGCGCTGTGCGAACCCCAGATAGATCAGCTCGCGCAGCGGTGCCAGAAACGATGTCACCAGCGCCATCTTCGCCCGTGTTTCCAGTTGGCGCGCCGTAGGCGGTTTGGCAGGCTTTTTCGGCCGTTTGCGCACGTAGAAACCGTTCGGCCCGACGCACCCCACCATATCGCCCAGCGTGCCTGAAAATGTCAGTAAATCGATCAGTTTTGCCATTGTCCGTTTATCTTAAAAGGGACCGGAGCGCGGGGCTCCGGTCCGGGTGAAACCATCGTTTGCTTACACCAGCTGGTGTGATCCTCCATACACGGTGTTTGAGATCAGCTGCCCGTAGCGGCTTACCGCGAACAGCCAGACTTCGCCCGTATGCCCGGCGGTATCCTCATCCAGCGGGATCTCCACCTGCCCCGCCGAGCGGGTAGCGATTTCGTCGGACGTGTAGAACAGCCCCTGCTCGCGATCGTAGAGCAGCACGTAGATATCATCATCCCCGTTACCCCCGGCAAGCCTGTTGGCGGCCGGGTTCCAGGACACCGTAACGGCCCCGGATGCCGCAGCGGCGGCGACGCCACGCGGCGGGTCAAGCCGGCCTTTGCTCAGCTGTACCGACGCATAATCAATGGTGAAGTCCGGATACGTGCCCGTAACGGCGGGCAGGTTCAGCGCCATGGCCCGGTTGAACAGCGTGGCGGTGGAGTCGTCCATGTTGGACAGGCCGATCTCCAGCACCCCCTTCAGGGGCATCAGGAACTGCCCCATCAGTCCGAAGCGCTGCTGCTGGGCCAGCTGTGCCTCGGTAAAGGGCTTGGTCCGCTTCTTGGGCAGGCCACGCATGTAGTGGATGTCGCGCCAGTTGGCACCGATGATGCTTCCTACTTTTCCCGAAAAGGTGCCGATGGCACCGTTAATGAATTTTGCCATATCTTTCTCCTTTCTCTTTATGTTTAACCATCGCCAGCGGCCCGCCCCCGGGTAGCGGAACGCTGACGGCGCAAACATAAATCGCTGGAGGAAAGCATCATATAGCGTGTCCGCGATTGTCCGGTAACTGTCCGGGAAACGGCAGGTTTTGTCCGCCCGGTGTCCGTTAAGTGACCGGCTGCCCTGTTGGATTGTAACGGCGGGGGCGGCGTATCCCTGCAGGGGACCGCTTCGCCGCTGGACCGGGACTTGACCGGACCTCGTGGGACACTCGGCCGGACCTTGCAGGACTCTGACCCCTACAAGCCCCGGCCCAGGGTCGGACAAACCTGCACTGAGTTCCGGTGAATGTCCGAAGCCGTCCCCAAGCAGGCCCCGGCAGCACCGGAACGGTAATGACGGGCTATCCGCCCCGGTAGTAACGGCGGCAGCGTTCGATGTCGCTGGCCAGGAACAGCCGTTTGCGGTTTACGTAACTGTGTATGGGAAGAAGCCCCTTACGGGTGAGGCGCGAGAGGGTTTTGTCACCCACGCTGATCCGCTCGGCGGCATACTTGGCGTCATGCAGGGTGTCCAGCTGTTCAATGTCAAGCAATGCACTGTTGCCGCGATCAGTTGCATAGGCAGCATGCATTTCTACATCCGTCCAGGCAGTTCATTCACCATGGCATACCACTCCAGATACGCTTTCTTACGATCCCGGCTGATGACAACCCGTTTATCCGTGCTCTTCCATTTCATGGTGATGACCATTCCCCTCTTTTCGGCTTTTTCACCGATCCCCTCTTTGATATGTTTCCGGTTAATGATCTCTTTACTGTTTGCTTTAAAAAACCAGTAGGCCGGCAATTCCGCTGCAATCTGATTGAGCGACTGCTTACGGGAATACTTCCCTTTGTGTGTATAGGCCGTCACCTTACGGTTTTCATATGCGATGTATACAATCTTGCCAAGACTTACATCATGCTTGGTGTATACATCAAACATCTCGATATAGCCGGTGAGCTGCACTTTGTCCCTGAGCTCCTTCACGGCTGAGGCGGCCGTGAACCATTGCTGCCGGTGGCTTTCTGTGCGTCGCTTTTCATCTTCCAGCGTTTCCTCGATCTCCGCCATGCGGATTTTCAGCTGGTCCAGCTCAGCGGCGAGAGACATTGCCTGCTGTCTGTAGTGAATCGTGAGGTACACTAGGTTCATGATCACGATCAGTTGGCAGATGATCGGAAATTCATGGGCCATATACCCGCTTCTGGCGAAACTGCGGCCAAAGCTTTCGAGAAACCCGAACGCCATGGCAACCGCAAGCAAGCACGGGACGGCCACACCGCCCACCAGCTGCGCCCAGAAACGGGTTTCATAGGTCCGGTTGTATGCCGGAATACCGTTGAGACGCCTGGAATACCAGTCAATAAATTGTATGATCAGCCAAGCTATCAGCCAGCTGAACGCCACCGAGACATAGAAGCCGATATTCCGGAAAATAACCGACCAGGGCACGTGCTGGTGATGCAGTACAATCGTTAAGGCGACAATAAGTGAAACAATCGCCTTCGCACGGGGTGAAAAATAGCCGATATCAGCAGTGTGCATGTCAAATATCGTTTATAAGTTCACAGATAGTCTAAGCCGCTTCGGGACCGAAAATTAGTAAACCATCGTTTAAACACCAAATCAGCGCCAAAAAAAGCCTCAAAAAACGCGGCGGATTATGTACCACCGTTGTCCGTATTGTGTATCGAATTTACTTCAGACCTCTAAAAAGCCCGGGTTATCGCATAATTTTGTTTGCCCATGGCGATGCATCGGCCACCTAAAAACAAATAGATTTTTTAATAAAAACTAACAAAATGACTAAAAAACCATTTACAGGTAAAGGCGTGCAATTGTATCAAGAAGAATTGTACGTACTTTCAGATGCGGCGTTGCAGGAAGAAGCCCGCTACGTCCACAATGATTTCCAGAACTGGTTTATTGACCGCTTCGAGCTGACCGAAAGTCAGCTGGAGTATGTCCGGAACCTGGAACTTCCGTTTATCGGCATGGCATCCCAGCTTGTTTCCCACTACATCGGCAACCGCCTGCCCATGTCGCTGAACAAAACCGAGAGCAACGATGATGACGGCGACGATGGTGGTGAAGACGGTCGCGGCAAACTGATTCTTTTCGGAGAAAGCCAGCAAGCCGTATACAGCCAGCAAAGCGGCACCATGCTTACCGGTTATCTCCAAGTAATGATCCGTTACCCGAAAAACCAAGATCAATAAACGCACGCCCGCCGGAAGAGCAACACGCCTTCCGGTGGGCTTTCCAGTTCCGGCACATGGGACGTTTGCACGACACACTTATCGACCCGCTCTTGGCATACTGGTCGAATTATTGTCACCTCAACGAAACGCACCAGCAATGGCTGCTCAACCATCGCAAAGCGATGGACATCCGGCGCAGCTCCCGGTTGTTCGAGCCGGGCGACCGCGGCGATTACCTGTATTTCGTGTGCTCCGGCTTGCTGGCTACGGTATGGTGGGATACCTTGGGCAACCGGCGCATCGATAGATTGCTGCCACCTGCGCATAGCGTGCTGACGCGGAACCACCTCTATGCGCGCAGCCGGGCGGACCACGAAGTGATCGCCCTGCGCCGCAGCACGGTGATCTGTATTCCGGCGGATCCGCTGAGGATGTACAAGGAGTCCTGCCCCGAAGCAGACACCTTGGTAGATGTCATGGAGCAGAAGCGGCTGAAGCAATACCAGAAGAAAAGCAGGCTGATGCTGGTCACCAATGAGGTGGCGCGTTATCACGCATTCGCCGCGGATGCATACATGAAACCTTTCCGCATGATCACTTCCCACCAGGAGCAGGCGGACTACCTGGGCATTTCGCGGCGCACCGTTACGCGGGCAATCCGGCAACTATAACGGTGGACGGCAGATACGCGTCCTATTTCTGCCGCCAATCTTCGGGCTCAAGTGTAAATATGCGATCCACCGTAGTGCCAAATACCGCGGCAATCTTCAATGCCAGTAGCGTAGACGGCACAAATTTCCCTATTTCAATGGAATTGATCGTTTGCCGTGAGACGTCTACCCGATCAGCCAGTTCAGCCTGCGTAATGTTAAGCTTGGCCCGCTCCACTTTTATCGTATTCTTCATAAACAACCGTCCAGTCAGGAAAGACGCAACCGTATGTTGTAGATGATAAGTGCGAGAGCAAACACCAGGATGAGAAAATGATTGATAGCCTCCAGCTGAACGTTGATCACCTGATGATCGTACAGGTTGGTACTCAATAATTTGACGGCATAGCCTATGATCAATGCCATCTGCGCCGAAGACGCTTTAAGTATAGCCGAACGCTCATCTTCCCGCTCCTCATGGCTAATGAGGAGGATGAATAGTCCGGCCAGCAGGGGCAGCTCCGCACCGCGAGACCGGTCTGCCATCAGCGTGAAAACACCTACGGTCGAAAGGGCGACACCGCCAATCTTGACGAGTCTCCTAATGATTTTATTGTCTAGTACCATGTGATTTCTTTTTTATTGATTAGCTCTTCAAATGTAAATTTTATTTTTCATAAAGACAAGTATACTTTACATATTTTCCTTTTAAACTTGCGCCACCAGTCGCAGGTACATCCCTCTGCCCTGCCCTACTTTTGTGATATGGCTACTGCTCAAACACATATCGCAAAAAGCATGGTGTTTACCACCCGCCTGGCACTTCTGACGTTGTGGGCTCCGGTAGCAGCAGAAAAGCTGTGGGACTTATCAAAGTTCCACAGCACCCTGCTGCGGCAGCCGTTCCCTGACTGGTGGGCGGATGTGCTGTTCTGGCTGCTTCCCCTCCTTGAGCTCACTGCAGCCGTTCTCCTGGCATGGCCCGGCCGCCGCAGGCTCACCCATTTGGGCATGTGGCTTTCGGCCCTCCTCATGCTTGCTTTCACCCTCTTCATCCTTTTCGGCGTGCTGGGCTGGTATGAAAAGCGCCCCTGCGGCTGCGGGTCGGTCATCAGCGGGCTCACCTGGGAGCAGCACCTCTGGTTCAATGCGGTATTCCTGCTGCTGGCCATCGCCGGTATCTGGCTTACAAGGCCGGTGCGTGCAGACGGCCCATACAAGCGTTACCGGAAGGCCCTGCGGCTGTTTCCGGAGGGGCGGGTCATGGCTGGCGGCCTGTTCAGAAATTACCATGCGCGCATAAGGCGCATCCGCTTCCCGCGCAGGATGGCCGTATTCCGGCGCAAGCCGTGAGTATCTGGCTTACCCTGCCTGAACGTATGCGCATACGATGCGGTGCGGAGGCACGTGACCGGAATCTCCACGTAAGTGACCGGGCAATTGAAAATTTATCATTAACTAAACATTTTTGGTACCCTTTTTTCGATGTGTAAGAAAAAAGTTCGCATAATGTATACTAAACAAATAGCGCAATCAATCAAACGCAACATCTTCCTTTTTGCTTTCGCATTACTGATGATCGGAAGCGTGACGTATGCTGCTGTTCGGCCAGCTGATACCACGGTATATTCGTTCATCCGCCTGGAAGACAATGAGGAGTTTACCGGCACAAGGGACGAAGCTAAAATCGAGCTTGAGTGTCCCCTTGATGATGGCGTGACGTGTGCTGAAGCCTACGCTGAAGGCCAGGCGGGAAATCCGCTCATGCGTGAGCCCGAGGCAGACCTTCACAAAAACTGATCAGGAAGGTGGTTGCCGTGCTGCTAAGCACTGCAGCCACCTTTTTTCTTATTTATCCCTGATTACCAGCACATCTATCAGTCGTTTGGTCTTTATGATGTCAAACCCTTGGGACAACAGCTTCCTGCGCAGTTTCTCCATATCGAGCGCTTCCCGCGTAAGTGGCACACCTATTTCCAGATCCAAGGGCTCGGTGTTGACCGTTTCGTTTAAAATAGGGATTCCCAGATTCTCGTAGTTAAGAAACCGCACAAATCTATTCATCGTCATGTTCTGGATCCGTTCGAACACCCTAACCCTGGAAAATTTGGTCTTCGGATCAACGATGATATCCATCTGGCCGCCCTTGCTGCGCAGCGTCTTGCTGTAATCGTCTTTGTTCACGATCACGTAACAGTCCCGCCATCTTTTTTCCACGGTTCCGTATACGGAAAAATACCGGTTCAGATCTTCCATCATGTACTGATAGAAGAGCGGCGCAGGAATGGGTTCAGCAACGTTCAACTCATAGCAATAAGCATTTTCCGTGCGCCAGTGTGTCAGGCTGCGATAGGCATCGCTGTTGGAAACCTTGTAACTCACCGGATGTACCACGTGCAGCGAATCGCTGATCTCCAGTACGATCATATGCTTGTTGTTCTTCAGGAACCGGCCGCCGTAGGCAGCATACATATACAGAAATGAAATGGGCGTATTGAGATGTACCGCACGTTTGACCAACCGTTCATCGTCATTTTCCAACGCCGCTATGCCCGTGAAAGGCTCGGTCCGTCCAACTCCGTTGACACCGGGCCTGTACTTGGTCAGTACAGATCTGAAAAGGAAGTTATCGTCTCCCACGGGAAGGTTATCTGTGATATCGAAGTCAAACGCGTCCGCTTTGGTGATCAGCTGATCCGTGCTTCCATTGATAACGGCATTGATGTTTTCAGGAGTTACTTCATCGGCATCCGTGGTGGCTAATAGCTCCCCCTTACCATTTACCCATACCACATGTGGGATTACCCTATGGGGAAACAGTGCGGAAAGTAACGTATCTTCCACAAGGAACCTGACATCAGGAACAAACTTATCCTGGTTACGGGCAAAAAAACGCTCTATTTTTTCGCGCGATTCATAAGTTGCGGCAACAACTTCCACCCGTTCACCGAACTGCCTTTTGATGGCCGCCAGCTTGGAAAAAGCCTTGATGCAGGGCGAGCACCAGGTCGCCCAGAAGTCAATTAGCAAGAGATCCTTTCCGTTATATAAATCAGCCACTTGATAAGCGGAGGAATCGCTCAAAAAACCTTTGATTTCCACCGGAGGAACCTGCTCGCCCGTCGAAACCGGCTTTTCAGTCTGCCGCTGCGCATAGCCTTGCCCGGCCATCGCCAGCATAAGAAGCACGGTATATATGCAATACTTTTTCATCATCTTTTAGTTATAGCCCTCGTTTTGTGTCAACCGTGGGTTCCTGTCCATCTCCTGCTGCGGGATAGGAAACAGCTTCGCACCGCTCTCCCACGTGGGCTTCGTCGCAGCCATCACCTCATCGATCAGACCCAGCCTTTTCAGGTCGAAAAAGCGGTGTCCACCTTCACAAAACAGTTCCCGCGCCCGCTCATCGATCAGCGCCCGCACAACCGCGTCCCCGGGCAGCGAGTGGTCCAGGCCGGCAAGACCCGCCCGTTGCCGCACCGCGTTCAACATGTCTATGCTTCCAGTGATATCGCCAAGCATGAGCTTGGCCTCCGCATTGATGAGATAAAGCTCCGGCAGCCGCAGCAACACGTCATATTCCGGTTCAGCGCTTACAGTCCGGAGCTTATATTTGTAAGGAAAGTGCAGGCCGCTACCGTTCACGGACACATAGGCCGACCGTCTGCCGTCTTGTTCATCCAGCAGCTCCAACAGCCCGTCGCGGACCACAAGTGTGGGAGCACCCGTTGATGTGGCGGGAATATACGTAGCCCCGAAACTGTAGCCCCGCTCCTTCCACAGCTCAAATATCGTCTCAGGATGCCCGGCCTTAAACAGACCTTCCAGCGGTGCCTCAAGCGGGGGAAACCCGGCGATGACCGTGGCTGACTCCCTCTCCGCACCGGACCAGTCCCCCCGGTACAGCAAAACCCTTGAGAGCAGCGCTGTGGCGGCTGCAGCGCCGGCCCGGCTTTTCGCCTGGGTCCCAGCCGCGGAAAGCAGCATCCGTGCGTCGGTCAGGTCTGCTATGATCTGATCATAAACCTCCGAAACGGGATGCCGGCCGGTTGCTGCCGTACGGGATACATCCGCAATGAGCACGAGCGGCACGTCTCCCCACAGATTCACCAGATAGAAATAACTGTAGGCACGGACGAACTTGGCTTCGCCCAGTACGCGGCGATAGGCTGGGCTCAAGGAAAGTTCTCCGCCAGGTTGCTCCAGGCCTTCCACGATGAAATTTGCCTGGTATATCGCCGAATACAGGCTCCGCCATACCGACAGGTTTCCCAGGTTTGACTCCGGCGTCAATGCATTGGTCAGGAATTCCTGATGCTGCGTCAGTTGCGAAGCTGTTGTCAGCTCGTCCACATACAGCCCCAGATACGGCAGGAACTGCTCGTGGAAATCCAGAGTCAGGTAACAGTTCAGCAAAGCATCCTCAAGCAGCAGGGAATCCTCAAAGATCTTTTCGGCCGTAATGAGGTTTGCAGGGCTGGAGACCTCAATGAGCCGGTCGCACGAGGTCAGGGCCGCAATGCCGCCCGACAGCGCCATGGAAAGGGAGATATATTTCAAAAGGTTCATTGTTCTAAAAAGTTAGGTTAACACCCAGTGAATAGGTCCGCATCAGCGGCATGGTGGCAGAGCTTCCGCTTGTTGTCTCCGGATCCCGGTTGGATTTGCTTCTGTCGAAGATGGTAAAGGCATTTTGTAGCCGGACGGAGATGTCGGCCCGCTGTATCCGGACCGGGCGCAACGCCGCATCGGGCAGTGCGTAGCTAAGCGAGATGTTCTTTCCGCGGATAAACGAGCCGTTTATCAGGGCAGCGCTCGAATTATTGAGGTTGTTCACGGCCCGGTACGCCGCTGTACCCGATTGGGCAGTGGCTATCGGCACATCGGTGATATCGCCGGGCTTCTGCCATCTCCTCAGCGCATATTCGTTCGGCACGTTCATCCTGCCGGGGATGTAGTCAAAGGCACTGATCAGCGACCGCTGGCCCACGAATTGAAGAAATACATGAAGCGAGAAACGCTTCAACATGAAGGTATTGTCCCATCCGCCGTACCAGTCGGGGCTCAGTTTACCCATGACGACCCGGTCTGCCGCCGCGGTGATTGCCCCATCTCCGTTCACATCCGTATACAGGGGTATGCCGGTCTGCGGATCGATGCCTATGAAGTCGTACCCTCTGACGATGCTGAGATCCCTGCCCACTTCATATTGGTTCGCATAGCTGGTCTTGTCAAGGTCGGGAAAACGTAACAGCTCGTTGCGGGGCACCGTAAGGTTGAAGGCCGTGCGCCAGGTCAGCGGCCCGCGCTCGGCTACCGTGGCATCCGCGCTGAACTCCCACCCCGCATTGAGCACTTTTCCGGGAAAGTTGGATTGGTAGTTGTTAAACGGGCCGCTTATCGCGGGTAGCGGATAGGATATCAGCTGATCCCCGCTGATGTGCCGGAAGTATCCCACTTCGATGTTCAGCCGCTGCCCGAACAGCCCCGCCTCCAGTGCGGCTTCAAACTTCCGGGTGGTTTCCCAGCCGAATCTTTCATTGCTGACGTTGCGGGGCTGCAGCGCCAGGCGATCCATATACAGCTGGTTGGGTGCATAGGTGGTCATATACCTATAGTCACCTATCTGGTCGTTGCCCGCGATGCCGTAGCTGGTCCGGAGCTTCCCGAAGGTAAGCCATGGGAGGTGCTTTCTGATGAGCGGCTCTTCACTGAATATCCATGCCGCCCCTACCGCGCCGAAATTGCCATACCGGCTATCGATCCCAAATTTGGAGGAACCGTCCCGCCTGAAGCTCAGGTTAAGCAGGTATTTCCTGCGGCTGTTCAAGCTTAGGCGGGCGTAGCCCGAGAGGTATTTGTAAGCGGCGAAGTTGTCCATCTTATAACCGATCTGCTGCGCAGCAGAGAGGCTCCTGAGCATGGTTTCCGAAGAGTACCCCACGCCCCGTATGCTGTAACCTTCCGTCTTGGAATATTGCCAGGTTCCACCGATCAACGCTGTAAATACCGCCTCCCCCATCTTTTTGGAGTAGTTCAGGTTCGGTTCCACCAGATAATTGCCGCCCGCATTTTCACCGAAACTCGATTGGCTTTCCGGGTTGGACTGCGGGTTTGCCGTGGATGCGGGCTGCGCCGAATACATGTCAAGCCGCATCGAATTGAAGCCGGTGGTCACCTTCAGTTCCAGATCGGGAACGATACGGTACGCCACGGTGGCGTTGGTGGAAAAGAACTCATTCTGTGTGTTTGCGGGCTGGTTCTTCCATGCCAAGGGATTGTTCACGATCCAGTTCAACTGTCCGTCGTCCGCGTACAGCGGATAATTGTGCGGATAAACGTATACATTGGCAAAGCTGGATAACCTGACGGTGTTGCTGTTGTCACGCGTGTACTGGGCATTGAACAGCAGCGATACCTTTCCATTCTCCGATTGCAGCCTGTAGTTCAGCACACCTCCGGTCCGCCGGTACCGGTGCGATTTTGAAAGCACAGTTGCTTCATTGAGGTGGTGGAAGCCCAGCTTAAACCCGGAACGCTGGCCTGTATTGGTTACCGCTACATTATATTGGGTTGAAGGCGCGTTATACCCCATTACCCAGTCTGACCAATCGGTCAGGTCATGGCGGCTCCAAAGTGTCAGATCCGGAGCATTTGAAGTTGTCGGATCAACGCCGTCGTTGCTGAACCCCTCCTCGCGCAGCATAATGTAGTCATCGAAGCTCACAACGTCCGGCATCAGCGAAGGCGTGCTGATGGCTGAGCGGAACGCCAGATCCACTTGGCCTTTTGCCACCCTGCCCGTCTTGGTGGTGATTAGTACCACACCATTGGCGCCCCTGGAACCGTATATCGCGGTGGCATCCGCGTCTTTCAACACCTCGATGGATTCGATCTCCGATGGGGAAAGACTGTTCAGCGGACTGATCCGGCCATTGAGGTTCTGGAAATCGGCGTTCGCACCGTTCAGCGGCGTGGCGTCTACCGGCACACCGTCTATGATGTAAAGCGGCTGCGTACCCGCCTCGATGGATCCACGGCCTCTGACCTGTATGCTGATCTCGCCTCCGGGAAGGCCGTTTTCGGTTTTTACGAAGACTCCGGGAATGCGCCCGGCCATCGCTTCCAGCACATTGGTCACCGGCTGCCGCTGTATGGCAGCCTCACCCACCTTGCCCACCGATCCGGTGTTGAAACGCTTTGTCGTTTTACCATAGCCTATGGTAACCACTTCATCAAGCTGACCCCTGACCGGAAGCAGCACGACCTTTATCCCTCCCGCCTCACTGAAACCCACCTGCTGCGTGGCGAAACCCACACATGAAACCTCCAGGGTATTGTGCGGTTCAATGCGGTTTATACTGAAACCACCGTCCTGGTCGGAAAGCGTCTTGATATTTGTGCCCAAAAGGGAAACCGTAGCACCTGCTACCGGCATACCTGCCGTGTCTATCACAATGCCCGACAGCGCAGGCCCCGAGGGCTCGGGGCGCTGCGCGCGGGCCTCTGCACACATGGAACTTGTTAATATGGTTGTTATAAAAAGTGCTTTAAAAAAGGCATAGCAATGCCCTAAGCGTAAATTTTGCTTCATTTAAGTGTTTGATATGGTTAACGTTTAAAATTGGAAAATGAACCGTTGCGCACACCGAGCGCTTACCATGTCAAATCGGGTTCTTGGGTTTAAGGGGATAGAGCATATCGTAGGTGGTCCCGGTGGGGAAAATACCTTTGAATGCATGAAAGCAGGATATGAATAAGACAGCAATACGGGTAGGCCTCTTCGACTCATTGCTGAGGTCTGAGAAATAACCCGAGCGCGGAATAAAAGAGGCTACCCGCACGCTGTTGTCCGTAAATCTTGTCATTAACATCCTTTCTTTTTAGGTTTCTCAGGCCAGCAATGAGGATGTCGGAGGCAAATATAGTAAACAATTTCAAAATTCACACATATATGTGTAATTTGTTATTTTACGTTTTGCCTACTTCGCTTCATTACTAAATAGTGCCTCAAACCAGCGAAGTGGAAAAAATTGAGCAATACGTAATTGACTTCGTAAGGAACTTAAGAATTCAAAACGACTTACGACAAGAGGATATTGCTAATATAATTGATGTCAAACCGTCATTTATCGGCAACGTTGAGAGTGCAGCCCACCCCGCAAAATATAATCTCAAGCATATCAACAAACTAGCTGACCACTTCGGACTTTCGCCCCGAGATTTCTTACCACCCAAACCGTTGCTGTAGTTTTTTTAGGTTGGTTCAACTGGAACTATTGGCTGTCGTCCACTTTAGGTAAGGTCTTTAACAGTTCCTTTGCAGGTACTTCTTTGATTTCGCCGTCGCGTTTGACGACGAGACTTTCATCATTGGCGGCAGATTCTTCCACCAATTTTCGCAAAGCTTTGCGTACACCATACAAGACCCGCTCTGAGACCGATGCGTTTAATAATGTAGATGGTATATGATTAATTGCCATTACCCTGCTTTTGAATCGTTGCCCAAATTTCGGAATTAAACACTTCTTTTCCAAACTCATCTTGTTTAGCCACTAGAGTTGGTACGACATCCATATGATCAAAAACCATCCACCTGTCGCAAATTGGGATGTATAAATGAATGAGGTTTTTCAATCCCCGGTAGTACCTTCTCTTGACTACTTCATCAGCGATATGGTGTCCGCCTTTTGCCACGCGTTTTGCCACCCGTCTTATGGCTTGATCCGGAGAGTCCAGCCAAAAGTATAACAAAGTAACATCATACCCGCTTTCTTTCGCGGTTTTGACAAGTGGAACGTAACTCCGGGTTGCCAATGTAGTTTCAAAAGCAAAATCAGCTCCATCATTGAGGAGCTCATGAATACGGGTAAGCATGATTCGGCCGGCTTCCAAAGCCACACTTTCAGGATTGAATGGAGAAAGCCCCGCTGCTATATTATCGGCATTGACAAATTCTTTGCAATCCAATATTTCGGGCAATATCGTGTAGCTCGCCGTTGTTTTACCAGCTCCGTTACAACCGGCTATGATGTAGAGATTTGGCACAGCTTTTATTTGATACGCTGAATTTTATCCGCACAGATCCGCTCGACCACTTCCTGCATGTGTGTCACCTTTTCGATAAGGACCTGCAGCTCTTCTGCGGTAATGTGGTAGTCCAGTTTGTACCTGGCGTCAATATATCCCCGCTTGAGCAGATCAAATAGACGGTACTCCCGCTCATCCAATACGGGTGTGCGGAAGATAGCATAAAGTTCTGATGAAACGTGCTTCGCATAATTGCGCAGTTTCTGCAGGTTGTGCGTTTTGGGTTTGTAACCGGTGAAAACTAGCAGTGTGGTGTTATAGAAACATTCAGTGGCTTGGTGGAGAAAAAATGCACCAATATTATAGGTATTTCTTTTCGCTGCAATCTTTGCGTGCTCTAAGAACTCCTTAGCTTGCGGAAACCAAATATCATAGTACCCCTGCGCCTTCTCTTTTTCCTCCTGCGGTGTCAATTTGGCCGGTTCCACAAACCGATAATTGCCAGTGTCAAACAGCAGAATACCCTCGCGGATGATGTCTGTAAAAAAATATTGGCCGAAGCGCAGCCCTTCGTTGATATAATCAATGTCATGTACGATGGGGCTCACTGCATTTTCGATGTGTTCGGTTCGGTTTTCGATGTGGCTGATGATGGCATGCTCTTTCTCCTGGCTCTCCCCCTTCTTGATGACCACCAGGAAGTCGTAATCGCTGATGTAGCTGTACCGCACGCCGTCTTCCACGTATTCATCCTCCACCCAATGATCCGGGGCATGACTGCCGAATAAAATCACCTTCTCAGGCTTCGCCTCTTCCTTGATGATGCCAAGAATCTCAGCGATGTCCTTTTGCTTGGATTCAGGAAGATGGGATAAATTGGGGTTCATGAGGTAAAGGTAGGAAAAGTTTTGAATATACAGAATCAATATTGCTAATATTTTTAGTTTGTTTACATCTATGAAACGAGGAAGAAAGCGAAAAACGGAAGTAGTCGATCTCCAAGTACTGAGACAGGAGTTATATGCCAAACATATGGAGAAAATCCACGCCACCATCAAAAGAACCTGCAAATAGATGGCGTTTTGGATGAGGTGATCATTTAATGGGGTAGCAACATCATTTTATTTTTTAACGTGAGAACGCTGTTTTTTAACAGATAAGGGTTATTTGAAAAATACGTATTACTTAGCTTTAGGACTATATTGGGAATTTTCTCATCTTTAGGCACATTAGTCATTTTTATCCTAGGATGCTCGTAAAATCCTTTAAAAAATCTTCGTGAACTTAACCCATTAGTTAAAAGAAGATCAAAATAGATTATTCCACAAAAGTCTTTATCCTTCAAATCCACCACAATTTCATCGATAAAGTTATCGATTCTCATACTATGGTTAAGAACAATTAATAGTAGGTTCTTCGATGGATGGAATAACGTGTAGTCTTTCATTTTAAGAATTATATAAGACTGTACATTCTTCTATTAAAGCAAAAACCTCTCCAAGTATTTCCTCTCCCTCATCTTTAGATTCTATTATTCTCGTAGTCACTATGGTACCATCAACATGAAATATTCCATGCCTATTGGTTTTATAGTAGCTATACGCCTTTTCAATAGCCGAAGTCATGTTAGCTGTGAAGAAAGTGATATAAGCAGGATCCAAAGTAGAGCTGCCAGAATCAGGATCAAATGTTATTTTGCCTCCGAAATTGTCCCCGATTATGACACCTTGCATATTAAACATTTGTTTTATAACACCTTCCAATCCTCTCAAAGCTGGATATACAATAAAAGAATAATCTTCTAAGTTAACTTGCATTTTCCTTAAAACTATCGAGGGCGCAATAATAGACTTTATAGTCGGGTCAATAAATTGTATTGCAGAAGGAATAATCTCACTCAGTTCATCCAAGATTTCGTCCACAGTTGTCTCCACATCGATAGTCTGGAGCTGGATATCGATCACTTCCTTGTATGGGAGCACCTGACTTAAAATATCAATCAAAGTCAGCTTCAAGAATATTGATTCCCCTTGGACACTTATAGCGTTGTTATTAAAGCGGTTAATATGAATTGTTCCACCATCTTCGGCCATCACCGTATATTGTGTTCCATGCGCAATAGGTTTTGGATCAGAAATAGCTACCGAAAAGGCACCGAAATAATCTAAAATAGCTTGAAAATCACCAACACTGACATCTTTCTTATATAATTGCTTTGCAGCAGGCGCTTGATACTGACAGTGCTCAATGATGTGTTCAGCAATTTTTGCGCCCATATCTTCGTTTCTTTTAAAGACAGTATTGATAGTGACTGTTCCATTTATTTTGTAATAAATGCTTACTAGGCTAGGCTCCTGATCAGGGATTTCAAATGTATAATTAGCCTGTTTACCATTTATTAAGTTGATTTTATAAGATGTTACATATGGACAATTTTCAATGGCACTTTCTATCTTTTTTCTATCAAGCTGAAGGTCTCTAAAAGTCATTGGTCTCGGGTTGTAGCAACTTTTACAAATTGTACTTTAGAATCGAAAATTAAGTGATTTTACAAATTTATTGACAAAGAAAGAAAAAAATATGTACATGAAGAAAACCTACCGACTAACAGTAGTGCAACGCAAAACAGGGTCATCCAGATCAATCAATTATGCAGTAAACCTTATTATTGATTGTTTTTTGCAGACTTTTTCGTTGCAACCTTTTTTATCTTAACATACTTTTCTATAGGAGAAGCTTCTTTAATAATGTTATTGTCTTCCAGCACCTCTGCTGTTTCAATGGCTGTTTCCACAGCTTTTTTCTGCTGTTCTTCAAAATTCTGGTTCTTGTAATTTAAATACTCTTGGCTGGGCCAAATGTTATTCAGCTCTCTTTCTAGAATTTCAGTGATCTGAAGGCAGACTTCATAGGACTGTAAAAAATATATCAAATCAACGGGAAGATATTCGCCTGCCTTCACTCTAGCTAAAGTGGCCGCTTTCGTTAAATATATTTCATTCGCGATACCAGAATTGTGGATATGAATATCTCTCGTGGCTTTGAGTTCTAAATACCTGTGAAAGACTGGCTGTTCAAGCAATTTTATGCCTACTATTTTTTCAAATTCCTCGGCATATTCCCTAGGAGATTTGTAAGCCAGTTCGTTCAAAATCTGGTTTACCAAATACAGCTTGACTTCATCCAAGCTTTTACCACTTAGTACTACCTCTACATCAATCTTTCGTCGATTTGGTATTTTATTCGGATAGGACATTAAAACCTCCCTAATGATCGAACCTAAAAGAAATTCGGTAGCCGTAACCAGTTGATAAATACCATTGACAGGTAGTTGGTTGAAGGTGAGAAATTGGTACCTGCCGATTAATTCTTCTTTTGTATAAGTATTTACACCATCGATTGTAGTATGATCCGCACGGTAACCAATTGGGTACCGAATTTCAATCTTTTCATCCTGGCTTTGTTCGACAAATCCAGTATAACCATTTAGTGCCTGATATGTGAGTTGAGCCATTTCCCCTTGGAGAAAAAGCGCATTTCTGCATTGATTATTTATTCTGCATAGTTTGTCCCCAAAAGATTCGCTAACTAATAAAGTAGAATTTTCCATAGCAATTAAAATAAGTTTGAACCAATATTTACCTTATATGTCTATTCCGCTTCACACACGGTCCTTTAACGGTGCTTAAAACATATTATGCTAAAAAAAGTTATATTGCGTTTCAATCTTCGGATGAAATGGATTCGGGCAGATGGGATAAATTGAGATTCATGAGGTAAAGATAAAAATAATCCGGCATAAGGCTTTTGGCCAAGCAACACTATTTTACACAACCATCTATCTAAATGGAAAAGATCGAAACCGGTTTATTGGAATTGGAAACCATCAAAAGTAAGATACTTACAATTAGAGGCGTGCAGGTCATGATAGATCGGGATCTGGCGGAGCTTTATGAAATGGAAACCAAACGTATCAATGAACAGGTTAAAGAAATCCGAACCGCTTTCCCCAAAGATATTGTTTTCAACTTACTGAAAAAGAGAAAGATGAGGTGGTCGAAAATTGCGACCACCTCGCAAATTTAAAATTTTCGCATCAATTGCCCTACGTACTTACCGAACAGGGTGTTGCCATGCTTTCTATGGTTCTCAAAAGTAGCAGCGCCGTAAAAATAAGCCTCCAAATCATCGACAGCTTTGTTGCCATGCGTGTCATATAACGTCATTGAGACATTGCGTTCAGAGCCTGCCCCCACCGTGGACATACCAAAAAACTGAGAGCGTTTAAACTAAATCATTTTTATAAACGTTTGGAAATGATTATCCGGATTGCTACCTTTATACTAGCAGTGCAACCTAGCCTAACGCAGGGATTTGGATACTTTACCGAATGGACGAGTGTGATCGGGTTTGAGAGCATTGCATGAAAGAGCTATCAGAAAAAACAGAAGGAATATTATAGAGAATAATAATTTTAAAGCGAGCCGATAAATCTACCATCTAATCACACTGATCATGAACCTACTATTCTTAAACCTCGGAACGCCGGAACTGATTCTGCTATTCATTGCAATACCTGTATTTCTGGCCTATGTATCCGGACTGATCCACTGTATCGCAAACGACAAGATTCCTGGCGGCAATAGGATACTGTGGTGCCTTGCGATACTGGCATTGCCACTGATTGGCATTATTGCTTATTGGGTCGTGGGCAGGAAAGTGGCAAATAAAGTCATTTAAAAACATTAGAAAAACCAAAACCGTCAACCTGAGTGAAAAACGCCAAGTGGCAGAGAGACGAATTAATACTTGCGCTCGACTTATATTTTGAGCTAGAGCCGTGGCAAATTCACGTCCGGAATCCGGCTATTATCGAACTCTTTGAAATACTGAACGCTTTACCATTTTCCGAAGCGAAGACGGATGCGGAAAGATATTGCAATCCTAATGGCATTTGGCTTGAGTTGAGTAACTTTCTGGCTATCGCTGTGCGGCTGTTACGGGAAACCGTAAAGGATTTCAAACCTGGCGGTAGAAATTTGAGGCGCGACGAACTGTTACGGTTATCCAAAATGCGTGTTGGGCAATCTGGGTAAACCATACAGAAAAGAAATACTAAGTGCGCAATAGATAAACACCACATTAATTGCTGACGATAAGACGAATACGCTATATTTTGTGAATTAAACGGATGTGGGGTTGTGTATGTTTAGGGGTTATGGGCAAGCTTAAAAACGACAATACCGAATGACTACAGGGAAAAATTTAAATAAAAACTTAGAGACATTTTTGAGACACATTGACGCTATCAAAGATACGTTACCAATGACAATGCTTCTCATTCAGCCATACAATAAGAAGGCTAATGACGACTTTAAGAAATTTCTCAAAGAAAGTGTTGAAGAAATTGAAGATGATAATGGAAAGAAAAGGCTTTTAGTAAATGCTGACGAAGCTACAAAGTTTGAAACACTTGAGAGAAACGCTTCTACTTCTGCACTTGCAAACAAAATAATTCCTGAAAGCTTGTTTGTTTCTTTAATCTCACAATATGACGCTTTTTTAACTCGACTGCTTCGTGCTATCTATGAAATTAAGCCAGACGTATTAAATGGTTCTGAAAGAAATCTAACCTTCTCACAGCTTGTTGAAATGGAGACCATTGAGAACGCACGTGAATTGATAATAGATAAAGAAATTGATACTGTATTAAGAAAGAGCCATTCTGAACAATTCGACTATCTCGAAAAGCTGATTGGAATTAAACTAAGGGAAAACCTGCCTATGTGGCAAACCTTCATTGAAATTACAGAAAGAAGAAATTTACTTGTTCATTGTGATGGCGTTGTTTCCAATCAATATATAAAGAACTGCCGGGAACATAATTGTCAGATAGAAAAAACTAAGGTTGGAGAAAGGTTGGGCGTTGAACCTAAATACTTTTCAAATGCTTATAAGTGTCTTTATGAAATTGCCACAAAGTTGACACACACAATTTGGAGAAAACTACTTATCACAGACTTAAAAGAAGCTGACAGAGAATTAAATGATGTTTGTTTCCATTTAATATACACCAACTCTTTCGACCTTGCTGACATTCTTCTTGATTTTGCTTGCCACCAAAAAAGGCATTTCAACGATTCACTAAAAAATGTCTTTATTGTCAACGGCTCGCTATCAAAATATCTTCAAGACAAAAAAGATGAAGCAAAACAAATACTTGATAAAAAAGATTGGAGCGCAAGTAGTGACGATTTCAAATTGGCATATGCGATTCTGACTGACGACTACGAAAAGGCCTATGAATTAATGGTTAAAATTGGTGACAATGGAGAAGTTGCCAAATCAGACTATAAACAATGGCCTTTATTCAATAAAATTCGGAAAGAAGATAAGTTCAAAGAAACATTCAAGCTGATTTTCAAAGAAGAATATTCTGTAATGGAAACTCCAATGAGACCTCTTCAAGAACTGATAACCAAAGAAATAAAGAGAGACAAGGAGCTAAAAGAAAAAACGGTTAAAAAGGTTGTGTCAGCGAAGGAACTAAAAGAAAAAGAAAGCACTACACCTAACACGGGTTTGCCGCAAGTGAGGGTTAAGCGTAAACCGACAGTTCGGGCTTCTAAATAAAATTAGAGCTTATTGACAGATTAATGCTTCACCCCCTACCTGCGGCAAGCCCGAACACGTTGACAGGAAGCATAACAGACGCCACAATAAGACAGTGAACCATGAAAATAAAAACAATAAAAATTAAAAATTTCAGGAGTTACAAAGACGAAGTTGAAATCGAACTTGGTAACTTGACAGCATTTGTTGGGAAAAACGATATTGGAAAATCAACAGTATTAGAAGCTTTAGACATCTTCTTTAATGACAGCAAAGGCGTAATCAAACTTGACAAAGACGATGTCAATAAACAAGCATTTGCAGTCGGAGACACGGAAACAGTTATATCCGTTTGTTTTGAAGAATTGCCAACAAGTATTGTAATTGACAGCACAAATCAAACTACACTTCAAGACGAATATCTTTTAAACTCAAACAATCAACTTGAAATCATTAAAAAGTATTCAAACGGCGGAAAGGAAAAAGTCTTCGTAAAAGCTAACCATCCGACAAGCAACAACTGCAAAGACCTTTTGCAAAAGAAAAATACTGACCTTCAAAAAATCATTAAAGACCATTCAGTTACTTGCAGCAATCAAACAATTAATGCAGTAATGAGAACTGCAATTTGGCAAAATTTTAGTTCTGACCTGCAATTGCAAGAGATTGAAATTGACGTTACGAAAGGAGACACGAAATCAATTTGGGATAAACTTCAAACTTATCTACCTCTTTATTCTTTATTCCAATCTGACAGGAAAAATAGTGATGGAGACGACGAAGTTCAAGACCCACTGAAAGAAGCAGTTAAACAAATTCTAAATGATGCTACACTGAAAGCTAAGTTTGACGAAATAGCAACAGAAGTAAAAAGCAAATTGCAGGACGTTGCTTCAAGAACTTTGGCAAAAATTCAGGAGATGAACCCTGAAATTGCAAGTAGCTTAAATCCTGTAATTCCTGCAACAGACAGTTTGAAATGGACAGACATTTTCAAAAGTGTTTCAATTGCCGGTGACGAAAACATACCCATAAACAAAAGGGGTAGCGGAGTAAAAAGACTTATCCTTTTGAATTTTTTCCGAGCCGAAGCTGAAAGAAGAAAATTAGCCGAAAACATTCGAAGTATCATTTACGCTATTGAAGAACCTGAAACATCACAACACACCGAACATCAAAAGAAACTTATAAAAGCATTTTTAGACTTATCGAATACGCCAAACACTCAAGTAATAATTACTACTCATAGTGCAGCATTGGTAAAAGAGTTAGAGTTTCAGCATTTACGACTTGTAAAATCAGACAGTTCCACAAAGACTATTGAAAAGGTATTGCCCAATCGACTTCCATACCCATCCTTAAATGAAGTAAATTTCCTTGCGTTTTCAGAGATTACAGAAGAGTATCATAACGAATTGTATGGTTTCATTGAGCTAGAAGGCGAAATGACAAACTACAGAAATGGAAAACCGACAATGCCTTACAATAGACTGAGAAAAGACGGTGTTACCGTAGTTGTTGAAAATGTAGTGCTGACAGATTACATAAGACATCAAATTCATCACCCAGAAAATACAAACAATACAAGATATACGTTTCAACAGCTAAAGGACTCGGTGGACTTAATGAGAAACTTTATTCAAACCTTAACACCGTGAGAATGCCAGCTACCAACACGGATTTTGCGTCAGGAGGGTGATGTGCAAACTTGGAGCTCTGTGCTTCTATTCAAGTTCACTGCAGGTTGCCAGTTTTGTTTTCTGAAACCCGCGCGAACGCAAAGCCCGAAAACTTCGTCAGTAATTTAACTACAGTGAAGGTAGTGTAACGCGAACTGTGTCATCCGGATCAGCCTAAACCTAAACACTATTTTCGCCCAGCCTTAACCTATCACCAAATTTAATGAACAGCTGCGAGATGGTCAAGCCCCAGTTGTGGATAGGCATTG
>Ga0065721_10005581_pt1 | contig 22093 bp, 15 predicted proteins | sample Mesricmetagenome_FD_59108 | JGI IMG/M metagenome (GOLD analysis project Ga0065721, IMG submission 59108) | Mesophilic microbial community from rice straw/compost enrichment Sample: eDNA_1 v2 (version 2) | ecosystem: Engineered > Solid waste > Grass > Composting > Bioreactor | place: USA: Davis...
TTATCGGATCTGGTACGGATCTGATGCGGTTTGTACTTTACGCGCTATGCACGAAAGGTGCCTTCGGCCCCGCTTCGAGATGCCTTCAACTTGAATACCTTAGTACTTGAGGAGAGCGCCGCAGGAGATAAGCGGCAGCGTTTGGGAAAATCGCGAGTCCGGCGCCTGTATGGGTCGAACGGACAGCTGGGTTGTAAGGCGCATAGAATGCTACCTGGCAGAAAAGTTAGATATTTTGTATGAAACTTCTAAAACCGCCCCGTTCGGGTGACAGAAAATTAAAACCGCCGCTCTGTTCCAGAAAATAATCGGATGGTACTTTCCACGCCGAGGCGGCGGTTTCCGGATCAATAATGCTATTGCTGAAACGTTTCCGTTTCCGGATGGAATTGCTTCCAGCTATGCCAGAACTCCTGATACGCAGGTACCGATTGAAGAGTTGTGCCGTCTTTGCTGCGTCCTCTCAGGTCATACTGATTGGTGTCATTGATCAGCGAATCGTTCCGCAGCAGAAAGTGGGCGTCAGTATACCTTCTGAATGCAGCGAAGCTTTGTCCATCAGCTGAAATCGCGACGACAACCGGCACGTCTCCCACCATATCGTTGAGCACTCCTTTCTGTTTGAGCTCGAGCCAGTCATACGCTTTCGACTTTCCATTGATTGCAACTCCTACTACCCATGACTTGTCTTTCCACGACAGCGAATCTGTTCGTGTCAGGTGGCTTTTGCTCAGCCCTTTTTCGAACCTTCCCAAGGTGTCGTAACTCTCCTTAAAAGTTGCGTCTGCATCCATGACCTTTCCGAAAGGGTGAAGTGCAAAAAACTTGTTGAGGGTATATTGATTGGATTCTACCTCCGGCAGTTTCTGTCCCTTGAGAGGTCCCGTTATAGCCTCACCAGTTGCCTGACGCCACCAGCTCTTCGTTGTCCTGTCTTCAAACATCGCATTGAAGTGATCCATCCCCACGAGGCGAAACGTCTCGTCTTTTCCCTCGACAAGTGGTTCAAAGACCCTGCCTGTGCGACACACATTGCAGTACGTGACCATGATGGGTCTGCCACCGATGGAGTCGCGTACCTGATGGTGATACTGGATGTAACGGATAGGGTATGCTTTTGCTTCCATGTTACGCGTAACGACAACAACGAGGCTGCTGTCATTCAGTGTGTTTTCGGCTTTCGACTTAAACACAAGTTTCGTGGGTTCCAGAAACATGTGGTCAGCGGTCATTCTGAAGTTGAAAAAGTAGACAATGATTACCACGGGTAAGGCGGCGAGCAGCGGAACCCATTTCCGTTGTGTTTGGAACACCGGAAAGACTCCTGCAAGGATCATCAGTCCGAAGAGAATCCTGAATACCCAACGGTAGGAGTAGAGGAAATACGCAACGCCGATACTTTCAAACTGCTGGCTTCCGGGCATCGGCATGATAAAGTATACGTTCAGAATCTCAAATAGCGCCAAACCAACAAGTCCGGCATAGAATAGTTTCTTCATTTTGAATTAGTTGTGGGGGTCATAGTTTGCATAGCCTTCTTCCGCGCGGGCTTTAGCGCGGTTGACATAGAATGAGCGGTCGCGTGGCGCCGACGTGCCTAGTCCGTCGACGTAACGGTTGAACATACAAAACGCAGCTGCAATCAATACCGTGTCGTGAATTTCAATATCGGTCGCGCCATTGTTTCGGGCTCTTTCAATCTGTTCAGGCCGAACGTGCTTTCCGCTTTTTTGAACACTCCCTGCTATGGAAAGAAGGGCCTTGAGCTTATCGGAAATGTTCGAGGAATCGGGATCCGCCTTGATTGCGTCGACGTCTTCCATAGTAAGTTCCAAATAGTGCTGGACAAGACCGCCGTGTGCATTCTGGCAATAAAAGCAGTCATTGAGATAAGACACGTACGTCGCGATAAGCTCGCGTTCCCCGCGCGATAGTGAGTTTTCGCTCCGGAGTAAAACTTCTGCAAGCTGGTTTAATGGTTTGGTTNTTTCCGGTCGGAAAGCCATCGGTCCGCGGATTCCGGGAAGGCCTTCAGGTAGTTGTATGTGTGCCATGGTGCGTTTGGGTTTGTGAATTTGGTAATGTGTACCCGATGGTCGCAAGACGTTTGCCCATGGGTTCGTATTCGCTGTCGCTGGAAGGGGTAATAGTAGCCAGTCCGTCGACATATCGGTTAAACATTGAAAACGTTGCGGCGATGAGCACTGTGTCGTGAATGGCCCGGTCATCTGCGCCATGCCGACGGGCCTCGGCAACATCTTCGCTGCTTACCTGCTTCCCGCTCATCTGCACTTTTCCGGCGATGTTCAACAAGGCTTTCATCATCGGTGACAGCGCTGACGATGATTGCGTGGTAATAACATCGTCTACGATATTTCTTTGCTCCCCATATAACTCACGCGCAGCGGCTGCGTGACTCTTCATACAGAATGAACACTTGTTGCGCGCAGACACATGCGTGGCAATCAGCTCCCGCTCGGCGGGTGTCAGGGGAGACGGACCCCGCAATAATACTTGAGCCAGGTCATACAGGGGTTTTCCGGTTTCAGGGCGAAACAACGCCAGACTTCTGATTCCGGGTAGGCCTTCAGGTAGTTCAATATGTGGCATATCTAGTTCTTTTGGTTTGAGAATAGCATTGTTATAATTCCTATCACAAAAATTGCCGCGAACGCAAGCAGCGTGTTACCGTAGCCGTGGAAGAACGTTACGAGGTATCCGACAAAGAATATTGCTATCGCTGTAATGATCCTTCCAACATTGAAGCAAATTCCTGTAAACGTTCCCCGGATGTTGACCGGGAACAGCTGGGGGATGTAGATTGACAATAATCCCTGGCTGATGCCGAAGAAGAATGAAAGCAGGGCAAGCTCTGCGAAGATCACTGTTGAAAAGGAGCTGTTAAGTCCAAATAGCAACACCGACATCACGATGCATCCGCTGAAGCAAAAGATCATCGCCTTGCGCACGCCAAGTGCATTCGAGACCCATCCGGATGTAAAACCACCGGCGAGACCACCAGCGCCGAGTAGCATCATGGCGATGCCGCGTTCGTCCTGGCCATCGGCAGTGCCGAGCAGACTCTGAACCCACGTGGGTATCCAGGAAAACATTCCCCACAAGCCGATAAGCATCGATCCAAAAATGATTGAACCCTTGATCAGGTTGCCGCGATCGTGTTCGGTGATTACTCCGGAGCGTTTTTCCCTGCTGTTCTGCCAGTGTCCGGATTCTTTAAGAATAAGCATGGCGATGATGCCAAGTGCGACAAGAATAAGCCCCGTCAGGAACGCAGTACGCCACGCTGTTACGAGTAGCGTCACCACCCCCGAGGAAAATATTCCAACCGGAAAGCCTATTGAATCAATCCCGATCATAACGGCTCTCGACGTCGGCGGCCAGATTTCATAGAGCAACATTGGTGTGATTACCAGGATCCCGCCCACAGCGAGGCCACCACACAGGCGCAGCGCCACCACATATTCCCACGANGGGGCTATTGCTATTGCTGAAGTGAAGAGGCCCAATGATCCGATTGAAAATGCGAGTGCGCGTACCCTGCCGATGCGATCGCTGATCATGCCCCAGAAGAATCCGCCCGCCGCCCAGCCTGCTATGTACAATGATTGAATATAGGCACTTATGGTTCCAAGTTCTTCTGCGTTGGTTTTCCCGGTAAGATCCTGAACAACCATGGGCAGGTATGCAGACATGAGGGTTGAAATCAACCCAGCACAGAGATTGCATAGAAAGCACACCACAAAAGAAGCCCAGAGAACGACACCGATCTTTTGCGGAGCGCTTGTTGCCTTTACTGATGTCAAATCTGTCGCCATCATCGGAGCAGTTGATCGAAGGTTAAGCTTACGTAATAAATCGCACCGATCGATGGTGAGCCATAAGCCTGATATACTTGATTATTGAATACATTGTTGGCTCCGATCTTCACGGTCGATTTTATCGGAAGTAGTTTGTAGCTCACCTGAGCATCGACAATTGAGAATGCTTCAATAGTTCCGGGGCGCATTTGGTTGAAGGTTCCGTACCATTCATAGGTATCCTGCCACCTCCAGGCGACATTGAATCCCAGGTTGTCGGTGACCCGTGTGTTGCCGAAGGTAAGTGCAGTTTTATATTCAGGTGTGTTGAAACCCGGAACATTGTTGGGATCAGCGTCTTTGATATTGAACGTTGCAATGGTTAGATTGGCGCCGATGCGATAGTTCTTTGGCAAGCTATACGTGAAGCCAATGGTGGCTCCCTGTGCTGTAACCACATCTGAGGCATTTGTATAAAGCTGATACAGATGACTGTCACCATTGAGAAGATCCATTGCTGCCGCAGGATTAATTGAACCGTCGGGTGCGAGCACTGCACTCTGTGGTTCCATTACTACCTGGTTGAGCAGGAAGTCTGTATAACTCGAGTAGTAGTAATTTATATCTATCGCAAGGTTGTTGTTGATAAGTCCCTTGTATCCGATCTCAAACACTTTGACTCTTTCCGGTTTGATGTAGTCGACGTCTGATTTGACAAGGAGGTCTTTTGCCTGCATAATGGCTTCCTGAGGTGTACTGCCTTGCTGCATGGCCTGCTGGAACGCGCCGAAGAACGGCCCCAGCGATGCCGTGGTGAAAGAATTCTGGTATACGGTCATGCCCTGGCTGTTGTCAGGAACGCCCCCCAGAATAGTTATCGGGCCTGCATTCAGTTTTATGTATTGATCGCCGGGAGTGGGATTGCGAAATCCGGTCTGATATGATGTTCGGAAATGATGGTTGTCGGCGACGGTATAAACTGCCGAAGCCCGGGGCGTGAGACGCCCTTTGAAATTCTGGTTTTTGTCCCATCGGATAGATCCGGCAAGCTTGAGTTTTTCATTTAAGAGACGTTTACCCAGTTGCAGAAACGCACCGCCTTCATCAATGATGATGCTGCCGCCCTTGTCGTCAAATAAGGTTCCGTTGGTAAACATGTCATAGCGCCGGAAGTTACCACCAATGAGCACATCAACGAATCCGACTTCTTCCGAGAGATCGTATTGGCCTTCTACGTGGTATAGCTTGCTTTGACTCAGAATACCTGCGCCGCTGAGTCCCTGTGTTTTGATCAGACGTTCTTTATGAGCGTTGAACTCCGGACTTCCCGGCAGGTACCGGCCTTCGTCGGCAAATTGTCTGGCTGCGGTATGACTTGCCGGAGTAACGCCGTTTATGTTTCCGAGAAACGCTTGTTCGTAACGCGAGTACCACATGTCATCAGCCTCATTTTCGGGAACGACGTTACCGTCGAAGTCGCGAACCCACGTCTTTGTCAGGAGTTGTCCCAGGCCTTTTGCGTTGTACGAATCGTGTGAGTCCTCAATGGTCGAGTAGCCACGGAGGAAGTATTTTGCGCCGCGAAGTTCAAGCCGGTGCTGCTGAAGGGTGAAGTTGTTGATCGAAAAGCGATTGCTTCCCGTGTAGTTGGCGGTGCCCTTACCGAAATTATACTGGTAGCTCGCCACCATGTTTTCCGTGATGCGGTAATGCAAAGCGCCGTTGAGCTTCAGACTGTAAACATTATAGTCCGTGACGTGGCGTTCCTCATATCCCGTACGTGAAACGCGCCCGACATTTTCGATGGTACGGGCTTCGTCATCTCCGTAAATGTTCAGCGCGTTGCGGGCCGGGTTGTTATCACCGCGCTGTTCTGCCGGAGTGCCCGGATCAACGTCAGTATAGTCCGTTGCAAAGAAGTCCAGTCCTGAAAAATAGGAAGCATTTACCTTGAAGGCGAATTTGTTGTTGAATGCCTTTGCATAACGTATTGCAAAATCGCTGAGGATGTGCGGATCCGTGTATGTCTCGTTAAAGTGGTTGGCTCCCACTTTAATCTGCGCGCTCAGGCCCTGGTATTGAAACGGATCTTTTGTCCGCATCATGAGAACACCATTGAATGCCACCGGACCATAAAGTGCGGACGCTGCGCCGGGTATCAGTTCAGCGCTTTCCATGTCGATGTCTGAGGAGCCAAACATATTCCCTATGGAGAACCCAAGTCCGGGAGTCTGATTGTCGACGCCGTCTACCAATTGCAGAAATCGCGAGTTCCCGGTATGGTTGAACCCGCGTGTGTTGATCTGCTTAAAGGTAAGTCCACTTGTCACCATCTCAACCCCTTTGAGGTTTTCCAGCGCGTCATAAAAAGACACAGACGGAGTTTGCTGGATGTCGCGAAGATCCATTTTTTCAATGCTCACCGGTGATTGAAGGATGCTTTCCTCAATTCGTGACGCGGATACCACCACCTCATTCATCACGTCGGTGGATTCTATTAGTTGAACTGATATTTCACGCAATCCATCCGTCACTTCAATTTCCTGTTTCTGGAAACCGACCATTGAGATGATAATGGTAAAGGGCGGGGATTGCGTGGTGCTAAAGTCAAATCTTCCGGAAGCGTCTGTGACCGTACCAGTAACTTTGCCTTTCACGATGACATTCGCACCGGCGAGGGTATTCCCCTGGTCGTCGGTGACTGTTCCGGTTATTCTTATTGTCTGACCGAATGCTGTTGTGCAGGTCAGTATCAGTGTTAGGAGTATAAAGGTTTTCATTGGGGTATTCGAAGTAGGTTAGGATTTTTTGAGGTGATCATATCCCTGCGGCAGGCGTTTGTACCCATTTGTTACAAGGCGTTCTGCGAGGGTATCATAATATGTGTTGCTTTCGGGGAGGTTCGTCGCAAGGCCGTCGACGTAACGGTTATAGAGGCAGAATAATGCGGCAATCAAAACCGTGTCGTGGATTTCGACATCTGTAGCGCCGGCGTTTTTTGCGCGCATTACTGCATCGGCTGTGACTGCTTTACCATTTTGCTGAACCTGTTGCGCAATGAAAAGAAGGGCTTTCATCTTTTCACTCACTGGGGCAGTTTCGGGGTTGACTTTGATAGCACGTGTGGTATCACATTCTCCCAGCAGTTTGTCTGCCGCTGCGGTGTGAGCAGTGGTGCAGAATCTGCATTCATTGCCGTGGGATACAATCGTTGCGATGAGTTCCCGTTCCGCTTCAGTTAGGGTGGAGGGACCCCGTAAAAGGAACTGGGTCAGTTCGCGAATGGGGTCCGCTGTGTCTGTTCTATATTCCAACAGGCCGGTTATGCCTGGTAGATGATCTTCCAGAGGGATGTGTGGCATCGTCGTGTTTGGCTATATATGGTTCTGTGGTCTGACAGTAGGACTATCAGACCGTGTTGAGATGAAATAATGCACCATTACGTGGCGGAATGGAGGAACCATTACCGCAGGCGCTATGGATTCGAAAGCATAGAAGGATGGAGGTCGTTAAGTGAAATCCGGAGGGCGCAGTATGGAGAAAATGTAATTCGAGTCCAGTTGCTGGTCAGTCGGTATGCAGTATACTGACAATGCCCAACCAGACGTGTACGAAGCGATTGCAAATGGGTTACTTATATAGTCTTTTATGAAGCTGACCTGAAATTTTGTTGTTGATTTCGCGTCAGGAGTCTTATCGAGGAGGGAAGTAATGTAGTCAGCGAGGGCGAGGTCAATCTTTTTGTGCTGGGGGTCGAGAACGCAAACTACGGTGAGCGTGTCGCGTGCGTACTTCTGCTTTACAAGGCGGTAGTGATTTCCGTTGTGTTCAAATTCCCCTTTTACGCGTTCAAACTCATCCTGGTCCGGCATATACGGGATAGAAACCGGGAATTGAATAGTAAGCGTGTTGGATGGCTCGTAAATATCGGCATCCAGAGCGNGGCTCATGGCGATGTCGTTGCGCAAATGGAGTCCGAGAAATGCACCAANATAACCCATCGTATTGAGCACGAGGATGCATACGAATCCTATGGAGGCGATTTTCGTCAACGGCTTCGGGTTATGGTAAACGTAAGCTAAAGGAATCCGGACAAAATTCAAAAATTGCCACGCGGGTATTCTTCGATAAATTCCGCCAAATGTGTGTTGACGGCATGGAGTTTCTGCCGGGATTTGGGACTGGATTGTCGGTTTGGGCAATTAGGCGTCTCCCGAGAGTTACGCCTTTGAAATTTCACGGCCCGCAAAAGGAGCGGAGGTCGAAATTTTGATTTTTTATCTGACCCGATGGGGTATTGTTCCTCAATGGGGAGTTTGTCCTCATCAATTGTGTCGATTGCTTGCGGAGACAAGGCGAATTAGGCGTGATTATCTGGCATGGATAATGCCTCTGCATCGAATTGAAAAAATCAGAACCATGGAAGACAGAATACTTATAACGACAAATGACTACCAGCGACTGACGGGCTTGATGGGATTTTCTTCGCTAACGGAGAAGATGCCTGAGATCGTAAATCAATTGAACAACAAGTTCAAGACGGCTAAGATGTTGTCGCAGGAGAATATGTCTGCCGACGTCATCACGATGAACTCGCGCGTGCTGCTGAAGGAAGTGACGAGGGGACGTCAGGCGGAGGTTACGATCACATATCCTCAGGACGCCGATGGCAAGGAGGGAAAGATTTCCGTGTTTTCGCCTATCGGTTCGGCCTTGCTGGGACGTCGCGTGGGTGACAAGGTTTCCTGGAAAGTACCTCATGGCGTCGGACACTTCGAAGTCGTGAAGATCCTTTATCAACCCGAGGCGGTAGGACATTACCATTTGTAGGTCTATAAAATGAAAATGCCGGACACGACTACGATTGGCGTGTCCGGCATTTTGCTTATGGATGAACGGTACTTTACTTATTTGCTATTCTTCCCCTGACGTGAAGCTTTGCCGGCCGCGGCCTGAGCCGTGTCGGTAACGTCGCGGGTGATCATGGCAATCTCAATGATTTCACCGGCCTTGTTTCTGATTGGCTTGAGCACGTTTTTGAAGTGATACGTTTCTCCGTTGACGTCACTCGCATAGGTAGATGCGATGGTCTCACCAGCAAAGACGCGTTCAAAGACGGCGATTTGATCTTTTCTTTGTTTACCTTCAGCGTACCAATCGAGGGTGTTGAGGCCCTTTGTGATTTTCGTACCGTACTGCGCCATGGAATCCTCGAAAGTCTTGTTCCAGCTTTCAATCCGGTATTCTCTGTTGATGGTGAAAATTCCGTCATCAGTCGCGTTTAATAGTTCGGTAGTGTAGTGATTCTTCACCTCCAGCTCCGCCATGATTCGTTGCATTTCCTCCTGGGTCGCTGATAATTCTTCCATATTCTGGCGCAGTTCCTCTTCCTGCGCTTTCATTTCTTCGTTGGCTTCTTTTGTTTCTCTTGCCAGCCGTTCTGCTGCATTCTTACTCGAAATCAGTTCAGTCATATCTCGTCCGAATACAGCAATTGCATAGATTTCCCCTTTTTCGTTTCTGAGGGGTGAAAAAGACGAATTATAGTACGATATCTGGCCGTCAAAATTGAATTCGCTGGTCACCTCGAAGATTTCCCCCTTGAACGCCCGTTCATAGAGTGCGCGCTGTTCTGATTTCTGTTTTTTGTCCGGAAACAGATCAAGCATCTTAAATCCTTTCTCAAGGTTTATTCCCATTGCCCGTACACCTTCGCTGAACCCGTTGTTGAAGCTGATTAACTTGAATTCTTTGTCGAGCGTAAAGATTGCATCCTTTGATGCATTGATAAGAGAATCCAAATAGGTCTCGTTCAACTTCGCTTCGCGGGCGAGTCTCTCAGCTTCCTTCTGCGTCCTGGTTATGGTGGTTACATCCTTAGCAAAGACAGCAACTTCATACACTTCACCAGCTTCGTCCTTAAGCGGAGCAAAGACGGACAGGTGGTGGAATTCGACTCCGTTTTGATCACTCGATGCGGTTATTTCGAAGGATTCACCTTTGAATGCGCGTTCATAAATCTTCTTCTGCGCGACGCGTTCTTCTTCGGGGTACCAGTCGATGGTACTCATTCCCTTTTCGAGTTTTAATCCGAACTTCTCAAGGGTGGCGGCGAAAGCCTGGTTCCAGCTAACAAGTTTGTATTCTTTGTTGACGGAATAAATAGCATCTTTGGATACGTTCAGGAGTTGATTCACATACTTCTCCTTTGTTTCCAGTTCGCGCATAATCCGCTGCATCTCATCCTGCGTCGCGGAAAGTTCTTCCATGTTCTGACGCAGCTCTTCTTCCTGGGCCTTGAGTTCTTCCGACTGGTTTTGCGCTTCCTGATATAGTCGTTCTGCAGTCTTTTGTGCCTTAACCATTGGCGTAACATCCTTGGCAAAGCATGCTACTTCAAAGACTTCCCCATTCTCGCGTCGTAATGGTGCGTATAATGAGAGGTGATATATCGTTTCGCCGTTTTGTTCACTCGTCAAAGTGAAGTCAAAAGACTCGCCGTTCAGTGCGCGGTCATAATATCCCTTCTGCTTCGCGTAATCTTCGCCCTGGTACCATGCCAGCGTATCCATCCCTTTTTGAAGCTGCAGGCCGTACTGCTCCAGTGTTTTTGCGAAGCCAGTGTTCCAGCTTACCAGCTTGTACTCACGGTCAACGGTAAAGATCGAATCTGACGAAACATTGAGAACCTGGCTGAGATACGCTTCCTTATTTTCGACTTCCCTGAGAATACGTTGCATTTCGTCCTGCGTGGCGGAAAGCTCCTCCATATTCTGGCGCAATTCTTCTTCCTGAGCCTTTAGTGCTTCAGCCTGCTGCTGAGCTTCATCCCGCATTTTTTCCGCACTCTTTTGTGCGACCATCATTGCCGTGATGTCTTTGGCAAAGCACACGATCTCGTAGATGTCACCATTGTCTTTTCGCAATGGTGCATATGTTGACAAGTGATAGTGCGTACTTCCGTTTCGCTCGCTGCTCAGTGTAAATTCAAACGACTCTCCGTCGAAGGCGCGATCATAAAGCTTTTTCTGGTTTGTGCGTTCTTCGCCCTGGTACCAGTCCAGTGTATCCATTCCCTTATCGAGCTTCAGACCAAACTGCTCCAGGGTTGCCGCGAATGCCTTATTCCAGGTGGTCAATTTGTAGCTTCGGTCGATGGTAAAGATTGCGTCTTTCGAAACATTCAGCACCTGACTAAGGTAGGCTTCCTTTCCTTCGACTTCCCTGAGAATGCGCTGCATTTCTTCCTGCGTCGCAGCCAGTTCCTCCATGTTCTGGCGCATTTCTTCTTCCTGCGAACGCACAAGCTCGGCTTGCTCCTGTGTCTCATGAAGCAGCTTCCTGGTCTTCTCGTTTACTCTTACATTCGCTACGGTTGATGCGATGCTCTCGGCGAGTTTTTCGAGAAACTCACGATGGTGGTTTTCAAATATATTGAATGACGCGAGTTCGATGGCGCCATATACGGTATCATTTACCTTTAGGGGGACGATTAATAGATTCTTCGGCAGAGCTTCACCCAATCCTGACGTAATTTTCAGATAGTCTTTTGGCAGGTGGGTCATGTAAACGGTGTTCTTTTCCAACACACACTGGCCGATCATTCCTTCGCCTACGGCAATAGTTTTTTGAATGTGCTTCTTTCGACCATAAGCGTAGCACGCGATCATCTCAAGATGAACGTTGGAAGAGTCTTCATCATTGAGGATAAAGATTGACCCCTGATTTGAATCCGTGTACTTGACGATGTTGCTGATGATAACCTGTCCGAGTTCATTGAGGTTATCATTGTTCGATCTCAGGATGTCTACGAATTTGGCGAGGCCTTCTGTTGCCCAGTTGCGCCTCTTCTCGTTCTCGGCAATTTTTTTCATCTGGTCGCGCATGCTGATCAGCGACGCTCCCAATGCGTTCTGGTTTTCTTTCAAAAGCAGGCTCTTGTCGAGCTCATCAGAAAGATTGCCACTTTCAATTTCCTTGACAAAGCTTCGCGCTGCGGAAATTTGTAATTCGAGATTTTCCACGGTCTCCCGGAGTTGATTAAGCCTGGCGATTTTGACAACCCGGTAAGGAAGGAATTGGACGGTTTTTTTCATAGATTCTGAGCAGCTCTCTTATTCTCCAACAGATGCGAATTAACAAGGCATTTAATTGAGGCTGGCGGCAAAGAATTGGGCCTGCTTACTGAGGCAAGAATTTCATTCATTCGTTGAAATTCACCCAGCAGACATCCTGCGGGATAGTATGCATGCAGCGGAAACTAAACGTGCTGGGGGATTGATAACGCGCTGAGAAATAGATGCTTAAATGGCATCAGGTGTTTTGTGATATGCCCTCTTGCCTCAACGTTGGATTCGTTATTCTGAAAACATCCGGTGAGGCTCCAATGTGCTTTTACTATTGTATAGTGAGTGCATTGCGTGCGAGCAGACACGAAATGAAGAAGGCAGTTTTAAAAAAGTGGGGCGGCCGGGTATAACCTTGTAGGTAGCTTTGAGTTGCGGAGGTTGAAACAGTTGAAATAAAACGCCCCAGAGCTGATGATAGTCCGGGGCGATGTGATGTGTGATTGACAGACTCGCTGTCAGCGGTCTGAATTATTTGCCTTGCTTAGGCTTGAGGAATTGGTTCACTTCAAGCCAATACATAAATGCGTCGAACCATTTGTTGCTTGTGCGGTCGGGGTTTCCAAGTCCAAAGCCGTGTCCACCGTTTTGGTACAGGTGAAACTCAACAGGTTTGCCAGCCTTGAACCATGATTCGATAACACCGAATTGTCCGCGGAAAAGAAAGTCGTCAGTTGCAATGACGTTAAACATCGGAGGTGCGTTCTTAGGTACTTCAACGGGGCCCATCCCACCGTAGATGGGACCAATGAAGTCAAGTTGCATCACCTTTGAGTTCAGGGTGCAGTGCATCGTTAGTCCTGCGCCGGCCGAGAAACCGATCATGCCCAGGCGTGCTGTATCAACGCCCCATTCTTTAGCGCGTTGAATAATCATTTTGTAGGCGGCTTCCGCGTCTGCAAGTTGGTTCAACAAGTCGAATGCAGGGCGTGGAGCTGAAGAGGCGTTGCTGCCTTCTGCAGGAGGGGCAGCAGCTGCAAATGTCCTGTTCATAGACTCTTTGAAGCCATCCAGTGATTCAGGAGTAGGGTGCAGGCGATACTTGAGAACGAAGGCGGCGATTCCGCGGTCGGCCAGTGCCTGGGCAACTTCCCATCCCTCATTTCCCATCGACAGCCACCGGAAGCCACCCCCGGGGGCAACAATTACTGCAGCTCCGTTACCAGTACCTGGCTTAGGCAGAAACGGCGTCAGTGTTGCCTTTGTGATGTTGCGGGCCATCGGATCACCCCATTGACGAAACCAGCTCTCTTTTGCAGGCTGTCCTTCAACGCCACCAGTGTTCAGTGGAATAGCGTTTGGCTCGGCTGGAGGGTCCATGGGATAGATTGTGCCATCCTGCGCTACTGCTGTGGTTGCAGCAATGCACAGAAAACTGAAAACAAGTGTCTTGACTAGCTTGGTAAATGTTGCAGGCATGTTGAGGTGTTTAAAGGTTTGTACGTAAAGCAATATATGCAATTGTAATCGCCCGAGTCAGCGTTAACAAATGTATTAGACAGACCCGACGAGACCGTCGACAATTCTTGAATTTCTTCCGATTTGTGAGATGCAACGACGTGTGGCGAAACTATGGCATCACATTTTCAAGTTCGAAATTCAAAATGTCTGAAAAATATGGTATATCAAAAATCAATAATAATCACTCTTTTCTTCATTCTGGGAATTTCGAACGCCGCTTTGTCACAGCTCACGATAGATGCAGAAGCTGACTTCATCGCCGGCATTCCTTATAATGAAGTGAGGATTCCTGCAACGGGTGGAACAGATTTCGACCTCGCTAAAGACCTTTCGGTTGACACCCGTTTAGCGGGACGAATTCGTTTTTCCTATACGATCAATAATCGCCATGTTGTTTCTGCGCTGGTTGCGCCGCTGACAATCCGATCCAGTGGTCAAACAGGAAAGGACATCGTTTATAGCGGCCGTGAATATTCAGGTAGTCAGGAACTGAAGGGAAAATACAAGTTCAATTCGTATCGACTCACGTACCGGTATATGATTGTGCAGAATGAAAAGGTGAACTTTGGCCTTGGGCTTACCGGAAAAGTCCGCGAGGCAAACATCGTGCTGACACAGGGCAACGTAAGCTCTGATTATCCTGATCTCGGATTTGTTCCCCTCGTAAACTTCTATGTCTCATATAATCCCTCAGACAGACTGAGATTTATCGTTGAGGGTGACGCACTTGCTTCCAGGCAGGGACGTGCCGAAGATATTTTTGCAGGTATATCCTATGATATCAGCGATCGCTTTGCCGTAAAAGGAGGGTATCGGATACTCGAAGGCGGTGCCGATGTGAAAAGCAACTACAACTTTGCCTGGATCAACTACATTCCTGTCGGGATCATCATCACACTTTAGCGATAGGACGCTACGCTATTTTCAATCGGATACTGCTCCTTCAATTTGTTATATTTGAAGAAGCAGTATCTGATGAAATGAAATATAATCTGGCAGTCTTCTTCATTTTTCTTGTATCATTTGCAAACGCACAGGGACGTTTCACATTTGAAGAACCTGTCCGGCAACGTGTCTTGGTTCTTACAGACATTACGAATGAGCCGGATGATCAGCAATCGCTGGTGCGGTTTCTCGTCTACTCGAATGAGTACGATGTGGAGGGAATAGTTGCGACAACTTCTACTCATTTACGCGATCAAATCAGGAAGGACAAAATTCAAGAACTGGTATCGGCTTACGGATTGGTAAGACCTAATCTCGTGAAACACGCCAAAGGATTTCCAGAGGCGGAATACTTGCAGAGCGTGGTGGCGGAACATCTTCCGCTTTTCGGAATGGATGGCGTTGGTAAAGGAAAAAATTCCACGGGATCCGATCTTATTATAAAAGCCGTGGATAAGACTGACGACAGACCGCTCTGGGTTTCTGTGTGGGGTGGTGCAAACTGCCTGGCACATGCCCTATGGCATGTGCGCGAGACTCGAAGTGAAACCGAAGTGAAGGCATTCGTTTCGAAAATAAGGGTCTACTCCATTTCAGATCAGGATTTATCAGGAAGGTGGATACGTACAAATTTCCCTGACTTGTTCTACATCGTTGATCCAAGCGCGGGAGATTCGTGGTTTGAATACTACAAGGCCACGTGGACAGGAATTTCGGGTGACAAGTTGAATAAGAATGGTCCTATGTATCACTTCGGGCTGGTTGACAATCCCTGGTTACGGAAGAATATCCGCGAAGGACACGGTCCCCTGGGGGAAAATTACCCCGAAGTAGCTTACCTTATGGAAGGCGATACGCCTTCGTTTCTGGGTCTGATCAATAACGGACTAGGCTGGTATTTAAGTCCTGCATACGGCGGATGGGGCGGGCGTTATGAATTTTTCCGGTCATACGCCGAGGCGGGTAAAATCTGGACAAGTACTATTCACACACAGGACGAAGTGCGGCTGCCCAGTGGACAGTCCGTTGCATCAAATCAGGCCACAATCTGGCGGTGGCGTGAGGCATATCAGCACGACTTCGCGGCGAGGATGGACTGGAATGTGGTCGATGACTTTTCGAAAGCTAACCACAATCCAGTTATAAGTCTGAATGGCAATCGTGGAAAAAGTGTTGCCCGGGGAGTTTTTAAAGCTGGAGAGAAAGTGACTTTAACTGCGGCGGGTACTACCGATCCCGATAGCGACTCGCTGTCGTGGCGTTGGTTTGTATATAAGGAGATCGATAGTCCGCGCGAAATTCCTTTTCAGGAATCACATCAGCAGGAAGTGGTGTTTACAATGCCGCAGCTGGAAAAAGGTAAGTCTTTGCACATTATTCTTGAAGTTAAGGATTCCGGTGATCCGGCACTGTTTTCATACAGGCGAATTATCCTTGCAAACGAATAGCGCAGAAGACATACCGTATGTTTTCAGTCAATGACCGATGTGGCTATTTACGGCTCAACCTTCGCTCCCTTGCAATCAAGTTTAAATGCGTAGGTGGCCACCTTTACATTGCCATAAGCAAAGTCTTCCCACTTTATTTCAACCGGCATGTTATTTTCGTATGCGTAATAGAAGTATTGCTCCTGAGCGTCTGCGTTGGGAATCTGGTATCGGGCGTACAGGGGATTATTCTCTGACAATCGATTCAGAAATGAGATGTCGTAACTTGTTTCCGATTCTATCGGGAAGTTAGCATGTGATCCGATCGGAAAAAATAAGGGATTTCCGACGAAAGCCGCCAGTGCCTTGAAGGGATTGCGTTTGTCGTCATATTTAATTCCAAAATAATCGGTACGGATCATTGATGAGGTCCCCTTTATANGTTTAACGTTGCCGTTGGAATACAAGATGTCGTATTGTATCTCAAATCCTAATTGCTCATCTGTGCCAAATTCCTGCCAAATGATATAGTCGACAGTATTGGCGTCTNAATAGTGATATTGGTATCTGTTGTGCATGGTCCCCAAGGCCGATGGAAAATATATATCTGTCTGAATTATACCGTATGGACCCTGGATAAATTCGTAAAGGTAATATGGGGACGATTCCCCATTCAGATAAATGAATGCGGCCTTTAGGCGCGAGACTTCGTCGTAATAGAAACTGATTTTGCTGCTAGGAGATGAAAGACTGACTATCCGGTGGGAATCATTGTACGTGACTTCGTGCCACTTGCCTTCCCAGTAGAAGCCGATAATCTGGCAAGGGTACACGTATAGTTCGGTACACGAAAGAGTTACTGAAAGGAACAGCAACATTGTAAAGCTGCGAATTAGAGAAGTTTTCATTCTGGAAGAGGGTTATAGGTGTGCTACGAAATTACGCAGGTGCGCATTCGGATAAATCACATGATCATGGTAGAAGGGGCAAAGAGAGGGAGAGGGGCGAGTTCAATTGAGCCGGTCGTGGCGAGAACTGACCGCTGATACGGGAATCCGCCGAGCTGTTATGAATGTGTAAGCCAATGTTCAGAAATTGATAGCATCTTTCAATGTGATAAACGACGTTTGAAATACGCCATCAGAGTCCGTTTTGGAGAACAGGACTGGATGGATTTCCAATCAGAAAGCAACCAGAAACACCATGACACGCCTAAGACTTTTGAAAGCAGCACTTCTTTGTACTGCGATGAACATTGTTTGCATTGCCAATGCGCAACGTCCGGTAATTACTTCTCCTGAAGTGCGCCCGGACAACACTGTCGTCTTCAGATTTTATTCACCGAACGCGAAAGAGGTAAAACTCAGTACCCAAATTCTGAAATCGCCGGTTGAGATGGAGAAGGATGCCTCGGGAGTTTGGTCCGTGACCGTAGGACCGGCGAACCCGGATATATATCCTTACAACTTCATCGTCGATGGAACATCAGTTGCGGATCCACTGAATTCGGCGCTTTTCCCCAATGAAGGTTTTCAGAGCAGTCTTGTTGAGATTACCGGACCTACACCGCTGGTACATACTATCCAGAACGTTCCCCATGGAACAGTGTCATACCGCTATTATAATTCACCCGAGTTGGGCACCCGGCCCGTTGTAATCTATACACCTCCGGGCTATGAAAAAGATTCGAAGACCAAGTATCCTGTACTTTATCTGCTTCACGGCACTACCGATACGGAAGAAACCTGGACAAAAGTAGGACGTGCCAATATCATCCTCGATAACCTGATTGCGCAGGGCAAGGCCAAGCCCATGATCATCGTGATGCCGTATGGCCGTGCTTATCCGAAGATCAGTAAGTCTTCCGGAAGTCTCCGCAACTGGGATAACCTTCAGGAGTTCAAGAAAGACTTCTTTGAACATCTTGTTCCGTTCGTTGAACAGAATTACCGCGTGAAAGCTGACGCCGACAACAGGGCCATCGCGGGATTTTCGGGGGGAGGAGGCGAGACATTGTACCTCGGCCTTAATCACCCCGGATTCACTTCGTGGGTTTGCGGGTTCGCCCCGGGTATGTTGAAGGAGGAGTTTGATCGTAACAACGCGGTGGCGTTTGCCGATCCCCAGCAAACCAATAAGCGCCTGAAGCTCTTCTGGATTGGCGTGGGACGCGAGGATTTCGTTCACAGAATCGTAGTGGAATATCTGGATGTCCTCGATGCAAAAGGTATCAAATACGAGAAGTTCATCTCTGACGGTGGCCACACCTGGATGAATTGTAAGCTGTACCTGTCCACGATTGCTCAGAAGTTGTTCCAACACTGATCATTAGAACGATTTATTCAGACTGCGCGTCTGCCAAGATGCGGCTACTCTATATATAGTAGCCGCATTTTTGTTTGAGCTGTTTCAGATTGCTCTGATTTTGAAAACTCCGGGAGGACACCATGGTCCGCCAGATCCTTCCTATAGATGTACAATGGTCACTACATAGACCCACCCGCTCGGCAATTCCCGCGATAGCGGACAAGTTGCGCAACCGATTTCTGCAACTTGTCCTGTTAGTTTTGGCGGGTAATCACTGCGTCCCACCGTTTACCTGGCGCACACGTTTCCAAAACGCCTGCACACTTTAAAAATTGACCACCTCTGCTTTCACTTTTGTAACATTTAACACGAAAAAAACATGTTACACGCGTGACCCGATTCGATCAAAAGAGAGGGTAACACGTTGATCATCAATTGAAAGAAAAAATGTAACACTGAGACAAAAGCCTGTAACGGAATGCTGACCGTACCGCCATAGAGGGGGATATATTTGTTTTTGTCGAGCGCAACGGTTTTCTGAATCGATTGATTAGCGGAAATGCCGTTGAATCGACTGCCAAACCTTTAAACCCTCCTAAATGGCTACGTGCAGGCTATTCCACCTGACCTACTCTGCATCTCCGTCCGGGGCGGTGTCCGGCATGTCCGGAACACAGGCTGAACCGGGGCCATTTCAGGATTTCTTAAGTTTCTTTTCCCGGTGGATCCAGGCCATCGTTAAAAACCTTGGACCTGCGGAATTGGCACACTCAGCCAGGAACGCATTCATAAATCGCCCTAATTTCAAACCACTCCAGAGCCTTGTTCCAAACTGGCATTTTGCCAGAACGACCGTTGCGGCGTTATCCCTGAGTTATTCAGACCCCTTTGCACGTATTTCATCCACCTACCGTGATCTTATGAAACCAACGACCAATACCAGCTGAAGGAGCATCGATGATTTCTCGAATGAATGCTGGTGCATAACTCGAAGAAGCCCAAACTAAAAAATCCATAAAAACTGAACATGAACGTATGATAAGAAAATTACCAAGACACATCCTGAGAGCTTCGAAGTTTTCACTGATGGGAGTCTGTATTCAATGCCTGTTCGTCGGCGACCTGTGGGCATTGGGTCCGAACGCAGGTCCAATCGGTGTAGTGACAGAAGTACCACTCTCTGTTGCGGATGTCANCGTTTTCCAACGCTCCGTCACGGGGCGCGTTACTGACGGCGAGAACAACGAAGGACTCCCGGGCGTAAACGTNATCGTGAAAGGTACCACNACAGGTACNGTAACTGATTTTGACGGGAATTTCANACTTGATGTCCCGTCATCTGAAGCCGTTTTAGTATTTAGNTCCATTGGATATGCCACACAGGANATCACTGTNGGGCAAAATTCCATTATTAATGTAATCCTTGCTCCGGACGTGCTCGCCCTTTCGGAAGTGGTGATTGTTGGTTACGGTGAGCAGAAGAAGGAAAGTATCGTAGGCGCGATCACCCAAACCTCGGGTGCTGTACTGCAGCGTGCCGGTGGGGTGTCGAACGTCGGAGCTGCCCTTACGGGAAACCTTCCTGGAGTTGTTACGCTGTCAAGTAGTGGTATGCCCGGGGAAGAAGATCCGATGATCCTCATTCGCGCAGCAAGTTCCTGGAACAACCGTGAACCTCTTGTCCTCGTCGACGGCGTGGAACGTCCGATGCGCGGCGTCGATCTCAACGCAGTGGAATCCATCTCCGTGCTGAAGGATGCATCCGCGACAGCCGTTTTCGGTGTTAAGGGTGCGAACGGTGTAATCCTTATCACCACGAAACGCGGTAAAGAGGGCTCGGCTCGGATTGATGTTAGCTTCAGCTCCACTGTAAAAGTGCCTTCAAAGCTTCCCAACAAGCTTGATTCTTACGGTGCCCTTATGGCGCGAAATGTTGCCATTGAAAACGAGCTTGGAATTTCGCCGGAATCCTGGGCGTATATCCGCCCTCAGTCTTTTATCGAAAACTACCGGAATCAGACTACTCTTGAACAACGGGAGCGGTATCCCAATGTTGACTGGCAGGAAGAGTTGTTCAAAGACTACGCGATGGCTTACAACGCCAACGTAAGTGTGTCGGGTGGAACGAATTTCATTAAGTACTTTACATCCGCAGACTTCCAGAACGAGGGCGACCTTTTCAGAGTATGGGACAACGGCCGGAACTATGATCCGGGATATGGCTTCAATCGTCTCAACGTTCGAAGCAACCTTGACTTCCAATTGACCAAGACAACAGTGTTTAAGGTCAATCTGGCAGGATCCAACGCCATCAGAAAAAGCCCGTGGAACCAGACCAACAACTCCGACTGGGCAGTGGCCCAGCAGTGGGCAGGTGCATATAATATCGCTCCAGATGTATTTATGCCCAAATACGCTGACGGAACGTGGGGGTACTATCCGGATATCTCGAACGTGAGTAACTCAGCTTCAAACCTCGCGCTCGGCGGAGCAATGACAACGACAACAACGCGCATCAACACCGACTTCATCCTCGAGCAAAATCTCGACATGATCACTAAGGGGTTGAAGATCCGGTCATCCATTTCATGGGATAACGGCTTTGTTGAATTCAACCGCGGAGTAAACGACCTCTTCAATGATGCTCAGCAAAAATGGATTGATCCAAACACCGGTATTGCCTACTACAAAGTAGATTACGATCAGAACAACCACTTCGATTTCCAACAAGGCTTGCTGTGGTCTACCTCAGGTGGTCAGGTCAGGGACGGTGACACGCAACGCAATCTGAACTATCAGATCCAGCCAAGCTGGACGAAAAGCTTCGGTAATCACAATGTGATGGCGATGGGTATGTTTATGCGTCAGCAGAGAGCTATAGGAAGCGAGATCCCGCGTTTCCGGGAAGACTGGGTTTTCCGTGCGACGTATGACTACAACAGCAAGTATTTCGTGGAATACAACGGTGCCTATAATGGTTCCGAGCAATTTGGTCCTGACTACCGCTTTGCGTTCTTCAACTCGGGCGCACTTGGCTGGATGTTGTCAGATGAATCATTCCTCGAAGATGTTCGATTCCTTGATCTCCTGAAGATACGCGGTTCGTATGGTGAAATCGGTGACGACAACTCCGGCGACGATCCAGTAAGACGTGCGCGTCGCTGGTTGTACATGACGCAGTGGCAATACGGTGGAAACTCATCTCTCGACCTGAATCAGGGAACAAGTCCTTACACGTGGTTCCGCGAGTCAAGGGTGGGAAACCCCGATGTACGCTGGGAAACGGTGAAGAAGTTTAACGTCGGATTGGATTACGCTTTCCTTAATGGTCAGATTTCCGGTAGTGTCGACGTATTCCGCGACAGACGAAACGACATTCTTGTTGCAGGTGAAGACCGTGCAGTGCCTTCGTATTTTGGAGGAACGCCGCCGACGTCAAACCTTGGCTCGGTGGACGCACAGGGATATGAAATTGTACTGAACCTGACTAAGCAATTTGGCAACGGACTTCGTGTGTGGGCAAACCTTAACATGACGCACTCGAAGAATAAGATTATTGATCGCGATGATCCGGAGCTTTATCCGAGTTACCGGAAACAGGCCGGCTATGCTATCGGTCAGCACCGTTCATATGTTGACGCCGGATACATGAACACTTTTGATCAGATTTACGGAAGCCCTCAACACAACACGAACGATAATCAAAAGCTTCCCGGCACGTACTACATCATTGACTTCAATGGTGACGGTATTATCGATGACTCCGACCAGATCCCTTATGGATATTCTGATATTCCGCAGAACACATATAACGCTACCGTTGGATTTGAATGGAAAGGCCTTAGCGCTTTTGTGCAGTTCTACGGTGTAACAAACGTGACACGTGACGTTCCGCTGAATAGCTTTGGCAGCCGCCTCAATACCGTATATGATATGGGTACCTGGTGGTCGATGGAGAATCCGACGGCGGATGTGCCTGTTCCGCGCTGGTTGTCTACACCGAGCTACT
>Ga0065721_10005220_pt1 | contig 22077 bp, 22 predicted proteins | sample Mesricmetagenome_FD_59108 | JGI IMG/M metagenome (GOLD analysis project Ga0065721, IMG submission 59108) | Mesophilic microbial community from rice straw/compost enrichment Sample: eDNA_1 v2 (version 2) | ecosystem: Engineered > Solid waste > Grass > Composting > Bioreactor | place: USA: Davis...
CTTCTGCATCGGCAAAATACCGCGACCTGCTCGGCGCCCAGGTCGGCCAGCCCCAACCCCTGCCCGAACATGGCGTCACCGTGGTCTTCATCGATACCGGCAATACCAAGGTGGAACTGCTGGAGCCCCTGGGCGAGGCCTCACCCATTGCCGGCTTCCTCGACAAGAACCCCACTGGCGGCATGCACCATATCTGCTTTGAGGTGCCCGATATCCTCGCCGCTGCGGACGCGCTCAAATCGGGCGGCGCCCGCGTGCTGGGCGATGGCACGCCCAGAACCGGGGCTCATGGCAAGCCGGTGCTGTTTTTGCATCCGAAAGATTTCGATGGCACGTTGATCGAACTCGAAGAGGTTTGATCCGCCATGAGCGATGCGAGTGAACGGCACGCTGCCATTATGGAACTGGTGCGCGCCCATAACCGGGTGACGGTCGAGCAGCTTGCCGCTGAATTCGCCGTTTCGGTCCAGACCATCCGCAAGGATCTCAATACGCTGTGCGACCAGCGCCTGCTGACGCGCGTGCATGGCGGGGCCACGCTCCCATCCGGCGTCGAAAACCTCGAATATGAGGCGCGCCGCCGCATTGCAGCCGAGGCCAAGGATGCGATCGGCCGAGCGACTGCGGCGCTCATTCCGAACGACGCCTCGCTCTTCATCAATATCGGCACCACGACCGAAGCCGTGAGCCAGGCCCTGCTTGGTCACTCGGGCCTGCTGGTCATCACCAACAATATCAACGTCGCCAATCGGATGCGGGTCTATCCCCGCTTCGAAGTGGTGATTGCCGGCGGCGTGGTGCGCCCCTCCGACGGCGGCATTGTCGGCGAGGCGGCGGCTGGCTTCTTCTCCCAGTTCAAGGTGGACTACGCCATTATCGGCGCCTCGGCGCTGGACGAGGAAGGCACGCTGCTCGACTACGACTATCGCGAGGTGAAGGTGGCGCAGGCCATCATCGCCAATGCGCGCCACGTGATCCTGGTCGCTGACCAGGGCAAGTTCGCCCGGTCGGCTCCGGTGCGCATCGCCCGTATCGACCAGATCACCACCTTCGTCACCGACCATTGCCCTTCCGAGCGCTTCCGGACGCAGTGCCGGGCGGCCGGGGTAGAGCTGATCGAAGCAGAATGAGCCAGGTCCATTAGCCCCGCGCTAACCACGCGATCAGTTCGCCCATCCGATAAGCCAAACATAAACGCCCCNNGANGCAAGCTGTGCTCTGCTGGCCAGAAGGCCGGCGNCGGGTAGCAGCATTGAATTCAAACGCGTCACATTTGCCGGAGCATCGTCTGAGCTGGTTGCGGCCTATCCTGCTGCCGGCGCTAGTGGCACTTATCGTGCTGATCGCGGGGGGCGTGTTCCTCGACAGGCAGAGCAGTGTGCTCAACGAGGAGCGCATGCGCGCCGCCGTATTGGCCGATGTCTCGCTGATCCGGGCCAAGCTCGAAGGCAATATCAACGGCAATATCCAGCTCGTGCGGGGGCTGGTTTCGGTCATTTCCACCGAACCGGACATGGACCAGGAGCGTTATTCGGCGCTGGTCGCCAACCTGTTCGAGGAACAGAGCCAGTTACGCTCAGTCGCGGCGGCGCCCGATTTCGTCATCTCCATGACCTATCCGCTCGAGGGCAATGAAGCAGCCATCGGGCTCGACTATCGCAAGAATGCTGTGCAGCGCGAGGCGGCCATGCGCGCACGCGATGCCGGCAGGCTGGTCCTGGCCGGGCCGGTGGACCTGGTGCAGGGGGGGCGCGGCTTTGTCGGCCGGTTTCCGGTCTACACCACTACGCCGCAGGGCCGGCGGTTCTGGGGCCTGGTTTCGGCCGTGGTCGATGTCGACCGGCTCTATGCCGATAGTGGCCTGCTTGATGCAAAGCTGCCGATCGAGGTTTCCATTACCGGCAAGGACGCGACGGGTAGCGACGGCATACGCTTCTTCGGCCCCGACCTTGGCGGGCAGAACCCGGTCCTGGCGGTGGTGACGCTGCCGACCGGCTCATGGGAAATCGCCGCCGTGCCCAAGGGCGGCTGGGCGGCAACTGAAGGCACGGGCTGGCTGCGCGCGGCTCTGGTGCTGGCCGGCGCGCTGATCCTGCTGCCCATCGTCATCACCGGGCGGCTGGTGGGTGAAAGGCAAGTGCATTTCCGCGAGCTCAAGGCCCGCGAGGCTGAGCTGGCGCGCCTCTCGCGCCGCTTGGGCCTGGCGCTTGACGTGTCCAAGGTCGGCGTGTGGGAAATGGAGGTGGCCAGCGCCCGCGAGACGTGGGACGACAAGACCAATGAACTGCATGGCCTGCCAGCCGATGGCGGCGTGCGCAGCCACCAGGACTGGATGGCTTCGGTGCATCCCGACGATCGGGCCCGGGCCGAGGGCGAGTTCCGCCGCATCCTGACCAATGGCCGGAATGAATCCAATTATCGCGTGCCGCTGCCCGATGGCTCGGTCCGTCATGTCCGTTCCATTGGTGCGCTCTATAGCGAGCCGGGCATGCCCGACCGGGTGATCGGGGTCAATTGGGACGTCACGGCCGACGTGACGCTCAACGAGGAGTTGCGTCNCGCCACNCAATTGACCGAGGCACGCAATCACGAGCTGGAACTGGCCCGCGTCCGGATNGAGCATAANGCCCTGCATGACAGCCTGACCGGCCTGCCCAATCGCCGCTATCTCGACGAGATGCTGAAGCGCCACGCCGCCAAGGGCTACCAGGATAGCGCCAGCATGGCGTTGCTGCATATCGACCTCGATCGGTTCAAGCAGATCAACGACACACTGGGCCATGCGGCGGGTGATGCCATGCTGGTCCATGCCAGCGCTGTGCTGCGCGACAATTGCAGCACTGGCGATTTCGTCGCCCGCATCGGCGGCGACGAATTCGTTGTGCTGACCACGGCCAGCCAGGGCGACATCTATCTCGCCACCCTGGCCGAGCGCATCGTCAGGCAGATGCGCCAGCCGGTGACCTATGAGGGCCATGAATGCCGCTTCGGGGTCAGCATCGGCATCGCCGCCGGTCACGGCGCGGCCATCGACGTTAAGCGCCTGCTCATCAATGCCGATATCGCGCTCTATCGGGCCAAGGCGCGTGGCCGCAATCGCTTCGAATTCTTCTCGGAGGCCTTGCAGGCCGAAGTGGTCAAGACCAAGCGCGTGGCCGACGAAATCCTCAACGGCCTCGAACGCAACGAATTCGTGGCCTGGTTCCAGCCGCAATTCAATGCCCATACGCTGGATGTGGTGGGCGTGGAAGCGCTGGCCCGCTGGCAGCATCCCACCGAGGGCATCAAGGCGCCCGATGCCTTCATGCCCATTGCCGAAGAACTCAATGTCGTGGCCACGGTCGACCGGCTGATCCTCGAACAGTCGCTCGAGGCACTCGCCCGCTGGGACCGCATGGGGCTCAACGTGCCGCGCACCTCGGTCAATGTGTCGCTGCGCCGGCTCAATGACGAGGACCTCATCAACGGTTTGCGCCAGCTCGACATCCAGCCAGGCCGGCTGTCGTTCGAACTGGTGGAGTCGATCTATCTCGACGAGGGCGATGCGGTGGTCGGCTGGAACATCGACCGCATCAAGGAACTGGGCATCGATGTCGAAATCGACGATTTCGGCACCGGCTATGCCTCCATCGTGTCGCTGCAGAAGCTGCGACCCACCCGCCTCAAGATCGACCGGCAACTGGTCAATCCCATCCTGGTCGACCAGGGTCAGCGTCAGCTCCTCGCCTCGATCGTCGATATCGGCAAGTCAATGGGCATCGAAGTGGTGGCCGAGGGCGTCGAGACGATGGAACATGCGGCCATATTGCGCGACCTGGGCTGCGATATCCTGCAGGGCTATGCCTTCTGTCGCCCGCTTGCCGCGGCCGATCTCGAAAATTTTCTGCGCGCCGAAGCCTGGCGCAAGGCGTCCTGAACCCTTCTCAAACCGCTCCCCATGATGCATTGATCTCCCCAACTTGTATGGGAGATGGCCATGAGCGCGGAAANGGGACGGTTCGGAATTGGCGTGGTCGGCGCTGGCATGGGNGCCAAGCCGCATGCCATGGCGCTGCAATCGCTGGCCGGCAGCATCGANGTGCGCGGCGTCTATCGCCGCAATCGCNCCGAGCTCGAAACCTTTTGCCAGACCTATGGCTTCCCNGCCGCCNCCAGCTACGAGGCCATGCTGGCTGACCCTGGAGTCGAGGCCGTCCTCATCCTCACCACGCCCAATGCGCGCGAGGAGCTCGTGGCCGCCGCGGCCCGGGCCGGAAAGCATATACTAATGGAGAAGCCGGTGGAGCGGACCCTGGCCGCTGCCCAGCGCATCGTCGCCACCTGTGATGCGGCCGATATCAAGTTGGGCATCATCTTCCAGCACCGTTTCCGCCGAGCCTCACGCCACCTGGCCAAAATGGTCGCAGAGAACCGCTATGGCCGGCTGGAAGCCGTGCATCTGGTCGTGCCGTGGTGGCGGCCGCAGGCGGGTTACTACGACCAGCCGGGCCGCGGCACGGTCGCGCAGGATGGCGGCGGCGTACTCATCACCCAGGCCATCCATTCGCTCGACCTGATGCTGAGCCTCTGCGGCGAGGTCGACGCCGTCACGGCCATGGCCAAAACAACGCGCCTGCACCAGATGGAAACCGAGGATTTCGTCTCGGCCGGCCTCGAATTCGCCAACGGCGCGGTGGGCGCCGTCATGGCGACGACCGCCAGTTTCCCAGGCGGGCCGGAAAGCCTGACACTCAACTTCGCCCAGGCCACGGCCACGCTCACCGCCGGCAATCTCACCATCCGCACCATGGCGGGCGAAACCATCACCGAGGGCGAGGCCAGCCAGGGTGGCGGTGGCGCCGATCCGATGGCCTTCCCCTTCGACTGGCATGCCGCCCAGATCGCCGACTTCGTCGATGCCGTGCGCAGCAATCGCCAGCCGCTCAGCAATGGCCACACAGCCCTGCATGTGCACCGGCTGATCGACGCGATGATGACATCGGCGCGGGAAGGGAAGCGGGTGGCAATTGGTTAAGGGGATACCCTACCCCGCCAGCGCCGCCTTCTTCGCCAACCGCTCCCTGATGCTCTCGACACTCGACTTCGGCGTCGCGGCGAACAGGGTCCGCGTATATTCATGCTGCGGGTTGCTGAAGACTTCGTCCCGGCTGCCGTGTTCCACCACGTCGCCGAAATACATCACCATCACCTCGTCGGCGATGTAGCGGACCACCGACAGGTCGTGGCTGATGAACACGTAAGTCAGCCCGAACTCGTCCTGCAGATCCTTGAGCAGGTTGAGAATCTGCGCCTGCACGGAAAGGTCCAGCGCAGAAACCGGCTCGTCCAGCACCAGGAAGCTAGGATTGAGCATCAGCGCGCGGGCGATGGCGATGCGCTGGCGCTGACCGCCCGAGAACATGTGCGGGTAGCGGTTGAAGTGCTCGGGGCCGAGGCCGACCTTGAGCAGCATGGCCATGGCCTTCTGCCGGCGTTCGTCGCTTGGCATATCGGTATTGAGCAGCAGCGGCTCGGCCAGCACTTCGCCGATCTTCTGGCGTGGATTGAGCGAACCATAAGGGTTCTGGAAGACGATCTGCACCTTCTGGCGCATCGCTCTGGTGACGCCGTGGCTTTTGTCCACCTTCTCGCCGTCGATCAGGATGTCGCCCGAAGTCTGCTGGTCGATCAGGGTGATCATGCGCGCCAAGGTCGACTTGCCACAGCCGCTTTCTCCCACAACGGCGAGCGTCTTGCCCTTTTCGAGCTTGAAGTTCACGCCCTTGACGGCATGGACCACCCTGGCAGGCCGGAACAGCCCGCCCGCGGTCACGTAGTCGCGCTTGAGGTCGCGCACTTCGAGGACGGGTGTGCTCATTGGCCGGCCTCCGGCGCGAAATTGAAATCGGCCACGGTGGGCAGCCGATCGCCCACGGCATTTTCCGGCAGGGCCGAGAGCAGCGCGCGGGTATAGTTGGAGCTGGGATTCTCGAAGAGAGTCAGCACGTCGGCTTCCTCCATCTTGTGCCCCTTGTACTGCACGATGACCCGGTCGGCCGTTTCGGCCACCACGCCCATGTCATGGGTAATCATGATCAGCCCCATGCCGGTATCGGCCTGGAGCTGCACCAGCAGGTCGAGGATCTGCTTCTGGATGGTCACGTCGAGGGCCGTGGTCGGTTCGTCCGCGATCAGCAGCTTGGGATTGCAGGCAATGGCCATGGCGATCATCACGCGCTGGCACTGGCCGCCGCTCATCTGATGCGGGAAGGCACCGAGCCGCTCGGCGGCGTCGCGGATGCCGACGAGCTGCAGCAGTTCGATGGCGCGGTTGCGCGCCGCCCGGCCCTTGAGGCTCATATGGCGGCTCAGCACTTCCTCGATCTGGAAGCCCACGGTGAAGCACGGATTGAGGCTCGCCACCGGCTCCTGGAAGATCATGGCAATATCCTTGCCGATGATCCGCCGCTTGTCCTGCGCGCTCATGTTCAGCAGGTCCTTGCCTTCAAACACCATCCTGTCGGCGGTGACCGTGGCTGTCGCGGGCAGCAGGCCCATCACGGCCAGCATGGCGACCGACTTGCCTGAGCCGCTTTCACCAACAATGGCCAGCACTTCGCGGCCATCGACTGCGATGTCGATGCCGTCGACCGCCTTGAACAGGCCCACCGACGTATCGAAGGCGACCGTGAGGTTCTTGATTTCAAGCAGGGGCATGTCTCAGCTCCTCTTGAGCTTGGGGTCGAGCGCGTCGCGCAAGCCGTCGCCGACCAGATTGATCGCCAGCACGGTGATGAGGATGGCCAGGCCCGGGAAAGTCACGACCCACCAGGCGCGCAGGATGAACTGGCGCGCTTCGGCCAGCATGGTGCCCCATTCGGGGGTGGGCGGCTGGGCGCCCAGGCCCAGGAAGCCAAGCGCTGCGGCATCGAGGATGGCGCTGGAAAAGCTCAACGTCGCCTGCACGATCAGCGGGGCGAGGCAATTGGGCAGGATGGTCTTGAACATCAGCCGCAGATGGCCGGCGCCGGCCACGCGGGCCGAGGTGACATAGTCCTTGCCCAGTTCTCCCAGCACGGCCGAGCGCGTCAGGCGCACGAAATGCGGCTGCAGCACCAGGGCGATCGCGATCATCATGTTGAGCAGGCCGGGGCCGAGAATGGCCACCATGACCAGAGCCAGCAGCAGCGAGGGGAAGGCCAGGATCAGGTCCATGATGCGCATCAGCACCGTATCGACCCAGCCGCCGGCATAGCCGGCAATCAGGCCGATGACGATACCGGCCGACAAGGCCAGCACCACCACGACGGCGCCAATCAGCAGGGAATATTGCGCACCATGGATGAGGCGCGAGAGAATGTCGCGTCCCACGGCATCGGTGCCCAGGAAATATTCGGGCCGGCCGCCTTCTACCCAGGATGGCGGCACGAGCAGGGCGTCGCGATATTGCTGGATGGGCGAGTGCGGCGCGATCCAGTTGGCGAAGACGGCCGTCAGCACCAGCAGGATGAAGACGACGAGACCAATGACGGCGCCGCGATTGACCGAGAAATAATACCAGAATTCGCGCAACTGGATCAGCGGGCTGATCTTGGGCGCGGCATTCGGGTCGGCGACGGTAACGGGTGTGGACATGTCGCCTCCTAGTGATGCCGGATACGGGGATTGATGAGCCCGTAGAGCACATCGACGATGAGATTGACCGCCATGACGATCAGCGCGATCAGCAGCAGGCCGGCCTGCACGACCGGATAGTCGCGGCGGGAAATGGCATCGACCATCCACTTGCCGATGCCCGGCCAGGAGAAGATGGTTTCGGTGAGGATGGCGCCGGCCATCATCACACCAACCTGCAGGCCGATCGTGGTCACGACAGGGATCAGCGCATTGCGCAAAGCATGCTGGCCGATGACCTGGTGCGGCGCCAGGCCCTTGGCGCGGGCGGTCCGCACATAATCGTCACCCAGCACTTCGAGCATGGCCGAGCGCGTCTGCCGCGCGATCACCGCCAGCGGGATCGTGCCCAGCGTAATGGTTGGCAGGATGAGGTGCCGCAAAGCCGAAACGAAGGCACCATCCTGCCCGGAAAGCAGGGAGTCGATGGTCATGAAGCCGGTGACCGCGGGGAAGAAGTAGAGCAGGTCTATACGGCCCGAGACCGGGGTCCAGCCGAGATAGCCGGAAAAGAAGATGATCAGCAGCAGGCCCAGCCAGAAGATCGGCATGGAATAGCCGACCAGCGCGGTGCCCATCAGCGTCTGGTCATACCAGGAGCCGCGCTTGACCGCGGCGATGACGCCGGCCGGGATGCCCAGGATGACGGCAAAGAGCGTCGCGCAGAAGGACAGTTCCACCGTGGCGGGGAACAGGGTCAGAAAATCGCGGACCACCGGGCGTTTGGTGGAGATGGACGTGCCGAAATCGCCCTGGAAGATGCCGAGCAGGTAGTCCCAATACTGCACCCAGATCGGCCGGTCATAACCGAATTGGACGAGGAGCGCCTGATAGCGCTCGGGCGAAACGCTGCGTTCGCCGGCAATGAGGAGAATGGGGTCGCCCGGCAGCACGCGGACGAAAGCGAAGGCCACGATCGTGATACCGATGAAGGTCGGTATGATCAGCAGCAGGCGATTGAGTATGAAACGGATCATGTCTGTGCCGGGATGCCGGGGGCGGCGAACCGCCCCCGGGCTTAGTCCCGATTACTCGGTGATGTCGACGCCGTCAAAGGCGTGAGTGCCCTTGGGGTCCATGACATAGCCGGTGACCTTGGTGCTCATCGGCATGAAGACCAGCGAGTGGGCAATGGTCGCCCAGGGGGCCTCACGCTTGAACACTTCCTGGGCCTTGATATAGAGCTCGGTACGAGCGGCCTGGTCGGAAATGGTCTTGGCTTCCTGCACGAGGGCATCGAATTCCTCGTTGCACCACTGGGCGCGGTTGGCGCCGCCAACGGCGTCACAGCCCAGCAGCACGGCCAGGAAGTTGTCCGGATCGCCATTGTCACCGGTCCAGCCCAGCAGCACGGCACCGTCACGGTCGACATTGGACGACTGCTCGAGATACTCGGCCCATTCCATCGACACGATCTCGACCGTCACGCCCACTTCGGCGAAGTCGGCCTGGATCAGTTCGGCCATGCGGCGGGCATCCGGGTTGTACGGACGCGACACCGGCATCGCCCAGACCTTCATCGAGAGGTTCTCGACACCGGCTTCGGCCAGGGCCGCCTTGGCGGCTTCGGGATCATAGGGGTCGTCGACGGTGGCTTCGTCATAGGACCACATGGTCGGCGGGATCGGGTTCTTGGCGACGCTGGCCTGACCGGCGAAGACGGCTTCGATGATGGCGTTCTTGTCGATCGCCATGTTGAGCGCCTTGCGGACGGCAGCATTGTCGAAGGGCGGCTGCTGGGTGTTGTAGGCGAGGAAGCCGATATTGAGGCCTTCCTGCACCAGCATCTGCAGGTTCGGATCGTTCTGGATGACCTGCAGGTCAGCCGGGTTCGGATAGGGCATCACATGGCATTCGCCGGCCTGCAGCTTCTGCAGGCGGACAGCCGGGTCGGTGGTGATGGCGAAGACCAGGTCGTCGATCGGCTGCACGCCACCCCAGTAGTCGTCGAAGCTGGCATAGCGGATGGCCGCGTCCTGCTGGTAGTTGACGAACTGGAACGGGCCGGTGCCGACCGGCTGCTGGTTCAGCATGTCCATGGTGCCGGCAGCTTCGAGCTGGGCGGCATATTCGGCCGACATGATCGAAGCGAAGTCCATGGCCATGTTGGCAATGAACGGGGCTTCGGGACGGGTCAGCACGAACTTGACGGTGTAGTCGTCAACCTTTTCGATCGAGCCGATCAGGTCGCCCATCGACATGGAGTTGAAATATTCCCAGGTGATGCCGGTCGAATAGGCATGCCACGGGTGATCGGTCTTCCACTGGCGTTCGAAGCTGAACAGCACGTCGTCAGCGTTGAAATCGCGGGTCGGGGTGAACCAGTCGGTGGTGTGGAACTTCACGCCCTTGCGCAGATGGAACGTATATTCCAGGCCATCTTCGGACACGTCATAGCTTTCGGCCAGGCCGGGCTCGGTGGTCGAGGCGCCCTTGGTGAACTGCACCAGGCGGTTGTAGATCGGACGCGACGAGGCGTCGAAGGTGGTGCCGGCAGTATAGGGCGCCGGATCGAAGCCCTCAGGCGAACCTTCCGAGCAATAGACCAGCGTCTTGGCCTGGGCCGCGCCGACGGTCAGCGCGAGAACCGCGGACGCCGCCAGCAGCGTTTTCATCAATTTCATGATTGTTGTCTCCCGAAACTATTATACGCACCCGGCTTGCCGACCGGGGCTTGGGCGTCAACAAAGCCTAGAATCCAAGGGAGCGCAAGCAGGCAGTTTGACCATTTGGTCAATCTGATGACACGAGAAACGTCCTTCCACAGGATTGGACGGTTTTGGAACGAACCGTTCGGCAGGCATGCAGAGGCTTGACCCGGCCACAGCGCTGGTGATCCATGGAGCCATGAGCCAATCCATCGCCACCGTCTCGCTGCTCGTCGCCGATTATGACGAAGCCATTTCATTCTATTGCGACATCCTCCGCTTCGACCTTGTCGAGGACACGGATATGGGCGGCGGCAAGCGCTGGGTGCTGGTGGCGCCGCCCGGCCGCACCGGGGCGCAATTGCTGCTGGCCAGGGCCGATGGCGAGGCCCAGCGGGCGGCGGTGGGCAATCAGGGCGGCGGCAGGGTGATGTTCTTCCTCGAGACCAACAATTTCCCCAGGGATCACGCTGCCATGATCGAACAGGGCGTCAAATTCCTCGAAGAGCCGCGCAACGAGGCCTATGGTTCGGTGGCTGTGTTCCAGGACCTCTACGGAAACAAATGGGACCTCATCCAGCCCAAGCGCTGATTGCCGCCTTGGCCTTCTGTCTGCCGGCGGTGGCGCAGGAAGCCGGCTGGCATTATTCGCCGCTGCCCGGCGAGGGTGACCGCGCGGCGCTGGGTTGTGCCCTCAATTCGACGCCTGAGACCTATGCCTGCATTGCCGTGCGCTGCGAGAACGATTTCTCCACCGGCGTCCATATCCATACCAGCCGTTCGCAAGGCGATGCCGGCCTCTGGGCCATTACCGTGGACAAGGAAACCCGCACCTTCACCGCCGAGGCGGCCGAGCCCTATGGCGCGCGGCTCACTGGTGACTTTTCCTGGGTGCTGCATAACCTGGCCCATGGCGCGGTGGCCTATCTCGCGCCGGAGGACGGCTCGTCCATGCCGGCCAATCACATTCCGCTCGATGGCTCGCTCTATGCCATCAATGCGGCTCTCGCCTTCTGCGCGCCGCTCGTTCCGGTCGAACCGAAGCCGGATGCGGGCGTTGACCCATCGAACAGCAATGGAGAAGAACAATGAACCGCCGCCCGCTGGGACGCAGTGAAATCGTCATCGAGCCGCTGGTGCTGGGTGGCAATGTCTTCGGCTGGACCGTCGATGAGAAAGCCGGCTTCGCCATTCTCGACGCTTTTGTCGAGGAGGGCTTTTCCGCCATCGACACGGCCGAGGGCTATCCCAACTGGGTTCCGGGCAACCCGCCCAGCATGAGCGAGACCATTATCGGCAAGTGGATGAAGGCGCGCGGCAACCGGGACGCCGTGCACATCTTCACCAAGGTCAATTCCGGCAAGAAACCCGGCGGGCTCAAGCCGGACAATATCGCGGCCAGTTTCGATGCGTCGCTCAAACGCCTGCAGACCGACTATGTCGATGTCTATTTCAGCCACTGGCCCGATGCCGAGGCCAGCCACGAGGAAACCCTGGGCGCCTATGACCCCATGGTCCGCGCGGGCAAGGTGCGGGCCGTGGGGGCCTCCAACTACACCGCCGAAATGGTGAAGGAGGCGCAGGAGGTTTCAGTTATCAAATCGCTACCGCGTTACGAGGTGCTTCAACCACGCTTCAATCTCTATGATCGCGCCGAATTCGATGCCCTGCGCGATACTGTGGCCGAATACGAGATGGGCACTGTGGTTTACTACAGCCTGGCTTCGGGGTTCCTCACCGGCAAATACCGGTCGAAGGCCGATCTCGGCAAATCGGCACGCGGCGGCGGCATCGAGCGCCATATGAACGAGAAGGGCGAGGCTATTCTGGCCGCGCTCGACCAGGTCGCCAAGGCCAATGACGCCACCCCGGCCGAAGTTTCCCTCGCCTGGCTCGTCGCCCAGCCCGGCGTCACCGCGCCGATTGCCTCGGCAACGTCGGTTGAACAGGTGAGGAGCCTCGCCAAGGGCGTACGGCTCAAGCTAAGCGAGGAGAATTTGGGGCTGCTCACGGCGGCCGGGCAGTAAGGGTACCCCTACCACTCGAAATCCGGCCCGTTCTCCCGCGCGCCCAGCAGGAACACGTCGCTCATTAGTCGCAGCGGGGCGGCGTCGACATCGCTTTCGTGGCGTTCCAGCAAGCCCGCGAAATGGTCGTACATGGCGGCATATTCGCCATCGCCATGCCTCAGCACCAATTCGTCATTGATGGTGAGCGAACGCCCGCCGCCTTCGAGCCTGATGACGTCGCCGGCGCCGGTCTCGATATGGAAGCTCCAGATTTCCCCGCTCTCCTCGAGCCAGTTGAAGCCAGCCGAGAGTTTCGGCTGGTGCAACTGGCCCGACTTGAAGGCGATCTCGACATCGACGGGCGTCTGCCGGTTGGCCGGGAAGGTGAGCTTCGCGCTTTCCACGAAAACCGGGAAGGGCATGATCTTGGTGAAGATCGAGAGGGCGTTGATACCCGGATCGCAGACACCGAATCCGCCTGGCTCCCATACCCAGTCCTGGCCGGGATGCCACTTGCGCACGCTTTCGCGCCAGTCGATGCGCACCGAGCGCACGCCGTCCTGGGTAAGAATGGCCTTGGTCCGGTCCACCGCCGGATTCCACTGGCTGTGCCAGGTCTGATACAGCACGCGATCGAGCCGCTTTGCATGGGCGATCAGGTCGTCCAGCTCTGAAATCGTGGTGGTGGGCGGCTTTTCCATCATCACATCCTTGCCGGCGTCGAGCGCCTCGCGGACATATTGATGACGGATGCCAGGCGGGGTGCAGATCGAGACCAGCGACACATCGGGCAGGGCGGCATAGAGCTCGGCGGGCGTACGGAAAGCCGGCCGACCGTTATGGCTCAACCCGCGCGTTGAGACAGTCGCGGCCAGTTCGAAATCGTCCGACGCATCGATGACCGGCAGGTGCTGGTCCTGCGCGATCTTGCCCACGCCGATGACGGCGATCCTGCGTTTGGCCATGAAACGGTTCCTTCCCGAAAGTCGGGCGTATAGAACAGAGCCACCCCCTGCCTGCCAAGGGGGAATTGTATGATTATTTTGCCGGTTGCCACAGTTCGATCTGGTTGCCCTCAGGATCGTGCAGGCGGCAGAACCGGCCGGTCTCGGGCGTGTCCCACTCTTCGGGCCGGGTTTCGGTGGCGATCCCCGCGGCATTGAGCTGGCCCATCATCGCGTCGAGATCGTCGACGCGGAAGTTGATCATCCATTGCTTGTCGGCCGGAAAGTATTCGGTCGTCTGCTTGAAGGGCGCGAAGACCGTCAGGCCCTGCTCCTGCTCCCACAGCTCGGAAATGCCAAGATGCTCCTCATACCAGGCGGCCAGCGCCTTGGTGTCGCGGGAGCGGAAGAAGATACCGCCAATGCCCAGTACTTTTGCCATTCTCCGCTCTCCTCATCGGATGAGTATAGCCCGGAAGTCGTTGACATTGGTGCCGGTCGGCCCGGTCACCAGCAGATCGCCTATGGCGTTGAAGGCGCTCCAGGCGTCGTTCCCGGCCAGGGCCGCCAGCGGGTCGACCCCCGCCTTGCGCAGACGCGTCACCGTGGTGCCATCGGCGAAGGCGCCGGCATTGTCCTCGGAACCATCTATACCATCGGTATCGGCGGCGAGGGCGGAAATGCCATCGACGCCGTCAAGGGCAATGGCCAGAGCCAGCAGGAATTCGGCATTGCGCCCGCCTCGTCCGCCCTTGCCGCGCAGGGTTACCGTAGTTTCCCCGCCCGACAACAGCACGACGGGCCTTTTGAATGGACGATTGCGCTGGGCGATTTCGCGCGCCATGGCGGCATGCACCTGCGCCACATCGCGCGATTCCCCCTCGATGGAATCCGAGAGTATGGCCGCCTCGACACCCTGCCTCCGCGCGAGCTCCGCCGCCGCCTCCAGGGACAGGGCCGCCGAGGCGATGGTGGCAACACTGTTGCGGGCGAAAACTGCATCGCCTTGTGCTGGCGCCAGGTTACCGTCGCCCGCCAGCAGGGCATGGGCATGTGGCGGCAGGTCGAGCTTATAGAGAGTGGCATATTTGCGCGCCAGTTCGCGCGTGCCGGCCAGTGGAATGGTTGGCCCCGAAGCTACCAAGGCCGGATCGTCCCCCGGCACGTCGGACACGACCAGGGTGGCAACCCGGGCTGGGGCGCAATGGGCCGCCAGCCGCCCACCCTTGATGGTAGAAAACTGGTTGCGGATGAGGTTCATCACCGCGATGGGTGCCCCCGAGGCCAGCAGCGCCCGGTTGATGGCCTGTTCGTCATCGAGTGTCAGGCCCGGCGCCGGGGCCGGCAGCAAGGCCGAACCGCCGCCCGAGATCAGGGCCACGACCAGATCATCCGGACCAAGGCCCGACACGGTTTCAAGCATGCGCCGCGCCGCGAGGAACCCCGCCTCGTCGGGAACGGGGTGGGCCGCCTCGACGATTTCGATCCGCTCGCAGGGCTCGGCATAGCCATAGCGCGTCACCACAAGCCCGCTCAGCGGGCCGGGCCAGGCCTGCTCGAAAGCCCGCGCCATCTGGGCTGAAGCCTTGCCCGCACCGATGACGATGGTGCGCCCTTTCGGCCTTTCCGGCAGATGCCGGCTCACCGCCAAAGCCGGTTGCGCCTGCGCCACGGCTTGGCGAAACATCTGTTCGAGCAGGGCGCGGTCCATCATGTCTCTCGGCTTGCGATTCGATGCCGGCAAGGGTAGCCAGCAATGGACTGCCGGGACAATTGTCAAACAGCCGACACAGAGTCCGAATAGCGGGCTGGGGCAAGGAGCGCCGATGACTGAACGATTCGCCATCTATTTTGCCCCTGCTGCCACCAGCAACCTGTGGGAGCGCGCCGCGACCTGGCTGGGGCGCGACGCCAGCGATGGCGACCTGTTCCATGGTCCGGTGGCCGGCATAGATCGCAATCGGCTGCTCAATCTCACCCAGTCGGCCAATCGCTACGGCTTCCACGCCACGATCAAGGCCCCCATGGCACTGGCCGATGGCACCACTGAAGCTGACCTGCGTGCGGCTTTGGCCGAATTCGCGCCCCGGCACCAGCCGATCGACCTGGGCCGGCTGCAACTGGCATCGCTCCAGGGTTTCCTCGCCCTCATGGTGGATGGCGAAAACGAGGCGTTGCAGGATTTTGCCGCGCATGTGGTCGAGGATTTCGACCCATTCCGCGCGCCCATGAGCGTCAAGGATCGGGCGGCCCGGGCCGGCAAGGGCCTCAGCGAGAGGCAGATCGAGCTGCTCGATGCCTATGGCTACCCCTATGTGTTCGAGGAATTCCGCTTCCACATGACCCTGACCGATCGCCTCGACGATGCCGATGCGCGCGACATCGCTGTGGCGGCATCCACCTGGTTCGGCCCGGTGCTGGAAGAGCCCGTATTGCTCGACCGGCTCGTGCTGTTCCACGAGGCCGATGCCGGCAAACCCTTCCGCCGTGTCGGCGATTTCAAACTCGGAGCCGTCCCCTGATGGTCGAAACCCATTTCCGCAATGCCCGTATCGTGCTGGGCGACGAGGTCGTCGAAGGGGGCCTTCTCGCCCGCGACGGCATCATCGCCGCGCTGGATTCCGGCCCGGCACAATCCGGCGAGGATTTCGACGGCGATTACCTGATCCCGGGCCTGGTGGAATTGCATACCGACCACCTGGAAAGCCACTACCGCCCTCGCCCCGGTGTATTCTGGGACGCCATGGCGTCGCTCCATGCCCATGACGTGCAGATCATCGGCTCGGGCATCACCACCGTTTTCGATGCGGTGCGCATCGGCTCCGATCCCGATCTGCCCAATATGGGTGAGCATGTCGAAAAGCTCACCGGCGCCATCGAAACCGGCCGCAATGACGGCTGGCTGCGCGCCGAGCATTTCGTGCATCTGCGCTGCGAATTGCCGGCGCATGACGTCATCGGTCAGTTCGAGGCCCATGCCGCGCATGAACATACGCGCCTCGCCTCGGTGATGGATCATACGCCCGGCCAGCGCCAGTTCCGTTCGCTCGATGACTACCGGCGTTTCTACAAGGACAAGATGGGCCACAGCCAGGCCGAGCTCGACGCCTATCTCGCGGCGCGGCAGGACGAGCATGACCGCCACTCGGCGCCCAATCGCGCCCACATTGTCGCGCGCGCCAAACAACTGGGCCTGCCACTGGCCAGCCACGACGATACGACCCTGCTCCATGTCGAGGAGGGCGTGGCCGATGGTGTCGCCATCTCGGAATTCCCCACTACGCTCGAAGCGGCTGCCGCGGCGCATGATGCGGGCCTTGCCATCCTCATGGGTGCGCCCAATGTGGTGCGCGGCAAGTCCCATTCGGGCAATATATCGGCTACCGACCTGGTGCGGGCCGGCTTGCTCGATATCCTGAGTTCGGACTATGTGCCCTTTGCCCTGCTGCAGGCCGCTTTCGTGCTGCCGCAGCGGGTCGATGGCTTGCAACTGCCCGAGGCGCTGGCCACGGTCACGCGCAATCCGGCCAGGGCGGCCGGACTCGACGATCGCGGCGAGATCGCCATTGGCAAGCGCGCCGACCTGGTGCGTGTCCGCGTCGTGGGCGGGCTTCCGGTGATCAGAGGCGTCTGGCGGCAGGGCGAAAGGGTGAACTGAGCCATGGCACGACCGCTCGGTTCACTTGTTCTGGTCGTAGGCCCCTCCGGGGTGGGCAAGGACACGCTGATCGCGGGCGCCCGCCATGCCCTGGACAATGACAAGCGCTTCGTCTTCGTGCGGCGCATCGTGACGCGGCCCGTTGATGCCGAACTCGAGGACCATGACAGTATGGATCCCGAAACATTCCGGCAGATGGACGAGGCGGGGCGCTTCGCTCTCTCCTGGGATGCGCATAACCTGCGCTATGCCCTGCCGCTCAGCGTCGATACCGACCTGGCCTTGGGCAAGACCGTGGTCGCCAATGTTTCCCGCCATGTAGTGGCCGAGGCGCGCGACAAATATCCAAGCTGCGCCGTGCTCCTCATCACCGCCGAGATTTCCTGCCGGGCCGAACGGCTCGTCAGGCGCGGACGGGAAAATCCCGACCAGATCACCGCGCGGCTGGCGCGCGAGAGCGCTCCGGTGCCGCCGGGCGTTACCCCCATCATCATCGACAATTCGGGCCTGCTCGCCATCGGCGTCACCGCCTTTGTCATGGCCCTGCGCACCATCGCCGCACAGGAATGAACTCTTGCCGCCCCGGCGCGTTGCTGTCTCAGCAAGCGTCAGGAGCCCTCCATGAGTCGCAACGGCCTCTATGCCGTGATCGCCATCCTGCTGGTCGCGATCATCGGCTTTGCCATCTATACCTACCAGCAGCAGACCCGCCCCGGTATCGAGGTGCGGGTGGACGAACAGGGGATTTCCATCGATGGCAATGGATGATGATAATGGAGATCGCCGCCAGGCCATCGCCACGGCCATAGCGGGCGAACTGGAGCGTCAGGCGCGCGACGGTGCGGTGCGCATCGATATCGAGGCGCTGGCCGAGGCGATCGACATCGCACTCGATCCGCCAGCACCGGCCAGCGAAGGCCGGCACCCGGATGAGCTCAACGCCACCAACGATGATTGAGAGCCCTTGCTCCTCCCCTTGTCAGGGGAGGGCCGGGGTAATCAGGCCGCGTCAGCGCCCTTGCGGACGGCCTGCGACACGGCGAAATGGGCCTTTTCGACCGTTTCGAACTGCTGGCCGTCTATGGCGAAGGCCGGCAGCTTGACGGCGAGGAAGCGGTAGCCGTCGGCATGCGGCACCACGACGCCGAGCGGTTCGCCGGCGACTTCTATGACAATTGGCTTATGGGCCTGGGCCCGGTCGAGACTGCGTTCCTGCATTTGTGGGTGCTCCACTTGCACATTGCACGGGCCAGGAATCGGTAGCACGAGGAGGACTCGCACATCCTGGCGGCAACGCTGGGGGTTCTATCGGAAGACTGAGACGAAGTAGTGACAGCGGGTCACATTCGTTTCGAGAGACAGGCCCCTTGCCAGCGTTTGGCGGCTTGCAGGTCGATGCGTACGAGCGAACAACCGGCATGGATGGTGAAGGTCATGGATGGAGTCATCTTCATTCCTTTCCTGCTGGTTGACGACAGAACATCGGCAAGTGCCGATGCAAGACGCAAGATAGGAGCGTTTCGTTCCGATTGCCAGACCCGCAACACCTCCGAAATGCAGATTTCTGGAAAAAGACTGCTCGACTTTAGGTGCATGCGAGAAACATGATGGATAAATTCATATTTTGACATACGTCCATCATTCCATCTCCGGCGCCGGCAGCGCTTGAACTGGGACAAACAATCTGTTGTTGTCCGCGTTCAACAAAGGCGCCACCGCGGAAAAATCGCGGTTCGAGGGGGATACGACGTGTCCGAAGACGACCTGCCGGCTGCCAAGGGCAAGCGCGGCGTCAAGCCATCCGGCAAGCCGACGCTGAAGACCATTGCGCAGATGACGGGCTTTGCCGTCACCACGATTTCCCGCGCGCTCAACAATGCGCCCGAACTGGCGCAGGAAACGCGCGACCGCGTGCAGAAGATCGCCGCCGAAATCGGCTACCTGCCCGATCGTGCGGCGCTCCGCCTCAAGACCGGCCGCACCAATGTCATCGCCTTGGTGCTGGAGCCGGACGAACAGATCTACGGCTTCGGCTCCAACATCGTCACCGGCCTCACCGAGGCCGTGCGCGACACGGCCTATCACGTCGTCATTACGCCACTGTTCCGCAATGTGCAGCCGATCGAGCCGATCAGGCATATCGTGCGCAACCGCATGGCCGATGGCGTCATCTTCTCCAAGGCCGAGAGCTTCGACGAACGCATCCGCTTTCTCCTCGACAATGACTTTCCCTTTGTCAGCCACGGTCGCACCAACTGGCCGGAGCAGCATCCCTCGGTGGACTTCAACAACGAGGCCTATGCCTATGGCGCTGTGAAGCGCCTGGCGCAGAAGGGCTGCAGGAAAGTCTCGATCGTGCTGCCGGACAGCGCGCTGACGTATACCGACCACCTCAAGACCGGCATGGCGCGCGCCGCCAGCGAGGCAGGCATCGCCCATGAATTCGCCGCCGACGTCAATCTGGGCAGCCCCACCGACGCCATCCGCAACTATGTGATGAAGCGCACCAAGCGTCCCGACGGTCCCGACGGTTGGGTCTGCGCCTCGGAAGTCTCCGCTCTGGCCGTGATCGGCGGGCTCAACGAGGCGGGCAAGGTCGTCGGCCAGACCGCCCATGTCGTGGCCAAGCAGTCCTCGGAAATGTTTGCCCAGTTCCAGCCGGGCGCCGAAACGGTGTTCGAGGACTTCGTCGATGCCGGCCGCCATCTCGGCAAGGTCCTGCTCCGCCGCATCGGCGGTGAGACCGAGAATCTGCAATATCTGCTCGAACCGAAATTCGACTGGAAGGACTGAGATAACCCGCCATTCGGGCATAGCGCTCATGGCCTTCTCCCTCAAATCGCTCCACCGGAGAGATTTGCCCTAGCGGGGCGGTCCTAGCCCTCCAGCTCCTCCCGCAGCAATTCCAGTTCCAGCCACTCTTCCTCGGCCGCCGAGCGCTTGGCTTCGGCCTCCATCAGCGCCTTGGACTTGGCGGCGAAGCCCACAGGATCGCGCTGGTAGAAATTGGGATCGGCCAGGGCGGCGTTGATCGTCTTGATCTCGTCTTCCAGCTTGTTGATGACGCCGGGCAGCGTTTCGAGCGCATGTTTCTCGCGGAAGCTGAGCTTGCGCTTAGGCGCGGCGGCCGGGGCCGGGGTCGGCGCGCTGGTCTGTGCCAGGCTGGTCTTGCCGGGACGATGCGCCCGGGCAGCCAGCTCGCGGGCGGTAACGCCCTCGCCGCGCTGGATCACCATGTCGGAATAGCCGCCGGCATATTCGGTCCAGACGCCATTGCCCTCGGCGATGATGATCGAGGTCGCCACCCGGTCGAGGAAGTCTCGATCGTGGCTCACCACGATGACCGTGCCGGCATAGTCGGAGACCATTTCTTCGAGCAGGTCGAGCGTTTCGAGGTCGAGGTCGTTGGTCGGCTCGTCCAGCACGAGAAAATTGGAGGGCAGCGACAAGGCCCGCGCCAGGGCAACACGGGCGCGCTCACCGCCCGAGAGCTTGCCGATGGGCGTATTGGCCTGTTCGGGACCGAACAAAAAGTCCTTCATATAGCCCACGACATGCTTGGGCTGGCCGTTGATCTGCAGCGTATCGGAACCGCCGCCGGTCAGCGCCTCCTTGAGCCGTGTATCGGGGTGGAGCTTGGCCCGGCCCTGGTCGAGCATGGCCAGTTCTAGCGCCGAGCCGAGCCGGATGGAACCGCTATCGGGGTCCAGCAAGCCGGTCAGCATCTTGATGAGCGTGGTCTTGCCGGCGCCATTGGGGCCGACAATGCCGATGCGGTCGCCGCGCAGCACGCGGGTCGAGAAATCGCCGACAATGACCCTGTCGCCATAGCGCTTGGAAATATGCTCGGCCTCCACCACCAGCGCGCCGGATGTGCGGCCCTCGGAGACCTGCATATTGACCGAGCCGGTCACCCGCCTTTGCTCGCGCCGCTCCTGCCGCAGGCCAGCAAGCCGCTCCAGCCGGCCAACATTGCGCTTGCGACGGGCAGTGACGCCATAACGCAGCCAGTGTTCTTCGCGCACGATCTGCCGGTCGAGCTTATGACGGTCGCGCTCCTCCTCTTCCAGCACCTGGTCGCGCCAGCCCTCAAAGGCGGCAAAGCCCTTGTCGAGCCGCCGCGTCACGCCGCGATCGAGCCAGACCGTGGCCCTGGTGAGATCGGCGAGGAAGCGCCGGTCGTGGCTGATGAGCACCATTGCCGAGCGCAGGCTGTCGAGTTCCGCCTGCAGCCACTCGATGGCGGGCAGGTCGAGATGGTTGGTCGGTTCGTCCAGCAGCAGGATATCGGGCTTGGGCGCCAGCACGCGCGCCAGGGCGGCGCGGCGGCCTTCGCCGCCCGATAGATTTTTCGGGTCCTCGGCGCCGGTCAGCCCCAGCGAATTCAGCAGATATTGCGCCCGATAGTCGTCATCGCCCGGCCCCAGCCCGGCTTCGACATAAGCGAGGGTCGTCGCATAGGCCGAAAGGTCGGGCTCCTGCGGCAGGTAGCGCAAAGTGGCGCTGGGCTCGATAAAGCGCACGCCGCCATCATGGACCACATCGCCCGCGGCAATCTTGAGCAGGGTCGACTTGCCTGAGCCATTGCGCCCCACCAGCGCGATGCGCTGGCCCGGCGACACAATGAGTTCGGCGCTTTCGAGCAGCGTCGTGCCGCCGAAGGTCAAATGGATATTCTGGAGCGATAAAAGCGGTGCAGCAGCCATGGCGCGGATAGAGCATAGGAAGGGGTCAAAGGGAAGGTGGAACAGGCATGCCAAAGCACCGCCTGGATCGCGGTTATCACTGACGTTGCTGCGGTGCTTATGAGCCCCCACCCGCATTCCCTCCCCACAAGGGGGAATGGGGGTGCGGGGTGTTTAGGCACGGTCCACCTTGCGGCCGGGGCGCGATCTCGGGATGGATTCCGGCTCTGGGCCGGGATGACATCGGTGGTAGGGATCGTCTGGCCGCAATGCGCAAAAAGGCCGGTCAGGACGTTGAGGATCCTGACCGGCCCGGGGAGACGGTAGCAGCAAGCCCCGTCATCTCGGCAGCCTGGCGGTTGGTGAAGTCCCCTCGACCCAACCTCCGCCGCGCGATGACGGGAGAAAAGCACATGTTATTATGAGTGTCAAACTCATAATAATGATGGACAGGAGCGAGGCGGATGCGTGGAGGCCCCC
>Ga0065721_10050220_pt1 | contig 22069 bp, 17 predicted proteins | sample Mesricmetagenome_FD_59108 | JGI IMG/M metagenome (GOLD analysis project Ga0065721, IMG submission 59108) | Mesophilic microbial community from rice straw/compost enrichment Sample: eDNA_1 v2 (version 2) | ecosystem: Engineered > Solid waste > Grass > Composting > Bioreactor | place: USA: Davis...
CGCTTCGCGCCACCCTCTCCCCGGAGGGGAGAGGGGAACAGGCGGCGACGGCAATCCCGCAGGGGCATGGATGTGGATGGAGGCGCTCACGGGGCTTCAGCTCGGCAACGGCGTTGAATGACTATTTTCCTAACACAGGCTACGCGGCTGCGCAACACGGATGCTGTCCGGGACAGCCCCGGCGGGATTCGCGTGTCCATTCCACGCGTTGATCCCGCCGGAGCCGGAGCAGCCCGTCAGTCCTGTTCCTCTTCCTGGGCCACTTCGTCGGCGAGGTCGTTCGCCATGTCCGCGAAATAGCCCGCGTCCACTTCCAGCCCGTTCTCCTCGCAGATCCGCATGAAGATGCGGTAGGCATGCAGGATCGCGACGTCCAGCACGGCGAGGTCGCCTTCCTCGCTGTGCTTGTCGGTGACGCCACGCTCCTGGAGCGTGCCAACGATGTCGTGCGCGGCGGCCTGAAGGACCGCTTCCATGGCTTGCTTGTGGAGAGTCGACATCGCGGGGTCCTCTTTCTCAGTTCGTCGGCGGCACGGCGCCGGCCCCGGCCGGATTGGACGGGACGGACCGTGCAGGAAAAACCCGTCTTAGCAGCTTCGGGTTCACACCGCAGCGTTCATTCCGCAAGGCTGTTCCCGAAAGGACAGGGTCTGCAAGGGGAATGGTATCAGCCGGCGGCGGCGCCGGTCCGGGTGCCGTGGCAGTAATCCGCCATATGCCCGCGCAGCCGCTCCGCCGCGGCGATGGCGCCCTCGGCCTGGGCGCGCGACATCAGTTCGAACGGGGCGATGCCGTTGAAGCAGCTCTGCCCCACCGTGATGGCGGTGTCCTCCATCAGTTCCCGCGCGTCATCGAACAGGCCGTCCGGCACGGGACCGCCCTCATCCCGGAAACGACCGAGCAGCATCAGCAGGTTCTGCCCGCCCAGCACCGGCCCGCAGCGCAGGGCCAGCGCCGCCTTCACGGCCTTGTCCGCCGCACCGGCCGCGGCCAGGCAGGCCCAGTCGTGCACGCCCCCGTCCAGCGCGTAGCGGGCGAACACAAGGTCATGTTCGGATTGCCGGAGCCAGGCGGCGGCACGGTCGGGCATGGCGGGTTCCTCCCCTTGGGTGATCGGGAAACGGCAACGCCGCCAGCCTGCCCCGCCAGCCCGTCTTGTCAACGAGACACAGTGTCAGGGCATGCTTTGAACAGGACGCAATGAAACGGGCAAGACCGTTGCCGGCCTTGCCCGTTCACCCCCCTCCCCTTTTTTAACCCAGCTTTCTAAACGGGAGCGATCAACTGCCGAACGGAGTCGGGCGCGGGGTGGCGTCCGAGGACGGCGGCAGGATCGGCAGCTTGAAGCTCGGCTGGTCGCCGGTCAGCGTCTTCAGGAAGGCGACGATCTTGGCGTTCTCCTCGCCGGAAAAGGTCTTGCCGAGCTGGAGCCGGCCCATGACGTCCACGGCCTGGGTCAGGGTCGCGGCCTCGCCGTCGTGGAAGTAGGGGTAGGTCAGTTCCACGTTGCGCAGGGTCGGGACCTTGAAGTTGAAGCGGTCGGCCTCGTCCTTGGTGACGGCGACGCGGCCTTCGGCCGGGCTGGTCGCCTTGTAGGCCTGCACGACGCCCATGCGCTGGAAGGAGTTGCCGCCCACCGCCGCACCGTTGTGGCAGGCGACGCAGCCGCTTTCCTTGAACAGGCTGTAGCCTTCCAGTTCCACCGTGGTCAGGGCCTTTTTGTCGCCCTTCAGCCACTTGTCGAAGCGCGAGTTCGGCGTCACCAGCGTTTCTTCGAAGGCGGCGATGGCCTTGGTGACCTTGTCGATGTCCACCTTGTCGGAGCCGAAGACCGCCTTGAACTCCGTCACATAGCCGGGGATGGACTGCAACATCTCCACCGCCAGTTCATGGGTGAAGGCCATCTCGCCCGGGTTGGCGATGGGGCCGCCGGCCTGCGCCTTCAGGTCCTTGGCGCGGCCGTCCCAGAACTGGGCAACGTTCATGCTGGAATTCAGCACGGTCGGCGCGTTGATCGGCCCCTGCTGCCAGCGGTCGCCGATGGAGGTCTTCAGGTTGTCCGTGCCGCCCATGGACAGGTTGTGGCACGAGTTGCACGAGATGAAGCCGGACTTGGACAGGCGGGTGTCGAAGTAGAGCTTCTTGCCGAGTTCGACCAGGCCGGGATTGCTGATCTTCGCGGGCTCGATGGGTTGAATGGGCTCGTTGCCGGCGGCCACAGCGGCGGTCAGCCCACCGACTGTCACCACCAGCATGGCCGCCAACGACACAGCCGTACGCTTGGACATGACTCATCTCCCTTGCGGCAGTTCTAAAGTTTTTCTGAATGCCTTGAAAACAAAGGGAGAATACATGCGTATGGCGGTATTACCAGTTGACCGCCTGTCGCGCGTCAACCTGCCGCAGGCAAAAGTTGCGCCTTCAACTGGAAAGCGCTTGGCGGCCCCTGCCAAGCGCATTTGCACCATCACACGCCGGCCACGATCCGGCCGGCTTCCGCGATGACGGCGTTGCGCCGGTCATCGGAAATCGTTGATCCCGTGTAATAGACGGTGACGAGGACCGGCCCACCCTTCGGCGGCCACGCCACGGCGACGTCGTTGGCCGTGCCGAGCCGGCCGGTGCCGGTCTTGTCGCCGACCCGCCAATCCGACGGGAAGCCGGCGCGCAGGCGCTGGCCGCCGGTGGTGTTGGCGATCATCCAGGCGGCGAGCTGCGCGCGGGATGCCTCGCTGAGCGCGTTGCCGAACAGCAGGCGGCGCAGGGTGTCCAGCATCGCCCCCGGAGAGGTGGTGTCGCGGGGATCGCCGGGGGTGGATTCGTTCAGCGTGGGCTCCGTGCGGTCGAGCCGCGTCACCCCGTCGCCGATGGAGCGCAGGTAGGCGGTCAGCCCCGCCGGGCCGCCGAAGCTGTCCAGCAACATGTTGCCGGCGGTGTTGTCACTGTAGGTGATCGCCGCCTCGCAATAGTCCGCCATCGTCAGGCCCGGCCCGTCGGCGTACTTCTCCGTGATCGGCGACCAGGGGATGAGGTCGGCCTTGGTGAAGGCGACGCGGCGGTCCAGCCGTTCCTTGCCCTGGTCCACGCGGGCCAGCACCAGCGCCGACGCCAGAACCTTGAAGGTGCTGCACATGGGGAAGCGCTCGCCACCGCGGTGCTCCACCCGGTTGCCGGTCACGAGGTTCAGCGCGGCGACGCCGAGCCGCCCGCCGTTCCGGTGCTCAAGCCCGGCCAGACGCGCCGTCATGTCTGAACCGGCCCCGTCTGAACCAACGCCGGCCGGGGCCGCGCTGCCCTGGGCGAGGGACGGGCGCACCAGCATCAGCACCGGGGCCGCCGTCAACGCACTGGCCAGCGCTGCCCGGCGTGTGATCGGCCGGCGCATGGTCGGAAAATTCATCGTGGTCTCTCCATATGTGGATTTATGCCTTGGGACGCAGGGCCTGTGAAGCGGTGCGCAAGCGGCGAATAAGACGAGTGGTCCGGATTTTCCGTCTTATCCCGCGCATGGCCGGGTTTCCGCGTGGCATTCCGAAGCATTACGGAATGAGGAACGCGTCAATGACGCGGCAATACGCGCCGCCTTCAAGCTCTTTTATGTTTTTATGGATCGGATTTCGCGTCAGAGATTTTCCATCACGCCGGATTTTGGGTCATTGACCCATGTCCAACTTGGCAGAAGCGCTCGTTGCCGCCGGTGAGGCCAGAATAGGTGGGGTTTGACCGGGGTGGCAAACCACGATATTTGGGACGAGCCACAAATTGAATTTGGTCTTCCATGGTCAGGCCGTATCTTCCGCTGAACGCTCTGCGCGCCTTCGAGGCGTCGGCACGGCACCTGAGCTTCACCCGCGCTGCGGTCGAGCTGTGCGTCACCCAGGCGGCGGTCAGTCATCAGGTCAAGCTGCTGGAGAACCGGCTGAACGTCACGCTGTTCAAGCGCCTGCCGCGCGGCCTGATGATCACGCCGGAGGGGGAAGCCCTGCTGCCCGTGCTGCGCGATTCGTTCGACCGGATGGCGGACATGTTGCAGCAGTTCGAGGGCGGGCAGCTGCGCGAGGTGCTGATGATCGGGGCGGTCGGCACCTTCGCGGTCGGCTGGCTGTTGCCGCGCCTGCCGGATTTCCAGGAAAAATACCCGTTCATCGACATCCGCCTGTCCACGAACAACAACCGGGTCGACATGGCGGCGGAGGGGTTGGACTACGCCATCCGGTTCGGCAACGGCGCCTGGCACGGCATCGAGGCCGTGCACCTGTTCGAAGCTCCCCATTCCGTGCTGTGCATCCCGGAGATCGCCGACCGGCTGCGCGAGCCGGCGGACCTGCTGAACGAGACGCTGCTGCGATCCTACCGCGCCGACGAGTGGACGAGCTGGTTCGCCGCAGCCGGCGTCTCCACCCCCGCCCCCCTGCTGAAGGGAATCGTGTTCGATTCGTCGCTGGCGATGATGGAGGCGGCGCTCCAGAGCGCCGGGGTGGCGCTGTGCCCGCCGCTGATGTTCTCCCGCCTGCTGGCCAACGGGTCCATCCGGCAGCCCTTCGACGTTCACTGCTCGATGGGCAGCTATTGGTTGACGCATCTGAAGTCGCGCTACCCCACGCCGGCCATGGCCGCCTTCCGCGACTGGATCCTGGAGATGGCGGCAAGGGTCGCGTGATGGCTGGGCCGCACCGTTCCTTTGGCTGCGGCGGCGTGCCGCCTTTCGGATAACGCGAACTTGGCAATAGGATTTCACCACCAAACGGGGTGGAGAGGACATGCGGCGTTTCCTTGTGGCGCTGACGATGCTGGCTGCGCTGCCGGCCGCCGGAATGGCAGGACCGGCGGCGGCCGAGGTCGGAATGCGCACGATGACCTACCCGGATCCGGCGCACGGCGGCACGGGTCGCATGAACGTCTGGTATCCGACGACCGCGCCGGAACAGCCGGTGCGGCGGGGACCCTTCACCCTGTCCGTGGCCGAAGGTGCGCCGGCGGTTGAAGGACGGCATCCGCTTGTGATGGTGTCGCACGGTTCCGGCGGCAGCGCGCTCGGCCATGTCGATACCACGATGGCGCTGGCGCGCGCCGGCTATGTGGTGGCTGCGGTGCATCACGTCGGCAACAGCTTCGACGACGACCGGGACGCCCGCTCAGCCATACTGTGGCGGAACCGCCCGGCGCAGTTTTCCGCCGCGCTCGACCTTGTGCTCGCCGACCCGGACATCGGGACGCATGTGGATGGAAGCCGCATCGGCGCGCTCGGTATGTCGGCCGGCGGCTACACCGTGCTGGTCGCGGCCGGCGGTGTGGCGGACCTGGGCATTATCGCCGATTACTGCACCCGGCACCCGCGCGACCCCGCCTTTTGCCGCGACGGCGTGCCCCACTGGACCGGGACGGTCGATGCGCCGGATCCGCGGATCCGCGCCGTCGTGGCGATGGTCCCGGCCAGCGCCATGTTCGGGGATGGAGCCTTCGCCAGGGTCTCGGTCCCCATTCGCCTCTACGATGCGGAAGCCGACGTGATCCTGGGCGATACCCAGGTTAAGGAGGTGCGCGACCGGCTGCCCCCGACCAGCGAATATACGCTGGTGGCCGGAGCTGGCCATTTCTCCTTCATGGTGCCCTATCCGGCCGAGATGGCGGCGGACATCGGCCTTCCGGCCCAGGATCCGCCGGGTTTCGACCGCGCCGCCTTCCATGAGCGGCTGAATCGCGAGGTGGTGGATTTCTTCGACCGCAATCTGGCCGTCGCGCGCAACGGACCATAGCTCATTGCCGCACCGTCACGACGAGAGGAGCCGCCGCCATGTACATCGCCATGAACCGCTTCAAGGTCCGGCCGGACGCGGAGCAAGACTTCGAGGAGGTGTGGCTGAGCCGCGAGGTTCACCTGAACGAGGTTCCGGGGTTCGTGGAATTCCACCTGCTGCGCGGCCCGTTGCGCGACGACCACCGGCTCTATTCCTCGCACACGGTCTGGGCGTCGGAGCAGCATTTCCTCGATTGGACCCGGTCGGAGGCCTTCCGCATGGCCCACAAGGGCGCCGCCGGCAACAAGCCGCTCTACCTCGGCCCGCCGGAGTTCGAAGGGTTCGAGGTCATCCAGACCGTGGGGCGGACGTAAGATCTCCCCCGTCCAACATTCCCTCTCCCCAGAGGGGAAAGGGAATGTTGGATGCGCCTACTCCGCGGCCTTGCCAGCCTTCATCGGCGATCCGCTCTTCTGCATGCCGCCGATGACCTCATCGGCCGTGGCCTTGTGGTTCTTCACCGAACTGGTCCACGGAAGGTAGGCGGACCCGTCGAGCTTGTCACCGTTCCGGCCCAGGCTCTTCAGCCGCTTCTGGTCCTCGTCGGTCAGCACCTGCTTCGGCAGGGGCTGGAGGTGCTTCACGTCGTCCACCGTCATGCCCAGCATGCCGGCGACGCGGCTGCCGTAGTCGTCGTGGATCAGGAAGAAGTGCCAGAGCATACGTTCCTGCACGTCGCGCTCACACTGGGCGAGCAGGGTGCCCATGTTGTGGACGAGGTCGTCGCGCTCCCACTCCATCATGGTGCAGTAGCGGATGCGCGGCTGGACGTAGTCGTTGCGGCGCTCCAGGACGCTGCGGGTCAGCCGGCCGCGGATTTCCGGCGGGTTGTTGGGCTCCTCCCGCGCGGCCTCGCGCAGGCCGTTGTGGATGGACGGCTCGAAATTGATGTGCGGGTTCTGGCCGGGCGCGATGTCACGGCGGTAGGACATCTGGCCGCCCGACAGGTTGGTGGCCACCTTGGCGTTCTTCGCCTGGTTCACCGGCAGTTGCAGGTAGTTGGTGCCGACGCGGTAGCGCTGCGTGTCGGAGTAGGAGAAGGTCCGCCCGACCAGCATCTTGTCGTCGGAGAAGTCGAGCCCGTCCACAAGCACGCCGGTGCCCATGGCGATCTGCTCGTTCTCGTTGAAGAAATCCTCGACGTTGCGGTTCAGCGTCATGACGCCGACGTGCCGCAGGGGGAAGTCCTTCTCCGGCCAGACCTTGGTGTCGTCCAGCGGATCCCAGTCCAGTTCGGGATGGTCATGGTCCTCCATGATCTGGACGTACAGGTCCCACTGTGGGTGGTCGCCGCGCTCGATGGCGTCGTAAAGGTCCTTGGAGGCGGAGCCCAGGTCCTGGCCCTGCACCTTGCTTGCTTCCTCTGCCGTCAGGCTGGCAACGCCGCTGCGCGGGTGGAAGTGGTACTTGACCAGCACCGTGTCGCCTTGCGCGTTCACCATCTTGTAGGTGTTCACGCCGAAGCCTTCCATGTGCCGGTAATTCGCCGGGATGCCGCGCGGGCTGAACAGGTGCGTCAGCATGTGCATCGATTCCGGCGTCTGCGACATGAAGTCGAAGATGCGGTTCGGTTCCTGCCGGAAGGTCACCGGGTCCGGCTTCAACGAATGGATGACGTCCGGGAACTTGATGGCGTCGCGGATGAAGAAGACCGCGAGATTGTTGCCGACGAGATCCCAGTTGCCGTCCTCGGTGTAGAACTTCACCGCGAAGCCGCGCGGGTCGCGCGCCACCTCCGACGAGTCGCGGCCGCCGATGACGGTGGAGAAGCGGATGGCCAGCGGCGTCTTCTTGCCGGCAGTCTGGAACAGCTTGGCGCGCGTGTATTTGGAGGCGGGCTCGTCGCCGATTTTGCCGGTCGCTTCCAGCTCGCCATAGCAGACGAAGCCGCGCGCGTGGACCACGCGCTCCGGAATGCGTTCGCGGTCGAAGTGGGTGATCTTTTCCAGGAACTGGTAGTTCTCCAGCGTCGCCGGGCCGCGGCTGCCGACGGTGCGCTGGGACTGGTTGTTGGTGATGGGGTGGCCTTGGCGATTCGTCAGAGTTTTGGGCTCAGGATTTTTGGACTCGTCGGCCATCGTATTCTCCCTGAACTGCGGCTGTTTGGACAACGACACTGGTCAGCCGGCGTTGCCGCCGGCCGGTGAGTTGCCAACCGCCACACTTTGGAAGCGTTCCAGTCTGCGCCGCCCCATTCGGGAGCCCTGGCCAAAGGGACGTGTCCAAAGGAAAAGGGCGGCCCCGAGGGACCGCCCTTTCCGCGAACGTCTGGAGAGACGCAGGCTCCGATTAGAAGCCCATGCCGCCCATGTCGTCCATGCCACCCGGCATGCCGGCCGGAGCAGCCTTCTTCTCCGGCTTCTCGGCGATCATCGCCTCGGTGGTGATCAGCAGGCCGGCGATCGAGGCCGCGTCCTGCAGGGCGGTGCGAACCACCTTCACCGGGTCGATGATGCCGGCCTTCACCAGATCGGTGAACTCGCCCTTCTGGGCGTCGTAGCCGAAGTTGGCGTCGGCCTGGTCCAGCAGCTTGCCAACCACGATCGAACCATCGGTGCCCGCGTTGTAGGCGATCTGACGGACCGGAGCCTGGAGGGCGCGGCGGATGATCTCGATGCCGACGCGCTGCTCGTCGTTGACCGGCTTCAGGGCGTCGAGGGCCTTGGTGGCGTACAGCAGGGCCGAGCCGCCGCCGGCGACGATGCCCTCTTCCACCGCGGCGCGGGTGGCGTGCATCGCGTCGTCAACGCGGTCCTTGCGCTCCTTCACCTCGACCTCGGTGGCGCCGCCGACGCGGATGACGGCAACGCCGCCAGCCAGCTTCGCCAGACGCTCCTGCAGCTTCTCGCGGTCGTAGTCCGAGGTGGTCTCCTCGATCTGCGCCTTGATCTGGCCGATGCGGGCCTGGATGTCCTCGGCCGAGCCGGCGCCGTCGACGATCGTGGTGTTCTCCTTGGAGATCACGACCTTCTTGGCGGTGCCGAGCATGTCGATGGTGACGTTCTCGAGCTTGATGCCGAGGTCTTCGCTGATGACCTGGCCGCCGGTCAGGATGGCCATGTCCTCCAGCATCGCCTTGCGGCGGTCACCGAAGCCCGGGGCCTTCACGGCGGCGACCTTCAGGCCGCCACGCAGCTTGTTCACGACCAGGGTCGCCAGGGCCTCGCCCTCGACGTCCTCGGCGATGATCAGCAGCGGACGCGAGGACTGCACGACGGCCTCCAGGACCGGCAGCAGGGCCTGCAGACCCGACAGCTTCTTCTCGTGCAGCAGGATGAACGGGCTCTCGAGGTCCGCGATCATCTTGTCGGCGTTGGTGATGAAGTACGGCGACAGGTAGCCGCGGTCGAACTGCATGCCCTCGACGACGTCCAGCTCGGTCTCCAGGCTCTTGGCCTCTTCAACCGTGATGACGCCCTCGTTGCCGACCTTCTCCATGGCCTGGGCGATCATCTTGCCGATCTCGGCTTCGCCGTTGGCGGAGATGGTGCCGACCTGGGCGATCTCGTCGTTGGTCGTGACCTTCTTGGCGCGCGAACGGATGTCGGCGACGACGGTCTCGACGGCGAGGTCGATGCCGCGCTTCAGGTCCATCGGGTTCATGCCGGCGGCAACCGACTTCACGCCCTCGCGGACGATGGCCTGGGCCAGGACCGTCGCGGTGGTGGTGCCGTCACCGGCCAGATCGTTGGTCTTCGAGGCGACCTCGCGGACCATCTGGGCGCCCATGTTCTCGAACTTGTCCGACAGTTCGATTTCCTTGGCGACCGAAACGCCGTCCTTGGTGATGCGCGGAGCGCCGAAGGACTTCTCGATCACGACGTTGCGGCCCTTCGGGCCCAGGGTCACCTTGACGGCGTCGGCCAGAATGTCCACGCCGCGCAGCATCTTTTCACGCGCGGAGGCGGAGAACTTAACTTCCTTGGCAGCCATTGCTCACTTCCTCTGATATCGGGTTGATCGATCGGGTGCGGGCGGAGACTTAGGCCTCGATGACGCCCATGATGTCGGATTCCTTCATGATCAGGAAATCCTCACCCTCGATCTTCACCTCGGTGCCCGACCACTTGCCGAACAGGATGCGGTCGCCGGCCTTCACGTCGAGTGCCACGACCTTGCCGCTCTCGTCACGGGCACCCGGACCGACCGCGATGACCTGGCCCTCCTGGGGCTTTTCCTTCGCGGTGTCGGGGATGATGATCCCGCCCTTGGTCTTGGTGTCGGACTCCAGACGCTTGACGACGACGCGGTCGTGCAGCGGACGGAACTTCATGGGGATGCCTCCTCAAAAGGCTTATTGGTGAAAGGAATGGCCCAGGGTCGGTTGTTAGCACTCTCCCCCGGCGAGTGCCAGACAGCTAATCGAGGTCTCGTTTCGATTCAAGAGGGTCGTGAAGACAATTGGTTCAAATGCTGGCAGCACTCCCGCCCGCCGGCTGCTAACGCGTTGATATGGAACAAAAAATCCTGTTGCCCGTTGCGTTCGGAAGGGGCAGACTTTCGCAAAAGAGTCACCGGAGAAAACCGCGAGAGGACGCCGCCCACCCCATTCCGCCACCAGAACGGAGGCAGCGCATGGCCAACCTGGGTCTTCAGCTTCGCGATTACCGCCTGACCACGGCGGAGATCCTGTACCACATGCCGGACCATCCTCACCTGTTGCAGAGCTACCTGTGGCAGGACCTGGACCTTGCGCCGGACTATCCCGTGCTGCGCCGCTTCCTGGATTTCTGGCAGGCCAACCTGGACGGCAAGCTGCACTCCGTAAAGCTGGCGACGCAGAAGCTGATCACGCCCGGCGAGGCGCGCTTCATCGCCGCGGAATTCCGCTGGCAGTGAGGCGCTTGACTGGCCCGTCCACGCGCCCCGACTCACGCGTGATGACACCGCTGGCCGTTGGCGCCCCCTGGCGCCACGGCCCCATGACTCGCGTGGCTGCCCAAAGGTTCATGTTCGAACAGAACAGGGCGTCCATTGCGATGGCGCCAATGTGTAGAACAGGCGCGCCGCATCATCCCATTTCCCCACTAATACTCGTCCTGGTTCTTCGGTAATATTGCTGATCTTCTCTTGATGGGAAGCATACGCGAGTATGCACAAGAAATTCGGCACGCCCTGTACTTGCTGCAGGACGAATGCTGTCGCGCGCATTTTGACAAGGAGAAACACGACACGAGGGAGGTCATCATGCCATTCGAATGGACAATGCGACAGAACTCGCAGGATCCACCGGACGGACGTGAAAAAATAGCTGAGGAACGCGAAAAGAAAGCTGAAGAAAAGGAGTTAGCCGCGCGAGGCGCAGGCGCGAGCGCCTATGTCCTGGTCGCATTTGTTCTTCTTGTTCCAGCCGTGTCATTGTCTTATTTTCTATACACCAACTATCCGCCAGAGCTGGGGACGGCTTTTTACCTGGCTGTGTTTTTTCTGGCGGAACTGCTGGCCGGCCTGCTTTTGGTCGCGCGGTGGTTCCAACGTCTGACCAGCAATTCGGACATCGAGGAATTGCGGAAAATGGCGTTCTCATACCGCCTCGGCGGCTCTTTGGCCCTGCGCCCATTCCTTAATTCCCACGGTGAATCGCTTCTGCCAAACAGTCCACTCAAATCCTACCGCGAAGGAATCATCGAGCCGAACTTTTACAAAAGTGCGGCAAATCCACCGTTTCTGCTGGCGATGATCCTGGTGGTCAGTCTTGGCCTGTTCGCGTTTTTCGCTCCTCAGTTCAACATCCTGGCCGACCCAAGCATTTTCCTGCTCGGCCCGGAACTCGGTTACTGGAAGTGGGACGGCAATGGTTCGGGTCCCCCGAATCAGAACGCGTTCATGGCCTACGCGGCGCGCGCGCTTGTCTGCGTGTCGTTTGCCTTCGCCGGCGCCCTGGTCTGGGCCGTGACCTATCTGACGAGGCGCATGGCGCTTCGCGACGTCACGGGGCACACCTATCAGGAACTGTCGATGCGCCTGGTTGTGAGCGCCGTGGTGTCGCTGGTCGCGTATCATCTGCTGTCCACCAGCGTCCTGTCCAATGAGGCACCGTCCGGAGCGGTTCTCATGCTGCTGTCCTTCGGTGCCGGCATGCTTCCGGAGACGATGATCCGCTGGATTTACAACAAGGCCGCGCGCCTGTTCGGTGCGGCCGAGCAAAATGACTACATCGACCTTGAGCACATCCACGGGATCAGCGCCTTCACGCGATCGCGCCTTGCCGAAGTCGGAATTTACGACGCACAAGGGTTGGTCGCGACCAATCCCCTGCGCCTGTCGCTGCACACGCCGTTTTCCTTGCCGCAACTTCTGGATTGGTACGGGCAGGCGTTTCTGCTGCTGCATTTGCGGCCAGCGGGGTTGAGAGCACTGCGCGAGTTCGGCATTCGGACGATCTGGGAAGCCGAAAAGGTGTGGCAGACCCTTCCATTGCAGAACGTCGAACTGAACGGTTGCGGAAAGCTGTGCGAGGCGTTGGAGCGCGTCTTCAAAGCGGTGAGTGTAAACCCCTGCTATGTGCGCGTGACGGAGCTTCACGATCGCATGAGAGAACGTCCGCAACAGGGTCCCTCGTCAAGCGGAGGATCCATCTCCCAGAGCACGGCGACGCACGATGCGGCGCGGAATATCACGAAGGTCAATCAAAGATCGAGCACCAATGCAAAGCCGAGCGAAGTCCAGAAATAGCCGGCGCGTGATCGGGAAAAGCCAATCCTCTCAACGCATCGGCGTTTCCCGATCCGACACATCGCGGCCATTCCCACAAACACAGACTCGGGGCGAACCCACGGCGGCGCGGTGGGGGTGGCTGCTGCCAGGCTTCACCCCCGCCTCGCCCCCATCTGTCGCAGGCAATGGTCGATCCACTGCGCGGTCAGCTTTTCCTGCACCGCGTTCTGTTGCAGGCGCTGATTCAGGTTGGCGAAGTCCACGCGGTCGAGGTTCTGGTCCTGGTTGAAGCAGGAGAAGACGACCGTCTCCTCCCCCGTCGCCGGGTCGGTGTGCCGTTGCAGGCACTGGGCGCAGATCTCCTTCATCATGCATTGCATGGGGGAGTTGATGGAGCCGATGCCGACATGGCCCGGCTTCAGATGCGGCTTCAGCACGCCGTGCCGGGCCGCGCCCACCGCCGCCATCATCCGGTCGGAGCCGATGGCGACGATGCGGTCCACGGCCGACAGCGGGATATCCACCGGCCCCAGGTCGCCCGACGCGTAGGCGCGCATGGCCTCCACGATGTTGGCGACGATGGCCTTGTCGCCGGGGCGGGACGGCGTGAAGCCCGGCGCCTCGTCGCAGCACCAGACCACGCGGTCGGCGGCGGCCTCGATCTGATCGACCTTGTAACGATCCTCGATCCGCTTGTAGCCGGCGAAGTAGATGACCTTGCTGCCGCGCGCCCGGCAGGCCTGCCCGATGGAGAACAGCACCGCGTTGCCCAGCCCGCCGCCGACGAGGCACACGGTCTCGCCCTCCGGAATCTCGGTGGGCGTGCCGGTCGGCCCCATGACGATCACCGGGTCGCCGGGCTTCAGGCAGGCGCAGAGGTCGGACGAGCCGCCCATCTCCAGCACGATCATCGACAGCAGGCCCTGCCCCTTGTCCACCCAGGCGCCGGTAAGGGCGAGACCTTCCATCGCCAGAGTCGTGCCCCCGCCCTGTCCGTGGGCCACCCGTTGCGACAGAGTTTCGAAATTTTGCAGACGGTAGAACTGTCCGGGTTCGAAACGGCGCGCGGCGGCCGGGGCCTTCACGACCACCTCCACGATGGTCGGGGTCAGGCGAACAACGTCGTGCACGGTCGGGCGCAGGTCGGCGTTGAGGCGGCGGACCAGTTCCGCGGCCGGAACGGCGGAAGGCGCGCGTTTGCCGAGCACGCGGCTGACCACCGGATAGCCCTGCTTCGCCCCGCCCATCGCCTTCACCACGTTGCCGGAAAAGGACGGGTGCAGATCGCCGAAGAAACTGAGGAACCGGCCGTCCGGCGCCCTGGTCATCAGCACCCGCGCCTCCGCCGGCTTGCACAGCCGTTCGGGCGTCACCGGGGTTCCGTCCTCGTCGATGGCGCGGAAGGTGCGGCCGTCCAACTCGATCCAATCCGGCTCCTCGCGGGCGAGCACGGTGTTGGGCTGGGTGCCCGCGGCGACCAGGATGGTGCGGGCGGGGATGCGCGCGTCCACGGCGGCGGGCGCCACCACGCCGTCCGGCCCGACCGGGTTGAGCGCGAGGTGGATGGCCTGCGCCGCCCCGGCCTCGTCGATCTCCACACCGCGCGGGGTGGCGCATTCCAGGAAACGGATGCCCTCGGCCAGCCCGTGCGCCACCTCCTCGTGATTCAGGGTGTAGCTGGGGCTGTCGATCAGGCGGCGGCGGTAGGCGATGGTGGAGCCGCCCCAGCCTTGCAGCAGAGCGAGGATGCGCGGCTCCCGCCCCTCCGCCGCCGCGGCGGCGCGCTCGGCGCGAATCGCGCGGGCGTGGGCGAGGAATTCGTCGGCAAGGTCGGCCTCCGCCGGGGTCCAGCGGGCGCGGGCGGAGGCCTCCCCCTTCTCCGCGGCCAGGATCTCGTAACGGGACAGGAATTTCTCGACCTGGACGGGGTAGTAGGCCAGCGCCTCCGTCGCCGTGTCGATGGCGGTCAGGCCGCCGCCGATGACGACGATGGGCAGCCGGACCTGGAGGTTCGCGATGCTGTCCGCCTTGGCCGCCCCGGTCAGTTGCAAGGCCATCAGGAAGTCCGACGCCTGCCGCACCCCGCGCGCCAGCCCGTTCGCCATCGGGATGACGGTCGGCTTGCCTGCCCCCATGCACAGCGCGATGTGATCGAAGCCGAGGTCCAGCGCGTCGTCGATGGTCAGGGTGCCGCCGAAGCGCACGCCGCCGATGATCGCCATGCGCGACCGGCGTTCCAGCAGCAGCCGGATGACCTTCAGGAAGTTCTTGTTCCAGCGCACGGTGATGCCGTACTCGGCCACACCGCCGAAGCCGGCCATCACGCGCTCGTCCAGCCGGTCGAACAGGTCGTGCACGTCGCGGATCGGGCGGAAGGGCACCCGCGTCCCGCTGGGCAGAACGCCCGAGAGGTCGGCGGGCAGCGGCTCGATCTTCAGCCCGTCGATGCCGACCACCGTGTGGCCGTCGTTCATCAGGTGGTGCGCCAGCGTGAAGCCCGCCGGCCCCAGCCCGACCACCAGCACCTTGTAGCCGCTGTCCGGCCGCATCAGCGGGCGGCGGAGGTCCAGCGGGTTCCAGCGCGTCAGCAGGCTGTAGATCTCGAAACCCCAGGGCAGGTCCAGCACATCCTTCAGCGTGCGGGTTTCCGACTGCGGGATGTCGACGGGTTCTTGGCGTTGGTAGATGCAGGCCTTCATGCAGTCGTTGCAGATGCGGTGGCCGGTGCCGGCGCACATGGGGTTGTCCACCACCACTATGGCCAGCGCCCCGATCGGCACCCCATCCGCCTTCAGGACGTGCATTTCGGAGATTTTTTCCTCCAGCGGACAGCCGTTCAGCGTGACGCCGAAGGCGCTCTTCTGGAAGTCCCCGGTCTTGCGGTCGCGCAGGCCCCTGGAGCAGCTGTCCTTGCCCTGGTTGTGGCACCAGATGCAGTAGTTGGCCTCGTCCAGCGCGCCGGTCAGGTCGGTGCCGGGGTCGGTCAGGTGAAATCCTTGGCGCTCGCGCTGCGCGTGTTCCGGCAGGCGCATCATGGTGACGCCGTGCAACTCCACCGTCTCGACGGGGACGAGGTGTTCCGGGTCGGTCTTGTGCGGCACCTGGAACAGCACGCCGGCCCCGTGCTCGCGCCGCCCGGCGTCGCTGAACACGGCCCAGGCGGCGTATTGGGCGGCGGTGTCCAGCTGGGCGGCGTGCGCGGCCTCGTCGTCCATCCAGGCCAGCACCTGACGGGCGAAGCCGATCTCCGTCAGCGGGCCGCCGAGCCAGTCCTCCAGCCGGGCGGCCAGTTCGGCGCCGTCCAGCGACGCGATGGCGTCGGGCTTCACCGCCTTGGCGGCGCGGCGCTGCACGAACAGGCGCTTGGCGGTGTAGAGGGGATCCTGCTCCGCATGGCGGGCGCGCAACTCGTCCAGCGCGGGCCGGATGCCGAACAGGTCGGCGATGAAGTCCTCCAGATGCGGCCCCAGCGCGATCAGCAGGTCGCTTTCCGCCTTGCGGTCCAGGGCGCCGGGCTCGGCACGGGCGGCGAGCAGGCGGTTCGCCAGCGCCTGGTCCGACCCGGCGAGTCGATCCAGGAAGGCGCGGTCCAGCCGGGCCAACCCGTCGTGATCGTACAAATCCGGGAACGCCAGGCCGAAACCCAGGGCCAGGCCGAAGCCCGAGGAAACATCCGCCATCGCCGCACCTGCCCCCAGTTTGTTGGACAAGTTGTTGGATAGTCTGACATTTGTATCACCGCGCCGGCCACCCTTCACCCGAAACCCGGACCATGCGCCCGGGGGTAACCCGTGTCCGTTTGACGCAGCCGCCTCCATTCCCCACATTTGCCGAACACGCGTCAGTCTTGGCCCGTTCCGCCATAGGGCCGCCATCCGGGATCGTTCAACCTTGACCGCCATCACCGCCACGGACGACGTCCGCGCCCCTGCCTCCACGCGGCCCATCGGCTACTGGCTGCTGGTCTGCTGCGCCATGGTGCTCGCCATGGCCGTCATCGGCGCCATCACGCGCCTTACCGAATCCGGCCTGTCGATGGTCGAATGGAAGCCGCTGATCGGCATCCTGCCGCCCTTGTCGGAGGCGGAATGGAACCGCGTCTTCGACCTGTACAAGGCCACGCCGGAATACCGGGTCTTCAACTCCGCCATGGGGCTGGAGGCGTTCAAGAACATCTTCTGGTGGGAGTGGTTCCACCGCCTGTGGGGCCAGCTGATCGGCTTCGTCTTCCTGATCCCCTTCCTGCGCTTCTGGGTGCAGGGCCGCATCCCCAAGGACCTGTGGCCGAAGCTGGCCGGGCTGTTCCTGCTGGGCGGGCTTCAGGGCGTGATCGGCTGGTACATGGTGAAGAGCGGGCTGGTCGACCGGCCGGAGGTCAGCCACTACCGGCTGGCGCTGCACCTCGGCACCGCGATCCTGATCTACGGGCTGCTGCTGCGCACGGCGCTCGGCGTGCTCGACCCGCTGCCGCTGGCCGGCTGGGCCACGGAGTCGCACCGCCTGCGCAAGCACGCGCGCTGGGCGCTGGCGCTGGTCGGGGCGACCATCGTCTGGGGCGCCTTCGTTGCCGGGACGGACGCCGGCATGGCCTACAACACCTTCCCGCTGATGAACGGGCACGTGATCCCGCCGGAGGTCGGCAACCTGTCGCCCTGGTGGATCAACCCGCTGGAGAACACGGCGGCGATCCAGTTGACGCACCGCGCGCTGGCAATGCTGACCGGCCTGACCGTGCTGGCGCTGGCCTGGCGCGTCTGGCGGACGGAGCTGCCGGGCCGTGCGACGCGAGTGGCCCTGCTGACCGCGGTCCTGGTGCTGGTGCAGATCGGCATGGGCATCGCCGCGCTGCTGACCGTCGTGTGGATCCCCATCGCCGCCGCCCATCAGGCCGGCGCGATCCTGGTCGTGACCGGGCTGGTGTGGCTGCTACACGAGATGCGGCCGGTCAGAACCCCGGCCCGTCCACCCGCGCCGCGGGAAAGGTGAGGTACACGGTCGTGCCCACGCCGAGCGTGCTTTCGATCCGGAAGGCGCCGCCGTGGAGCGCGATCAGCGCGCGGGTGAGCGGCAGGCCGAGGCCGGAGCCGCGTTCGCTTGTCAGGGCGCGTCCGTGCACCTGCCCGAAGCTGTCGAGCGCCACGGGGATCTGCTCCGGCCGCATGCCGATCCCGTTGTCGGCGACGCTGACCTGGATGCCGCCGTCCGCCGTCCGCTCCGCGCGGACGGTCACCCGGCCCTCCCCGGGGCGGGAGAACTTGATGGCGTTGCCGATCAGGTTGGTCAGCATCTGGCGGATCAGCGAGGCGTCGCCCTGCACCGCCGGCAGGTCGTCGGGGATGTCCATGGCCAGCGCGACCGCGGCCTCCCCCGCGCGGGGGTGCATCATGCCGAAGGTCAGGTCGACCAGCAGGGAGAGGTTGCAGGCCTCCTCGTGCAGGTCCATCCGCCCCGCCTCAATCTTCGCGAGGTCGAGCAGGTTGTTGATCAGCTCCAGCATGTAGGTGCCGGCCGCCGCGATCTGGCCGGCGTATTCCGGATAGCGCGGGCTGTTCGGCCCCATCAACTCGTCCTGGATGATCTGGGCGAAGCCCATCACGGCGTTCAGCGGCGTGCGCAGCTCGTGGCTCAGGTGATGGACGTAGTCGGACTTGCGCTGGTTGGCCTGCTCGGCCTCGTCGCGGGCGGCCCGCAGTTCCGCCTCGCGGACCTTCAGGTCGGTGATGTCGGCGCGGATGCCGACGGTGCCCCCCTCCTGCGTGCGCCATTCCTCGATGCGGATCCAGCGTCCGGTGCCGAGCTGCACCTCCAGCGGCGGGCCGGCGGTGCGGTGCTGGACGATGCGCCGCTCGATCCAGGACTCCAGCTCCTTCCCCGGCGGAAGCCGGTAGACGCCGCGCGCGGCCCCGCCGCGCAGCACCGTCTCGAACGGCGTGCCGGGGGCGATCAGGTCGGTGTTGGCGGAAAACAGCTCGCGGTAGCGGGAATTGCACAGCACCAGCCGGTCCTGCGCGTCGTAGAGGACGAAGCCTTCGGTGATGCATTCGATGGCGTCCACCAGCAGGCTGTGGGCGCGCCGGGCGTCGCCCTCCGCCCGCACCCGTTCGGTGACGTTGCGGATGCTGCACAGAACCCGGTCGCCGTCCAGCAGCGCGACCAGCCGCGCCTCGAACGACTTGTCGCCGGAGCCGGGCTTCTTGGCGCCAGACTTGGCACCCGGCGGTGCCGGCAGGGTGAAGTCCAGGCCGGTGACCAGTTCCCCCGCGTTCAGGCGGCCGAGCGCCGCCGCGACCATGCCGGCCGCCGGTTCGGGCAGCACGTCCTGCACGCGGTGGTTCAGGAACCGTTCCGCCGGGACGTTCAGGTCGCCGGGGCTGGCGGCGGCGAAGTCCAGGATGGTGCCGTCGCGCCGCAGTTCGAACCGCATGTCGGGATAAGCGTAGGACAGGGCGACGAGCTGTTCGTTCAGCCGCATCGCTTCCTGGCGCGCACCGCTGTCGGCGGGGGCCTCCACCAGGATCATGCCGGGCGGACGGGGAGCGGGGGAAAGCTGCGCGTCCACGGCCAAGGGCGGCGCGCCCGCGTGGCGGATGCCGATGCGCGCGGACAGCCGGCGCCCGGCCGCCGCGGCCTCCAGCGCGCGGCGCGTTTCCCCTACGGATTCTCCCGCGGATTCACACATGTCGGCCAGCCGGACCAGGGACGGGTGGGTCCCCGGCGGCGCGTCCAGCACCGCGCGGGCGGACGCGTTCAGCCAGATCGCCACGCCATCGGGACGAACGAGCCACACCGGCGTGGCAAGCCCTTCCAGGAACTCCAGTCCGGCAAGCTCCACTTCGGCGGGCGCGGCGGCGTTCATCGGCGGTAGCGCATGGGGCGGTGGCGCATGGTTGGACGCATGCGCGCCAATCTACCAGAGCCGGGACAGACGTGAACAGGGTGCGGCATTCCGTCCCATACCAGCCGTTTCATCCAATTTGCCAACGTCATGCGGCACGGATGGTGCTGAGGAAGCGGTCCACCCGGTCGCGCAGCATTTGGGACTGGCGCATCAGGTCATCGGCGGCGGACAGCACCAGTTCCGCCGTCCGGCCGGTCTCGCCGGCCGCGTCCTGGACGCCGGCGATGTTGCTCGACACCTCCTGCGTGCCGGTGGCGGCTTCCTGGACGTTGCGGGCGATTTCCCGCGTGGCGCTGCCCTGCTCCTCCACGGCGCTGCTGATCCCGGCGGCGATGCCGTTGATCTGGCCGATGGTGCCGGCGATGCCGCCGATGGCGCCGACCGCCGCCTGCGTGGCCGACTGCACGGAGCCGACCTGAGCGGCGATGTCCTCCGTCGCTTTGGCGGTCTGGTTGGCGAGATTCTTGACCTCGCTGGCGACGACGGCGAAACCCTTGCCGGCCTCGCCCGCGCGGGCCGCCTCGATGGTGGCGTTCAGCGCCAGCAGGTTGGTCTGCGCGGCGATGGCGTTGATGAGCTGTATCACCTCGCCGATGCGCCGGGCGGCCTCCGCCAGTTCGAGGATGGTGGACGAAACGCGCCCGGCCTCCTGCTCCGCCTCGTGGGCGATGCCGGCGGAGGTGGAGACCTGCCGGGCGATGTCGTGGATGGAGGCGGTCAGCTGCTCCGCCGCGGTCGCCACGGTCTGCACGTTGCCGGTCGCCTGGGCTGACGCGGCGGAAACGCGGTGGAAGCGCGTTCGCTGGCGCGGACGGCGGTGGCGGTCATCTGTTCGGCCGAGCTGCGCGTCTGCGTCGCCGCGGCGACCACGCCCTGCACGATGGCGTTGACGCTCTTTTCGAAATCGTCGGCCAGTTGCGTCAACATGCGGCGCTTTTCCTCCTCCGCCGCGGCGCGGCTGCGCTCCTGCCCGGCGCGCAGGCGGGCGTTCTCGGCGGCGCCGTCCTTGAACACCTCCAGCGTGCGGGCCATGCGACCGATTTCGTCGCGGCGTTCCAGCGCGGGCACGGGGGTGGACAGGTCGTTGGCCGCAATGGCCTGCATGGCCGTGGTCATGCGTCCGACCGGCCCGGCGATGCCCTGCCCCAGCAGCGCGCTGGCCAGCCCGGCCAGCAGAGCGGTGACGAGGATGGACGCGGCCATGACGGTGAAGGTCTGGTCGCGGTTCTCCGCCATGTGGTTACGGGTTTCCTCCAGGTCGCCGCTCATGTTCGCCAGCAGCTTCTCGAACGGTCCCACCGTGGCGGCGCCGAGCACGCGCACCTTGTCCTTGTGCGCGACGAGCGACAGATGGGCGGCGGTGAAGGTGTCGAAGGCGCGCTGGTAATCCGCCATCGGCTTGGCGATGGCCGCCCTCCCGGCCTCGTCCAGCGGGGCGTCGGCCAGGGCGCGCTCGAACTCCCGCTGCCGCTGGGCCATGCTGTCGCGGTAGTCGGCGTCGGACCGCAGGATCAGGTCCTTCTCGTGCTGGCGCATCTGCAGCATCAGCATCTGGAGGCGGAGGATCCACGCCTCGTCCGGCGCGCGCCCGGCGGCATCGGCCAGGCGCTGTTCGGCATCGCGCGCGGCGCTGCCCAACGCGCCCTGCAAGCCGTCCTTCTCGGTCTGGCCGATGCCGTTCATCGTGTCCTGCATGGCCTTGAAGGATGCCTCCCAGGCGTCGACGGCGGCCCGCAGGTTGGCGTTGTCCGTCACGTCTTCCGCCGTCGACGCCACGGCGGCCAGCCGCTCCAGCGCCGCGCGGACCTGCGCCAGTTCACGGGCGCGGCGGTCCGCCACGGCGGGGTCGCGGGTGTCCATGAAGATGTTCGTCAGCACGCGCGCCGCGTTCAGCTGCATTCCCGCGCGCGAGGCGTCGGCGAAGGCGGTGGAGGCCACGCGGTCCTCCGCCGCCAGACGATCCTGCACCGCCCAGTTGTTCCAGTAGACCCCGAGGACGACCAGCAGGCCGGCCATCCCCAGAGCCGCGATGGTCATGATCTGAAAGCGGATGGACAGGCGGGACAGCAAAGTCGTCATGGCATCCCCAGCGCACGGAGCGCGTCAATGACGCACGAAGAGCGTGCGACGGTGGCGGCGCAAAGTTGTGAGGGGAATGTAAATAAAAGTTATGCAACTCGCATGACGTAATATGACCCGAAAGATGCGCGTTTACGACGCATCCATACCGTCGCCTGCGGAATCGTCCATATCCCAGTAATGGCAGGCCACGCGGTGGCCGGTCCCGACCTTCTCCAACGCGGGGGCGGACTGGGCGCAATAGTCCCGCGCCTGGGGGCAGCGAAGGCGCAGCGCGCAGCCGGTCGGCGGGCGCAGGGCCGAGGGCGGATCGCCGCGCAGCGACGGCCGCCGGAACCCGGCGGTGTCGATCAGGGCGCGGGTGTAGGGATGGCGGGCGTCAACGGCGAGGGTGGCGCTGTCCGCCGCCTCCACCATCCGGCCGAGCAGCAGGACCAGCGCCCGCTGCCCGACACGCAGCCCCTCCGCCGCGTCCTGGGTGGCGTAGAGCAGGGCCAGCCGCCGGTCGCGCCGCAGGTCCAGCAGCAGGTCGAGGAAGGCCGCGCGCTCCACCCCGCCCAGCGTCGCGGCCGGTTCGTCGCAGACCAGAAGGCGCGGCCCCGGCAGCAGCGCGCGGGCCAGCCCGACGCGCGCCGCC
>Ga0065721_10050221_pt1 | contig 22057 bp, 14 predicted proteins | sample Mesricmetagenome_FD_59108 | JGI IMG/M metagenome (GOLD analysis project Ga0065721, IMG submission 59108) | Mesophilic microbial community from rice straw/compost enrichment Sample: eDNA_1 v2 (version 2) | ecosystem: Engineered > Solid waste > Grass > Composting > Bioreactor | place: USA: Davis...
CTATTGACGCTGGCTGGCGGCGGGTGCGGCTCCTCCGGGGGCAGCGGTGGACCGACACCGACGCCTTCGCCCTCGCCCACGCAGGGGCCGGCGCCGGAGGGGCGGGAGACGGTCACGGTGGAGGTCCCGGCGGGGATGGACGCGCCGCCCTTCAACGTGCCGCGCCAGTTGACGGTGCCCGCCGGGTTCGGCATCCAGGTCTTTGCCCGCGTGCCGCAGGTGCGCTTCCTGGCCGCGGCGCCGAACGGCGACCTGCTGGCCGCAGAAACGTTCCGGGATCGGGTGACGCTGCTACGACCGGACCCCGCGGGTGGGGCGCCCGCTAGCTTCACCTTTGCCGACGGCATGCACGCGGCGCACGACATCGTGTTCCATACCCTCGGCGGCACGACCTACGTGTATATCGCCGAGTCCAGCAAGGTCAACCGGTTCGTTTACACGCCGGGCGCGACCTCCGGGGCGGGGCGGCAGACGGTGGTAAGCGGCCTGCCGAACGCCAGCAGCCCGGAGTTGCAGGGCGCGCACGGGCACCAGCTCAAGAACATCGCGCTGGACCGGAACCACAAACTCTACGTCAGCAGCGCCTCGGCCACGAACGCCGACCCGGCCGACGTTCTGGCCGACCCGCCGCGCGCAGCCATCCTCCAGTACAACGCGGACGGCAGTGGGATGCGCGTCTTCGCTCGGGGCCTTCGCAACGCCGAGGGGCTGGCGTTCCTGCCCGGCACCGAGGACCTCTGGGTGAGCGTCAACCAGCGGGACAACATCCCGTATCCCTACGACGACGGCACCGGGCGCTACGGCCAGATCGTACCCGAGTACGTAGACAATCACCCGCCGGAGGGCTTTACCCTCGTCCGTGACGGCGGCAACTACGGCTGGCCCTATGCCAACCCGACGCCGGACGGCCCGACCGGGATGGACGATATGCCGTTCGAGGCGGACGCCGAGAACAACCCCGGCGGGACGGTAGCGGACCCGGCGAGCTTCGACCGGATCACAAAAGGGATTCAGGCCCATTCGGCGCCCCTGGGACTGCTGTTCCTGCAGGACACGGCGTTCGACCTGCGCTACCGGAACGGGGCGGTTATCGCGCTCCACGGCTCGTGGAACCGCACCCGGCGCGTCGGCTACAAGTTTGTGTACTTCCCCTGGAACGACGGCCTGAACCGGCCGGGGGCGGAACAGGACTTCGTCACCGGTTGGCTAGACGAGGGGAGCCAGACCTTCTGGGGACGCCCCGTGGACATGGCCGTCGCCCCCAACGGCGACATGTACCTCTCCGACGACCACAGCGGCACCATCTACCGCCTGTACCGGAAACCCGGGACATAAAAAAAAAAGCCCCGCCGGAATCCCGGCGGGGCTTGTTTCTGCGTGACAGGGGCGCTTAGATAACGCCCTTGGGCTTCTGCGCGGTGCCCTGGCCGCGGGTGGCGGCGCGGATGGGCTTGACATCCGCGACGTTCTCCGGGGCCTGGTCCAGGAGCATGAGCCAGTCTTCCACCTGATCGCTCTTCGGGAAGATCTCGTTCTCCTTGTACTCCATCGTCACGGCGCGCTGCAGGTCTTCCTGGGTTACGCCTGTGTTCTCGAAGTCCCGCTTCTCGATGGCGCGCTTGATCGCGAAGTCCTTCGCGCGCTCCACCAGCGACGACAGGAGCGCCCCGCTCACGAGGTCCTTCCAGTACAGACGCTCCGAGCCACCGTTGCGGTGGAACACGTCCAGGAACTCCGTGTCGGCGTCCTTGCGCCACAGGTAGCTGATCGTTGCATCTACCAGGGCGCTTGCAGTCGCCTTGCGGTCCCCGTCGTGCTTCGCCATCTCCGTCGGGTCGAGCGGCAGGTCCTCGTTCAGGTAGATCGACAGGATCTCCCGCGCGGCCTTCCGGTCCGGGCGCTTCACCCGCACGCGGCGGTCAATGCGCTCGGGGCGCAGAATCGCCGGGTCGATGTAGTCCGGCCGGTTGGACGTCAGCATCACCACCACGTTCTCGCTGGAGACCAGACCGTCCATCTCCGCGCAGAACTGCGGCACCACCGTGTTCGAGATGTTCGTGAACCGCCCGCTGCTGCGGGTGCGCAGGATCGACTCGGCCTCATCGATGAAGATGAAGACCAGGTAGCCCTCCTTCGCCTTCTCGCGCGCGGTCTGGAAGATCTCGCGCACCTGCCGCTCGCTTTCGCCGAGCCACATGTTCAGGATCTTCGGTCCGTTGATGTACATGAAGTACTCCTGGACCTGCTTTCCCGTGCGCTCGTTGTACTCGCGGGTCAGGTTGTAGGCCGTCGCCTTGCCGATCAGGGTCTTGCCGCACCCCGGGGGGCCGTAGAGCAGGATGCCCTTGAGCGGTCGCTTGCCGAACTTCTCGTACAACTCCGGGTAGAGCAGCGGAAGCTCAATCGCATCGCGGATGACGCCGATAGCGTCCTCCTGTCCGCCGACCTTGTCCCACGGAATCTCGGGGACGGTCTCCAGAAAGTAGTCCCGGTTCTCCTTGGCGGCGAAGTGCTCCAGGGCGAACTTGAACGACGGGTCCATGCGGACCTCGTCGCCGGTCTTCAGGACGACGTTCTCCAGCTTGGCCGCCCGCGCGACCACCCGGCTGCTCATTCCCTGAGCGTCCATGCTGACGCGCAGGCGGCCGTCCTCGATCACCTCCGCGATCTTGACGATGGGACCGGACGGGTGGGGGCCCATGCCCTTCACCACGGCGTACGCCTCATTGACCCGTACGCGATCACCCGCCGACAGAGTCTCCGGGCCGCGCTCCATCTTCGGGTCGACATTGGAGATAAACTCCTGGTCGCCCATGGCGATCTGCACCGTGTCCTCGCCCTCGACCTCGCCGATGAAGGTCGCGATGCGGTTGGCTGGCGCCGTCAGCTTGTTATAGGCCTCGTCGTACTCGGCGATGACCTTCTGGGCCTCCTGCATCTGGCGCTCGTCCACCTCAAGCTGGTGTCGGAGCAGAAGCAGGTACTGATATTTCTGGTCGGACGGCGACGTCATGGACATCAGTTCGTCCACGACGGACATCGCCCGGATGCTGGTCTCGTAGTTGGGGCGACCCTCATCCTCCAGCGAGCGCGGGGTCTCCTCGTTTATGCGCCCACGGTTCGAGCGGTTCAAATCCCGTTCGTTCGAGTTGTCTCGGTTTCGTGCCATGCGCTCTCGTTTCTCAGGGTCATCGGGCCAAATTAACGCCTCGGCCCGCTGGCGCTACAGTCTTGCTACGCCGGCAATGAGGGACAGGTTCCCGGCGTGTGGTAGCGGTATTATACCTCCGGGCGGGTACCTCCGAACCGCCCATTCGGTCAGGCCACTCATGGAAACCTCTCCAGAAAGCAGGGAAGCAGTCGCCGCCCTGGGTGCCGCGGCCGCCCTCTGGCGCCGCCGCCTGGACTCTGGCTGGCTCCCTCCCGAAGGTTCCTCTTACCCCTGGGCGCAGGTGCGCCTGTCCCTCGCCGCGCTCCTGCCCGGAATGGCGAACGCGGGGGCGTGGTGGGAGTTCGGAAGAGCCCTCACCCCCGGAGGGTACCCGGAGGTGAGGGCTCCTCTCTTCTCCGTCACCCTGGTCCTCGCCGGGAACACGCCGCTGATGGCGTGGTCGCCGCTCTGCGCGGCGCTGCTGGCGGGCGCCGCGCGTGTGCGTGTGAAGATGAGCCGCGATGAAACGCTCTGGCCCCGCCTCTTCGTGGAGGCGCTGGCCGAAGTCGCGCCCGGCGTTGCGGGGCGCGTCGAACGGTACGACTTTCCCGGCGAGGACCCAAGAACGGCGGCTCTGCTGGCCGATGCAGACGCCGTCATCGCCTACGGTTCGGATGAAACGGTCGCTGCGCTACGCGCCGTTGCCCCGGAGGGAGCGCGCTTTTTCGGCTTTGGGCACGCGGTAAGTGTGGGACTGGTGCATGGGGAGGCAGAGGTTGAGGCGGCCGCCGCAGGGTTCGCCCGCGATGTGCTGATGTTCGACCAGCAGGGGTGTCTGTCGCCGCAGGGGATATTCACGGCGCAGAGCGCCACGGGAGACATGGCAGCGGCTCTGGCAAGGGCGCTCAAGGCGGAGGCGGTGCGCCTGGAGGTGCCACCGGTCTCCGACCCGGCTGTCGCCTCCGCCGTGCGCCGTGCGCGCGACATGGCCCTGTTTGCAGGGTTCCAGGTCGTCGGCGACCCGGCCCTGCGGTGGACAGTGGCGCACTGCGTCGAATCGCGGGACCTGCCGGAGCCCGTAGGGCATGGCTTCGTTTACGTCCTACCGTTGAAGGAGCCAGCCGAACCGGCAGACCTCTGCCGGCGGTTCGGCTGGGCGCGCGGGCGCATCTCCGGCGTCGGTGTGGCGGGGGAGGTGTCCGGCGATCTGCGGGAGGCGCTGGAGCGGGAGGGCGTCAGCCGCCTCTGCAGGCCGGGAGAGATGCAGACCCCCCCGCTGGACTGGCCGAACGGGGGCATCGATCTCCTGGCGGAACTGCTTCGCGCGAATGGCTAGCCGGGGAAGTCGTTAATGTGGTTGGAGATGGCGCCGCCCTCCTCGATCTCCGCGTACTGCACATGGCTGCTGACAATCACCACACGCCCGTGGTCGACGGAGTCGAAGTAGAACGAGGGCAGTTTTACCTTATCCTGAACGTACTTCGTGGCGGCTTCCAGAGAATCGGCTTCCAGGGGCTCCGCAATGGAGCGGCCTTTGTCTCCTTGCTGGACCCAGTAATAAATGGTGTACGTTGGCATGGCATGTCCCTCCGCGATCATTTCGGTGACCGCTTGCCAGTATACCCCCGTGAAAGCGCGCACGGCGCACAAAAGCGCGACAGGCGCCTGGGCCATGGCCCAGGCGCCTGTCGAAAGCTCCCCGTGGTGGATTCGAACCACCGACACCTCAGTTAACAGCCGAGTGCTCTGCCGCTGAGCTAACGGGGAAGGTATTCCGTTGTGTCGGAACGGCCAAATAGTATCATAGCCACGCGGCGTCGTCAAGGGTTTATAGAGAGAAAGCGGCACCCGTCCTGATACAATGAGCGCATGTCGCCCGACGACGCGCTCGCGCGCCTTTCCCGTTCGGATAAGTGGTATTTGGCCTCCGGTCGCGGCGCCCTTTTCGCCCCCACGTTCCCGCGCTACCTCGACCGCCCCGGCTTCTGGGATGAGGTGTTCCACGCCGACATCCGTATCGACCGACTCTTTAGCATGCTGTTAGTGGGAGACGACGGGCGGCCGATCTCGCTCCGGGCAAATCGAGCGCCCGGCTGGCGGCCGGAATGTCTCAACGACGTGCTTTTTGACCCCGAGCAGTGTCTCACCGTCGGTCAGGAGCGCACCGTCACCGCCCGCAACACATTCGCGTCCCGCCTCCGCATCCGGAACGCGGCGTCGGACGTCCCCGCACGTTTCCACCTCCTGATGTGGTCGCTGCAACAGAAGGAGTCGTTCGTCGAGGGACAGCGGATGGCGTCGGTGACGAAGCCGGAGGTGCGGGACGACTGCCTCGTTTTTGCCCACCGCGTCCAGGGCGAAAAGGGTGTCGGCGACGTCTGGGTGGCGCTCGGGGCGTCTCTCCCGCGCGCCTCGTACACCGTCAATCTCGCGGAGATGACGGCGACCGAACCGCAGTGGGAGGTCAGCGTCTTTCCGGAGAAGTTCCGAAAGAGAACAGCCCTCACCCCCCCCTCCTTCTCTCTGCCCAACGAGTTCCATGCCGAAGCCGACTGGCGCGGGTCGATCTTCGGGCCGAGCCTGCTGCACCTGGCGCAGCACTACGTCCTCGACCTGGAACCGGGTGGGGAAGCCACCGTCACCTTCGCGGCGGCGGTGGCGTTCGACAAAGACGAGGCGATTGCGAACCTGAAGGCGGACCTGGCGGGCGACGTAGTCGCTGAGAGCGCGGCTGACTGGAAGCGCTACTTCGCTAGCACGCCGACGTTCGCGAGCGGCGACGCACACCTGGATACCTACCTGCCGTACCGCTACTATGGCCTGCGGCTTTCCACCATCGACCTCAAGGACAATGAGCCGTTTGCGTTCCCCTGCGTGATGGAGGGCATCGGCATGTTCCGGTCCCTCATCTCCTACTCCGCGCAGGTGCACGCACGCGAGGCGCGGTGGCTGCGGGACGGGGGGCGGCTGGCGGAGGGCTGTCTGCTCGGTCTGCTGCACGTCCAGGAGCCGAACGGCTTCCTCCCGGGCCACACCTACACCTGGCGCGACTCCCGCGCCTTCTACCACGCCGACTGGGGCGACGTTGCCCTGGCTGTGCACGCCGTGACGGGGCGGGATGCGTTTCTGGAGTCTGTCTACCCCGGACTGGTCCGGTACGCGCGCTACTTCGAGCAGGAGCGTGACCCGGAGGGCTGGCACCTCTACGACATCATCGACCAGAACGAAACCGGCCAGGAGTACATGAGCCGGTACCTCTTCGCCGACCCGGACGCGGACGACTGGCGTGCCATCCGCCTGAAGGGCGTGGACGCCACGGTTTACGTCTACCGGCTCCAGCGGGCGCTGGCGCAGATGGAGCGGCTGCTGGGGAAGGGGAACGGCGCCGGGTGGGACGCCGAGGCGGACGCGACCCGGGCCGCGGTGCGCGCGCGGATGTGGGACCCGGAAGCGGAGATGTTCTGCGACGTGGACCCACGCACGGGCGCGCGGTCGCCGTACCTCGCCGTGGTCGGGTTCTACCCGTTTCTGACCGATGTCGCCGGGCCGGAGCACCTGCCGGCGCTGCGGCGGCACCTGCTGAACCCCGAGGAGTTCTGGACGGAATTCCCCGTGCCCGCATCCCCGCTCGCCGACCCCTACTTCGACGCCGGGGGGCAGTGGAAGGGGAAGCGCACGAACTGCCCGTGGAACGGGCGCACCTGGCCGATGACCAACTCCCATGTCGCGGATGCCCTGGCGTACGTCGCGCGGACGCTGGACCCGTCCTTCGCGCCCATTGCCGCTGAATTCATCGAGCGGTACGTCAAGATGATGTTCTTCGACGGCGACCCGGCGCGGCCGAACTGCTTCGAGCACTATAACCCGCTTACGGGCACACCCTGCCTGTACCGGGGAGTGGATGACTATATGCACTCCTGGGTGGCCGACCTTTACGTACGGCACCTGTGCGGCGTGCTCCCGCAGAACGACGGGACGCTGGTCATCGACCCGCTGTGGCGGCGCGCGGAGCCGTGGACGCTCGCAAACCTGCCCTGGCGCGGCCGGACCCTGGAGGTGCGCTGGCGCCCGGACGGTGATGGTTTGACGGTGTGGGTGGACGGCGAGGAGAGGGCACGGCGCAGCGATATCGGGCGCCTGGAAGTCGCCGGCTGAGGGCATGATGGACCGACGGAGATTCTTAAAGACGGCGGCGCTGCAGGGTGTTGCCGCGGCGACCGGGGCCTGGCCCGCGGAAGCGGAAGGAGATGCCATGGGCGAGGAGAATCACAGGACCGCTGCGGCAGCGGTGCCGTCACTCTCTCTGGACGGCGCCTGGGCGATGCAGCCGGAGGGGGGGCGCGCGGACGACGGCGACGCCGCCCCCTGGACGACGGCCCCGGTGGCCGCAGGAGCGGAAGGCTGGCTCGCCGCGACCGTGCCGGGCTGCTGGGAGAAGGACGGTGCCCCGGGCACCCTCACCGGTCCGGTCCGCTACCGCCGGGACATCGATGTAAGCGCCCTGGCCCTCGGTGCCGCGGGGACGCGGCTCTGGTGGGAGATGGACGCCGTCTCCTACCACTGCGAGGCGTTCGCGGGCGGGAAAGCGCTCGGGACGCACACCGGGCTGTGGGACCCCTTTGCGTTTGAAGTCCCGCCGGATGCCTGCGCTGGCGGCCGGCTGGCACTCGCGCTGCGGGTCGAAAAGCCGGGCGGGAAGCGCTTCCCTGTGCGCGAAACGATGGCGGGCTTCCTTCCTTACGTCTGGGGCACCTGGGGCGGTCCGTGGCAGTCCATGCGCCTCCACACTACCGGCCCCGCCGCGGTCCGCTCTGTCTTCGTCACTGGTCGGGCGGATGGCACCGTCACCGCCGAAGCCGAACTCGACATTGCGGGCGCTCGGGACGTGACCGTTCGCTTCGTGCTCCTGGGACCGGACGGTCGGCCCGTGGCGCAGCGCGAGGAGAAGGCGGCCCGCTCCGGCGCCGTGCGGACCGCCTTCACCGTCCCGCGTTTCACGGAGCAGATGCGCTGGGAGCCGGAGAGCCCCGTGCTGTTCACGCTTGTGGTCACGGCGCTCGTGGACGGGCGCGAATCGGACGCCCGGTCACGCAAGGTGGGGTTCCGCGACGTTTCGGTGGAGGGCGAGCGCATCCTGCTGAACGGCAAGCCCGTGTACCTGCGGATGCCGCTCTCCTGGGGCTGGTACGAGGAGACCCGCGCGCCCAACCCCTCGCCGGAGGTGTTTGAAGAGGAGTTGCGCCGGGTCCGGGCGCTGGGCTTTAACGGCATGAAACTCTGCCTCTGGGTGCCGCCGCCTGCCTACTTCGAGATCGCGGACGCGATGGGGATGTTGCTGTGGGTGGAACTGCCGATGTGGCTCCCCGAGAACACGGAGTTCTCCCGCAGACAGACGCCGGAGGAGTACCGGCGCATCGTGCGGCAGGTTGGCGATCGCCCGTCGGTGGTCGCTTACACGGTGGGGTGCGAGATCGGGGCGGGAATGGACGCCGCGTTCCTGCGCGAGCTTTACGACCTGGTGAAGGCGCGGACGGGCTCGCCGCTGGTGCGCGACAACTCCGGCTCCGCCGAGTGCTATGGCGGCCCGATGCCCGAGAGCGCGGACTTCCACGACTTCCACCTGTACTGCGATCTGGCGCTGGTTCGTCCCACTTTTGCCGCGTTCCACCCGGCCTACCGTCCCCGACAGCCGTTTTTGTTCGGGGAGTTCTGCGACCAGGACGCTCTGCGGGACCTGCCCGGCCTGATCGCGGCGCGCGGTGGTGTGCCGCCCTGGTGGAGCGTGGACGACCCGGAGCACAATCCGCAGGGCGTTCGCTGGGAGTACAACGTCGTGCGGCAACGGGAGGTCATGCAGCAGAACGGTCTTCTGACCCGCCTGGACGAACTGCGTGAGTCCAGCCGCCGCCAGGCGCTCCTGTTCCGCAAGCTGACGCTGGAGCATGTGCGTTCGCAGCCGCATATGGGGGGCTATGTCATCACGGGGCTCGTGGACACGCCCATATCGACCGCAGGCTTTTTCAACGACTTTGGGGAGGCGCGGTTTACGCCGGAGGAGTTTACGCCGTTCAACCAAGACACCGTCCTCTTCCTGGAGGCGGACCGGCGGCGGGAGTGGACGGCGGGCGGGGACCGCCCTGCCTACCTGGATCGGTTCTGCGCGTGGTCCGGTGCGAGCGTCCGGCGGCACGTGGGGGTGTCGCACTTCGGGCGCGAGGCGGGCCCGTGCCGGGTGGTGTGGAAGGTGACCCACCCGGACGGGGCAACGGTCGCGGAGGGGAAGATGACCCGGGACCGCCTCGCGCCCGGGGATGTGGTCCTGATTGACCTGTTCACCTTCGACGCCCCAGCCGTCACCCGGCCCGAGCGCTTTGTGGTGATGCTGGAGATGGACCTGGGGCGCGGAACGAAGGTCGCGAACGCGTGGCCGCTCTGGGTCTTCCCGAAGCCGGCGAAGGCAGCGCGTCGTGTCGGCCTGTATGACCCGGCGGGCCATCTGGCGAAGTTCGGGGATGCCGTAGGGATTGCGCCGGTTCCGCTGCACGCCGAAACCGGCCAGCCGACCGACGGCCAGGGGGACTGTCCGGTGGTGGTGGCGACCTCGTGGCGCTCCGACCTGGTGGGGTTCGCGCGGCGCGGCGGACGGGTGATCTACGTGCAGCCCGGTCCGAGCGAGGCGGTCTCCGGCGGTGGGCTTCCTGCGCCGGCGCTGCCGTTCTGGCGCGAGGCGATGCGCCTGTTCGACCCGAACCCGCTCTGGGCGGACCTGCCGCACGAGGGCGAGACCAGCGCTCTGTTCTACGGCCTCGCCTCCGACGCCGCCTTCGACCTGGCGGCCGTCCGCACCGCGCTCGGCCCGGACGCCGAGATTACGCCCGCCCTGACGCGCGTGGACGCCCGCACCTTTGCCACGCACGGCTACCTGCTGACCGCGCGGGTAGGACAGGGACTTCTTCTGTTGACGACTCTGCGCCCGCAGGGTGGCCTCGGCGACGAACCCTCCGGCCTAACCCGGAACGTCGCCGGCGCCTGGCTCCTGCGCGCTTGGATCGACCGCCTCGCCACCACCTGAGCGCGAGGCGGCACCTGCCAGGACATCCCCTCCAGGGCGCTCCTCGGTCGCATGTATAGGCCAGTGGAAGGGAGGCGTGGGTGGTACAATGCGCCAGAGGTAGACGCCACTTTGAAAGCAATTGTGAAGACGCAGGCCGCCACCGGCGCGGAGTTGAAGGACGTACCCACGCCGGAAACGCCGCGCAACGGCGCCCTGGTCAAGATCAAGAACGTTTCGATTTGCGGTACAGACTTTCACGTTTATAGTTGGGATGCCTGGGCCCAATCGCGGGTTAAGCCGCCGGTGACCATGGGGCACGAGTGGGCCGGCGAGGTGGTCGAGGTCGGGCCGGAGTGCGCCAGCCTGAAGGTCGGCGATTACGTGTCGGGCGAATCGCACCACGTCTGCGGGCACTGCCTGCAGTGCCGGACCGGGCAGGGGCACGTGTGCCAGAACACGAAGATCTTCGGCGTGGACACCACCGGGTGCTTCGCCGAGTACTTCGCCGTGCCCGAGGCCAGCGTCATCAAGAACGATCCTCGGGTTCCGCCGCACATCGCGTGCATGCAGGACCCGCTCGGGAACGCCGTGCATGCTGCGCTGGCAGGCGACATTACCGGTAAGTCGGTGGCGGTCCTGGGGTGCGGCCCCATCGGACTGTTCGCCATCGCCGTGTGCCGGGCGGTCGGCTCCAGCACCATCTTCGCGTCGGACACCACGGACTACCGCCTCAAACTCGCCTGCGAGGTCGGGGCGGACCATGTCACGAAGGTCCCCGAAGAGGATATCGAGCAGACAGTCGCCGAGGCGACGGGTGGCCAGGGGGTGGATGTAGTCCTGGAGATGAGCGGCGCCGCGCCCGCGATCCAGCAGGCCATGCGCCTTGCACGACCGGGCGGGCGTGTATCCCTCATGGGCATCCCGTCCCGCGATGTGACCCTGGCGCTGGCCGAGGATGTGATCTTCAAGGGGCTGACCGTTCAGGGGATCGTTGGGCGTCGTCTCTACGACACCTGGTACACCATGAAGGCCCTTCTGGCCTCAGGGCGGCTGGACGTTTCACCCATCCTGACCCACCGGATGGCCTTCGAGGAGTTCGCGGCAGGCATGGACCTGATGCGCTCCGGCCAGTGCGGCAAGGTAGTGCTCCACGTTTCGGACTGAGGGGGCATAACGAGTGTGGCCCGCGTGGAGCGATGTCAGCATCTGCCCGTTCCGCGCGCGGCCCTATGGCGCCGTCTGCTCTCCGACACGGACCGGCTGAACCGTGAGGGCCGCCTGCCCCGGTCTGCTTCGCCCCCGTGCCGCGGCGCGGGGGCGAAGCAAACCGGGGCAGGCCTTCTTCACGCACGTCTGGCGCTCGCTCGCTCTCGTGCCCGCCGCCGTCGCCTACCGCGCCTCTGTCCATCCACAGGAGAAGGAAGAACATGAACGCGACCCTGCAAGAGTTCCTGAAGGAACAGATACAAACCCTCAAAGACCAGAACCTGTATAAGCCGCTCCTGTCTGCCGAGTCCGCGCCGGGGGCGCGGGTGACGATCGGCGGGCGCAGCCTGATAAACCTGTCATCCAACAACTACCTGGGCCTCGCGGGCGACGAGCGGCTACGGGCCGCGGCGATCGCGGCCGTGGAGAAGTTTGGCGCGGGCGCGGGCGCTGTGCGCCCCATCATCGGGAACCTCTCGATCCACGACGAACTGGAGCGGACGCTTGCGGAGTTCAAGGGAGTGGAAGCGACGATGGTCTTCCAGTCCGGCTTCACCGCGAACTCCGGTGTCATCCCGACCCTGTTCGGTGAGGGTGACCTGATCCTGTCGGACGAACTGAACCACGCGTCCATCATCGACGGCTGCCGCCTGTCCAAGGCGTCCCGTGCTGCCTACAAGCACAAAGACATGAATGCCCTGGAGGACGCGCTGAAGGGCGCAACCAACGCCCGGAAGAAGCTCATCATCACGGACGGCGTCTTCTCCATGGACGGCGACGTGGCCCCGCTGGACCAGATCTGCGACCTGGCGGAGCGCTACGATGCCGCGGTGATGGTGGACGACGCCCACGGCTCCGGCGTCATGGGTAAGAACGGACGGGGCACGGCCTACCACTTCGGCGTGAAGGACCGCGTGGACATCCAGTTGGGCACGCTGTCGAAGGCGGTGGGGGTCATGGGCGGCTATATCGCCGGCTCCGCCGCTCTGCGCGACTTCCTGCTTCAGCGCGCGCGGCCGTTCCTGTTCTCCACGGGCCACCCGCCGGCGGTCACGGGGGCGACCATCGCCGCTATCCAGATCATGCGCGAGGACCCGACCCTGACCGAGCGGCTCTGGGAGAACGCGCGCTACTGGCAGGCGGGACTGAAGCGCCTCGGCTTCGACACGGGCGTTACCGAAACCCCGATCACGCCGGTGATGGTGGGAGACGAGGGGAAGACCCAGGAGCTGCAGCGGGGACTTCTGGAAGAGGGCGTGCTTGCCCTCGCGGTGGTGTATCCCACGGTCGCTCGGGGCAAGGCCCGGGTTCGCACCATGCCCACCGCGGCCCACAATACCGCCGACTTTGATGAGGCGCTCGCCGCCTTCGAGAAGGTGGGCAAGCGCCTCGGCATCGTGTAAAACACGCCGGGCGGACGCAGTACTGCGTCCGCCCGGTATGATGCAGTTTCTGGGAGCTGCTTACTCTGTCTCCGTGCCGCCGGAAGCAAAGAAGGTTCCCGCGTACTGTTCGCCGTTGATCTGGATTTTGAAGTCACCGGCGAGGCCGCTGGCAAAGGTGTCGGTCCCGTCTTCCTGCTCCTGGGGAACTCCCTGCTTGGAGAAGTAGCCCGACACGGGGTAGGTGGTGTCTCCGCTCCGGAGAGTGGCATCGAACTGCCGGTCGTTGTTTAAGTAGCCTTCCAGCACGTAGCTGAGCCCGGTGTTGGAGGTGAAGCTACCGAGTAGCCGGCCCTTGATGTCCACTGTGAAGGTCAACGTGCGGAAACCCGTTCGGTTGCCCGACCCGTCGATTTCGCGGAACGTCGAGTACTGGCGGGCGTTCGGAGCCGTGGTGACAATCCACTCACCGCCTCCGTAGGCGCCGATGAAGTTGAGATCCAGGTTCTCCCGGGTGTCTGCGCCACAACCGCTCAGAAGGGCCGCAGATAGTACAGAGGCCGCTGCTGCGAGAAAGCCCCATCGGGTAATCTTACCCATCCCCATATCCTTTCGCGCAGGCTCCCTCTTGCCTGCCCGTTCGCATTCCCGATTCGTTATCGGTAGCCCACCCGCGAGAATTTAGTCTGCCTCCGCAACGGGGCATACCGGTTTCTTGAACCGCGCGGGACGCAGGACTTTTGTGAGGGGAACGCCAACCTCCTGGTGAGAACGTTTGGCCGCGCGGGCACCGACCCGCGCGCCCCCGTCAAAAGGAAATCTCTACGACCCATGTCCAAGCTCCGATTCGCCATCGTCGGCTGTGGCGTCATCCACGGCACCCATATCGACGCCATCAAGGCATTGCCGGACGACGCCGAACTGGCCGCCGTGTGCGACGAAGTGCCCGAGATCGCCGCCGCGGCCGCCGAGAAGAACGGTGTCCCTGCTTTCACCGACCTGGATGTCATGCTCCGCGATGCGGAGTTCGATGTGCTATGCGTCTGCACGCCATCGGGCCTGCACGCCGAGCACGGCGTTCGTGGGGCGAAGGCAGGAAAGCACATTATCTGCGAGAAGCCGATCGACGTGACGCTGGAGGCGGCGGACGCTCTGATCAACGCGTGCGCCGAGAACAATGTCAAGCTGGAGGTCATTTCGCAGCACCGGTACTCGTCCGGCATGCGCGCCCTGAAGGAGTACCTGGACGCCGGCCGCCTCGGGGAACTGTGCTACGGTGAGTCGGTCACGAAGTGGTACCGCACCCAGGAGTACTACGACTCGGGCGGATGGCGCGGCACCTGGGCTCTGGACGGCGGCGGCGCGCTGATGAACCAGGGCGTCCACTATGTGGACCAGTTGCGCTGGGTGATGGGGCCGGTGAAGTCGGTCTCCGCAACGATGGCGACCCGCGCCCACGAGCGCATTGAGGTCGAGGACATCGTATCGGCGACCATCGAGTTCGAGAACGGCGCCGTCGGGACGCTGCTGGCGTCCACGGCGATGTATCCGGGCTTCAAGCAGTCCCTGGAGGTTTATGGCACCAACGGGACGGTGATCGTGGAGAACAGCCGCCTGAAGTTCGCTCAGTTCGCCGAGGGCTCGGGCGAACGGTCGCCGGGCGGGGTGAAGAACGCCGCGCCGCCGGAGGTGAAGGATTTCGTGCGGCAGACGGGCGAGGGCGAAGAGGGCTCCGCGCCCGCACAGGCCGCGGCGGACCCGCGCGCGATCTCGGTGGGCGGGCATGTTGCCCATTTTACCGACCTGATTGAGGCCGTCCGCACCGGTCGGGATACGTTCATGAATGGCCAGGAGGCCCGGAGCGCCCTGGAGTTGATCGTGGCCGTCTACGAGTCCGGCCGGACCGGGAAGCGGGTCACGCTGCCGTTGTAGCCGTGTGGTGCCGTGGGTTGAAACCCCGGCTTCCGGAATTCAAGCCCGCCTTCGCGGGCTGCATAAAGCGAGGGGCAGCTACCGCTAATCGGTAGCTGCCCCTCGCCTTGATTTCTCCCCCTCTCCTCCCAGTCCGGGGCGGACCGCAGCGCCGGGAGAGGGGGCAGGGGGGTGAGGGCTCCGAGCGGCGCTACTTCTGCCCGTCCTTACCCCCGAGGAGCATCTGGAGCACGTTGGGCGTGCCCGCGCTGGACGGACTGCCCAGGGTGACCTGCGCGTTCAGCGTCCGGTTCACCGTGTCCAGGGAGTCACTGAGGTGGACGCGGGTGTACTGGTCGGCCTTCGGGTTGGCCAGGGCGCCCGCAAGCTGCTTCTTGAGCGTCTTCAGCTCGTTCCACGCCAGCATCTGGGCGTCCTTGGGGCCGGAGCCCTTGGTCGCGATGTCGATCATGCGGTCCAGGTAGGTGCGCTGCAACTCGCGCCGCAGCGTGGTCACGTTCTGGCGCGCCGGAAGCTCCGCCCAGACGTTCGCGTGGACGCTGTCGAAGAGCCCGGCCAGGGTCAGGGCCTTCTGCGCATCGCCGCCCATCTTGAACTCGTTGTTCGCCACGCGCGACAGCACCGGCGCGGAGAAGATCCGGTTCAGGGCGCTGCGCTGGATGCCGGCGATCTGGTCCCGAACCGGGAAGTCGCTGTTGAGGTCGAAGCCGTACGGGTCGCTGGTCAGCTTGCCGTAGTAGGACGTCGGGAAGTTCATCGCCGTGGGCGAGAAGATGTACGTGTTCAGAAGGTTGAGCGCACGCTTCTGCCGCGCGACGTCGATCGGCTGCAGGGTCGGCTTCTCGCCCGGGTCGCCCTTGTGGTTCCGGTTGACGTTCAGGCCGCCGATGAAGCGAGACGCGACGCCGGCCGAACCGGAGTACACGTTCAGCAACTGGCGAAACGCGCGGGTGAACTCGTAGTAGGACTCCCCGTTGCGCGGCATACGCTTGTCGAGCGTGCTGAGCAGGTACTTGCTGACCTCGATGTTCTTTTCCCAGTAGGCCAGCGGGTCCGACGACAGGTCGTACTGCATGACCATCGGGTCGAAGCCAACGAGCGCCTGCTCGTCACTCTGGTACGCGTGGCCTGGTGCATTGCTCTGCCGGGCGATCTGCTTGAGATGGTACGTCTCGTCAATCGGCTGCTTGACGTTCGCGAACGGCTTGTACCCGTACTCGATGGCCCAGTAGTCGTAGGCCCCGATGGTCTGGGAGAAGAAGTCGACGCCCGGGGTCTTCAGCGCGGAGATGTTGAACGGGTTGTAGTCCATCACCGACGCCCCGATGCCACCGTTCTTGACCTTCTGCGCGTCCTTCAGGTCGTCCAGCGAGAAGTGTGTGGAGGCGATGAAGTTGTGGCGAAGACCGAGGATGTGCCCCATTTCGTGCGCGACGGTCTCGCGGACAATCTGCTCCGCGTACTCCTTTTCGTTTACCAGGGGGTTGCGGCGCCCGGCGCCCGTCGCTGCGGACTCGGCGTTCAGGAGGCTGATCGCCGTGAAGCCGAACCAGGCGCGCTCCTGGAACTCAGGGCCGCCCAGGCGGCAGTAGCGCGGGTCAATGCCGATGTGGCTGTGGCCGAGGTGCGCGCCGGCAGTGGCCCGGAGCGCCGCCTGCGACGCCTGCGACAGGGGCACCTTCGCCTGGAATAGCGCCTCGTCAATCTCGGTGCCCGCGCCCCGCGAGAACGCGGTGGCCGGGTCCACGATGGCGCTGCGCTCCAGCTTGAAGGAGCGGACGATGCCCGCGTCCACCGTGATGCTGGCGTTCAGAATCTGCCCGGTGAGCGGGTTCGGTCGGAACAGCGCCACGGCATAGGCCGAGCCCGGGGACACGACCCAGCGGACATAGTTGAAGCGAACGTCGGCGGTGTCCGTCGGGGTGTTGGTGTCCTTCGGGTCCGGCGTGTCCGGCATCTGCTTGACAACGATGGCGTCCTTGAAGCCGATCTTCTCGAATGCCTTGTTCCAGACCAGGATGCCGTCCCGCACGGCGTTCCGGTACTGCTTCGGGATGGCGTTGTCCATCCAGAAGACGATGGGCTTCACGGGCTCCGAGATCGTGGCGTTCGGGTCCTTCTTGCGCAGGTCCCAGCGGTAGATAAACCTCAGGTACGGGTCAACCTTGCCGTCGTCGTCGAACGACCGGATCTCGGGGAGGTTCATCACGCCGTTCGTGAAGTAGCCGATGCGCGGGTCCGCCAGGCGCGGCACATAGCCGTTGTCGGTCGGCAGGGTGGACAGGTTGTAGACCACGGTGACCGGCGCGCTCCGGGGGTCGGCGAGCGCCTCGCTGGTGGCGCGCGGGTTGCCGCGCATAAAGTGGTAGTTCGTGGTGACTACCAGGTTCTCGGGGAAGTTCCGGATGGACTGGACGTAGGTCTTCTCCCGGTCCAGGCCGAACCCGCCGCCCGTCGCCATGCCCGGGAGCGACACGCCGCCCGCGAAGACCACGGAAAGCTGGGCCGTGTCGCCGCGGAACAACTCGGTGACGTCGATCAGCAGGGACTTGCGGTCTGGCTGCTTGGCCTCGACCTTGTACGAGCCGATGTAGCCGTCCGCGAACGAGCGCTTGAGCGCGCGAATCAACTCCGGGTTGGTCGCGGAGAAGGCCCAGTTCGGCACCACCATCAGGACCTTGTCGTCCTCGGTCTTGTCGAACCGGAAGACGATGTCCTTGATCGGGTCGCCGGAAACGATCTGCTCGGCGGTGCCCGTGCTGGCCGTGGCCTGGAGCAGCATCATCTTGCCCAGGTCGCCCTCGGAAAGCTCCAGGTAGATCGTGTCCTTGGTCGCCTCTTTCTTGCGGTACAGGGTCAGGAGGCCGGGGATCTTCTCGAAGTCCTTGACGACCTCATCGATCGTCTTCTCCTTCTTCGGCTCGGGCTTCTTCTCTTCCGGCTTCTTGTCCCCGGGCTTCGCCTCGCCGGGCTTATCCCCGGGCTTGGCGTCGGCAGGCTTCTTCGGGTCGTCGGCGGGCTTCGGCGTGCCGGGGAGCGGGCCGCCCTCAGTGCGCTCCTCCCTCACGGTGCCGCTGGCCGTTACCTCGTCCGCCAGGGGGATGCCCTCGACGGCGACGTCCAACTGGACCCGGTCACCGGAGGCGCGCTCCACCCAGACCGTGCCCTTGCTGGAGATGGGGGCGGACTCGGTCTCGGTATAGTCGAACTTGATCTTGACGCAGTCAACGCCGCCGACCTTCTCGAACGCGAGGACTTCGTAATCCGCGCGGGCGTCGCGTATCCCGAGGCTGCTGTCGCCCTTGAAGATCTGGGTCCACTTGTCTCCGACACCGACCGGCTCTTCGGAGAAGACCGGGGTGGTAGCCAGGTGGACGCGCGGGCCGAGGTGCGTATCGCTCTCCTCGTCGTCGCCCTCGCTCTTGTAGCTGACCAGCATGCCGTTCGGCTTGATCTTGAAGGTGGTCTTTTTGTCGTTGTCCTCGGCGGAAGCCTCCTGCTTCTCGCCGTTGACGGACATCTCGGAGGCTTCCGTCTCGTCCTCAATCGTGATCTCGCCGGTGGGGGCGACTTCGGTAAAGGTCAGCTTGTCCGTCTCGGTGACGTCGAACTTGAGCGTCTGGCCCGCTGCGGAGACGTTGAGCGCGGCGTCGGACTTGACGCGCTTGGATTGGCCGGCCTGCGCCTTATAGGCAAGTTTGAACTTTTCGGGACCGGCCTGGGCGCGGTCCGCCGTCGTCGGGATGCTGGCGAGCGCGAGCATCAGGGTCAGCAACGACGAGGAGACGGCCACCGTCTGACGGGACGGCCGAGGAAGGGACTCAATGGTCATCGCCCGAATGCACTCCTGTCCTGGGAAGACCGGTATGGGGAACCGGCGTGTAGCGGACCGCGGGACGCCAGGAACCTCTGTGGTTACGGTTGTGGCCGTCGGCGTACACGAATCATATCATAAGGTCGGTATCGCGGCGGGGGCACTTCAGCGAAACGGCGTGTTACGATGGAAAACGAGGAGATTCCGACGTGTCCCTTCGCCTTTCGACCGCGGCCATCCGCACCTATGATGCGCTGAAGAGCCGCCCTAACGCTACGCCCCGTAAGTCGGACGCCCGCGACGCGCGCGTCCTGAGCGCTGTGACCGAGCGCCTGCACGAACTGATAGGTTCTTACCGCATCAGCGGGGAGAAGGGTTCCGGCGGCGCGACTTATGTCTTCTGGACCGAAGTGCTGCGCGAGATTGACGCAGGCACCTTCGACGACCTCCTCGACCGGCTATGAAGAGCGTCGCCTGACCCGCGCGGTTGGACGCCGCTCCTGCGGGCCTGCGAACGTGGCGACGGCGCGCGTGCGCTCGCCCTTCTGGAAGACGGCGCGGACCCGAACGCGCACGACCGGAGGGGGCGGACGCCGCTGCACTGGGCGGCGCGTACTGGCTTGGAAGCGGTGGCGGACGCGCTGCTTGCCCGCGGCGCCGATCCTCTGGCGCGGGACGCGCACGGAATGACGCCGCTGATGGAGGCGGCCGCGCGGGGGTACGCCCGCCTGATGCGCCGCTTTCTGGACCCCGGCATCGTCCGCCTTCTGGTCGCACACGGATCCGACATTTCGCGCCGCGACTGGTACCGGCGGTCGCCGTTGTCGGAGGCGATGCGGGGCGGCCATGGGGAGGTCGCCGCCTTTCTGCCAGAGCAGGGGGCTCCGTACACGCTTACCGACGCTGCCCTTATCGATGAACTGGCCGGGGGCGCGCGCTTCTGGAGCAGGGGTTGGATGTCCGGTCGGAGAGCGCCCGCGGAGAACCGCTCCTGAATTGGGTGGCGGCGCACGGCTCCCTCCGAATGGCGTCTCTGCTCATAGATTTCGGCGCCTATCCGGACGCGCACACGGAGCACGGCAGCACTGCATTGGTACACGCCGCCCGCGCAGGCCGGCTGGACATGATGCATCTCCTTCGGGAGCGAGGGGCGGCGCTGCTTCTCGAATCCGGGACGGGGGGCATCGTCTACAACGGCTCTACACCGCTGAGCGAGGCCCTGTTCGCCTGCACCGCCGGAACGGGCGATCTGGCGGTTGCGCGACGCTTACTGGATGCCGGGGCCGACGTGAACTTCGCGAACCCACGGTGGTTCGACCGAGCTCCGCTGCTGATGGCGGCCTGACAGGGGCGGCACGCTCTGGTGCGCGAACTTCTCCGGCGCGGTGCGGACCCGAACCAACGTTCGGCTATGGGCGGGAGGCCGCCCTTTCCTATGCCGCGGCGGCGTCCCGCCGCCGCATGCTGCAGATCCTGCTCCAAAACGGCGCGTCTCCGACGCACCAGGACCCCCTGGGGCGGACCGCGCTGGACTACGCGACGGAGCAGGGGCACGAGGAGGTGGCGGCGTTCCTGCGGCACGCCACAGAGGGCCGCGCCGCTTGACGGTGCGTCGCGTGTGGCCTACACTGATTACCGGAGGTTTCCACGTTGCGACTGTCCCCCCGTTTTGTGCTTCTCGCTTTTGTTCTCTCCCTGTGCTACTTCCTCGCCGCCGCGCCTCCGGCACACGCCGAGGGGCAGAAGGGCAAGAAGACCAAGCTGGTGGTCTGGGGGCTTCAGCCGGGCAAAGAAACCAAGGGCCTCGACGCACAGATCGCTGAGTTCGAACGGCGCAACCCGGACATCGATGTTTCGGTACTGGCGATGGGCGCGGGGCAGATGAACCCGCAGAAGCTCATGACCAGCATCGTGGGCAAGGTGCCGCCGGACGTCATCAACCAGGACCGGTTCACCATCGGTGACTGGGCCTCGCGCGGGACGTTTATGCCCCTGGACGACTTCATCGCCCAGGACAGCGGGCCGGACGCGATCAAGGCCGAGAACTACTACCCTGCCGCCTGGAACGAGGCGCTGTACGAGGGCAAGGTCTACGCCATCCCGACCGGTATCGACGACCGGATGCTGTACTACAACAAGGCGGCGTTCCGCGCGGCAGGCCTCGACCCGAATAAGCCCCCGCAGACGTGGAGCGAGCTGATGGAGTATGCCAAGAAGCTCACCACGTACAACGCCGACAAGACGTACAAGCGCATCGGCTTCATTCCCAACTACGGCAACTCCTGGCTCTACCTCTACGCCTTCCAGACCTCCCCCGAACTGACCGTCTTTCTGAGCCAAGACGGGCGCACCTGCACCCTCGCCGCCCCGGAGAACGTCCAGGCGCTCCAGTACATGGTGGATGTGTACGACGCGCTCGGCGGGGCGAACAAGGTCAACATCTTCCAGTCCGGTTTCCAGGGCGCGGAGCAGAACCCGTTCTACACCGACAAGATCGGCATGGTCATCAACGGGAACTGGGAGCTGGGCAACATCGCCCGGTACGCGCCGGACCTGGACTTTGGGGTCGCGCCCGCCCCGGTGCCCGACGAGCGGTTCCGCGGCGAGGGCAAGTTCGCGGGCAAGGACCGGTTTGTCACCTGGACCGGCGGGTTCTCGCTCGCGATCCCGCAGGGCGCGCGGAACCCTGAGGCGGCCTGGCGCTTCATCAAGTTTATGAGCAGCGCGGACGCCTGGCTCATCAGCGCGAAGGCGCAGAAGGCGTACAACGAGGGCAAGGGGCGTCCGTTCGTGTTCGGCCTCAGCGCGAACAAGCACATTAACGCCCTTCTCCTTAAAGAGGTTCCGCCTGCCAACCAGCGCCTGTACGAAGCTCAGAAGGCGTTCATTGACATGCTGCCCGTCGCGCGGTACCGGCCGGTGACATTCGTCGGCCAGCCGCTCTGGGACGCGCATGTGCGCGCCTTCGAGCGGGCGACACAGCACGCGCAGACGGCGGAGGCCGCGCTCCAGGAGCAGCAGGCGCTCGTACAGAAGGAGCTGGACAAGGCGTACGCCCGCGAGAACCTGCCGCTCTTCCCGTTGGGGCCGCCGGTCGCTGTCATCTCGGTGCTGGCGCTGGGGGGGCTGATCGCGGCGGTACTGGCCGGGCGCAAGTCTCTGGGCAAGTCCCGTATGGCGCGGCGCGAGGCGATAGCGGGCTATCTCATGGCGATGCCGTGGATCTTCGGGTTCCTGCTGCTGACGGCGGGGCCGATCCTGGCGTCCATCCTCTTTGCGTTCTGCGACTACGATGTGTTGCACGCCCCGCGCTACGTCGGCCTGAACAACTTCCAGACGCTCTTTACGGATGACCGCGAACTGCTGACCAAGGCGCTCGGGAACGCCGCCTATCTGGCGCTGTACGGCATCCCCCTGGGCATGTCCACCGGCCTCGCGATCGCGATGCTGCTGAACATGAAGGTCAAGGGGATGACCTGGTATCGGACGGCGTTCTACATTCCGTCCATCGTCCCCGC
>Ga0065721_10004987_pt1 | contig 22056 bp, 18 predicted proteins | sample Mesricmetagenome_FD_59108 | JGI IMG/M metagenome (GOLD analysis project Ga0065721, IMG submission 59108) | Mesophilic microbial community from rice straw/compost enrichment Sample: eDNA_1 v2 (version 2) | ecosystem: Engineered > Solid waste > Grass > Composting > Bioreactor | place: USA: Davis...
GGTCCGCGGTCCACGAACGGTCCTCAGTTTATTTGTCCTCAGTCTAATCCTCTCAATTAAGGCAGAACCCAGGGATCGGGCATTCACGATTCACGATTCACGATTCACGAACATTCACGATTGACGATTGACGATTCACGACCTTACCAATCCACCTTCGGAGACTTATAGTAATCGATTCCCATCACGTCCCATCTCTTTCCATGCAGCGCAAGTCTGCTCCTGTACTCATCCCATCTCCGTTGATTTGACGGTGTCCAACCCACTTCGGCTACGCCAGCGATGCGTGGGAAGAGCATATATTCGATATCATCGATGGTGATAAGGGTTTCAGACCACAGCGGCGCTTCCACACCTAAGATCTGTGCAGGATCAACACCGGGTACGCGGGTTGCCGGATCCCACATGTAAGAGGAATCGACTTCGATGTAGGCGGCCCAGTGCAATCCAAGTTTTGTTGTGGAGTCATACTGCATGTCGAGGTACACCTTTTGCGCCGGAGAGAAAATAAGCTTGGCACCTTTTTCTCCCGCCATGCGCGCGTACTGCTGCGAGTGCCAGTGTTGTACAATCACCGAAGAGTCGAGATCCGCTTGTGCAATCTCTTCCCATCCAATCATCTTCTTGTTATTCGCTGCGACGATTTCTTTGAAACGATTAATGAAGGCGATATAATCAGCCTTCTTCGTCACCGCGGCCTCATCGCCGCCAATGTGCAAATACGGCCCCGGCGTCATCTCTGCGAGTTCGCGAAGAACATCGTTCACAAATTTGAAAGTCACTTCTTTTTTGTAGTCGAGCGTACTAAAGCCAACTTCGATCCCGGTATAAACTTCTCCTGCCTTTGGTCTGGGTCTACCTGGTTCAGTGTTTATCGACGGTCCGGGAAGAAGTTCTTTGTACGACACAAGTGCCGCATTGATGTGTCCCGGCATGTCGATCTCGGGAATGACCGTAATATAGTGCTTGTCGGCGTAGTCGATGATTTCTGCATAATCTGCTTTTGTGTAATACCCTCCTTTGCCTCCGCCCACTTGTGTGCGCCCTCCTATTTCGTGAAGATTCGGCCATGAATCAATTTGAATTCTCCACCCCTGATCGTCACTAATGTGAATATGCAGTGTATTCAGTTTATACAAGCTGATCAGGTCGATGTATCGTTTCACATCATCGACACCGAAGAAATGGCGCGCAACATCCAACATGGATCCTCGCCATGAGTATGACGGATAATCGCGTATCGTTCCCGTGGCAATCTCCCATGGCCCCTCCGTTGCCCCGACTTGTTCGATCTTCTCAGGAAGCAACTGTCTCAAGGTTTGCACACCAAAGAATGCCCCCTTAGCTGTGTTGGCTACAATCTTGACACGGTCGTCGGCAACGGACAATTCATAACCCTCATCACCGAGTTCGGCATCACTGACAAGTGCAAGAGAAATTGAACCCTTGCCAGGATTTGCGCTTGTTTCGACTGTAAGATCAAAACCTGTCGCAGGACGCAACTTTCCTGCAAGGAAAGAAGCAACATTCTCAAGACCTTTTCCGGCCTCGCTGATGCTGACCTTTGTCGAGGCGTCGATCACAAATGCGTTCCCTACAAGTTGAGCCGAAACCGGCTTAGGGATCACGCTTTCAAATCGCTGACGCGCCTCGTGTGAGGCCGGCCGCGTTTTTTCACAAGAAATAAGAGAGGATGCTGTAACGAAGATAGCGAGCGCAAGAACGACTCGTCTGGCAATCAATGCAGGCATGGTGGAGAATTTGTTTGGCGAATCTAAAACTAATTTCTCAACCTGCCATTACAAAATGAGGCGCTTTGTCTATTATATCCTACCTTTGGGAGTTTTTACCTTCCTATGATAAGACTAATCATCAAGACATTCAAGCGTTACGCATGGTTCAAGCGTTTGAACGCCAAGGTCACGTACGAGATTCTTGCCCGTAAAGTTCGCGCCGAAGACTGGCAATTCATGAATTATGGGTATTTCCCGAACGATGACGAACCGCCTGCTAACCTGCCTGATGACCCGGAGATTCAGAAATATCCCATGCAGATGTACCACTACCTCGCAGCCAAAGCGGATATCCGGGGCAAGACTGTATTGGAAGTTGGCAGCGGGCGCGGTGGCGGAGCTCGTTATGTCGCTGGCTCCTTTCAGCCCGCGTCTTATACAGGAATGGACATCGCACAAAGCGCGGTGGACCTCGCATCGAAGATTCACTCCCTTCCCAACTTGCGATTTATCCAAGGAAGCGCTGAAAACATACCTCTTGCCGACAACAGTATAGATGTCGTCCTTAACGTCGAATCATGCCATGCCTACGGTTCAGTTGATAAGTTCCTCTCGGAAGTTAAGCGCGTCCTCAAACCCGGTGGCTACCTGTTGCTGGTAGACTTTCGCGATGTTGAAAACATGAACCTCCTTCGCCGTCAGCTTGAAAACAGCGGCATGGAAATCCTCTCCGAAGAGAACATAGGTCCGAACGTCGTAAGGGCAATGGAAGCCGAAGATGACGTGAAGCGGGCGCGCATTAAAAAGCTTTTTCCGCCGCGATGGCAAGAGCTATTCAGCGAATTTGCAGGCGTGGTCGGTTCGCGAATTCACACAAACCTCAAGAGCGGAGCCAGGCTATATCACCGATTCGTATTGAAGAAACCGGAGGCTAGCGCTTAGTGCATTTTCGCAACCCAATTGCGGTTTGCTGCAGCCCTGAGTTTCGCTTCATCCTTGTTCCACTTCGTCAATCGGTTGTCACCTCCGAAATTGTAAAACAGGTGCAACTTGCCGTCGATAATTTTATAAGTGACGGGATTGATCTTGACGCGTTCGCCATTGAGCGCTACAGTATAAGCACACCACCCACCGTAGGCCGGCTCATACTTGTCAGGATTTTTCTTGAATTCCTCCACATTTTCGGCATTCGCGAAATAATAGGTGATGCCTTTGTAATTGGCATAGTACTTCGAGTTGCCCTTCAAGGGCCGACTGCTGTTGAAATAACTCACAGGGTCGAATTCTCTGAGGGCAATGCCGTTTTCCGTATTGAAATTCCTCCGGCGAGCAGCCTCATCCGACTGAGCGGACACGATAGCCGCAGGCCATACGATCAAAAAAAGCGAGATGTAAATCATCGCCATATTGAAACGTTTTGCGATTTTCATACTTGAATGCAAGTTGATTGATCGAATAAGGTAGCAAATTGGAGGGGTCTTCGGTAGAGACGACCGACGCATGCCCGATAGGGTCGACAGTCAGCGGTGCATAGTCGATAGTACGGACCACATACCACGGTCCACATGCGGTCCACAGTTATGTGGTTGGCGGTCACTACTTCGAATTTGAAAGAATTGAATTAGATTAGTACTTACATCTACTGTGGACCTAAAACCATGGACCATTCGTGGTCCGCGGTCCGTGGTCCGTGGACCATAACCTTTCACCGATGAACAGACGAAATGCCCTTCAGGCCATCGCGGCCACATCAGGAGCCTCTCTCTTGGCAAGTAACGCCAATGCAAACCCGAAACAGAAGAAAGCACGTTTCCGCTTCTCACTCAATACGAGCACGATCAGCGGACAAAAACTCGGGGTTGAGAAATACATTGACATCGCCGCGCGAGCCGGGTATGACTGCATAGAGCCCTGGATCGGCGATATCAAGGCATATCTCTCGAGTGGGAAGACGCTGAAGGCATTGAAGAAATTGCTTGACGACAACAAGATTGAAGCCATCAATGCAATCGGGTTTGCTCCGTGGATGACTGACGATAACGAACAGCGCGCAGCGGGGTTCAAACAAATGAAAGAAGAGATGGAGATTCTCGCAGAACTGGGTTGCACGAGAATCGCAGCACCTGCCGCAGGCGTGCGAACTCCACCCGATTTGTTCAAGGTGGGCGAGCGATATAAGGAACTCCTTGAACTGGGAAGGCAAACAGGGGTACGACCTCAACTTGAAATCTGGGGCGCCTCAGTCTTTTACCACATTGGCCAAGCCATGATGGCGATCGCCGTGTCAAACGATAAGGATGCGAGAATACTTCCCGATGTCTATCACCTCTACCGTGGAAATTCGGGCTTTGAAAACCTTAAAATGATCGATGGTAAAGTCATCGAAGTTTTCCACATGAACGACTACCCGGGTAACATTCCCCGCGAGCAAATGGAAGACAAAGACCGCATCTATCCCGGTGACGGAGTTGCTCCTCTCAAACAAATCGCTGCTGACCTCGAAGCAATGGGAGGTGAAAAAATATTATCACTCGAATTGTTCAACCGGGATTATTGGAAACAGGATCCGCTGACGGTCGCAAAGACCGGTCTTTCAAAAATGAAAGCATTCTTTGCGAAGTAGTGCTTCGCACTTCGATCAAAGCCTGACGACTTGCCCAGTCTTAACCGACTGGTCACACGCAAAAGCGATGCGAAGACTGTTAACGGCATCCTCCATGTGATCGGCGAGATCCAGGTTTTCACGAATTGCCTTGAGAAAGAAACGCTGTTCGCGGTTGCAAAGCTCCTGGTGGTCGGGTTCATCCTGGAGGTTAATCCAATCATCCTCTTTCGCGAATTTTTCNTCCTTGTCAAGATCGGCATAGTGAACTCTCAGCGATTCAGTCTTGCTGTGCGCTTCGATTGAATCCGATTTACCTGCCGCGCCAGCTTCTTTTGCCACGATAGACACAGACCCCTTAGGGCCAACAACATCCTTAACAAAGAAAGCAGTTTCGCTCATCATCGGTCCCCAACCAGCTTCGTACCATCCCACTGATCCGTCTTCGAACCTGATCTGCAATTGGCCATAGTTGTAGTTATCTGGCGGGATTTCGTTCGTAAGCTTCGCGCCAATAGCGCTGACCTGCACAGGTTTTGAACGAGTCATCTGGCACATCACGTCGATGTAATGAACTCCGCAGTCAACAATCGGACTCAAACTCTTCATCAGATTGCGATGCAAGGTCCACATCGATCCACTGCTTTGCTGGTTGAGATTCATACGCATCACTAACGGCTTGCCAAGCGTTTGAGCAACCTCGATAAATTTCTCCCACGACGGATGGTGGCGAAGAATGTATCCGACCACCAGTTTTTTTCCCGCCTTGTTGGCAGCGTTCACAACACGCTCAGCGCCCTCCACTGAATCTGCAAGGGGTTTCTCGATGAACACGTGGCAACCTTTTTCGAAGGCTTTGATAGCCATCGCTTCATGCGTATCTGGCCACGTTGAAATCGCTACAGCATCGGGGTGTGTTTTTTCAAGGGCAGTCTCGTAGTCATCAAACAGCGGATAACCACCGCCGAGTTTGTTATTCAAGACTTCCTTGCTTTTTCCGCGGGACACGATTCCGCAAATCTGAAACCCGTCGAGATCATGGTAAGCTTTAGCATGAGAACTTCCCATATTACCGCATCCTACGACGAGGACGCGGACATCATTAGTTGTTGAAGACATAATTTAAAAATGATCAGTAACCAAGTGAAAGGTCAGACCCGTTCGAGTTTGATTGGATAGGTCTTGTTCGCATTCCACTGGCAAACATAAATATTCTTATCGCCATCAATGCACACGTCGTGGCAATGATTAAAGATTGGTTGTTCCTGGACCATCAGTTGGAGTTCACCCTTCACATACGCGGGCTTAGTACCACCCGGATTGGACACAACCTTGTCGTTCTTATCGAGAATCGTCACAAACCCGGAGTTCGGTGTTTGGTTGAGATACCTCAACCGCGACCAGCAAACGCCTGCGTAGATATTCTCTCCGTCAATCACAGGACGACAGACAAACGCACCGGGAAGGAAAATTGTTGACAAGTACTTTCCATCAAGCGTGAAGCGCTTGAATGAGTTATGCGCGCGTGATGTGCACAAAAGCGTAATGTTGTTCTTGTCACGCGCATCGATGCAAACACCGTGCGCAGTACTGAAGTTTGCATCGCCCTCACCCGGCCCGCCAAATTTCCGAATGAACTCTCCCTTTGGAGAGAATTGCAGAATGTATTGCGAACCGTAGCCGTCTGCAATGTAGATATCTCCGTTGGGAGCTATCGCCGTCTCAGTGGGAGAGTAAGACATCTTTTCCTCGTAGATACCCGTCTTGACCGGATGAGGCAACTCCATGAGTATTTTCCCATCGAGTGTTGTCTTCACAACTCTCCCTCCGTTGTCACTTATGAAGAGTACTTCCTCCCCTCCCTCGTCAAAGATGGTTAATCCGTGTCCGGCTGGAAACTCGTTACCCCACGTTGTGATAAGTTTTCCGGACCGGTCGTAGATAATGATGTTATTCTTCGTCTCATCAGTCACCATGATGAGTCGCCCCTTGCGATCCATTACCATCTCATGGCAATTCTTGACCGGCGTCTTCGACGGATCGAGATTTCCCCATGCCTTGTGAACGCGGTAGCGAAAATTTCCATGACCTATGATATCTTCTGCCATGTCGGACTTGTGGGTAATGTTGAAAAGGGGAAACGCCGACCCCGTTCCCGCCGCCAGCACGGCGCTGGCCGTCGCCGTGGTCCTCAGGAACTCACGGCGTGACTGGGCCTTTGCTTTCATATTGTTGCGACCTATTTGGTTTTCGAAAACCTGTTGAATTCTGCGTTCACCTGATCATCGGTCAGATGACTACCTGAATTGATCAGTACCTTATAGCGGAACGTCACCTTCTGGCCGGCGGGCAGTTTGTAATCCAGCACATCTTTCCCTTTGCTCAGCTCTTTTTGTCCAAGCGGGTTTGCCGCAAAGAGGCCGTAGCCACGGGCATGCCAGTACGTGGGATAGCCCACGTTCGAAGGATGATCCAGAATAACTAGTGACACCGGTTTAGAGTTGATCGTACCGGTCAGGTTAACCCATTTACCACGGGTACCCCACACGTCATTGCCTTCTTTACCTTCACTGCTGCGATACTTCCCTGTGACGCCATCATTGTTCAACCGGGGAACGTCGGTCGCTTTACCACTTGCATCAGTGAATACCTCCGGCTTATCGGATGGATGTTCCAACTCTCGTGCGAGACGGATACCCAGAACACCTTCCTTATTGTCATGCATGGAAACATCCTCTCCCAATGCGGTGAGCGTTGTTATTCGTTCGATCGTACGGAGATTTCCCGTACCACTGAAAATATAGCGCGTATCCTCGCGGAGGATGTTGGTACCATCAGGCTTTTGCCAATCGGCTATAACCTCAAGCACCGCCTTGTTTTTATCGGCGCTTGTCTTGTTTACGGACCTGTGCTTGACCGTACCGTAACGTCCTCTTTTCTCTTCGGGGATATTGGGCGAATTGTTCCAGAAGTCAAGTCCGTTGACATCACCGTAGTTGAACCACATCCCCACATGATGAGGATGGTCAACCCTTTCACCCGGACGAGGGTTGAGAGGCCATCCCCGTGTTACCGGCGCACCGTCAGCCGTAAGGAGCGGATACAACGCCGGCTTCTTGATATCGTCGGGATAGATATAGGAAGTGAACAGCTTTCCATCAAGAAGGATGTCAATGCGTTTTTCTGCCTTGTTCTCGACAATGGAAAAACCCTTCGTCTGTGCGTTCGCTTCGTTGTGGAGTGTCAACAAAGCCACTACCACAACAAAAGCAGAAAGCATCGTTCGTACATTCAGCGTTCTCATCTTACGAAGACCTAGACCTGATTGGAGATCACAAAAGGCTTGCGGTATTCGCGTGTGAGCATCGCGTTTGCCTCCGGATCGTTATCGAATTGTTCTTTAGCTCCGTTGAACTTCACAGGGCGCTGCAAGCGGTAGGAAATATTTGAGAGCAAAGGAAGTGCTGACGACATATATCCTTCTTCGATGTCGCAATGCAAGTCTCCATTTTTTCCTGAACGGATAGCATCGATAAAGTTCGCATAGTGCTCAGTACCACCTGGAGGAGCCAGAGGGTCGTTGGATGCTTTAGCATCGCCCATACCTGATCCCGCGAAAGGTTCTTTTTCTCTCTTGCGATAAGCCTTCCAGGTGCTGCCGTCAAGTTCGAGATATCCTTCCGTTCCAAAGAAGATGTTTCCGATCTTCGTTTCAAGACTGGTCTCAGCGTTTGAGTAACCACCTCTTGTCTCAAACTCAAGGATTTTACCGTCGGCATACTTGATGATCGAGATCTGTGTAGTTGGTGTTTCTTGCGCGCACTCCTCAGGTTTGAAGTAGTATATTCCACCGGTAGAGTAAATTTCTACAGGGTGTTCGTTCTTGTTCAGACCCCAGCGCGCAACGTCGAACTGGTGAGGACCCTGGTTGCCCGTATCACCGTTACCAGTGTTCCAGAACCAGTGCCAGTTATAGTGTGTTTTCTTTTCATTGTAAGGCTGGTACGCAGCAGGGCCGATCCACTGATCGTAGTGCAGCGATGCAGGAGGGTTGCTGTCTTTCGCAATTCCGAATGGATCGCGCGGCTTGATGCAAAGACCTCTCGCCATGTAAACTTCTCCGATTCCACCTTCGTGGAGGAACTTCATTGCCGCCATCACATTCGCAATGGAGCGGTTCTGGAATCCAACCTGCACACGCCGGTTATACTTGCGCGCAGCTTCAACCATCTTCCGTCCTTCAAAGATGTTGTGGCTTGCAGGCTTCTCAACATAAACGTGCTTACCTGCCTGACATGCCCAGATTGTTCCCAGCGCGTGCCAGTGGTTAGGAGTTGCGAAGGAAACTGCGTCGATGCCTTTATCGTCAAACACTCGCCGCATATCCCATTCGGTTCCAGGTTTGTTTCCAGCCTTTTCTACCACGATCTTACTCATGGGAGCAAAGTACTGCTCGTCTACATCGCAAAGCGTCTTCAGCAAAACGTTGCGGTTGGTTTTTAGTCCACACCACCGATCGATGTGTGTCTTACCTTGTCCTCTGATGCCAATGACCGCAATATTTACACGGTCGTTGGACCCGATAATTGATGCATAGGATTTGGCGCTGAACCCAAGGCTTCCGGAGAAAGCTAATCCGGCGGTTCCCAGCACACTCTGTTTGATGAAGTCTCTTCTTTTTGTCATCGCAGTCTGTTTTGTCTGAGGTAAAAGTTAATTAAATAACTAGAGCCATTCAAGGCTTGGTATTCGGTTTGTTAGATCAAATGTGCCACGGTATCTGAACCCCTCATTCGGTCGCTTGCGACCTGAATAATACGCAACCATCTGAGAATATCCTAAATTTAGAAGATGAATATGACGGAAGGCCTAATAAAGCAATCTTTGGCATGACACAATGGACCCGCCTGGTCATGGCCGCAATCTGGCACTTGTGCGCATTTCAAGTGTCGGCCCAGGACCGTATTGTAGACGACAGAATGCATCATCTGCGCAACACAGGCCCTCGCGAATGGGCCGAATTTCCCGATCAGGCGATGGATTCGAAATTCAACATTTCGTTTAGCGCCTCGCCAAATGACCAAGAGTACACTCTATCCATTCGCCAGTACGACATCAAGCAACGCTGGAAAGTTGTTCTCAATGGTCAAACGATAGGTACGCTGGTTGAAGACGAGAAGGACCTCTTGTGTTATCTTCCAATTCCTCCGCGATTGCTCCGGGCAACGAATACTCTTGAGATATCAACCTCGGCAAATCAACCCGACGACATACGCGTCGGAGAAATTTCGCTCTACTCAATTCCCCGGAAAGATCTCCTGAACCAATCCACGATAGATATCGAAATTGTCGATGCGGAATCAAAGTCTCCTCTTCCGTCACGCCTGACGATTGTCAACGACCGGGGTATACTACAACCTGTATCCACTACATCAGGTGTTGCTTTCGCGAATCGGCCCGGTTATGTGTACACGGCGGGCGGGCAAATAAAAGTTGGCGTCCCTGCTGGAACCTACACGTTGTACGCGACCCGAGGTCCTGAATACAGCATCGACTCGGTGTCTTTGACTATCAACAAAGGAGATGCGCTTACTCAACGACTTACGATAGCGCGCGAAGTCGATACGCATGGATGGGTGAGTTGCGATACACACATCCACACGTTCACATGGTCGAAACACGGCGACGCCACTTCACAGGAACGCGTGATCACGATCGCCGGCGAGGCTATCGAGTTGCCCGTCGTTACTGACCATAATATTCACGTTGACCTTGAACCAGTAGCGCTGCAACAAGGAGTGCGCCAACATTTCACACTGATTCCCGGGAATGAAGTCACAACACCCGTGGGACACTTCAATATTTTTCCTGTAACAGGAAAAGGCGCAGTCGCTCACAATATCAGTGACTGGCGAGTATTGGCAAAGTCGATTGGCCCTGATAATGGGCGGGCACTTATCCTCAACCACGCCCGGGACATTCACATAGGTTTCCGACCATTTGATCCATCAATCCACCTTGCAGCAGCAGGACGTCGGCTTGACGGCTGGGAACTCCCCGCAAATGCAATGGAAATTATCAACTCAGGATCACAACAAAGCGACCAAACGGAACTCATGTATGATTGGATGGGGATGATCAACGGCGGCCAGATTCTCACTCCAGTGGGCTCCAGTGACTCGCACGACGTGAGCCGCTACATCGTCGGACAGGCCAGAACGTACATCCGATGCAACGATGATAGTGTGGGCAACATCGACACAGAGCAAGCGTTGAAGAATTTTGTCGATGGGAATGTGTCTGTAAGCTTTGGTCTCATTACAATGGTTGAAGTCAACGACACCTACGGTCCCGGTGAACTAGCTCCTGGATCCGACGAAGCCAAGGTCACCGTCACTGTGTTGGGGCCTCGATGGCTGCGTGCTGACAGGGTCGTTTTGTATGCCAATGGGAAGAAGATACGAGAGGCTGAAATCACGGACCTGAATAGCGAAGTAATCAAGTGGACGGGGAGTTGGTACCTTACAGTTCCGCCTCATGACGTTTTCCTTGTAGCAGTCGCAGAGGGACCTGGCCCCTACCTTCCGTTTTGGCCAATCGCGAAACCATATCAACCAACATCGCTCGAGTGGAATCCAAAAATATTCGGCATTACAGGAGCGGTCTGGATTGATGCAGACCACAATAACCAACGAGACAGTTCTCGCGACTATGCAACTGAACTCATGAGGCAGGCGGGAAAAGACATGACCTCCCTCATACAAAGTCTATCATCATATGACGAATCTGTCGCGGTACAAGTCGCCACCATGATTCATCTGACCGGGAAGGACCTCACTGGAGAAGAGATCAAACGCGCACTTCAAAAGGGATCTGCAGCAACCCGCGCCGCCTTCGAGAGAGTGATCGCTGCACTTCCAAACTGATCAAAAGTCGGTACTCTTGTTATCGAGGTTCAGTTCCTGAATCCAGATGTTCCGGTAAAGAATGTCATGACCTTCAGCTTGAAGTTTTAAGCCACCAGGGGTGTCGGTAATACCTTTACCTCCATCGTTACCTCCATCTTTTCCAGAGTTCGGTCCTCCCCACACCTGATTGATGGGATGATCCGTATGAACTTTCTTGCCATTGAAATACACAGTCGCCCTGGCTTTCTCTACAAGAACCCCGTCCTTAAAACGCGCAGCTTTAAAAACAATGTCGTATGCATTCCACTTACCCAGTCCATTGTAGGCATGGTAAGGTGACTTCGTCTCATTGATCAATGCACCCATCCCGTGGCTCGTGGAATCCCCATCAAGGATCTGAATCTCGTAACGATTCTGCAAATAGACGCCGCTGTTACCTCCTTTGTTTGGGATGAAAAATTCGACATGAGCGCGAAAATCACGAAACTCCTTTTTCGTCACTATGTCGGCAGCACCATACTTACCTCCCGCCGCGGCCGGATCGTTCGCATTCATCACAGTCCCTTTGTCCACGGGATCGTCGACAATCTGCCACTTAATCGGAAGTTGCGCGGCAAGTCTCGGCCCCTCCCAGTAAGTCCACTTCTCGTCCAACATCTTTCGAGACCCATCGAAAAAGACTTCGGCTCCTTTAGGAGGTTTGACCCCCACTCCTTTCTTCTGGGCAAACGAGGTTGATGTCACCACGAACATTACCATGATGCAACAGACTATCACACGAGAATCGTCAAAACGTATACGCGTCATTGGGGTAAATTTTAGATGAACTCGAAAATAGACAAAAAAGACAATCATTCCGAGCATCCGTTATTGATCATACTCATCATCGTCGCAAACGGATTTTGGAATTGCATCACAAATTGTTTCTTTGTACAGTCTAATAGAAACGCTCATGAATGAAGAACGCCACTGGAACCGCATCGCTCACAGCTATGAACAAGAGATATTTGACGTTTTCAATAGCGACAAGAAAGGAAAACTTCCCTTCTACTTCAGCAAATATGGCAACAAGGAACACACTGCCATTGACCTTGGATGCGGTATAGGTAAGGCGTTCCCGTTTCTCTCTCCGATCTTTAAGAAAGTCTATGCTGTCGATATATCGGACAAGTGCCTCGACATCGCAGCCAACAAACAATACAAAAACGTAGAATTCCAAAAGGTCGACTTGACAAATCCTGACCTCAAACTACCGCAAGCGCACTTCGGATTTTGCTGCAACGTTCTGCTTCTGCCCGATCTTTCGAAGAATGTTGCAATGATTCGAAACTCATACAAAGCTTTGAAAAAAAACTCCGCAGCAATATTCGTTGTTCCATCGCTCGACTCCATCATGTTTTATGCATGGCGACTCGTCGAATGGTACAAACTTGAAGGTGTGAAGCCACAAGAGATCCCGGAAAGCGAGTTCAGCTACTTCAGCGGAAGCAAACGCGACTTGTTTCAAGGACTGATTCGCATCGACAATGTTGTAACAAAGCACTATTCGCATCCTGAACTGGAAGTGATATTCCGCGATGCCGGATTCAAGGTATTAAATATCGATCGCGTCGAATATGACTGGACTACGGAGTTTGCAGCGCCCCCAAAATGGTTGAAGGATCCGTACCCTTGGGATTGGCTTGTAGAAGTAGCCAAGTAAGCTACTGTGCGATTCTCTCCCTTACCTTTTTCACTTCGTCAGCTGAGACAGGACCGGCGTTGTTACCGAAGCTTCTTCTGATATATGTTAGGATCGTGCCTATCTCCTCATCTTTGAGGAACCTGTGAGGAGGCATCACGCTGTTGTACGCTTCGCCATTTATTTCTATCGGGCCTTGCAGGCCATTTAAGACCACCATGATGAGACGTTCCTTGTTGCCGGTAACCCAATCGGTTCCAGCCAACGGGGGCATTCTGTTGCGTACACCCTGGCCGTTGCGCTGATGACATGTGCCGCAAAATGTGTTGTACAGACGCTCTTCCATGGGCAGATGCTTCTGCAAATCGTCATCGACCTCGTGCGGGGTCTTGATGTGCGGTAGAGATTTCCTCTGCTCCATTGACGCAAGTTCTTGCTCACCGAATTTTTTCTTGTCTCCCTTGTACATGATTCGCCAGACCTTTCCCTTCCGCGAATCGCAGACATAAAGAGATCCGTCCGGTCCCGTGGCGAGCCCCATCGGCCTATGCATTGCATCACTCGTATTAACGATCGTATCAACGCCCGCAAAGCCATCGGCAAAAATTTCCCACTCCCCCGTTGGCTTCCCATCCTTGAACGGAATGAATCCAACAAAGTACCCGGCTTGTGGATAAGGGGCGCGGTTGGTCGATCCATGAAACGCGATGAATGCTCCGTTCTTGTAACGTTCGGGAAATTGATCACCACGATAGAACATCAAATCGTTTGGCGCCCAATGTCCTGGGAAGCCCATGAGTGGAAGTTCCTTGTCGTCGCATCGTTCGGTGATCTTGCCATCACCACCATACTCAGGCGCAAGGACCTTCTTTCCCTGCATATGATCATAGAAGCAGTAGGGCCAGCCATAGTCAGCACCTTCCTTCACCCGGATGAACTCCTCGGAAGGAAGAACAGCGTTTTGCCAAGCTGTGAATACGTGCGGAAATAGACTGTGCAGATTATCTCGCCCATGCACAACTACGTACAAACCGCGATCGTCGGGATTCCAGTCCATTCCGACTATACTTCGGAGGCCTGTTGCGATTTCCACGCCATCTTTCTGCGTGAGTCCCGTCTTGGTTGCGTCAAACTTCCAGATGCCACCGTGCAATTCCAACTCGGGACAAGGATCGAGGCCTGCTCCACCGGGCATTCCATTAGGCGTTTGACTCAGATCCTGGCAAGCATTGGAGGGAGCGCCAAACGGTACATACATGTTCCCTTGATCATCGAATGACACAGGCTTTGTTATGTGCCAATGAATACCGTGGTCATGATCGTCGGTTAACACTACTTCAGGATCAACGGTAGGGATAAGCGCATCGTCGTCCAACTTGACCCGATATAAGTTCAACGCAGAACTGAAGTACAGGTACCCTTTGTGAATAGTCATCGCTGTGCCATAAGAGGTGCGTCGGTCATCCAGACCGTAAAACCGCTGAATAATGTCCGCACGCCCGTCGCCTGTCGTATCTCGAAGGGCAACAATCCCTCCTCGCTGCTTGTCCATGGAACTGAGCTTCACATAAATGTCACCATTAGCCTTGACGGCGAGATGCCGGGCATTCCCGGTGCTGTCAGCAACAACAAATGCTTCAAACCCACCGGGGAGGGCAAGTCCCCCATTGTCGGGATCAGCATTGGGTAAGTTCGGAGCAGGGTTGCATCCAATTACCAACACCAGGACATAAATGATTGAGGAATACGCTTGCGATGCGATTTTGGTTCGGGGAGTCGTCATCATCTTGTGCTAGCAGAAGTTCCAGGAATCAGATCACCTCATCTCGACAAACTTGAGGCAGACCGGCTTGTCAACGGGGATAGTTTTTCCCGTTGGCTTCAGCATCCCCGTGTTCTTGTCGCGTTCGAAAATGGCGATGTTGTTTCCATTCTGATTACCAACGAGGAGAAAGTTGCCGGTTGGATCTATTGCAAAATTTCTAGGCGTATCAATACCCTGGCCCTGACGACCCGCGTAGGTGATTCGACCGTTCTTGTCAATCGAGTAGATCACAATCTCATTTGCCTCACCACGGTTGGACGCATAGAGAAACTTCCCATCCGGTGACACATGTATGTCAGCGGCACCAACCTTGCCTGAGAAACCTGAAGCAAGCATGGTAAGCGTTTGCGTAGGTTTCAATTGTCCGTCCTTGTAATCAAATGCCGTTACAGCACCGTCAATCTCAAGTACCAGATATGCATGCTTCCCGTTGGGATGAAATGCGAGGTGTCTTGGCCCACCCCCGGGATTGGCAGTCGCGAATGCCGGAGTTGCAGGTGCTAACGGCTCGCTTTTCGCAGGATCAAATCGATAGACGTTAACCTTGTCAGTTCCAAGATCAGGGACCATCAGAAACTTGTTGTCCGGCGACAAGACGACCGCGTGCACGTGCGGTTTGTCCTGACGACTCTTGTTCACACTGCTTCCCTCGTGTTGAATCACCTGGATTTGACTTCCCAGTGATCCGTCGGGATTCAAACGAGTTGCTGACAAACTTCCTCCGCCGTAATTCCCAGTGAATACCCACTGCTTCTTATCGTCAACAGAAATGTAACACGGACCATTGCCACCGGCACTTCCGCTGTTGAGAAATGTAAGCTTTCCCGTAGCAAGGTCGAATGCATACGCATTGACACCCTTTCCTTGCCCAGCCTCGCTGACCGAGTAGACATTCTTTCTATCCTTACTGATCGCGATGTAGGATGGATTAGTGATACCAGTGGTAATCGACTTCTCCTGAAAGTCGCCTGTACCGGTATTGAAAGTGTAAACATGAATACCGTTTGTCTTCGCTTCATTGGTATAAGTGCCGACAAGCAGATAGTAGTCTTTTCCCTTAGACGTTTGCGCCATGGCAACGGAGGTCATTGTCAGTAACAGACAAATTAGCGTGATTTTCATGCCGGTGAATATTAGGGTTGGTGATTCAATTCTTGTCACTCACAAATGGTTTTGCTGTAAGACCGTTGAGGTCCCATACTACACGTCCTTCGCGAATAGTCACTTCAACTTCAATCTTCTTCGATCCGCTGATCTTGTTCCCACCTGCATCGACAAAGCCAAACTTCCCCTTGCGAAGATTGAAGACAGTAATATCAGCAACCGCGCCGGGGCTGAGATGCCCCAAGTCCGTTCGTTTGATCGATCTCGCAGGCGACCAAGTAGCGCGAAGTATTACGTCATTCAGACTCATCCCCATGGCGATGTACTTCGACATTACATTTGACAAGTCTTTCATTCCTGCATTCACGCTAAATCGATGCATGTCTGTACCGAAAGAATCCGGTGCGAGTCCCTGACGCAACGCTGGCATTGCTTCGCTGAACCAGAAACCCGCTCCACCGTGTCCCAGATCAAAAAGCACACCGCGTTTCCGCGCTTCAAGAACAAAATCTCTCACCTTCCCTTTGTCATCAACGACTGACATTCGCTCACTCACTTTCTCGTATGAGTGCGTGATGATATCCCCTGGCCTCATCCGACTTAGTTGATCCTCGAGGGTATATTGTGGCAGGTGGCATTCAACAAATAGAGGAACGTCCGTCCTTCGCGCTGCTTCCAGCGCTCGATCGAACGGTGTCCAATCCCGGTGCTCGTAGTGACCAATCTTTACGCCGACAACTGTTTCCGGGTAACGTTTCACCATTGCAACTGTCGAGTCGACATTCATGTCGTCGAGATCTTCCTGTGCCGCCTTTCCGCTGAGTCCCAGCCCTCCTATGCTGAGAAAAGCGAGGACGCGCGTACGCGAGCGATCTATCACCTGCTCTTTAAATGTAGGGAAGTTTCTCCATCCCGATGTGCCGGCATCAACCACCGTAGTGACTCCCGCCCGCAAAGCGAAATGATCGGGAGCTACACTATTCGTTCCATCTGCAAACCCAGCACCACCTCCGGTAAAGACATGTGTATGAATGTCAATCAGCCCCGGCGTTACATACAAACCCGTTGCGTCGATAACCTTGGAAGCGTTCTTATCAGAAATCCCTCGCCTCACTTCAAGGACTTTGCCTTGCGCTATGGCGATGTCCATCATCCCATCGATGTTATTCTTCGGATCAATGACATGACCATTCTTGATGAGCAGGTCGATCTGTTGTCCGAAACTTTCGACTCCGACCATCAATATGATAAACAGTGTAGCGACAAGTCTGCTCATCAACCTATTTCACTGTATCCCAATCCTGACCCGAAATACCATTCAAATCCCAAACAATCCTGCCTGCACGAATTGTAAGTTCAGCTTCCAGCTTACGATCGCCTTTCAGTCTCGCGCCGCGTACATCAAGAAAACCGAAGTCTCCTTTCCTCAGATTTAACACTGCCACATCAGCGTCCGCTCCAACACTGAGAGTACCAAGTTCGGGTCGCTTAATCACGCGCGCCGGATGTACTGTCGTACGTGCAATGACTTCCTGGATACTCATCCCGAGGTTGAGAAATTTTGACATGACATTGCTGAGATCCTTCATACCGGCGTTCATGCTTTGTGTGTGAAGATCAGTACTGATCACATCAGGTTTAAATCCCTGCTTCAACGCCGGAACTGCCTGTCGCCACTGGAAGGCGCCACCTCCGTGCCCAACATCGAAGATGAGTCCTCGCTTCTGCGCAGCAAAGACGAATGGCTTTACCTTTCCGTTTTCATCAACAATCGTTTCGCGCTGTTTTGGTCCGTAGGAAAAGGTGTGAGTAAAGATGTCGCCGGGTCGCAAGTGCTCCATGAATAACGACTCAATGGAGTTTGGGGGGTCATGTTCACCAAAGTCAACCATAACGGGAACATTTGCCAACTTCCCTGCTTCGACGGCGCGGTCCACCTGCGTAAAGTCGCCCCAGTAGTGCGCAGCTTTTATTCCTACGATAATTTCCGGGAACAATCGCGTGATCATATGAGCCGTCATCACCGGATTCATGTCAGACACGTCCTGTTCCTCAAACCGCCCATACATCCCGGTCCCGACAATGTTGATCAAGGCAAGCACTCGAGTCTGAGATCGATCAATTGTCTGCGCTTTGAATTGTCGGAAGTTCCGCCACCCTGACGATCCAGCGTCGACAACCGTAGTCACGCCTGCGCGAAATGTAAATCCGTCCGGAGCTACACTTGTCGGGCCGTTGGCGATGTATGAACCGAGATCTGTTCCAGCAAAGACATGCACATGCATGTCAATCAAACCAGGCGTCACATACAATCCCTTCACATTTACAACTTTCTTCGCCTCGGCCGCTGGAATATTCTCAGCCACGCGCAATATCTTCCCTCCAGCGATAGCAACATCCATCACTTTGTCTACGCTGTTCGCCGGATCAATCACATGACCGCCCTTCAGCAGGAGATCAATCGATTGGTTCTGAGAAAGGACCGGGGATTGTGCTGCAAGAAGCAGCGTCATCACGAAAAGTATCAAGAAGAAAGTTCGAATACTCCGCAGTCTGGTGCAGTACATCATTGGAAGTTGAGCAAGATTGTTAATTAAATACGTCAGATTTACCTAGGTCGCGAGAGGTGGTCCGCCGGGGATATCGATGCGCCTGCGTTCGCCACGGTATTTCACACGTTCGGCTGTAAACTTCGCATTAAGATATTCTCCCAGGTAGATCGATCCCGATATTGAATCACCAGTGGCGGTGCCGGAGAACAGATATAATACGCTGCTTCCCGGGATGCGAACCTGGCTGCGAAGCCTAACCTCATTTCCTTCGATAATACCAGCGACTTCCTGTGTGGTGAAATCTGAACAATGCGTCCCCTGAATCCAATTACCATCCTGCTCAAGATACATCACGTGCTCACTCGTGCTTGCGAAATACTTCACCGTGAACTTCCAGTGACCGTTCACCGACACAGTTGGAGACTTCATTTCATCGGAGCTAGGCTCACGCTTCTTGGAGAGAATCCCAACAATACGATCCGCAACGATCTTATCATTACCGGGTTGCATCTGCCCCGTGGTTATAGTCAATGTTGTCTTTCCATCGCGGCTGCGTGCGCCGATGGCGATGCGAGGTTTATTGCGCGCACAATCCTCTGCAACCTCCTCAGCAGTTATGTGAAGCTTGTCCGGATCCCAGGTAATATTCAACACCGGGGATTTGTTAGACAATTGTGTAGGCTCATGTATAGATGTCTCAACTCCTTCAATTTTTTCAACCTTCCTCGCAATATTGTCCAACCAGGTCAGCCATGTTTTCCACTCAGCAGCATGATCGCGTGTAATCCAGGCTTCCACGGCTGCGAGCATACCCAGCATTTCTTCTTTTCCGACTTTATTGTCCCTCCCTGGTCCATGATGTGGGGAGCTCGCCTGCCATGCTGCCATTAGAAGATCTTTGCTTCCGAGCAGCAATCCCGCGCACTGTGGCCCACAGATCGCCTTCCCTCCACTATAAGCCACAACAGTAGCTCCTTGCTCAAGGTGAACATTCGGAATCGTCAGTACTTCTGCTGCAGCATCAACGAGCACCGGTATGTTCTTTGGTTTTGCGACACGAGCAATTGCTTCGGTGGACAAGGGTTTGCCTGGTGATGACTCGCTACCTGCAACAATATAAATCATGGCAGTCCTGGAAGTGATCGACTGTGTCAATTCCTCAATAGACTCCACCGTAATGATTTTCACTCCGATGTTGCGTATAGCGTGGTCGTAAGCATTGCGTGAATAACGTGGGATGATCACTTCGGTCTTGTCCATCCCTGTCAAATCCGGAATGCGGATAAGTTTCTCCGGATTCCCACCCGTTACACAAGCGGCTGTAACATGCTTGAGGCCCGCCGCACACCCGGAAGAGACAACGCCCCACTCGGCGCCGGTAATCTCAGCGAGTCTTCGCCCGACTCCGTAGGCAAGTTCATCGTATTGCACGAAGTGCGCAGCAGCCGCTTTTGACGCCGCTAGCACCTCCGGCCGTTCCAACGATCCTCCGATAATCGTAAACGTTCCCCGACAATTGATTACAGGATCGACCCCAATCGACTCATATATCTTTGGGCCAATCGAGATAGGGCCTCCGGCAGGATTTACGTGTTCGCTCGGGTCACCCGCAAACGAACTCGGAATAAATCCACTCGCTAATGGGAGTACAGTCAAATTCTTCAGTAAGTCTCTTCTTCTCATGGTGGTTGGGATTAAAAGAAATGTCGGAAGAATAATGGAGATAGTAAAGGGATTTTTTGGGAGCGGTAGCACCAAAAAACACCAACCACCATGCGCAGTGCGCTATTCGTCTTGTGTATTACTGTCTAAATCCTTCAGGATTTTATTCACATCCTCCTCGGTTGTGAAAAGCTTGGTCTTACAAATATTGATCAAGTATGCCGCCCGCTTGACCTTTTCAGACAGCTCATCAACCGATATTCGACCGTCTTCGATCTCGGAAACAATTTGCTGCAGTTCCTCGAAAGCTTCGACGTAGCTAGGTTGGTCACTCATAAATCCGATGACTGTTTAGTACTATGAACCGCACTCAATATACTACCATTTGCGAGAACCGTTTCAAGTTCGTCGCCTTCCTTGACATCAGAAGCGCTTATTAAAGCTTTCCCGTTTGCTCGCGTAATGCTGTAACCGCGTTTCAGAACATTCACGGGATGAACGACTGAAATCACTTTTTCAATATTCTCTGCTTGAGTACGTTCCCTCTTTATGAAAGCTTCCGTCGCACGACCAATGGTGGAAACTAGTTGTGTGACCTGTTGGCCGTGGTGCTTGCACAGAACATTGGTATAAGTCTTTAGTCTCGCCGCTAAAGAATCGTGAGTCTGTCGAGCATGAAGTAGTTTAATCGCCGATTGACGGAAAAGATTCTTCTCCTGCTCACGAACTTCATGCCGACTGCGAACTAACACGTTACTGGCGACTGAACGGAAGATTCGAACCGTGTGATGAAAAGACTTTCGTTCATTCGCCAGGATCTGGCGTGCCTTCTCAACAATGATCTCTTCGGCCTGGTGCACAGGTTCAGCATATTCGCGAAACCGATGTAACAGATAATCAGCAAGCTCTGTCGGCGTGATGGCATTCTTGTATGATACCATCTCCGCTACCGTTTCGTTGGTCGCGTGGCCTATTCCGGTCAGGACGGGAATAGGAAATTGCGCTATATCGCGACACAGCATTAAGTTGTTGAAACATGAAAGTCCAACATCCCCGCCACCTCCGCGAATAATTGCAACCACATCAAAATGAGTTATCAACGAACGTATCCTCTCCAGTTGACTCCGAATAGACTCAACGGCGCGATCTCCCTGCAGGAGTGAAGGGAAAAGAACATGAAAGAGCTTGTAATCCCACGGATTGTTATTGATCACCTTGTTAAAATCCGCGTATCCCTTGCTAGTCTGCACAGAAATAACGGCAAGGCGCTGAGGCAAAAGGGGAAACGGCAGCGTTTTGTTTCTATCGAATATGCCTTCCTCTTTGAGTTTGGAAATGGTTTCCTGCTTTTCACGCTCGAGTTCACCCAACGAAAAGACTGGGTCAATGTCGGTAATCCTTAGCGCCAGTCCGTGAACGGGATCGAACGTAATCCTCGCGCAAAACAGAATCTTGATTCCCTCAGTTAAGGGAGACTTGACAACCGACAGAAAATTCTCATTAATTCTGACATAATCGTCGCGCCAGAGGGTTGACTTAAGCTGCGCGATCACCCTTCCTCCATCAACCTTTTCCACAAGATCGGGATAACAGTGTCCTGAGTGCGGATAGTAGTTGAGTTTATTCATCTCGGCTTTCACCCAAAACGAACTCGCGTAGCGCTGAGCCAGTGTTTTTTGAATGCTCGCTGCTACTTCCACGAGGGTAAATACTTTTCTTCCGTCAACGATTTCAGGCATGCGATCGAATTTATTCCGACGGAATTAAGTAAAAAAATGCGGGATAAAACCTGCCGGAAGCCGAGGATTTTCCAGACTTCGGAAAAACGAAAATAATGTTCACGAACGTTCCAACGAGAAGATGGGACACTGTGTCCAAAGGGTCGATCCGGGGAAGCTGGAAATCCTGGAAATTTTTTAAAGCCTAAGTTTTATGTTTGAGAGCCCCTATTTTTACATACTCACACTCTTTGTTGTCGGCAGCGGCTGG
>Ga0065721_10050222_pt1 | contig 22053 bp, 16 predicted proteins | sample Mesricmetagenome_FD_59108 | JGI IMG/M metagenome (GOLD analysis project Ga0065721, IMG submission 59108) | Mesophilic microbial community from rice straw/compost enrichment Sample: eDNA_1 v2 (version 2) | ecosystem: Engineered > Solid waste > Grass > Composting > Bioreactor | place: USA: Davis...
GCCGCGGGCGCTGGTGATCGGCTCCTCGACCGGCGGGCCGCAGGCGCTCAACGCCTTCTTCGGCCACGTCGGCAGCGCCATCGGCCACGTGCCGGTGCTGCTGACCCAGCACATGCCGCCGACCTTCACCGCCATTCTCGCCGAGCATCTCGCCAAGTCCTCCGGCCGCCCGGCCGCCGAGGGCCAGGACGGCGAGGTGGTGCGGCCCGGCCGGATCTACGTCGCCCCCGGCGGCAAGCACATGACGGTGGCCAAGGCCGGAACCGAGGCGGTGATCCGCCTCAACGACGGGCCGCCCGTCAACTTCTGCAAGCCGGCCGTCGATCCGATGTTCAAGACCGCCGTCGAGGTCTACGGCGGTGCGCTGCTCGCCGTGATCCTGACCGGAATGGGATCGGACGGCGCCCAGGGCGCCGCCGGCATCGCCCAGGCCGGCGGCAACGTCATCGCCCAGGACGAAGAGACCAGCGTCGTCTGGGGCATGCCCGGAGCGGCGGCGGCGACCGGCATGTGCGCCGACGTGCTTCCGCTCGACGAAGTCGGCCGCAAAGTATCGCGTATCTTGATGGGAGGCCGGCCGTGACGCCAGCGGAGTATGATTTCCTTCGTCAGTTCCTGAAGGTGCGCTCGGGCCTCGTCCTGTCCAACGAGAAGCAGTATCTCGTCGAGAGCCGGCTGCTGCCGGTGGCCCGCAAGGTCGGCCTGCCGTCGATCGCCGCCCTGGTCGCCCGGATGCGCGACCCGCGCGAGGCGGCGCTCGGCGAGGCCGTGGTCGAGGCGATGACCACGAACGAGTCCTTCTTCTTCCGCGACAAGATGCCGTTCGATCACCTGCGCGAGGTGATCCTGCCGGATCTCCTGAAGAAGCGGGCGGGCCAGCGCCGGCTGCGGATCTGGTGCGCGGCCGCCTCCACCGGCCAGGAACCCTATTCGATCGCGATGTGCCTAAAGGAAATGGGTCCCGCGCTCGCCGGCTGGCGGGTCGAGATCATCGGCACCGACATCTCGACCGAGGTGCTCGACCGCGCCAAGAGCGGCATCTACACCCAGTTCGAGGTCCAGCGCGGCCTGCCGATCCAGATGCTGCTGAAATACTTCACCCAGACAGGCGACACCTGGCAGATCTCGTCGGAGCTGCGCCAGATGGTGCAGTGGCGGAAGTTCAACCTGCTCGACAGTTTCGCCGCGCTCGGCGCCTTCGACGTCGTGTTCTGCCGCAACGTCCTGATCTATTTCGACCAGCCGACCAAGGTCGACATCCTCAACCGGATCGCCAAACTTCTGCCCGAGGACGGCTACATGCTGCTCGGCGCGGCGGAGACGGTGGTCGGCCTGACCGACGCCTTCCGCTCGCACCCCGACCGGCGCGGCCTCTACCTGCCGAACGTCGCGGCCAAGCCGGCCGCCGGTGCCGCCCCGGTGACGGCCTTCGCCGGATCGGCCGCCTCGCGTCTCTCCACCTTCGGCTCCGGCCGGCTCTGAGGCCGGCGGGGCGCCGAGCCCCGGCGACATCCCCCGCGCGCGGCGGCGTCCGCCCGGGATCGAGGAGGACCGGTGTTCGATCTGCGTCATCCCTTCTTCCTGCCACTGTGGCGGCGGATCGCGCTCACGGCGTTCTGCGCCGGCTGGGCGGCGCTGGAACTCGCCGGCGGCTCCGGCTTCTGGGCGGTGATCGTCGGCGCGCTCGCCGCCTTCTGCGTCTACGAGTTCTTCATCGTGTTCGACGCGGCCAACTACGCCCCGCGCAAGGACGGTGGCGAAAAGGAACCGGGTCCGGACGGCGAGTGAGGCGGCCGCCGCAGCCGGCCGGTTCACCGCGTTCCGGGCCGGTGCCGCGCCCGCCACCCCGGGGCGCGCCGCAGGTCGGCATTTGATCGAAAACCCTCAGCATCGTGTTTGCCCGGCGGCCGGATGGCGGATATCCATGCCGGCGATGGCGCCGCCTCCGTCCGGTCCGGACGGAGCCTTTTCGGGCGCGCCGCTGGAGATTTCGACGATGATCCGTATCGGTGCCAATCCGATCTGCTGGTCCAACGACGACATGACCGAGATCGGCGGGAACATCCCGCTCGAGCAGTGCCTCTCCGAGGCCGCGGAGATCGGCATCGAGGGCATGGAACTCGGCAACAAGTTTCCCAGGACCGCGGCGGCGCTCAAGGCCAGGCTCGCCGACTTCGGCCTCGTCTTCGTCTCCGGCTGGTATTCGACCTTCCTGATCGAGCGCGACGCCGAAGCGGAGTTCGCGGCGGCGCAGGAGGCGATCGCGCTGCGCAAGGGTGCCGGGGCCGAGGTGCTGATCGTGTGCGAGTGCACCCGCACCGTCCACGGCGACAAGGCGGCGCCGCTCTCTTCCCGGCCGGTGATGAGCGAGGACGAGTGGGCGGTGTTCCTGCCGCGGCTGACGCGCTTCGCCGAGCTGGTGAAGGCGGCCGGGCTGCAGCTCGTCTATCACCACCACATGGGCACCGTGGTGCAGACCGAGGCCGAGATCGACCGGCTGATGGCCGGCACCGGCCCGGCGGTGAAGCTGCTGCTCGACACCGGCCACGCCACCTGGGGCGGCGCCGACCCGGTGCGCCTCGCCCGGCTCTACCGCGAGCGCATCGGTCATTTCCACGCCAAGGACGTGCGCGAGGAGGTGCGGGCGCGGGCGCAGGCCGGCGACTGGTCGTTCCTCGACGCCGTGCTCGAGGGTGTCTACACCCAGCCGGGCGACGGCGGGGTCGACTACGTTTCGGTGTTCCGCGCGATTGCGGACTATTCCGGCTGGGTGGTGATCGAGGCCGAGCAGGACCCCGAGAAGGCAAATCCGAAACAGTATGTCGCCATGGGCTACGCCAATCTGACCCGCTTCCTCGCCGACGCCGGCCTGCGCTGACGGCCGGCCGGACGCGGCCGGCGCCGACGGTCAGAAGGGCAGGACGAGCGGCACCAGCGTGACCGAGGTGAGCAGGGCGACGAGGGCGAAGGGAGCGCCGATCCGCAGGAAGTCGGTGAAGCGATAGCCGCCCGGACCGACCACCAGCGTGTTCACCGGCGAGGACACCGGCGTCATGAAGGCGGTCGAGGCGGCGAGGGCGACGGCCATCGCGAAGGGATGGGGCGAGGCGCCGAGCGCCTCTGCGACCGCCAGCGCCACCGGTGCCATCAGCACGGCCGTCGCGGTGTTGGAGACGAAGACGCTGAGCAGGGCGGTGGCCACGAAGATCGCCGCCAGCACCAGCCGGGGCGAGGCGTCGCCGAGCATCGCCAGCAGCCCCTCCGCCGCCATGTCGACGCCGCCGGTCCGCTGCAGTGCCAGCGAGAACGGCAGCATGCCGACGATCAGGATCAGGCTCGGCCAGTGGATCGCCCGGTAGGCGCCGGCCATGTCGATGCAGCCGAACAGCCCGAGGAGCAGGCAGCCGATCAGGGCGGCCTGGACGTTCGGCAGGACGCCGGCGACCATCGCCGCGACCACCAGCGCCAGCACGCCGATCGCCGCCGGAGCCCGGCGCCGGGCGGGAACCGCCTCGTCGAATTCGGCCGGCAGATCGAGCAGGACGAGGTCGCGCCGCTCGCCGGCGAGCTTGCGGATGGCCTGCCAGGGGCCGGCGGCGAGCAGGGTGTCGCCCGCCCGCAGCGGCTCGTCGATCACCGCCTCGGCGACGGGGCGGGTGCCGTGCCGGATGCCGATCACCGACAGGCCGTAGGTGGTGCGGAACCGCGCCCCTGTCAGCGTCATGCCGATCAGCCGCGACGTCGGCGGCACGATGAGCTCGGCCATGCCGATGTCGGCGGCCGCGTCGGTGAACCAGCGGCCGGTGACGGGCAGCGCGAGAAGATCGTGGTCGCGGACGAAGGCCGCGAAGTCGGGACCGGCCCCGCCCGCCGGCCGCCGCCGGTCGATCAGCAGGACGTCGCCGGCCTCCAGCACCGTCTCGGCCCGGGGCTGGATCAGCGTGCCGGCGAAGCGGCCGTGCCGCTCGATGGCGAGGATGTTGACGCCGGCCCCGGCGCGCAGGTCGAGCGTGTCGAGCCGCCGGCCGCAGAGCGGCGAGCCGGGCCGGACCTGCAACCGGTGCTCGCGGCCGGCCAGCCCGTAGTCGGCGACCCATCCGGCGAGGGCCGCCCGTGCCGGCGGCTCCGGCGCCGGTCCGCGGACGAGAAAGCGGCGGGCGACCAGCATGTAGAGGATGGCGAGGATCAGGATCGGCACACCGAAGGGCGTGAAGGCGAAGAAGCCGAAGCCCTCGTGCCCCTGGCGAACCAGCTCCGATTGCACCACGAGGTTCGGCGCCGTGCCGACCAGCGTCATCATTCCGCTGATCAGCGCTGCCATCGACAGGGGCATCATCAGCCGGCCGGCCGGGATGCGGGCGTTGCGGGCGATGCGCAGGACGATGGGAATGAAGATCGCGACGACGCCGGTCGACGACATGAAGGAGCCGACGCCGGCGACGATCACCATCAGCAGGACGACGAGCCGGGCCTCGCTGGCGCCGGCCCGCGCCGTCAGCCAGTCGCCGAGCCGCTGGGCGACGCCGGTCCGCACCAGGCCCTCGCCGATGACGAAGAGCGCGGCGATCAGCACGATCGAGGGATCGGACAGGCCGGCCAGCGCCTCGCCGGCGTCGACGACCCCGGTCAGCGGCAGGGCGGCCATCATGATGACGGCGACGACGTCCATCCGCGGCCGGTCGAGGGCGAACATCACGATCGCGGCGACGAGCAGGGCGAGAACGAGGACGAGCGGAGACATCGCTCAGGCCGCCCGGCGTTCGGGCGCCGGAGCCGGGACGGAGAGGGCAGGGATGGGGACCCGCGGGCGGGCGGCGGGGCGGGGATCGGGCATCGGCATGGGATCGTCTCGAGCGCGTTTCGGTCGGTGCCGGCGCACCATGGCATCCCCGTTCGCCGCGAAAAAGGCGTGCGGGTGCGGAGACGGGGGGCGATGGCGGCCCCCGCGGCGCGGGAGGGTCGCAATTCCGCCGGATTGCCATGGCGGATCAAGACCCTGCACGGAAAGGCGCGGCATGGTGGATTGACGGGCCGGCTCCCAGCCTGCATTACCCGTATGGTCTGCCGACCGTTTCACCCTCACCGCCGCGCCGGCGGCCATCGGCCCTGTCATGGATGTCATCTCGCTCGTCGGCGCCGTCGCCGCGCTCTTCGTCGTCATCTCCCTGAGCGAGCCGCTCGCCGATCGCACCCGGCTGCCCTACACGGTGGTGCTGGCGATCGTGGGCACGCTGCTCGGCGCCGGGGCGGTGTTCCTGGCCGACAACGGCCGCAACGTCTTCGGCCTGCCGCTGGAGTTCGAGGCCTTCGAGTTCCACATCCGCGCCAGCGTCTTCCTCTACGTCCTGCTGCCGACGCTGCTGTTCCAGGTCTCGCTCGGGCTCAACCTCAGGCGGATGATCGACGACTGGGTGCCGATCCTGGTCATGGCCGTCCTCGCGGTCGTGGTGGCGACCTTCGCGATCGGCTTCGCGCTGACGCCCTTCACCGCGCTGCCGCTGATGGCCTGCCTGATGCTCGGTGCCATCGTCGCCACCACCGACCCCTCGGCGGTGGTCTCGATCTTCCGCAGCATCGCCGCGCCGCAGCGGCTGACGCGGATCGTCGAGGGCGAGAGCCTGCTCAACGACGCCGCCGCCATCGCGCTGTTCGGCTTCTTCCTGACCTTCGTCATGCTCGGGGTGCCGAACCCGACCTGGCGCGACGCGCTGGTCGGATTCCCGGTGCTGATCTTCGGCGGCCTCGCGACGGGGTGGGTGTTCGCGCGGATCTGCACCGCGCTGTTCGGCTGGCTCGGCCGCTTCCCGCTCGCCCAGATCTCGCTGAGCGTGGCGCTGCCCTACGTCACCTATCTCGTCGCCGACCGGGTGCTCGGCGTCTCGGGCGTGATCGCCGTGGTGATGGCGGGGATGACGCTCAACTACGTCGGCCCGGGGCGGCTGGCGCCCGGCCACTGGGCCAACCTGCGCGAGGTCTGGGACGTGCTGGCGCACTGGGCCGGGGCGCTGATCTTCCTGCTCGCCGCCTTCCTGGTGCCGCGGCTGCTCGGCGAGGCCGAATGGCGCCACGTGCTGCTGGTCGGCGTCGTCGTCGCCGCGGCGACGGTGGCGCGGCTGTTCATGCTCTACTTCGTGCTGCCGGTGCTGACCGCGCTGAAGCTGTCGCCGCGGGTCGACCGGCCCTATCGGGTGGCGATCCTCTGGGGTGGCCTGCGCGGGGCGGTGACGCTGGCGCTGGCGCTGGCCGTGACCGAGAATTTCCGCGTGCCGCTGGAGATCAAGCGCGAGGTCGGCATCCTCGCCACCGGCTTCACGCTGTTCACGCTGCTGGTCCAGGGAACGACGCTGCGCTGGATCATCTCGCTGCTCGGCCTCGACAGGCTCGGCCGGCTCGACCGCGCGCTCTCCAACCAGGTGATCGCGGTGGCGCTCGAGAACGTGCGCCAGGAGGTGGCGGAGAACGCCAAGCGCCACGAACTCACTCGCGAGATCGTCCGCAGCGAGGCCAAGCGCTTCGGCGAGCGGCTCAACCGGGCGATGGAGAAGGCCGAAGGGGCCGACGAGATCCCCGACCGCGACCGCATCACCCTCGGCCTCGTCGCGCTGGCCGGCCGCGAGCGCGACATGATCCTCGACACTTTCCGCGAGCAGCTGGTCTCGGCCCGGCTCGCCGAGCAGATGCTGTCGGACGCCGACCGGCTGATCGAGCGCACCCGGGCGGGCGGGCGCGACCAGTATCGCTCGGCCGGCCGCATGAGCCTCGCCCAGGGGCCGTGGTACCGCTTCGCGATCTTCCTGCACAACCGGTTGCGGATCTCGGGCCCGCTGTCGCGGATGACGGCCGACCGCTTCGAGATCCTGCTCAACCAGCGGCTGATCCTCACCGATCTCCACGGCTACATCGACGGCAAGATCCGCCGCATCCACGGCCGCCGGGTCGCCGAACTGCTGCACGAGCTGCTGAAGCGGCGCGAGGACGAGACCCGATCGGCGCTCGACGGCCTGCGCCTGCAGTATCCGGGCTACGCCGAGGAGATCGAGCGCCGCTTCATCCGTCGCACCTCGCTGCGGCTGGAGGAACGCGAATACGACGTGCTCTACGAGGACGGCCTGATCGGGCGCGAGCTGCACACGACGCTGAAGCAGGAGCTCGCCGGCAAGCGCAAGCGCGCCGAGGAGCGGCCCGCGCTCGACCTCGCCGTGCAGAAGTCCGAGCTGGTGCGCCAGTTCCCGCTGTTCGCCGAGATGGACGAGGACGGCCGCGACCGGCTGGCCCGGGCGCTGCAGGCGCGCTACGTCCAGCCCGGCGACGTGCTGATGCGCAAGGGCGAGGTGCCGCGCGAGGTCTGCTTCATCGCCTCCGGTGCGGTCGAGGTCGAGATCGCCGGCCAGCGCCACAAGCTCGGCCGCGGCGAGATGTTCGGCCAGCTGTCGCTGCTGAGCCGCCAGACCCGGCGCACCCACATCACCGCCATCAGCCACACCACCCTGCTCGTCCTCGACGAACCGCGCTTCCGCCGCCTGCTCCAGAAGAACGAGACCCTGCGCGCGGCCGTGAAGGACAGCGCCGAGAAGCGGGGCCTCGCGACGGAGGCGCTGGGGCTTTAGGGGGCGGCGTCGCGGGCTGAAAGGCACCGGCCAACGCCCGTTCGTGCCGATCGCGCGCGACGACCGGACGGGATTGCCAGACGACCGCTCCGATGGCTAATGATGCACCTCACCCATGGGTGGCGGGCCGGGCGCCGTGGTTGCGCCCGTTGCGCCGGCCCCTTCGTTTCCGCCGCGGACGCCATGTTCCTGTCCATCGCCACGACCCACCGCCCGGCCACCGACCTCGGTTACCTGCTGATGAAGCATCCGGACCGGGTGCACGGGTTCGACCTCGCCTTCGGCCGCGCCACCGTCGTCTTCCCCGAGGCCGACGCGGCGCGCTGCGAGGCCGTTCTGGTGCTGGACGTCGACCCGGTGACCCTCGTGCGCGGGCGCGGGGCCGCCGACGGCGTGGTCGACCAGTATGTCAACGACCGCCCCTATGCGGCCTCGTCCTTCCTTTCGGTGGCGATCAACCGCGCCTATCGCACGGCGATGGCCGGCACGAGCCGCGACCGGCCCGACCTCGCCGCGACCGCGATCCCGCTCGAGATCGTCGTGGCGCCGCTGCCGGCGCCGGACGACGGGCTGGTCGATCGCCTGTTCGCGCCGATCGGCTGGTCGGTCACGCTCACGCGGGTCGACGGCGAGAATGGCCCGTCGCGCTATGTCGAGTTGCGCCTTCGCGGCGCGCTTCGCCTCGCCGATGCGCTCGCCCATCTCTACGTGCTGATCCCGGCGCTCGACACCGGGAAGCACTACTGGGTGGGAGAGGAGGAGGTCGAGAAGCTCGTCGCCAGAGGCGGCAGCTGGCTCTCCGGCCATCCGGAGCGCGAGACGATCGCCAGGCGCTATCTCAAGAACCGGCGCAGCCTCGCCCGGGCGGCCCTCGTTCGTCTGGCGCCGGAGACGGAGGCGGAAGACGAGACCGGAGCGGCTCCGGTCTCCACGCCCGCGGCTCCTCCTCGGGAGGCGGCCCTCGAAGCGCCGCTGCGGCTGCACGATCGCCGGCTCGACGCCGTCGCCGACATCCTGAAGGCACGTGGTGCCCGCAGCATCGCCGACCTCGGCTGCGGCGAGGGGCGGCTGCTGCAGCGCCTGATGCGGGAGAAATCCATCGAGCGGCTGATCGGCGTCGACGTCTCGATCCGTGAGCTGGAGCGGGCGGCGGAGCGCTTCGACCGCGACCGGACCGCCGGCCCGTGGCGGGAGCGGGTGCACCTGCTGCACGGAGCGCTGACCTATCGCGACGCGCGCTGGTCCGGCGTCGACGCGGCGGCGCTCGTCGAGGTGATCGAGCATCTCGACGCCGACCGGCTGCCGGCGCTGGTCTCCGTCGTCTTCGCGGCGGCGCGGCCGAAGACCGTCGTCGTGACGACGCCGAACGCCGAATACAACGCGCTCTTCGAAACCCTTCCGGCGGCGAGCTTCCGCCATCCCGATCATCGGTTCGAATGGACGAGAGCGGAATTCCGCGACTGGGCCGAGAACGTCGCGGCGAGCCACGGCTACGACGTCGCCCTCTCGGGCATCGGCGAGGATCACCCGCTCCACGGCCCGGTCACGCAGGTGGGAGTGTTCACCCGATGACCGATGCCGCCGCGACATCGCTCGAAATTCCCGATTTCTGTCTCGTCGTGCTGATCGGCGCCACCGGTTCGGGCAAGTCGACCTTCGCCGCCCGCCGGTTTCTGCCGACCGAAGTGATCTCCTCCGACCGCTGCCGCGGTCTCGTCAGCGACGACGACAACGACCAGTCCGTTTCCGGCGACGCCTTCGAACTCGTCGCCGCCATCGCCGAGAAACGGCTGAAGCACCGGCGCCTGACGGTGATCGACGCGACCAACGTCCGCGCCGCCGACCGCAGGGCGTGGGTGGCGCTGGCGCGGCGCTGGCACGCGCTTCCGGTGGCGATCGTGATCGATCCCGGTCTCGACGTCTGCGTCGCCCGCAACGCCGCGCGCCCCGACCGGACCGTCGGGGAGGGCGTGCCCCGGCGGATGATCGAGGAGATCCGGCGGGGCCTCGGCGGCCTCGGCCGAGAAGGCTTCCGGCAGGTCTGGAAACTGTCCTCGCCGGAGGCGATCGAGACGGCGCGGATCGAACGCCGGCCGATGTGGACGGACAAGCGCGACGACGCCGGTCCGTTCGACATCATCGGCGACGTGCACGGCTGCGCCGAAGAGCTGCGCTGCCTGCTCGGCCGTCTCGGCTACGTCGTCACCGGCACGGGCGAAAGCGTCGCGGTCGCGGCGCCGCATGGCCACAAGCTGGTCTTCGTCGGCGACCTCGTCGACCGCGGGCCGGACACGCCGGGCGTGCTGAGGCTGGCGATGGCGGCGGTCGGCGCCGGCATCGGCTACGTCGTCCAGGGGAACCACGACCAGAAGCTCCTTCGCTGGATGGACGGGCGAAAGGTTGCGACGAACCATGGATTGCAGGCGTCGATCGATCAGCTCGGCGCCGAGACGGCCGCGTTTCGCGAGCAGGCGAAGGTCTTCCTCGGCGATCTCAGGAGCCATTACTGGCTCGACGGCGGCCGGCTCGCGGTCGCCCACGCCGGCCTCAAGGAAGAGATGATCGGCCGCGGCTCGAGTGAAGTGCGCAGCTTTGCGCTCTACGGCGAGACGTCCGGCGAGATCGACGATTTCGGTCTTCCGGTCCGCCTCGACTGGGCCGCCCACTACCGTGGCCGGACCGCCGTCGTCTACGGGCACACGCCTGTGGTCTCGGCGGAATGGGTCAACAACACGCTGTGCATCGACACCGGCTGCGTCTTCGGCGGTGCGCTGACGGCGCTGCGCTGGCCCGAGCGCGACCTCGTCACGGTCCCGGCGGTCGCCGTCCACGCCGAGCCGGCGCGGCCGCCGAAGGCGCCGGCCACGGCGCGCGGCGCCCAGGCCGAGGCCGACGATCTGCTCGATCACGCCGACGTGTCGGGGCGGCGCTGGATCGACACCGCACTCGCCCGACGCATTCCGGTCGCCGAGGAGAACGCCGCGGCCGCTCTGGAGGCGATGAGCCGCTTCGCGATCACGCCCCGGTGGCTCACCTATCTGCCGCCGACGATGTCGCCGACGGAGACGAGCGGCCGAGAGGGCTTTCTGGAGCGCCCGGAGGAGGCCTTCGCCCACTACCGGTCCAGAGGTGTCGCGCAGGTGGTGCTCGAGGAAAAGCACATGGGCTCGCGCGCGACCATCGCGCTGTGCCGCGACGAGGATGCGGCGCGCCGACGCTTCGGCGTCACCTCCGGCGAGAGCGGCGCCATCTGGACCCGGACGGGCCGAGCCTTCCTGTCCGGCCGGGACCAGACCGAGGCGCTGCTGGCCCGGCTGCGGGTCGCCGTCGGCGCCGCCGGCCTCTGGGACGAACTTTCGAGCGACTGGCTGCTGCTCGATGCGGAAATCATGCCGTGGTCGGCGAAGGCTTCGGCGCTGATCGAACAGCAGTACGCCCCCGTCGCCGCGGCGGGCCGGGCGGGTCTCGCCCTCGCCGAAGACGCCCTCGCCCGCGCAGAGGCCCGCGGCGTCGCGGCCGGCGAGGTCTGCACACGCTTCGCGCGGCGCCGGGAGAGGGTGGAGCGCTACGGGCGGGCGTGGGCACCCTACGTCTGGCGGGTCGCTTCGCTCGACGATCTGCGCGTCGCGCCGTTCCACCTGCTCGCCAGCGAAGGGGCCGTGCATTTCGACAAGGACCATCTTTGGCACATGGCCCGCGCCGACAGGCTCGCCGCGACCGGAACGCCGTCTCTCGCCGCGACCCGCTGGCGTCTCCTCGATCTCGGCGACGAGGCCGCCTGCCGCGACGCTTCGACCTGGTGGGAAGCCCTGACGGCTTCGGGTGCCGAGGGGATGGTGGTGAAGCCGCGAGACTTCGTCGCCCGCGGGGCGAAGGGGCTCGTCCAGCCCGCGCTCAAGGTGCGCGGACCGGAGTACCTGCGCATCATCTACGGCCCGGAATACGACCTGCCCGAGAACATCGAGCGCCTGCGCGCCCGCAGCCTCGCCGCGAAGCGGCGCAACGCCCTGCACGAGTTCGCCCTCGGCCACGAAGCCCTGACGCGGTTCGTCGCCGGCGCGCCGCTGCGCCGCACGCACGAGTGCGTCTTCGCGATCCTCGCGCTGGAGAGCGAGCCGATCGATCCGAGGTTGTGACGTCGGGCGGGCGGGTGCTCGCCGTCGCACGGCGCGGACGCACGCGCACTGGCAGCCTGCGCTTCGTTCTCCGCATCGTCCGCAACCGCGCGCGGACTACGGAAGGGCGCCTTCGGGCGTTATCGTGGGCGGGGCGGCGTCGACCTTTTCGCACGAGGCACGCGGAGGGGAACGCCGGGACGGTTCGCTCGTTTCGTCTCCGCACGACACCAGCGGCCGGAGGTGAAAAGCGATGAGCGGGGAACACCCTCCCTTCGACAGGAAGGATCGGCTGATCCTCGCGCTCGCGGCGCTGCTGCGCGCGGAACGGCAGACGCGGGACGCCTTCGAGGAGGCGGTCGCCGACGAGCGGATCTCGCGGGAGACGTTGCAGGCGATGCTGTCCGATCCGGTTCCGGTCATCACCCGGGAGGATCTCGCCTTCGCCGAGGACTTCGCCTTCTCCCGTCATCTGCCGCCGGCGAGGACGAACTGATGCCGACCCGGGTGTTCTGGAAGGGCTATCTCAAATTGTCGCTGGTCACCTGCCGGGTCGCGATGACGCCGGCGACGAGCGATGCGGAGAAGGTGCGGTTTCGCACGCTCGACCGGAAGAGCGGCAGGGCGGTCGAAAGCCGTTACGTCGACGCGGTCAGCGGCGAGCCGGTGGACGAGGACGACGAGGTCAAGGGCTACCCGCGCGGCGAGGACGACGTCGTTCTTCTGGAGGACGAGGAACTGGAAGCCGTCGCGCTGGAGAGCACGCGCACCATCGACATCGACAAGTTCGTGCCCTCGGGCAGCATCGGGTGGATCTGGTACGACAAGCCGCACTACCTCGTCCCGACCGACGACGTCGGTAAGGAGGCATTCGCGGTGATCCGGGAGGCGATGGCGGCGACGGACACGGTCGGCGTCGCGCGGCTGGTGCTCTATCGCCGGGAGCGGGCGGTGATGCTGAAGCCGCGCGGCGCCGGCATCGTCGTCTGGACGCTGCGATACGGCGACGAGGTGCGGGACGAGGCGGCCTATTTCAAAGCCGTCGCGGACGAAAAGCCCGAGGCGAAGCTGCTGCGGTTGGTGACGAAGGTGATCGACGAGCGGACGACGGCCTGGGATCCGGCGATGGTCGAGGACCCGGTGCAGGCCAAGCTGCTCGACATCATCGCCGCCAAGAAGAAGGGTCGCAAACGCCCCGCCAAGGCGAAGGCGCCGGCCGAAGCCGCGCCGGGCAACGTCGTCAGCATCATGGACGCCCTGAAGAAGAGCCTCGCCGCCGAGAGCGGGCGGTCGGGCCGCAAGAGCTAGCCGGACCTCTTTCGCTTCGGTTTCGGCTTCGGCTGTTCGAGCGGCACCGCGGCCGCGCGGAACCCCTCCCACGGATCGGCGGACAGCGCGGCGAGCCGGCCGGGCATGGTCTCCACCGTGAAATGGTCGGGGCCGATCGCGGGCCCGAGTTCGTCCCAGCCGAGGGGGGCGGACACGGCGGCGCCGGGCCGGGCGCGGGTCGAGTAGGCGGCGACGGCGGTGGCGCCGCGCTGGTTGCGCAGATAGTCGACGAGGATCCGCCCGCGCCGCTTCGCCTTGGAGATCGTCGCGACGAAGCGGTCGGGGGCGTCCGCGGCCATGGCCTCGGCGATGCCCTTGGTGAAAGCCTTGACCGACGCCCAGTCCGCCGCCGGCTTCAGGGGCGCGACGACGTGGAGCCCCTTGCCGCCCGACGTCTTGACGAAGGCGGCGAGGCCGGCGCCCTCGAGCCGTGCCTTGCATTCGAGCGCGGCGTCGATCACCGCCGGCCAGGCGACGCCCTCGCCGGGATCGAGGTCGAGAACGATCAGGTCCGGCCGCTCCCAGTCGGCCACGGTCGAGCCCCAGGGGTGGATCTCCAGCACGGCGGACTGGACGAGGCCCAGCAGGCCGTCGAGGTCGTTGATGGCAATCATCGGCGCCTCGTCCGGCGCCTTCGGATCCTTCACCAGCGCGATCGCCTTGTCGAGCCCCTTCCAGGCGTGTTTCTGGAAGAAGGTCTGGCCGTCGATGCCGCTCGGGCAGCGCAGCAGGGCCAGCGGGCGGCCGACGACGTGCGGGGCGACGTGGCGCCAGATCTCGGCGTAATAGTCGGCGAGGCCCTCTTTCGTCACGCCGGCATCCGGCCAGTAGACGCGGTCGGGATGGGTGAGCCTGACGGTTCGGCGCTGCGGCGGCGGCGCTTTCGCCGGCGTCTTCGGATCTGCGGCTTCCCGGACGATCTCGCGGGCCGGCTTGTCCTCGCGCAGGCCGCGAAAGGAGGCGTGGCGGAGGTGGCCGTCGGCGGTCCAGGCCCGGAACTCGACCTCGGCGACGAGATCGGGCCGCACGAAGCGTACCTGCCGGCGTTCCTCCGCCGTGAGCGGTCTCGCGAAGGGGCTCGCCTCGATGGCGATCGCGTCGAGCCGGCGGTGGAGATCCGCGGCGACGGCGTTGGAGAAGCCGGTGCCGACGCGCCCGACCGGAACGAGATCGTCGCCCTCGTAGACGCCGAGCACGAGCGAGCCGATCGCCTTCGGCGACACGCTCGAGGGCACGTAGCCGGCGACGACGAACTCCTGCCGGGCCGAGCACTTCGACTTGACCCAGTTGCGTCCGCGCCCGGTGCGATAGGGTGCGTCGCGCCGCTTGGAGACGATGCCCTCGAGGCTCAGCCGGCAGGCGTGGCGCAGCACCATCGATCCGCTTTCGACGAAGTGGCTGCTGAAGCGCAGAGGGCCCCCGTCCGCCGGAATGATGCCCTCGAGCAGGGCCTTTCGCTCGACGAGCGGGGCGCCGGTGAGGTCCCAGCCGTCGAGATGGAGCAGGTCGAAGGCGTAGAAGGCGAAGCGGTCGTTGCGCCCCCCGGAGAGATCGGCCTGAAGCGCGGAGAAATCGGAGGCGCCGGTGCCGGTCTCCACCACCAGTTCGCCGTCGACGACGGCGGAGGCGGCGGGGAGCGCTTCGAGGGCCTGCACCACGGGCGCGCCGAACTTCTTCGTCCAGTCGAGGCCGCTGCGGGTCAGAAGCCGCACACGGCCGCCGTCGAGGCGGGCCTGCAGGCGATAGCCGTCGAACTTGATTTCGTGCAGCCAGTCCTCGCCGGACGGGGCGGCGGAGACGAGGGTCGCGAGCATCGGCGGAACGAAGTCGGGGAGGGCGGCCTTTTTCGCGCCTTTCGGCATCGCGGGTCCGCGTCCGCCGGACACTTTCTCCGGGGCGGACTTCGACTTCGCCGCGGCTTTCCCCGATCCGTTGGCGGCCTCCGCGGAGACCTTGCGGGCCTTGCGGATCTTGCCCGTCTCCGACGACCATCCCGGGGCCTCTCCCGCCACCTCGTCGACGTCGCGGCCGGTCTTCGCCGACAGCGGCTGCTCCTCGAGGATGTCGGGGGCGTCGGCAGCCCGCGCGAAGGCGTCGTCGCCCTTGATCAGCAGCCAGTTCTCCCGGCTCTCGCCGGGCTTGCCCTGCATCCTGACGAGGTGCCAGCGGCCGGCGAGCTTCTCGCCGGAAAGCTCGAACTCGAGGTGCCCCTTGGCGTAGCCCTTGGCGGCGTCGCCGACGGGTGACCAGGTGCCGCGGTCCCAGACGAGGACGGTGCCGCCGCCGTATTCGCCCTTCGGGATGGTGCCCTCGAAGTCGCCGTAGTCGAGCGGATGATCCTCGACGTGGACGGCGAGCCGCTTCTCGCCGGCGACGAGGCTCGGGCCGCGGGTGACGGCCCAGCTGCGCAGAACCCCGTCCATCTCCAGGCGGAAGTCGTAATGCAGGCGCCGGGCGGCGTGCTTCTGCACGACGAAGGAATTGCCGCGCTTGCGGGCCTTGCGCCCCTTGGGCTCCGGGGTGGCGGCGAAGTCGCGTTTCTTTCGGTAGGTGTCGAGCGCCATGGCTCAACCCGCCTTGCGCCGGGGCGGCGCCTTGGAGGATTTCGGCGCGGCCTTTTTAGCGGGCGACGCGGGTGCCGCCTTCTTCGCCGGCGTCTTCCCCCGTCCCTTGCCGGATAGCTTGGCGCTTTCGCGCAGGGCCTCCATCAGGTCGACGACCTTGCCCGTCTCCGGTTCCTTGCGCGGCGCGATCCTGCGGCCTTCGATCTTGGCCTTCACCAGTTCGGCGAGCGCGGCATCGTAGCGGTCGTCGAAGGTCGAGGGATCGAAGGCGCCGGCCTTGGTCTTGATGATGTGCCGGGCGAGATCGAGCATCTCGCCGTCGATCTTCATCTGCGGCAGTCCCTCGAAGGCCTCCTTCGACGAGCGGACCTCGTAGTCGAAGTTGAGGGTGGTGGCGACGAGGCCGTCGCCGTGGGTGCGGATCAGGACGGTGCGGACCCGGCGGAAGAGAACCGTGCGCGCGAGAGCCGCGACGGCCTTCTTGCGCATGCCCTCGCGGATCAGCACGAAGGCCTCCTGCGCGGCCTCGTCGGCCGGCGCCAGATAGTAGGGCTTGTCGAAATAGACGTCGTCGATGGCGTCGCAGCCGATGAAGGCGGAGACGGCGAGGGTCTTGTCGCTCTCGGGCACCGCCGCCTTGACCTCGTCCGGCTCGAGCACGACGAAGTCGCCGGAGCCGGTGTCGTAGCCCTTGACCTGATCCTCCTTCGCGACCGCCTCGCCCGTCTCCGGATCGACGAATTCGCGGTGGACGCGGTGTCCGGTCGCCCGGTTGATCGTGTGGAAGGCGATGCGCTCGGAGGTCGAGGCCGCCGTGTAGAGGGCGACGGCGCAGGCGACCTCGCCGACCTTCAAGGTGCCTTTCCAGTTTGCGCGCGGTGCCAAGGGGATGGTCCCTCTTCGATTGGGGACTGATTCAACGACCGTCCGGACATCAGGTTCCGGCGGCGGAGAGGCGATCGAGCCATCCCGTCGTCGGATTTCCCGTCGGGTCGCTGCCGCAACCTCTCGGCGAAGCCGCGCTCGCCGACCGCCGGCGGGATCGGGGAACGGGAGATCGGCCGAACGACCGACCGGATCCCGCCGGCCGGTGACGTCAGCGCGCCGCGCCGATCAGCGCTTCCGCCGAACCGGAGGCGATGCGGGCGAACGTGCTCGGATCGAGCGCCATCCCCTCCAGCACCGAGACGATGTCGTACTGGCCCATGTCGAAGGGATAGTCGGTGCCGAGCAGCACGCGGTCGGCGCCGACGTCGTCGATCAGGAAGCGCAGCGGTTCGGGCGCGTGCAGGATGGTGTCGTAGACCAGCCTGTCGAGCGAGGCCTGCGGGTGTCCGGACAGGCGCCGCCTCGGTTCCTCGCGCACCGCCCAGCCGTGGGCGAAGCGGCCGGCCTGGTAGGGCGTGAAGCCGCCGCCGTGCGACAGGCAGAAGACGATGTTCGGAAAGCGTTCGATCACGCCGCCGAAGACCAGGCAGGCGGCGGCGATGGTGGTGTCGAGCGGGTTGCCGATGAGGTTCTTCAGATAGTAGTCGCGCTGGCGGTCGATGCCGGCGACGTGGACCGGATGGACGAGGATGAAGGCCTTTTCGGCGTCCGCCGCCGCCCAGAACGGATCGAGGGCCGGATCGTCGAGATTGCGGCCGCCGATGTTGGACCCGATCATGGCGCCGCCGAGCCCCTTCTCGCGCATCGCCCGGGTGAGTTCGGCGGCGGCGAGGTCCGGGGCCTGCATCGGCGCGGTGGCGAGGCCGGAGAAGCGGTCGGGCCAGCGGGCGCACATCGCCGCGATCTGATCGTTCTGGATCTGCGCCATCGCCAGCGCCTTCGCCGGATCGGCGCCGTATTGCAGGGTCTGGGGGCAGACGGCGACGACCTGATGGTCGAGGCCGAAGCGCTCCATGTCGGCGAAACGACGGTCGATGTCCCAGGCCCCGCGCGGGAAGGGGTTCTGCACCACGGAGCCGACCTCGAGGATGCCGCCGTCGTCGTCGACCGGGGTCAGGCGGGGGGCGAGGTCCGGGACTTCGCGCTGCAGGATCGCGATCGTCTCGACGTCGAGGACATGGGCGTGGGCGTCGATGATCTTGGGGCGTTGCATGGGATGCGGTCTCCACGAGAAGGGGCGGGGCGGCGTCGGCGCGCTCCGGCGGATGGCAAAGGGGAAAGCGGAGGGAACCCGGGCGGGGTCAGCGTCCGCCGGCGGCCGCGCGGCGCCGCGCGGCCCGGGCCCGGTGACGGGCGAGGAGCGGCAGGGCGAGCGAGGCGATGACGAGAGCGAGCAGCAGGGCCGAGATCGGCCGGGTGACGAAGATCGCCGGACTGCCGAGCGACAGCGTCAGCGACTGGCGCAGCGCGCTCTCCATGATCGGCCCGAGAACGAGGGCGAGCACCACCGGCGCCCGCGGGATGCCGGCCTTGGCCATGAGGTAGCCGACGCCGCCGAAGACCAGCATGGTGCCGACGGTGAAGAGGCTGAGCGTCGTCGCGTAGGCGCCGACCATCGACAGGATCAGGATGCCGGGCGCGAGGTAGACGTAGGGGATCCTGAGCAGCGAGGCGAACAGCGGGGCGAGGGGCAGGTTCAGCACCAGCAGGATGAGGTTGCCGACGAACATGCTGGCGATGAGGCCCCAGACGAGGGCCGGCTGCTGGACCATCAGCATCGGTCCGGGCCTGAGGCCGAGCAGCACGAAGGCGGCGAGCAGCACCGCGGTGCTGGCCGAGCCGGGAATGCCGAGCGAGAGCATCGGCACCATCGCCCCGGTCACGGCCGCGTTATTCGACGCCTCGACGGCGCCGAGCGCCTCCGGCGATCCGGTCCCGAACTCCTGCGGCTTGCGGGCGAAGCGCCGCTCGGTGACGTAGGTCAGGAAGGTCGCGACGGTCGGTCCCGTTCCCGGCATGACGCCGACGAGGAAGCCGACGAGCCAGCCGCGGGCGATCGACCAGCGCACGGCGAGAAGGTCCGCCGCCCTTGGCCACAGGTCGCGCAGCCGGGCGGCCATCACCACCGGCCGGACCTGGCTCTCCAGCGAGATCAGGATCTCGGCGATGCCGAAGAGACCGATGGCGACGGGAAGGAAGTCGATGCCGTCGAGCAGGTTCGACGATCCGAAGGTCAGCCGCGTCAGTCCGGAGATCGGGTCGACGCCGACGAGCGCCAGCATCAGGCCGAAGACCGCCGCCAGCAGGGCCTTGACCGTCGAGCCGTCGCCGAAGGTGGCGGTGGCGGTGATGCCGAGCAGCGCCAGCAGGAAATACTCCGGCGAGGAGAACTTGAGCGCGAAGGCCGAGATGATCGGCGTCGCCACGGCGAGCACCACCACTGCGAAGGTGCCCGAGCAGAAGGAGGCGACCGCCGAGATGCTGAGCGCCTTCCCGGCGAGGCCCTTCCTGGCCATCATGTTGCCCTCGAGCGCGGTCATCACGCTCGAACTGTCGCCCGGCACGTTGAGCAGCACCGCCGAGAGGGTGTTGCCGTATTGCGAGCCGTACATGATGCCGGCGAGCATCATCAGCGCGGTCACCGGCTCCATGCCGTAGGTCAGCGGCAGCAGCAGGGCCATGCCGGCGGAGCCGCCGATGCCGGGCAGGGCACCGACGATCTGGCCGATGATCACGCCGACGAGGATGAAGAGCAGGCTCGTCGGCGTCAGCGCGATGCCGAAGCCGCCGGCCAGTCCGTTGAGGATGTCCATCGGTCCCTCAGAAGCCGAGCACGCCGGTGGGAAGCCGCACGTCGAGAGCCATCACGAACACGCCCTGCAGCAGCACGAGGACCGCGAGCGTGGTGAGGAGGCCGGGCAGCACCGGGCAGCGCATGATGACGAGGCAGTAGGCGAGGCAGAAGGCGGTCGCCGCGGCGACGAAGCCGAGAACGGGCGACAGCGCGATCACCGCCCACAGCGCGGCGGCGATCATCAGCAGGCGAACGGCGCCGGGGCGATCCGGCCAGTTCACCGCGCGGGGCACGGCGCGGCGCCGGCCCTCGCGGATCATCAGAAGGGCGAGCGCGATCCCGAGGCCGGCGATCCAGACCGGGGCGAACCGCGGTCCGGGAGCGCCGGCGGGCCAGTAGGCCAGGTCCCGCGTCACCGCCACGGCGACGACGCAGAGCAGGATGAACGCGCCGCCGACGAGCGTTTCGAGGCGGGTCATCGGCGGGCGCCCTTTCTACTGCTTGGCGAGGCCGAGGTCGCGCAGGGCGGCGAGATGATCCTCGTAGATCTTCTGGACGGCCGCGCCCGCTTCGGCCCGCGGCAGGTAACGCGTGGTCCAGTAGTTCTCGGCGACGAGCTTTTCCCAGGCTTCGGTCTTCTGGACCTCGGCGGCCTTCTGGCTCCACCACTCGGCGACGTCCTCGTCCATGCCGGGCGGGCCGGCGACGCCCCAGGCCTGGCCCCAGACCACGTCGAGGCCCTGCTCCTTCGCCGTCGGGATGTCGGCGAACTCCGGTTCTGTGCGGCGCTCCTCGTTGAGGATGGCGAGCGGCTTCAGCTTGCCGTCCTTCATGAGGTCGAGCGCCTCGGACGGCGGCAGGACGATGAGGTCGACGTTCTGGCCGAGGAAGGCGGCGAGCGCGGCGCCGCCGCCGTCGAAGGGGACGTAGTTGAGCTTGACGCCGCCGGCCTTCTCGATCTGCGCGGCGACGATGTTGTCGGTGGAGCCGGCCTGGGCGCCGGCGACGCTGACGCTGCGCTCGCCGCCTTTGGCGCGCTCGACGATGTCGGCCAGCGTCTTTTCGGGGGCGTCCGGCTGGCCGAAGACGACGAGGTCGCCGGCGACGAGCATGGCGATCGGGGTCAGCTTGTCGAAGGTGTTGTCGGTGCCCTGGACGATCGGCGTCGTGATCACCGGCTGGGCGATGGCGTAGAGCAGGTTGTTGTTGCCGGCCTGGCCGAGCACGAAGTTGCTCGAGACGGTCCACGATCCGCCGGTGCGGTTCACCACCTGGATCGGATTTGGCACGATGCCGGTGGCGTTCCAGGCGTTGGCGAGCTGGCGCATGATGATGTCGGGCGTGCCGCCGGCGCTGGTGCCGACGGTGATCTCGACGTTGCCTTCGGGCGCCTTCGGCTCGGCCGCCGCGGGGACGACGAGGGCGAGCAGACCGGCGCAGGCGAGGCCCGTCGCCGAGGCGCGCAGGATGGTGCGCACCGCATGCGGAAATGCAGCCATTGGGGATTTCCTCCTGTGGGGACGCCCTTCGACGTCGCTGCCGCGACGCCGGGCGTCTTCTTAATACGTCCTAAGACGTCTTGTTACCCTATTCCCTCTTTCCGATCTGTCAAGCATGATGTCGGCGACGGCTCGGGGTGGGCGATCGCGGTCGCCGCCGCTCGAAAGGGCGGACAATTCCGGCGCCCGCGGCGGGGGCGCGACCGCAAGATTCTTGACAATGCGCTCCGGCACCGGGAGTGAGGAAGCCGGAGCGGCAGGCGAGGACGATGGACATGAGCATGGCCGAGCACGACGTTGCGCCGGAAGGCGGCCCCCTGGCCCGGCTCGGTCCGCTCCGGCCCGAGGCCAGCACGCCGCTCTGGCTCCAGCTCAAGCACGCGTTGCGGGACCTTGCGACCTTCCATCTCGCCGCCGGCGACCGGCTGCCGTCGGAGGCGGAGATCGGCGCGCGCTTCGCGGTCTCGCGCGTCACGGTTCGCCTCGCCGTCACCGCCCTCGTCGACGAGGGCATCCTGCATCGCCAGCAGGGGCGCGGCACCTTCGTGCTGCCGCCGCGTCTCGCCGAGCCGCCGCCGCGGTCCGGACACTTCCTGCTCTCGCATTTCGACCGCCGGGACGGGTCCGTCACCGAGCTTCACGAGGCCGGAACCGCGCCGGCCGCCGAGTGGATCGCCGAACGGCTCGGGCTGGCGCAGGGCGCGCCGGTCCACAAGATCCGCCAGATCCTGAGCCACGACGGCGCGCCGGTCGCCTTCCGCACCACCTTCGCCTCGGCGGCGCTGCTGCCGAACCTGCTGCAGGCCGACTTCGACCAGCCGTTCCACGACATTCTCGAACGCGACTTCGGGCTCGACCTCGCCGAGGCCGACGAGACCATCGAGTTGATCGCGGCCGACGATTTCCGCGCCGACCTGCTCAAGGTCGAGGTGAACCACCCGCTGATCCTGGTGGAACGCCTCGTCTACCTGACCACGGGCGAGGCCGCCGATTTCTCGCGCGCCTACTACATCGCCGACAAGATCCGCTTCCAGCGCCGGCTGCGGCCGACGCGCTGAGGCGGCCGGTCAGCCGGGAAGATCGTCCGGGATGCCGGCGGTCCGGTAGAGGCCCCCGTAGGGACGCGGCGCCCGGTCCAGCGCCCGCCACACCGAATGCGGGAACCGGACGGGCTCGCCGGGCGCCGCGGGCGGCGCCACCACCTCGGCGATCTCGATCCGGTCGCCGAGCCGCTCCTTCAACCGATCGAGGGCGCGG
>Ga0065721_10004682_pt1 | contig 22033 bp, 22 predicted proteins | sample Mesricmetagenome_FD_59108 | JGI IMG/M metagenome (GOLD analysis project Ga0065721, IMG submission 59108) | Mesophilic microbial community from rice straw/compost enrichment Sample: eDNA_1 v2 (version 2) | ecosystem: Engineered > Solid waste > Grass > Composting > Bioreactor | place: USA: Davis...
GGACAGTTGCAAGCCTGTATAGTTCGATATTAGAAGGCGTCAGGCCTGCGATGTTTTGGATAGCCCTGATCAGCTTTTGATCATTCTTTGAGTTTCGTTTCGGGATTTTTAGAATCTTCCAAACCAAGCGAAATCAATTTGATACCGGTTACTAAATTAATAATTATCGCAAATCTTGAAACCAGCCGCCATAAGGCAACTTATATTTTTTGAGTTTTGTTCCGCGTATTTAGCAACCGGCGACCAAGCCGGGAGAGGGTCACACTTTTCGCAGCAGGATGGAGAAATTGTGCCCACCGAACCCGAATGTATTGCTCAAGGCTACATTCACGGGGCGTTCCTGCGCTTTGTTGAATGTCATGTTCAGCCTTGGATCTAGTTCAGGATCGTCCTCGAAGTGATTGATGGTAGGAGGGACGACCGACTGGTTCAATGCAAGCAGACAGGCGATTGTCTCTATGGCACCGGCAGCGCCAAGAAGGTGACCCGTCATCGACTTGGTTGAGCTGATGTTCATTTTATAAGCATGCTCTCCGAAGACCTTTTGGATTGCCTTGATTTCACCAATGTCGCCCAATGGGGTAGAGGTTCCATGGGTATTGATGTAGTCGACCTCTTCAGGCTTTATCCCAGCTTCTTCGAGTGCATTATACATCACCTGGATGATACCCGAACCATCTGGATGCGGAGCCGTGATGTGATAAGCATCCGACGACATTCCGCCGCCGATGATTTCGCCGTAGATCTTGGCGCCCCTTTTCTTTGCATGCTCGTATTCTTCAAGGATCAGTGCGCCGGCACCTTCCCCAAGGACAAATCCGTCACGGTCTTTGTCGTAGGGACGCGATGCTGTTTCTGGAGAATCGTTGCGTTCCGACAATGCACGAAGGGCATTAAAACCTCCAACGCCCGCTTCACAAACTGCGGCTTCAGAACCACCGGATACGATGATATCTGCTTTGCCGAGCCGAAGGAAAGTAAACGCGTCGTACAATGCATTCGTTGATGACGCGCACGCTGAAACTGTCACGTAATTCGGACCGCGAAAACCGTACTTGATCGAGATGTGACCTGCGCTCAGGTCGGGAATCATCTTGGGAATGAAGAACGGATTGAAACGAGGTGTTCCATCACCGTTCGCGTATGTTCTAACTTCTTCCTGGAAGGTAAGTAACCCCCCGATGCCTGATCCCCAGATTACGCCGATGCGGTTAGGATCAAGATCATTAAGAGGGAGTTGAGAGTCTTTAACAGCTTCATCGACCGCGACCATGGCGTACTGGGCAAAGGGATCCATCTTGCGGGCCTCTTTGCGGTCCATGAAGTTACCTATGTCGAAGTTCTTTACTTCGCAGGCAAATTTTGTCTTGAATTTTGCAGGGTCAAAGCGTGTAATCGGTGCGGCGCCGCTGATCCCCTTCTTTAACCCCTCCCAGTATTCCTGCAGGGTGTTTCCTATCGGGGTGAGTGCACCAAGTCCTGTAACGACTACTCGCTTCAAAGTCATGTTCTAAGGTGTGTGGATGTAGAAAGGAAGTTATCAAATTACTTCTTTACGTTTTGCTCCAGGTAGGAGATTGCCTGGCCAACAGTTGAAATGTTTTCAGCCTGATCATCCGGAATTGAGATGTTGAATTCCTTCTCGAACTCCATAATAAGCTCTACAGTATCGAGAGAGTCGGCACCGAGGTCATTCGTAAAGCTCGCTTCCGGTGTAACCTCAGATTCTTCAACGCCCAATTTTTCGATGATGATCTGTTTTACTTTTTGTGCAATTTCAGACATGTTTTTTCTGTTTAGTGATTTAAAAATCTCTGCAAAGAAAGAGATTTACGGCAATATTGTCAAACTTTTTTGAAGAGCCCCAAAAGACGTGAAAACCGTGTTTTGAGTGTAAAAATGAAGAAAAGCAGGCTTGTTATCGACTATGAATTTGACTTCGAACTGTGGGGTGTGATAACCGCTGCCCGCGGTTATAAGCTTGCCTGGGAGATCAATCAACGCCTGGGTGTTCATCTGGTTAAACAGCCGGATCTCGTCGTCGGATTCAAGAATGAGACCGAAAAATGCTTCCCTTACTACTCTTATGAAACCCCACTCAATCGGTTGAAACTATTCAAAAACAGACCATCCGAGCAGGATTCGGGAAAGTATTTCCTGATACCTGAGTTTCCTCACTATGATTTTATAATTTTGGCGGCCATGGAAGAAAAGAGCACCCAGGAATTGGCTGATCAGATTCGTGAGATACCCGCCGTCGAGTTGGTCGCTTCCATTCCTCTCGAAGGGCTGAAGTCAAAGTCTAACTTTATCTTTTGATTCTTCATGTCCTTTGCCGAGTTTCATAGTGTTACTAAACAAATCCAGATATATCCTGAACCCTTATGTTTGAAAAATCTTCTTTCAACAAAACCAAGATTGTAGCTACCGTCGGACCTGCGTCAAATTCCAAAGACATGCTGCGCGCGTTGATCCGCGAAGGCGTGGATGTTTTCCGCCTCAATTTTTCCCACGGTACACATGAAGATCACCTTAAAGTCATCAACCATGTACGCGCACTGAATGAGGAACTCGGTACAACTGTGTCGCTCCTCCAGGATCTTCAGGGTCCGAAAATACGCGTGCAGGAAGTGCAACCTGATACAGTGATCGAAAGAGGACAGGAACTCGTCATCACAACAAAACAGCTCCTCGGTAATAAGGACGTAGTTAGTACATCATACACAGCGTTGCCGCGCGACGTCAAGTACGGCGATATGATCCTTGTCGACGATGGAAAGATCGAACTTAAGGTGAAAGAGGTTCGGGAAACGGAAGTTCTTACTGAAGTTATATACGGCGGTCCATTGAAATCCCGTAAGGGAATCAATTTGCCGTTCACGAAGGTGTCGGCTCCGTCACTCACTGAAAAAGATCTCGCGGATCTTGAGTTTGGTATCCAACAACAGGTCGACTGGATTGCTTTGTCGTTCGTACGCAAGGCGAGCGACATCAAGGCACTTCGCGATATACTCGAATCGAAGAAGTCTACATCGCGCATTGTCGCGAAAATTGAAAAGCCGGAAGCGCTTAATAATATTGACGAAATTATCGATGTTACCGATGCCGTGATGGTGGCAAGGGGAGACTTGGGAGTCGAGATATGGCTTGAGGAAGTCCCGATGGTTCAGAAGATGCTTGTTGAGAAATGCAATAAGGCTGGTAAACCTGTGATCGTTGCTACTCAGATGATGGAGAGCATGATAGACAACCCGAGGCCTACACGTGCCGAGACGAACGACGTCGCTAACGCCGTGATGGATGGTGCCGATGCACTGATGCTATCTGCGGAAACCGCTTCCGGAAAATATCCGCTTGAAGTAATCCGCTCCATGGTGCGTACAATCTCTTCTGTTGAAAAGAATCCTAACATTTATTTCAAGTTCAGGGATGTGAACCCGGGAACTGCTGCCTTCATGAACGATAGCCTCGTGCTTGCCGCCTGTAAACTGGCGAAAGATGTTGGGGCGAAAGCGATCGTGGGGATGACGTCTTCAGGATATACAGCATTCAAGTCGTCGTCGCACCGACCGAACGCGAACATATTTGTGTTCACAGGCAATCGCGAGATCATCAACAAGATGAACCTTGTGTGGGGAACGCGTGCGTATCATTACGATAAGACGAACTCTACCGACGAAACGATTTCCGATGTCGAGGCAATCTTGAAGCGTGAAGGTCATGTTAAGTCGGGAGATATCTTCATCTTCCTCGCAAGTATGCCTATCCAGGAACGCGCAAGAACAAACACGTTGAAGATTAACGTAGTGAAGTAGCTCCTAAGGCTTCCGTGGTTCGACGAGAATTACTTGTTCCCGCTCGACCACCACAGCCCCCGGGGCATCTCCTTTCCTTTTTCGAACGTACTTTCTTGGTGTCACAATCACGGGACACAATGACTCATTCCGGCGTGAAGAATTGTGTGCGGCCAATCCAGCGGCATGTTCTATGACGTCCTTTGGGAAGTTTTTTCCTGACTGGTATTTCACCAGCACGTGCGATCCGCTCACATCCTTCGCGTGAAGCCAAAGATCTTCCTTGTAACCATGCTTGAAGGTTAGCTCGTCGTTTGCAGGTCCGTTCTTTCCGACCCATATCCGAAAATCCTTGTACAGGAACTCGTGATATGGAAGACGCTCTGTGTCCTTCTGCTCTACCTCTGGTTGAATCTTTCGTTCAAGTGCCCTGAGTGATCGAAGGTCGCTGACTTTCTCTACCTCGGCTAACCACGTCGCGAAAAGTGCCATTTCCTCGCGCTTGCGTTCGATCGATTCTTCGAGGCGCTCGATTTCGATATGCTGATTCCGCGCCTTTCGATAATAGATCTCAGCATTTTTCTGAGCCGACAAGTCTGTCCGGAGTTTGATCTCTATGGGGCGCTGGTTATCGTAAAAGTTTTCCAATTCGACCTTTTCAGCCCCGGGCGCGATCGCATGCAGGTTAGCCATTAAAACGTCAGCCCACACCTTATAGTGATTATCACTTTGTATCTCTTCAAGACGGCGCTGATTCTTTTCACAATAGTTCTTTCCGGATTCTAACCTGCTTTTCAGTACCGACATGAGTTGAGCCTTATCCCGTTGAAGTGTGTACTGATAGGTGAACTCATAGTAAAACTCATTAGCGGCTCTCAGCGGATCCTGATATTGATTTTTAATCTCGCCTGATTCAAGAAGGCTTAGGATTGGCTTGCCTTCAATGTATGTGATGTAGTATGTCGGGTCGTTCAACCTGCACCGTACATCCTCAAGGGCATTCCATTTACCCTCTGGAGATAAACTTTCAAAGCCCCTTTGGTAGAGGTAATGCCAGACGACTTTCCCAAATGTGAAATAGATCTTCTCTTTCCGGTCGATGTTGTTGAGGAAGTGTTCTTTGCTCCAATCGATCTCCCGGTCCAATTCTAAGGGATTAATGGCAAAATCACCTTTGAGACTTTTTCTAAAGACGCCGATGACGTTGTTGCCTTGGAACAGGATTGCATTACACCTGTTTCCATGCATCTTGAAGAGGAGCATGTGCCCATCGGAGAATTCAAGGGCAAGGCTTCGCTCGTTCTGAAACTGCCGGATCGCCACTACTCGCGTCCCGATGATTGAATGAAAAAGGTCAACACTGTTTTTCCTCGCGCGTTGAAATTGATCGGGAAACGACAGGGAACCAAACGACGGACTAAGACTCGCGCGGATGTACCACGAGTTACTTCCCGCCTCGAAACGCACTATCAACTCGTCCTTGCTTTGACTAAAGCACTCAGAGACCACGCTCCCGATTGCTTTCGGTTGCAACGCAGCTGCTACCTGGCGAAGAAAATAGAAATTGGTATGCATTGGTTAGCCTCTACCGTTGACCAAATAACCGTGGACCACTTGTGGACCGTGGACCGTGGTCCGCAGCCTCACACCGTGAGCCGCAATCCATCAAACGCCAAAGATACATCCTCCGGCAACTCTTTCTCCACATCAGCGTGCAGTCCCATCTTATGGCTAATGTGTGTAAAATAGGTGCGTCTAGGGCGAATAGTCTCGACCATCTGGAGAGCCTCGCTGAGGTTGAAGTGGGAGATATGCTGTTCGCGTTGCAGCGCGTTGAGCACGAGAACTTCCGTGCCTTCCAATTTTTTGACAGTCTCCGGAGGAATAAACTTCGCATCCGTGATGTAACTGAAATTGCCGATCCGAAATCCAAGAACGGGAAGATGAAGATGCATCACGGGCAGGGGGGTGAACGATATTCCGTTGACCTCGAAGTCTTCTCCGTTGATAGGAGTGAGAGTCAGTTGGGGAATTCCGGGATAATATTTCGGAGCAAAAGCATAAGCGTACTCGATCTTGAGCTGGTCGAGTACCTGCTGCGAACCGTACACCGGCATTTCCATCTTATGAAGGAAATTGTACGCTCTGACATCATCCAGGCCCGCTGTATGATCCCGATGAGCATGCGTGAAAATGACAGCGTCAACTCGCTTGACTTGCTCCCTCAACATCTGCTGACGAAAATCCGGGCCGGTGTCGATGACGAATGTCTGGTCCTTGACTTCAAGGAGTATAGATGTGCGCAGCCGTTTGTCGCGGTAATCCAGCGACCGGCACACGTCGCAAGTGCAGCCAATAACTGGCACACCCTGTGAGGTACCGGTGCCCAGGAATGTTACTTTCAAGCCGCTGCCGATTGTTTTGTTATCTCTTCGTAGAGTTTTTGGCTCTTTTCAGTAAAACGGGAGGTGTCTAACGAGACTGTGCGCAGAATGTCATAGAGCGCATTGATTTTGCCTTCCATCGGGTAGAACTTGTTGACGATGATGATCTTCTGGTCCTTCAGGATACAGAATCCTGACTTGAAGTTCCCCTTCTCGTAACGCAGCGTGTAGTCGGATTCAGCGATCAGGTCTTCTAGTTTGGTAAGAAATTGATGAGTGTACTTGATCATGGCGTATCAGTCTTCCGCGTAAAGATAGGGAATAAATGTGTCAATGTGCCAATGTGTCCAATGTGTTAATGTGTCAATATGTTAGGGTGTTAAAGTGCCAGTGAGAGAAATGGGATAAATGGGATAAATTGCCGCCAAATGACTGAAAAGAGCTTAATTGTTATTGCTGGGCCGACGGCTGTCGGAAAGACGGCCGTCGCGATTAAGCTCGCCAAAGAATTCAGGACGGAAATCGTCTCGGCCGATTCGAGGCAGTTCTTTCGTGAAATGAATATCGGAACTGCGAAGCCAACGGAGGCGGAGCGCGCGGAAGTGCCACACTATTTCATTGATAGTCACAGTGTCGTCGATGACTATGACGCGGCTGCCTATGCAGACGATGCGCTAGAGGGGATTCAAAAGCTTTTTCGCGCACATGACGAAGTGATTCTCTGCGGTGGTTCCGGATTATACATCCGGGCAGTGTGCGATGGCTTCGACGAAATTCCCGAAGTGCCGGAGACTGTTCGCGAGGAACTGGTCCGCAATTATGAGGAATACGGCCTTAAATGGTTGCAGGATCAGCTGAAGGAACATGATTACCAGTCGTTTGAGATCCTGGATGTGAACAATCCGCATCGAGTTATCCGGGCATTGGAAGTCAAGTTGCACACCGGGAAGTCTATTCAGTCATTTCGGACCAACAAGAAACGTCAGCATGATTTCCAAATTGTCAAGATTGGACTTGACTTGCCGCGACAGGAATTATATCAGCGCATAGACGAACGGATGGATCGTATGATTGCCAACGGTCTGTTTGAAGAAGCAAAAGCTTTGTATCCCTTGCGTCACCACAACGCTCTGCAAACATTGGGCTACCAGGAGATATTTGATTTCATCGACAACCAATACGATTACGAAGAGTGTGTAAGGCTTCTGAAGAGAAATTCCCGCCGATACGCTAAACGCCAACTTACCTGGTTTCGCCGAGATTCCGAATTTACCTGGTTTCATCCCGATGAAATAGACGCGATTATTGATCATATTCGCCGTAACAAATCCGTACAATGAGTATCAATCCTCAGACGCATACACCCCACTCGGGAGCATCAACCGGCTCCCGACAGGTTGGTGTGCAAAAGGTTTTGATCATCACTTATTACTGGCCTCCAAGTGGAGGCAGTGGAGTGCAGCGTTGGTTGAAGTTTGTCAAATATCTCCCCAGCTTTCAATGGGAACCGCACGTGTTCACTCCGGAGAATCCAGCCTTTGCAATCAAAGATCCTTCGCTCGAGAAGGAGGTTCCGATCGAGGCGGAAGTAATGCGGTTTCCCATCTGGGAACCCTACGAGATTTTTTTTAAGCTCTCTGGAATTTTCGGACGAAAGAACCCAGATGCGAAAAGCGCTTTGCCTTCGGCGGGTAAGGGTTCAATGTTTCAGAGAATCAGTACGTGGGTGCGTGGTAATTTTTTCGTTCCGGATCCACGCGTTTTCTGGGTTAAACCTTCAGCGAAGTTTCTTGCTGACTACCTGAGTGAGAACGGTATCCAGATCGTTGTAACGACGGGCCCGCCACACAGCGTGCACTTGATTGGACTCCGATTGAAGAAGAAGTACCCGCATTTGCGTTGGATTGCTGACTTCCGTGATCCATGGACGCAATGGGGTATGTGGGATAGCCTGGGCGTTAGCAAGCTCGTGCGGAAGTTCCATAGACGAATGGAAAAGAAAGTGCTCGCAACTGCGGATGAGATTGTTACGATCACGCCGTTTTACGTCCGTCAGTTTGAAGAGCTCTCAGCTCGTCGAGTCACCCTATTGACCAACGGATTTGACGAGGCTGACTTCAAAGGTGTTGAGTATCGCAGACCAGAAAAGTTCACGATCAGGCACGTGGGTATTGTGAATGAACGATGCGACCCGCGGCCATTCATGCGTGCATTGAAGCATGAAATCTCTTCTTCGGAAGAATTTGCGAACGATGTTGTGCTTGAATTCAACGGCGAGGTTCATCCCGCGTTCAGGTATTTTGTCGAGAGTGATAGTTTGTTGAAAAAGGTCACGCGATTTACGGGCAATATTCCTCATGCGGAGTTGTTGAATATGTATGGCAAATCATCGTTGTTTCTTTTGATTCTCACCGGTTACAAGGATGCGGAGGGATTCCTTCCCGGCAAGTTGTTCGAATATCTTGCAACGGGATTGCCCATCCTCGGTGTGGGGCCTGTGGAGGGAGACGCTGCCTTTGTCCTCAATAATTCGCGTGCGGGCGTTATGATTGCGGATGACGATGCTGCGGGGATACAATCAGCCTTGCGTCGTGCATATCGCGATTGGAAGGAAGGCGTAAAACCAACGGTAAGTTCAATAGCTTCGGAATACTCGCGACAGACTATTACCGGAAAACTCGTTCAGGTCCTTGAACGCCACGCAATGCCTACCCGGCGTCAATGAGTTTTTTGAAGAGGACTTCGTTGTTTTCTGCGTTTAATGTCTTTGCGGCTTCAGCACTTCTCGCTTTGAATTCCAAGACTTGTTTAGGAGTGAGGGCATTGAGTTTTTCCGCAAGACTTCGTGGTTCAAAATTGTCAGAGACCACTCCATTCTGGTAGTGGTTGACGATCGATGCCATCTCGGGGGTTGGCCCGATGGCCACACCGAGCCGAGCCTGGATGTAGTCAAACAGCTTGTTGGGGAGTGTATTCGCGTAGTTGAAGTTAATAGGAGGAATGAGGAATACACCTATGTCGTATTGATTGATCGTCTCGACAACGCGATCGCTTGGTACTGAGGGCAGGAATCGAATTCGGGGGTTCTCGCTGGCGCTTCGCATGAACGACTCGACGTATGACTTTGTTTTAGGTGAAGCAAAATCCGAAACCATCAGTATCATGTCGAGCATAAAACGTTCGTCGAGATAGCTCATCATTTCAACCATCAACTCAAGTCGGCGCGAAGGGTTAGCGATACCGTGATGAATCAGTCTGATCTTTCCATCCTGAAGGCTGGATGGAGTAACCTCATGGTATCGCGTAGCATTCGTTATGATGACGGGTTTTACTCCGAAGTTTTTCTCATACTCGTCGGCGAGCCCTTTGCCAACGGTAAGCATTCCGCTTACTCTGGGAATGTATCGACGGCAAAGATCTACATAGAATGGCTGAAAGAAGATCTTCCAAACACGGTTGTTTTCGAAGTGGCGGGGTGCGTACTCGTGCGCGTCGAAAATGATCCTCGCATTTGGTTGCAGTTGGAATGCCAGCGGCAGGGTGTCAATGTCATTAGCGATTACAACATCGAAGCTCTCCTTTAGTTGATCCTTCACATGATGATAACTGTGAAATAAGCGATAGGCGACGTTATAGGCTCTCGTTGCCAACGCGGCGGCGAGGACTGCCTTTCGCAGGTAAGAGAGTTTCGTTTGCCTGATCTGCACGATCCTGACCTGAGCTATCTCGTCACTCCCGAAGCAGACGACTGTCACTTGCATGAATTTCCGGAGCCAGTCCACCTGACGCCTGACGCGGGCGTCATGTTTCAGGTTTGAGAAGACCAGGACGAGTGCATTCTTCATTCCGGCAAAACTACAAGATATTTTTCTTTGGATACCTCCAATTCATTCAAAACCGTAGTTTTGTGTAGTAATGTCACCCGGTGCGGATAAGTAAGAAATTTCTCAGGAGTTCTCTGATATACACGTTGGCGGGAGCGCTACCTATGGCAAGCGCACTGATTCTCCTGCCATTCTATGTTACTTACCTTTCGACATCTGACTTCGGCGCTCTATCGATATACTTTGGCTTCTTGTACTTTGTTCAACTGCTGACAACGTATAGCTTCGATACTTCCCTGTATATTCATTTTCACGAGTTCAAACATGATCACCAAAAACTCTCGAGCTTTGTAAGCTCGTCGTTTATCTTCATGCTGTTCATAGGGCTCGGTGTCGGCTTGATCTGCAGCCTCTTCGGGGAACTGCTTTTCAGCAATATCTTCGCGGAGCGATCTGTCGCCTTTCAGTCACATGGCTTTATGCCATATGGTTTTATGGCGGCTTTGGCCGGAATTTTCCAGTCGCTCTTCAAGGTTCACAATAACTTGTTACAAAGTCGCGAGAAGCCCGAGATTTACATGTGGGCCAATGTGATTTCATTTGGAATAATAGCCTTGGTCACGATCATCGGTCTGAAGCTCTATCCTGGAACGCTATTGGGACCGATAGGCGGTAGGTTGCTCGCAGCAGTTTTCTCAGGATCCTGGGCATTGTGGCGTATTTTCAAGGAGTTCGGAATGCGTTTTGATTTTCCTTTGATCCGGGGATCGTTTTCGTTTAATTTCTACACATTTCTCTATCAGTTACTCCAATGGGTCATTAACTATTTTGACAGGATGTTTATGGCATTCTTTCTCGTCTTGTCATCGGTTGGGGTGTACAATTTTGCATTTCAGTGTTTATTGGTCATTGAATTCGTTTTGAACGGCTTGCACAGTTCATTTTACCCGAAAGTGGTAAGCACTGTTATATCCCAGGATTCCAAAGGGTCGACCCTTGAGATAAACAGGTATTACAACGCATTCATTGGAGTGATTCTCGTAGTTATATGTTGTTGTATACTGGCATTTCCGTATGCGATCGAACTTCTCGTGAAAAACCCTGACTATGTGGAAGCCATACCCTATATTCCCTACATAGCGGTGATCTACATCTTCCGCGCGGTCCGACTCTTTTACGCCGCTCCCTATGGCATCCTGAAGTATACCAAGCCACTATCCCTTATCTATCTTGCAGTATCTGCGGTGAAGATATTCGTCATGTGGATCCTTATCGGGCGTTTGGAGATCTATGCGGTGATCATTGCGTCGATGGTTGCAGCTGTCCTCGAAATCATCTTGCTGCGATCAGGTCTTCGTGGAAGGTTCACCTTTCGCTATAATCCCTTTAAGATACTTGTGGCTCCAGCTGTCTTATTTGTACTCATTATTGTTGCAGAACCGCTCTTCGCCGGAGCTGCGCCGTTTATGACACATGCGCTTTACCTGGCGCTGTGCGTTGCTCTGCTGCTGTGGATATATCGCAACGAAGTCAAATTGATCAACCCTTTTGATATCTTGCGGTAGATTGTGGGATCCCGGCAAGGAATCTCGTAAATGTGTTAAATTCGTCCGGCTTAATGATTCCCGTTACGAAACCGTTTTTACCACCCTTCGAAGAATACGAGCGATACATTCGCGACATCTGGAAGCGAAATTGGCTTACCAATAATGGCCCGCTTGTCAACGAGCTTGAGCTAAAATTGAAAGACTATTTCAATGTCAAGCACCTGTTGTATGTGACCAATGGTACGATTGCAATTCAAATTGCGATTAAGGCTCTTGGCCTGAAGGGAAAGATTATCACAACTCCATTCTCTTACGTAGCGACCACTAGTAGCATGGTGTGGGAGGGATGTGAGCCAGTCTTTGCCGATGTCGACGAACGAACTGGCAATATCGATCCGAATAAGATTGAGGATCTTGTGACGGATTCAACATGCGCTATTCTCGCAACACATGTGTACGGCAATCCTTGTGATCTTGAAGCGATTACTGACATCGCGAAGCGGAAGAATCTTAAGCTTATCTACGATGGTGCCCATGCCTTTGGTGTAAAGTTCCGGGGAGAATCTGTATTTAATTATGGAGATATAAGTACTTGCAGTTTTCATGCAACCAAACTTTTTCACACCGTAGAGGGAGGTGCTGTGATTACACGAGATCCGGAGTTGCTCAAGAGGATGGCATACCTCAGAAACTTTGGGCACGATGGTCCTGAGCGATTCGCTCAGTTGGGGATCAATGGTAAGAACTCAGAATTTCACGCAGCGATGGGGCTAACCAACCTGAATCACATCGATGCGATCATTGCAAGGCGAAAAGAGTTGTGTGGGCACTACGACGCTTTTCTCCGAAACTTCGATGCACGAAAACCCGAAATAGCAAGTGAGGTCGAGTACAACTATGCCTACTATCCTCTTTTCTTTGGAAACGAATCACTTTTGAAGAAGGTGGTGCAAGTGCTCGAGGAGAATTGGATCTATCCGAGGCGCTACTTCTATCCCTCGCTTGAGAATCTGCCTTATGTCACGAAAGCGGGGAACTGCCCGGTAGCGGACCGGCTTGCGAGCCGCGCTCTGTGCGTCCCACTCTTTGAAACGCTTTCAAAGGAGGAAATCGATATGATCTGCAGACTGATGTTGCGCGTTCAAAACAACTGATATGATCATTGCGGGAGCCAAAGGTCTTGCTAAGGAACTGCTGGAAGTGTTGGCTGAACGAAATGCCCTGGAGGGCCTTTGCTTTTTTGACAACGTATCCCCGGATACTCCTTCGAAGTTGTACAATCGTTTTCCTGTGCTGAGGACTTTCGAAGAAGTTCAGCGAATGTTTGAAGAGACAGGTGACCGATCGTTTGTATTAGGATTGGGTAACCCGATCCTTCGTCGAAAGTTGTGTGATGAATTCTCCAGGATCGGAGGTGTCCTGACTTCAGTGGTCAGTNCCGACACGAGGATCGGACAATTCGGAACCAAAATAGCACCCGGGTGTTGCATCTTGCCTGGCGTTGTGATTACCGCCGACGTATCACTTGGTCGTGGATGCCTTTTGAATCCAAATGTTACTGTTTCCCATGATAGTGTTGTCGGAGAATTTGTTGAGATGGGTCCAGGCGTGAGTGTCACTGGCAATTGTGTGATTGGAGACTACACTTTTCTCGGAACTAACTGCGTGGTTTTGCCGAAAGTCCGTATTGGAAAGAATGTCATCGTGGGGGCAGGGGCGGTGGTTACGAAGGATGTGGACGACAATACAATGGTTGCTGGTGTCCCCGCAGTAGTGAAGAAAATGCTCGCGCCGATCAGTTTTTGACCTGAATGAATCTGCACATTGTTCCAGACAGCGTCTTCGTTAACAAGTTCATCGACAATTTGCGTGAGACGGGAGTGTCGGAGAACAACAGGTTCGTTGTGCGTACGAATCAGGAGAAACTCCGATTGATCAAACATGACATTCCGTTTGCGCGCCTGTACTCGAGACACTTTGATTCTTTAATAGGTTCGCCCAAGAAGTATAAGAACGTCTTTGTTCATCAGTTTACACCACTGCTTTATCGATGGATTGCCACCAACGAGTTCTCCTCCTTAGGTTGGATGGTTTGGGGCGCGGATCTCTACAATTTGCCGGAATTGGAAAACCTGTTCTATGAGACGATAACATTGAATCAATTCGTTCAGCGAAGATTCTCTATTCAAAAGAAGCTTTATCGTCTCAAAGTATCCCTGCTTCATGGTAGGTTTCAGTCTCGTGCGTATAGCCAGGTCGATAGCATACTTACATGGATGACGAGCGAGTATGACTTTGCTGTGAAGAATTTGCCGGGCGTTAGGGCCAAGCACCTGTTTTTTTTCTATGAGAATGAAGTTCCGTATCGCGAAATAGACGGCATCTCGGTGATGAAAGGTAAACGGGAACGCCCATTGTATGTTCTCGGGAATTCATCGACACCGGAGTTGAACCACGTGGATGCAGTACATCAACTTCAATCAATGGGCGAGAGGGCCGACTTGATTGTTCCAGTGTCCTATGGCGATAAAGAATACCGGAAGTTTCTGATGGAACGTCTTTCGTCTTATAAGAATGGGAGCATTCGTTTCTTGCGGGATTACATGCCGTTTCCCGAATACCTTCAACTTTTGTCCGAAACCGATGGGCTTATCATGAACAATGTTCGCCCCCAGGGTTATGGGAACATTCTTATGATGATGTATATGGGGAAACGCGTTTTTCTCAATGACAAGAATATTTCGATCCCGGATCTCAACCGTATGGGCCTTATATGGAAACCTCTTAGTCAAATTGGAAGTCACGGAAATGTCGACTGGGAGTCAAACAAGGCTCGCGTGACGAATCTTTTGTCGCACGAGGGGTTACTTGAGACCTATCGAGAATTGTTTGGTTGAATTGTTTCCGAAGGTCATCGCGTCCCACCGCGTGACGGCGACTTGATGCGAGTCGGATTCTCCTTTAGAAATGATTCCCACGACTTTGCACTCGCGCGCGGCGCATTCTTTTGATAGTAGTGGCACACCGCCACAGCAAGTGCATCGGTCGCGTCAAGGAGTTTTGGCAATTCCCGGATGGCGAGAAGTGTCATGAGCATCTTTGCGACTTGTTCCTTCGAGGCATTACCATTACCGGTCACGGATTGTTTGATTTTCCTGGGAGCGTATTCGACAATTGGGATCTCGCGTGACAATGCCGCGGACATGGCTACTCCCTGCGCCCGACCCAGCTTAAGCATGGATTGGACGTTCTTTCCAAAGAAAGGGGCTTCCAACGCTACTTCATCGGGCTCGAATTCGTCGACAAGTCCGGTCACTCGCTCGAAGATCTTTTTTAATTTGAGCTCGTGTCCCGCATATTTGCTGAGATGTATGACCCCATATTGCAACAAACGAATAGCAGATCCTTTTGTGGAAATGACCCCATAGCCCATTATGTTTGTGCCCGGGTCAAGTCCCAGAATGATCTTTTCGCTAACGATTTTTCCCACGGTCACAAGATAGGCAGCCTGCATAAATTATCGAAATCAGTTTGATGGCAATATTGACAGTCGCATTCGTTCTGTACTTCATTTTCCTAGTTGTATTACTCACAGGATGGAATAAGACTCCGCGTGCATTGCCACCGCCACTTGGCTATCGGAATCCTCAGCTCTCAGTGATTGTGCCGGTTCGGAACGAGGAGAACACCCTTCTTATCCTCCTTCGGAGTATCGCTGCGCAGGAGTACAAGAACTTTGAGGTGATTGTCGTGAATGATGACTCGGAAGACGAGACGCTGTGGGTTGCTGAACAGGCCGGCATGGCCAATCTAAAAATCATTGACAATCCCGGAACGGGAAAGAAGGCTGCGATTACTGCAGGCGTTCGCGCAGCTCGGGGAACCATTATCGTAACGACCGATGCGGATTGCACCGCTCCTCCGGGCTGGTTGAAGCAAATTGCTGAACACTACCGTGATCCCGATGTTATGTTGGCTTTTGGTCCTGTCAGGATGGAAGGAGATGGTTTCTTCTTTTCGGTCCTTCAAGGGATGGAGTTTGCAAGTCTTGTGGGAACTGGTGCAGCGTCGGCAAAGCTGGGATTTCCTACCATGTGTAATGGAGCAAACCTGTCCTTTCGGAGGAATGCGTTTCTCAATGTTGGAGGGTATGAAGGCAACATACATGTCCCCACCGGGGATGACGAATTCCTCATGAGGAAGGTTCATGCCCGATACCCTAAAGGAATTAGCTTCATTCACTCCAGCGACGCAATCGTTACAACTCAGGCGGCACCCGATATTCGCTCGTTCTTACATCAGCGGATACGATGGGCGTCCAAGTGGAGGTTTAACTCATCTTTTTTTTCGAGCGCCTTGGCTGTAGGGGTGCTGCTGATTCAGATTGCCTTTGTGGTCAATCTCGCATTTCTCTTGTCACCGGCGTTCATGCAGGCATTGTTCCTACTTGCAGTTAAAGTAATTCTTGAGGCTTCATTTCTCCTCCAGGTGTGCCGTTTTCTTGACACCCGATGGCGGTGGTCAACCTTTTTCGCGCTCCAATTGTTTTATCCGTTCTACACACTGGGGATAGGCATCATTTCGTTCTTCCGACCGTATGAGTGGAAGCGGAGGGTGTTTAAACCGCTCTGAGCTTTTGATCTCATTTTCAATGACTTCGGGATTTTGGGGGTTCGTTTTTATTTAATTTTTACCTTTGTCCGAGAAGTACTATGACGCTGGAAGATCTAAGGAAACAAGTAGAGATTAAAGAGCTTGAGCTCAATGCTTTGCTGGAGATCACCCAGGCGATCAACAGCAACTTGCCCGCTGCTTCCCTTTACAAAATCTACAACTTCACGCTGAGGTCAAATCTCCAGATCAAGAAGCTTGCGCTGTTTGTTCTGGACGACGAGTGGAATTGCAAGGCGAGTTTCGGTACGGAACACCATTTTCAGTCTGTCAAGTTGCTGCCCGCGTTCAAGACGGTGCAAGACATCACGCACTTAAGGGAGTTCGATGAATGTGAGTTTACGGAGTTTGATATCGTTATCCCCGTAACCCATAAGAGTAATACACTCGCGCTTGTCTTCGTCGGTGGGCTGGAGAAAGATGAATCGGGCAACGTAGACGAGGCAGGATTGCGCTTTATCCAGGCGCTCAGTAACATCATCATTGTTGCCATCGAGAACAAGAAGCTTGCAAACAAACAACTTGCTCAAGAGGCATTCCGAAAAGAACTCGAGATTGCCAGCGACGTTCAGCAGTTTCTCTTCCCAGAGTCGTTGCCTAATTCAGAATTGCTGAAGGTCGAGGCGAGTTACCTTCCACATGACATGGTGGGCGGTGACTACTACGATTATATTCCGATCAACCAGAATCAGTTTCTGATCTGTATTGCCGACGTTAGTGGGAAAGGCATTGGCGCAGCGCTGATGATGTCAAACTTTCAGGCGTCACTCAGGACTTTGCTGAGGCAAACGCCGAATCTTACTGACATTGTAGAGGCACTGAACTATCAGGTCCTCGAAAACACAAAAGGCGAGAAGTTTATCACATGCTTCGCGGCAATCTATGATATCAAGCTGAAGACCATGGTGTATGTAAACGCCGGACATAATCCTCCGATTCTGTGGGACAAGCGGTCAGGATTGCGTCTTCTCGAGGATGGATCAACCGTACTTGGCGCGATGCATCCGCTTCCTTTTCTCAATGAGGGGTTCATCACCGACCTTGATGACTTTTTGCTTTTCTGTTACACGGATGGCCTCACAGAGACCGTGAACGAACAAGGGCAGGAGTTTGGCGTCGACCGGGTTTTGCATTATTTCAACCAGGATCACACATACACCAAGGATCTTAAGACGATCCACCAGGATATTATCGTGGCACTTGATTCATTCAAGGGTAAGAAGGGATATAACGACGACATCACTATTCTTTCCTGCAGGGTAGGATGATTCCGCATCGAACACCGTTCCTGCTTCCGCTTTTGTTTCCGTCATTGGTTTGGCGGATGCCGGTATCAACGCGAAGCACTCTTTATCTGACGTTCGATGACGGACCGGTTCCAGGGCCGACCGAATTCGTACTCGATGTGCTGAAACGCCATTCGATTCAAAGCACATTCTTTTGTATCGGGGATAATGTTCGCAAGCATCCGGCGGTGTTCCGCAGCGTACTCTCGCATGGGCATACCGTTGGGAATCATACGGTCAACCACTTGAATGGGTGGAATACGTCGACTGATAAGTACGTCGCGAATGTGCTGGAGTTTGATCAAATCGCCAGCGATGGTGGATTGCACCAAGCGACGCGACTGTTCCGCCCGCCGTATGGACGCATCTCTCGCAGGCAGATTGCGAGGTTGAAGGATTATAGGATAATTATGTGGGATGTCCTTTCCCTCGACTATGATCGAACGATCTCCGTCGAGCGGTGCTTGAAACAAACAATCGCCGCATGCAGGCCTGGATCAATTGTAGTTTTTCATGACAGCCTCAAGGCGCAAAAAAACATGGAGTATGCGCTGCCACGCCTTATTGATCATTTCGGAGGGAAAGATTACGACTTTGGAGTCATTCCTACTCAGTCGTGATTCTGCCGACAAAATACTACCTTGATGATCTGGTTACTGTTGTCGAATGAAACGCGTTCTTGTCACACCTTTGGATTGGGGGCTTGGCCATGCCACACGATCTCTCTCCATCATCCGCGAACTTGAGCGAGCAGAGTGTGAAGTGTTGATCGCCGGTAATGGTGATTCACTCGAGCTATTGAAGGCCGAATTGCCGCATCACAATTTCTTCACCTTACCGGGTTATGACCCGGTCTATCCGTTGAATGGTTCCATGGTGATGACCATGGCGCGTCAACTTCCCCGGTTCGTCCGAGTAATAAAAGATGAGCATCGCGCGACAGAATCAATTGTCGTGAAGGCCAAAATTGACCTTATAATATCCGACAATCGCTACGGATGCTGGTCGGAAAAGGCCCCGTCTGTATTGGTCACGCATCAAAGCAATGTCCTCATGCCAAAAAGATTCGGATGGTTGCAGATTCCGGTCAGAAAGACCACCGAGCACATGATGAATCGATTCACCAGGTGCTGGGTCCCCGATATGCCTTCGCCGGATTCGCTTACAGGAGAGCTGATCTCGTTTGGTGCGTTCAGGACGAATGTTCCTGTGGAATTCATCGGATGGTTGTCAAGATTCGAACGGAGAGAATCCACTCCCGATATTCTTTACGATGTTCTGGCAATTTGTTCGGGACCGGAACCGCAGCGAAGTATACTGGAGAGGATGCTTTATTCGCAATTGTCATTATCCGGACTTTCATTTCGTATAGTCAGAGGGTTGCCATCCAAGGATATTCAGGGTGATTCACGTGTTGTCAACATGATGACGTCGTCTGAGTTGCAGGAGGCGATTGAATCGGCGGCCTTAGTCATAGCGAGAAGTGGTTACAGTACGGTGATGGATATGCTTGCTTTGGGAAAAAGGGCGATCTTTGTTCCTACTCCAGGCCAGACTGAACAAGAATACCTGGCAAATGTTCTGATGAGCAAGGGCATTGCTTATTCCATGCCGCAAGATGCGTTTGACTTGTCTCACGCATTGGAGAAGAGCAAGCAATACAAGGGATTCACGCCACAAGAGAAGGGCGATTTACTGCGGCAAGCTGTACTTCGTGTGTTAACCAATGCATGACATGAAAAAATTGCTACGAAGTTTTGTCTATGCCGCGCGAGGCATCAGCTCCGCTGTAGGGGAGCAGCAAAATCTGAAGATACACATCGGGATTGCTTTCGCCGTTATCGCTGCTGGAATTTACTTTGACATAACAGCTATTGAATGGTGCGTCCTTCTTCTTGCCATCGCACTCGTGATTGGCCTCGAACTCGTTAACAGCGCACTTGAGTCAATTGTTGATCTCGTCACGCGTGAACAACATCCGCTTGCAGGAAAAGCGAAAGACATGGCTGCTGGTGCAGTCTTATTCGCATCGATCATTGCTGTCGTAGTTGGAATTATTGTGTTTGGTAAGTATCTGGCGATCTGAAGTTGGGAGCAGTACACGGACCACGGTCCACCATTGGTCGACCGCTTATTGGTCTTCGGTACATATCCCATTCAATTTTACTTATCTTTAAATGAGTATCGAGACAACATTAAGGTACTTTAACGAGGACAACCAAGACACCATGACCACAAGAAGAACTTTCATCAAGCAATCGGGCTCAATGTTCGCTGGCGCGATGCTCACGCCATCCATGTATCAAAAATTAAATGCCCAGGTTTCAAAGAACGACAAACTGAACGTCGCCCTCATTGGGTGTAAGGGCATGGGTATGTACAACCTGACTGATCATCTCAAGCAGCCGGGCGTTGAGTGTGTGGCCTTATGCGATGTCGACAACAATATTCTGAATGAACGCGCCAGTAAGGTCCAGGAGTTGACGGGAAAGAAGCCCAAGCTTCACAAGGACTACAGACGAATCATCGACGACAAAAGCGTCGACATTGTCATCATTGGCACACCGGACCATTGGCATTGTTTACCTCTTGTGGAGGCATGTGAGGTGGGCAAAGATGTGTATGTTGAAAAACCACTTGCAAACTCCATTGCTGAGTGTCAGGTGATGCTCAAAGCTGCGCGCAAGTACAATCGCATAGTACAAGTTGGTCAGCAACAACGTAGTGGTCAACATTGGCAGGACGTCGTCGATTTTGTCCGCTCGGGCAAACTTGGAACAATCCGAAAAATTAAAACGTGGGGATACTTCGGATACGGCGCAGGAAGTCCCAAAGTACCTGACTCGCCCGTGCCTGATGGTGTCGATTATGAATTGTGGCTAGGGCCCGCACCAAAACATCCCTTCAATAAGAATCGCTTCCATGGAAGCTGGCGCCACTTTTGGGATCACGGCGGCGGACTACTCGCCGATTGGGGTGTCCACCTTCTCGACATACCATTGTGGGCAATGAACGTCACATTCCCGAAATCCGTGATGGCTTCGGGTGGAATCTATGCATATCCGAATAATGCAATTGAGACTCCTGACACGCTGAATGTTTTGTACGACTACGGCAACTTTACTATCGAGTGGGACCACGCAGGTGGAATTTCAAAAGGAGCCTATAACAGAAGTTACGGGATTGCATTCATAGGTAACAATGGAACGCTGGTTGTCAATCGTGAAGGTTGGGAAGTAATCGCCGAATCCGACAAAGACACTCCGAGGATGGAACTAGTCCCTCTTCAAGCTGCGGATCCAGCTTCCCATGAGAAGCACGTAAAGAATTTTCTCGAATGCGTGAAGTCGCGCAAGAGTCCCATTTGCGAAATTGAGCATGGTCATAACGTTGCTATTGTAGCGCACATGGGCAACATCGCTTACAAGACTGGCAACAAACTTCATTGGAATTCTTCTACCGGGACGTTTGAGAATGATCGCAAGGCTGACGAGCTTTTGAAGCCCGTGTATAGAGGCCCATGGAAATTTCCGTCGTGACCGTCAATCAATCGTCAATCGTCAATCGTCAATCGTGAATCGTGAATTGGCGTGAGTCGTGGTTTGTCAATCGTCAAATTATCCAGGCAGGCGTTGCCGGGTTCTCGTATCTCCCAAGAACATCGCAATTCGTTGACGCAATTTGTTTTCGAATCATCCCCTCTTACCCGATATTTGCAACGAGTTTTAAGTTATGGGACATTGGATCGATACACATGCGCATATTTATTTGAAGGAATTCCGGGATGACTTGCCGAGTGCTATAGAGCGAGCGCATGAACTGAACGTGAAGGAGTTATTTATGCCAAATGTGGACCACGCTACCATCGATGCGATGATGGAAGTGGAGAGCAGGCATGCGGGATGTTATGCGATGATGGGATTACACCCGTGTTCCGTGAAAAAGGATTTTGAGCGCGAACTCTATATAGTAGAGGAGTGGCTGTCGAAGCGGAAGTTTGTTGCTGTCGGGGAAATTGGTACTGACCTTTATTGGGACAAAACATTCTGGGAGCAGCAATGCGAAGCATTTAAGGTTCAGGTCGGTTGGGCTCAACAATATGAATTGCCTATCGTGATTCATTGTCGCGAAAGCCTTGATCAGACAATCGATCTTGTGGAGCAAATGCAAGACGGCAACCTGACCGGGGTATTCCACTGTTTCACAGGTAGTGTGGAGCAAGCCGAGCGAATTGCGAAACTGAATTTCTTTTTAGGAATCGGCGGCGTCGCAACGTTCAAGAACGGTGGACTTGACAAAGTGCTGTCATCCGTACCCCTCGAGCGAATTGTTCTCGAAACCGATAGCCCGTATCTTGCTCCTGTGCCCCACCGCGGAAAACGAAATGAACCATCGTATATTCCACTTATCGCACAACGAGTTGCCGATATCAAACAAATTCCGCTTGATGAGTTGATGACGAAGACGACAGAAAATGCACACCAATTGTTCAAACCAAATCGTTAACCGTGTCACCCTGAACCTTGT